>Ga0172369_10001682_pt1 | contig 31703 bp, 16 predicted proteins | sample LakKiv25m_FD_114539 | JGI IMG/M metagenome (GOLD analysis project Ga0172369, IMG submission 114539) | Freshwater microbial communities from Kabuno Bay, South-Kivu, Congo - kab_022012_11.25m | ecosystem: Environmental > Aquatic > Freshwater > Lake | place: Democratic Republic of the Congo... | reverse complement strand
TCCGGACAGAAGTAATCAGGACCGAGCCACTCCAATAAACGATGCCAGGCAGGCTGGCCCGCGGCCACCACCTGCCTGGCGATTTCGTCGGTATCGATGACGGGAATGCCGAGTTCCCGCATAAAGGAGGCAACGAGCGATTTGCCGCTCGCGATGCCGCCGGTCAGGCCTACCGTCATCGTTTTTTGCTCGCTATTTCTCTTCGTCCGCGGCATCATCCACGTCCGATGTTTCCTCTTCCTCCGTGGTTTTTACCTCATCCGTGGTCTCTTCCATATCCGCCTGCGCAAGTTCATCGGTCAACTCTTCCGCTTCATCACTATCCGCGGTGAATCGGTCGCCCAGCATCTCGCCGATGGTCATGCTGGCGCCGGAAGAGCGGCGGCTATAGCTGGCCACTTCCTCGCCTTCCTCATCCTGCTCGATCTGGCGCAGGCTCAACGTCATGCGGCGCTCGGTCGGGCGGATGTTGATGATCTTCACGTGGATTTTCTGACCCTGCGCGACGATATCGTCCGGCTTGCGGATGCGCTGGTCGGCCAGCTCGCTGTTGGGGATGATCCCCTCGATGCCGTGGTCGAGCGCCACGAAAGCGCCGAAAGGCACCAGGCGCGTTACCGTGCCGTTCACCTCGTCGCCCACACTGTAGAATTGATCTATGTGCTGCCATGGGTCGGGCAGAATCTGCTTGAGGCCGAGGGAGATTTTCTCGTTATCCACATCGTACTTCAGCACCATCACGTCGATCTTCTGGCCGGGTTTGACGACATCGGAAGGATGCCCGACGCGGCCCCACGACATTTCGGTGACGTGCAGCAGGCCGTCGATGCCGCCCAGGTCTACGAAGGCGCCGTAATCGGTAACGCGGCGCACCACGCCGCGGCGAATCTGGCCCTCTTCCAGAGTGGTGACCGTCTGCTCGCGGCGTACCTTCTTCTCGTCTTCCACGGCGCGCTTCTGCGAGACGACCACGCGCTTGCGGGCGCGATCCACCTCGATGACCTTCAGCTTGATGGACTGTCCCACGAAGCGGTCGAGCGCGTTCACGTTCTTCGTCGCTACGTGCGAGGCCGGCAGAAATCCGCGCATGCCCAGGTCCACCACCAGACCGCCTTTGACACGGTCGATGACCATGGCGGACAACACTTCGCCACTCTCGAAGGCCTTGATGATGCTCTGCCACGCGCGCTCGTAATCCGCCTTTTTCTTGGAAAGGATGATATTACCGCTGCGCCCGCCATTGTCCACCACGTAGACGGCGATTTCGTCGCCTACGTTGATCTCCTGGTTGCGCGCGCCGAGTTCTTCGGGCGGCACCAGGCCTTCGGATTTCGCTCCCACGTTCACCAGCGCTCCGTGATCGCCGATGCTCTCGACGGTGCCGAAGATGATGTCGCCGGGTCGGAGCCCGCGGAATCCCGCATCCTGCTCCAATAACTCTTCCATGCTCTGGTAAGCCGACTCTTCGGCTTCCATCGCCTCAGGCTTTTGCTGATCGTCGGTTTGCTCAACCGCGATTTCCGGCTCAGCCTGCATCGTACTGTCCTGATCTGTCATGCCTGGTAGTCCCCTCAAAAAAAGATGTGTGGGTTATGCCCACTCCCCGGTCAGGCCGGGATGCGTTATTCGCCTGTTTCGTCACATTCGGGCGTGACAAAACGCCGCCGCATCGCGGCGGATTCGCGCACTCCATAAATGTACCCTATATAGTACCTTGTGGCAAGCCCGCGATAGAACTTTTTTCCATATTTCGACAGAATAAAGGCTTATTGAGGATGGAAGTATTATCCCCGCTTACCCTAATTCGGGGATACTATACTAAATTAATGTTAATTAAAACATAAAATGGTATGGTGTTCCCGAATTTGATCTCCGGTTTCCCTCAATAACTCCGTTTTACTGAAGGAATAATCACCCTTTACGCAGAATCATTGACGACGGGCACTGGTTGCCGGTATATTGCTTGTCAAGTGAGGGTTCAGTTGATATAATAAATATAAGAGTCAATGACAACATGTCGTGTCTACAACCAACCCCCACCTATCATTCCTTACGGACGTCAATTGGCTGTCCTATTCGGCAGCGATGAGAAAGATTATGCGGATTCTTTCGGCGGGAAGGAATCTCCGCCGGAATAGCGAATAGTAGTGAAACGAAACATCGGCACGCCTTCAGGCAGGCGCCGGATTGCATGCCGATAACGAATATCCCCGAGTCGAAATCCGAGCGGGGGAATGATCTGTAAAGGAGCTACCGCCACCATGTACAAATGGATACGCGGTCGCCTGGGGCGGCCGATAGCCAGTATAGTCAGCGGATTGATGCTGGTATCGCTTTTACTCCCGATGGCCACCCCCCCGGCACGGGCACAACAAATGATCGATCCTGCCAGTCTGCAGGAGTTCTTTGGCGAAGAGATCAAGACTCCGACCCAGATTGTCGTGTTGGATTTAATGGATCGCTCCGGCAGCGCCACCGGCATGTTGGGACGCACCTTCTCCGATGCGCTGGCAATTGAATTGACCAATACGGGCACCTTCGAAGTCGTCAAACGCTCGGAGGTGCAGAGCGTCATGGACGAGTTCAACCTGGCGGTTCCGCTGGGCTCGGCTGCCCAGGGAATGATCGCCGATAAGTTGAAATGCTCGTATGTCCTCTCGGGCGATATCGATAGCGTCGATATCGTGCGCGGTCGTCATGGAACCTACGCCGAAGTGATGGTTAGCGTCCTCGTCCTCCACAAGGTGACCCAGCTTCCCATCAACGGCGCCCAGGTGGTGGTGCGCAGCTCGCCAAAAATTGGCTACAGCGGCAACGACGATGTCCTCGTCCATGAAGCGCTGGCTATTGCCGCCTATCAGGTCACGCAAAAACTGCTGAACAACCGGCTACCCATCGCCACCGTGCTGAATACGCCGACCGAAGGTCAGATCATTCTGCGCGGCGGCTCGCAATTGGGTTTTCGCAAGGGCATGATCCTCACCACCGTCCGCCGCGGGCAGGTCACCGGGCGCGCTAAATTGACGACAATCAACCCGGCCGATTCGCGCGGCGAAGTCATGGAAGACAGTAAGGGCATCGCGCCGGGCGATAAGGCGGTGCCCATCTTTGAATTCGCATATTCCGAACAACGCACTAAAGTGAACCGCGATAATGCCGGACTGCATATCGCCGCACTCGGCATGCTGGCGGGGCTGGCGGTGCTGGTAGGAACCGACAACGGCAATAAAAAACTGCAGAATGCGCCGCCGGTGTCGGCGGTGACCGCCATGGCGGACGCGGATTTGATGGGCGACGTAGACGGCGCCAACCTGGTAACCTGGCCCTGGCAGGGCGCCCGCGTGATCGCCTTCATTATTTACCGCGATACCAATCCCTATGCCCCGGTAGCCGTGGTAGACGGCCATACCACCAATTGGCGAGATACTGCTCTCCCGCTGCCGGAGATCGGCGCGGTGATGGAATCGACCACCGTCAACATATCTCTCGAGCAACAAACCGGCGTGGTGAGTGAATTCAGCTACGATACCGCGTACGATACGACTCTCGAACTGCAGAACAACGACGAGATGACCATCGATGCGGCTTCCTTCACCGTGACTACCCGTCGCGTGCCGCTCGTGCCGGGCCAGAAGGTCGGGTATCGCATCCGCCTGCTCTACATGGATTACGAGGACGCGGGACTGGGCGGCACCGGAGAATTTCCGCAGAATTACAGCCTCTTCCTGGGGAATATCGGCAGAACATCGAACCGCGTAACCGCCACCAAGCCGCCGGTGCTCTTCCAGCCCGCCGAAAACAGCATTCCCACCGACGGCATTTATCGCTGCGAGCGGGTGCCGATGGCGATGACATACGTGCTGCAGATAGCCATCAATCCCACCTTCGAGGCCAAATACCGGCTGCCCCTGCGCGGCGTGACGCCGCATATCGAGGGTGACGATTACGTCGCGGCGACCTTCCTCCCCGCGGATCTCTTCGATGAAGTGGTGGAAGTGCAGCAGCGGGTGGGCATCCCACCCTCCACGGAGAACACGCCGATCTACTGGCGCATGGGGGCGCGCGTCGCGGGCGAGGTATATCCGAAGGCATTTGCCGACTCGAATTATAACGACTGGGTCTTCTCCCGCATGCGCATCTTCGTGCTGCCGCCGGTGCCGCCGTCGCCGATGTGGCGCGGCATCTACAACGGCCGGAAGGGATTGCCGAAATTGCCTTCGCCGGGAACGCGCGGTGGCATATTCAGTGGACGACGACGCTGACCTGGAACGCCGTGAATGACGCCGGTCTTCGCCGGCGTCATTCACGGCGGGGATTCGCAACCTGAGGGGTTGGATATGAAAAGTCGCGTGAACCGCATATCGTTTATCCGCCTGCTGGGGGCGCTTATCGCGCTCGGAATCGGAAGCCAGCTCTGGGCCGTCGCGCAGCCGGCGCCGCGGCAGTTTGTGGCGCGCGGAAGCAAGCCGGGGGAGCTGCTGGTCAAGGTGACGGGGGGACCGGACTCACCGGCCGCGGCGGAAGTCCATGCAAAAATCGGGGCTACCGTTTTACGCAGCTATCCCTTCATCGGCTGGCAGCACGTGAAGCTGCCCGCCGGTATGACCGTCGAGAACGGCATTGCGGCGTATAAACAGAATCCCAAGGTGGAGAGCGCGGAGCCGGACTATCTTTACCAGGCAGAGATCGTCCCCAACGATCCCATGTATCAGCAGCTCTGGGGAATGCCGGCCATCAGCGCGCCGACCGCCTGGAATTTCTCCACCGGCGACTACTACAATGTGGTGGCCGTCCTCGATACCGGGGTCGATTACGAGCATCCCGATCTCGCGTCGAACATGTGGTGGAACCCCTTGGAGATTCCCGAAAACGATGTAGATGACGACATGGACGGCTATGTAGACGACGTCCATGGCATCAATGCCATCGACGGCAGCGGCGACCCCATGGATGATGAATCGCACGGCACCCACGTTGCCGGCACCATCGGCGCGGTCGGTAATAACGGCGTCGGCGTAACCGGCGTCAACTGGGACGTCAGAATCATGGCGCTGAAGTTCATGGGCGCGGACGGCACCGGCTCGCTGGATGCCGCGCTCGAATGTTACAGCTACATTTACTATATGAGATTCCGCGGCGAAAATATCGTCGTGGTCAACAACAGTTGGGGTTCCGCGTCGTACAGCAAAGCGCTGTACGACGCGATATTCGCTTGCGGCCGGGTGGAAATCCTCAGCGTATGCGCGGCGGGAAACGACGGAGTCGATAACGATATCTATCCGTCTTATCCGACGAGTTACGAGATGAACTGCATCATTTCCGTCGCCGCGTCGGATATAAATGACGGCCCCGCCTGGTTTACCAACTACGGCGCCACCAGCGTTGACATTGCCGCCCCCGGCGTCAGCATTCTAAGTACGATACCCACGAAAGATCTCGAATGGCTGGAAGATGAAAACAACACCGGTTACTTCTATTTCAGCGGCACTTCGATGGCCGCGCCGCATGTTTCCGGCGCGGTAGCGCTGCTCAGCTCGGTGGAATACGGCCTGACGGCATGGGAGCTCAAAGAGCAGATAATGAAAACGGCCGATCCGGTATACTGGTACAACATGCGCACGGTCAGCAGGGGCCGGTTGAACCTGGCGCGCGCCCTTCGTTACCACCAGGTCTCGTTTGTCAGCCCGCCGCCGAATTCCACCGTTTACGTCACCCGGCCAAACCTGGTGATGACGGCGAAAGGCCTGCAGGAAGGCACGCTGCAGATCAAGGTGAACGGCCAGGTCGTCGGCGCGCCTACCATCGATGCGTGGACCGGCGAGCTGACCTACCAACTCGGGCCGCTCGCGCCCGAGCAGACCTATACCATTGCGGTGGCCGGCAAGGATCGCTTCGGATATGACGCCGAGGAGTCCACTACTCTTGAAGTGCGCTCGAAATACCTGCAACCCGGCAAGCAGATGATCTCGCTGCCCCTCACCGGCATCGGTACGGTGCCGTCCGTATTCGCGGGCATCACCTACCCGCAGCTCGCCGTCTGGAATCCGGGCATTCTCCAGTACCAGCGCTATCCGAATGCGTTCACCGAGTTTACCACGCCGGACTGGGCGGCGGTCGATCAGACCACCGGACTGCCGCTTCCGCCCGCGGGACGGGGATTCTGGCTCGATTTGCCGCAGGAGACGCAGTTGATGCTGGCGGGAGATATGCCGCGGCAGGAACGCAATTATAGCATGCCGATACTAAACGGCTTCAACATGATCGGCAATCCCTATATTTCGCCCATTGGTTTCGGGTCCATCACGGTGGAATACAACGGGCGAAGCTACACCATGCAGGAAGCGACCGCCGTCAGGTTGATCGAGCCGGTGATCTACTGGTGGGAAGGAACGGGTTACCGGTTCGGCATGTTGCCGGACGCCATGTTGCAGCCCTGGGTGGGATATTGGATTCTCTGCCGGGCGAATACCAGCCTGCACCCGGTGACGCTGATCTTCCATCCGGCCCCCGCCGATCTGGCGCGCGCCGCCGATCCACCCGCCGCGGAGCGCGCCCAGCGCGATGTTTGGGAAGTGGCCTTCAACGCCGCCGATATTGATGGAACCCGGCAGGCGACCATGATCCTGGGCGCGCAGGACGGAGCAACGAACCAGCGCGACTTCGGCATCGACATTGCCGCTCCCCCCGCGGCGCCGGACGGATTGAGCCTGACGTCCCGCGGCGGGTTGGGCAATGAATCGCTGCTGCGCGATTACCGACCGTTGGCCGGCGGCGCGACTTATCGCTGGGATGTGACCGTCAGCGGCGCGCCCGGTGCGCAAATCGTGCTGAGCTGGCCGAAACTAACCGGACTGCCCAAAGATTACACGCTGACGCTGCACGACCAGGTGACGGGCGCCGACCGCTATCTGCGCACCACCACGAATTACACCGTGGCTCTCGGCCCGCGGGAGCAGGAACGGCAGCTCGTCATCACCGCCGCGCCGGCCGCCGCCGGCAACCTGCGCGTGGCGAACCTGCGGGCGCAGCGAACCCGCGCCACCGGCGGCGCATCCATCACCTGCCAGGTGACGCAGTCGGCCAATGTGACGGTGGAGATTCGCACCCTGGCGGGCCGCATGGTCAGGCGCTTCACGGCGGCGACGGCCGCGCAGGGACTGGTGACGGCCGACTGGGATGGCGCCGACAGCCGCGGGCGGCGCGTGCCGCGCGGAACTTACCTTTGCCATGTGCTGGCGGAAACGGCGGCTGGACAGCGGGCGACGGCAGTGGCTACCCTGCCCTGGTAACCTGGCGCTATGATGCGCGGAGGATTAACGACAATGCGACAATTTCCAAGTTTAATGTTAACCCTTGCCAGTCTGGCTGGAGTGTTGCTGCCGGCGCTCCCAGGGGTGGGCGCCGCTCAATCCGCCGGGGTAAAGACCGGGGCGACGCTGCAGCACGTACAGCCGACGAGCGCCAGGCAGACGCGGGATCTCAATTACTATCTCACCCAGGATAATTTTTACGAATGGACCAATCCCGTGGGATTGGCAGCCATCGGATCCAGCGAAGCAGAGGAAGGCAGTTTCGCCTTCGGCTCGTCGGTCGGTGATCCTAATTCATACTATGACGATTTTATCGCCTACGTCAAAGGGACCACCCCCATTATCTATATCGACGGTTACGGAGGTCCGGAATTTTCGATCGGGGGCGCGAATGGAATTCTGGATGTGCAGCCCTATGTCGATATCAATACCCAATCGGCCGGTTACACCTGGCATACCGATGACGCGCAGTATAAAATCTCCGTCGTCTTCCGTATGTGGCTCGTTCGCGACGTGTTGAAATACGAATACAAAATCACCAATCAGTCCAACGCCGCGGTGCGGATGGGCTTTCGCACCATGCATTTCCTGACCTGGGGTTATGATTATCTTGCAATACCACCGACGCAGATTACGGCCGGTCCGTATTACATCCCCGGCAGCACCGAACAATCGGTAATCCGTCATTACAAGGATGACAAGGTTCCCACCAAGTGGTTCATTCGCCAGGAAGCGTTCTCGGAAGTTAATCCTCCGCCGTTGCGCTTCAGCCAGCCGTTGACGTCCCAGGATGGCGTCACGCGTCCCTCGCACCTCATTTTTGCTCCGACTGATATCTTGCTGGATTACGGGTGGGCGCAGATTCTCGAAGAAGCCCTGCCGGAAAACGCGAATGTCCCCTCGGTTATCAAGGACGGCACGACCTATGGACTGGGCGATGAAATGGGCGTAGGGCTTTATTATCCCATCGAGGCGCTGCCTTACGCGCAAACCCGGACGATTAAGGGTGAATTCCGCCTCGACTGGTCCACCGTGAAAACGCTGGACAAACAATACGCGCTGGCCGTCAATGCGCCGGAATACCTGGATTATATACCGGGGTATTCGCCGTCGGACATCGGATATCTCAGCCCCTCACTGTTTACCGTGGATGGCTATCTCTACAGCGCCACCCGGCTGATGAATCCGTCGGCTTCGATCTCGATCACTCCCGGCAAGGGATTGGTGCTGGACCCGCCCGTGCAGGCGCAGCCGGTCAGAACCATCGAAGGCGTGCTGGAAGACTATCCGTACCACTGGACATTGCGGGCGGACGGCACGGCAAGCGGGGTCATCCCGATTACGGTAACAGCCTACCTTAATCCGGGCGGCGCCATCACCACCACGCGTTATATCAATGTGCCGGCCATGCCGGCGGTCGCCAGCGTCCATCTGCAGCGCGCCAGTCATTTTACCGGCTTTCCCTTCACCTTTGCCAATGCGGACGCCATGACCGCGCTCGCCCAGGTAAATACCGCGATCGGACCGGGCTTCGAGCTTGCCTGGTGGGACCCGACTTTGCCGGGATACCGATACGCGCGCCCGAACAGCTATCTAGATAAACTGCAACTGGAAGCGGGCCGTGGATACTGGCTGAAAGTGCCGCCGACGGCGCCCAACCTTACCACGGGCATACCTCTCGTCGGCGCCGAGCCCGTCAATCAGCGGCGATCTCTTACCATACGCCTCGAGCGCGGATGGAACGCCATCAGCAATCCTTACCAGTATTCGATTGTCTGGGGTTATTGCTCCGTCGTCTACCAGAACGAGCAATATTCCATCGCCGAGGCGATCAGGATCGGACTGATCCGCCGCGAGATGTGGATTTGGGATGCGACGACGCAGGAATACGCCCCCCCGACCAACCCGTTTCCGTGGGAAAGCATGTACGGCGAGTTGAAGCCGACCCAGGCCTACTGGCTGTATGTAACGGAAGGGTTGTACCTGGTCTATACCCCCAATCAATTCCTGCCGCCCATGGGAGGCCGCGCGCTGACGGAGACGAAGAAGATCCGCACTCCGGGCAGCGAGACGCAGTGGCAGTTCGAGCTGCTGGTTTCCACCAGCCAGGGCAAGGCGCGCGGCACGCTGGGCGTCAGCCCGACCGATCGCGATGACCTGTCCGACGGGGATATCATGGCTCCGCCCATCGGCCCCAGCGGCCTGGCGGCATACTTCCCGCGCCGCGCCTGGGGACGCTGGTCCGCCGATTACGCGGCCGATATACAGGCGCCCGGCGCCGAAAAGACCTGGCAACTGGAAGTACAGTGCGAACAGCCGAACGAGCAGGTGGTGCTGCGCTGGCCCGACCTGACGCAACTGCCCGCCAGAATGCCGCTGGTGCTGACCGACGAGTTGACCGGACGGCGCGTCGCGATGCGGACCGCGCCATCCTATACCTTCAACAGCGGTCAGGGCGGCGTCCGCCGCTTCACCATTACCGCGGGCGGCGTCTACCAGAGCCTGCGCATCACCTCCACGCGGGTGCGGCAGACCACCCGTAACGCCGGCATCGTCATCGAGTGCGGCGTCAATATACCCGCGCGGGTGACCCTGCGCATCCGCAACGCGAGCGGCCGGCTGGTACGTACCCTCGGTCCGACGGAAGTCACTGGTCAGGGCACGATAAACTGGGATGGCCGTGACGAGCAGGACCGCATTCTCCCGGCCGGCATCTATGTCGGGGAACTGCATGCCGAGACCGTGGATGAACAGCGCATTCGTGCAATCGTCACGATTAACACGAGGAACTGATCGACATTAGAGAAGGGGCAGAACTCCAGGGAAGCCATCTTCCCGCGAGCGCCGTTGTAAAGGAGCGCATCCAGATGAAGAAGTTTATTCGGGGAACGTTTGGCCGGTTGTTGAGCATGACACTCATGGTCCTGTTTCTGCTGCCGAGCTTGATCATACCGCTCGCTATCAGCGGCGAGGCTGCCGTCGGCGGCAGAATCAATATTCTGTTCATGCCGCTGGAAATGGCGATTCCCGATGCCCCGCAAAAATTGAGCGCGCGTATCTTGCAGGAAATGCAGATCGCGCTGGCCCAACGCGAGGGCGTGCAGGTGACCGAGCTGCAGATTAATTCGCCGATTATGAAGCGAGCACTGGAGTCGGTCGGTGAAAACAACAAGCAAACGCTGCTCGATAAGTTCCGCGACGCCGCCGACCCGAAGCTGGCTCCCGATGCGCGGAAAAATGCCGCCGGCGAGCTGGTGCGCGTGCTCGGCGTCGATGCCATCGTCTACGGCACGATCAATAATTATGAGTTCACCACCGGTCCGGATAAGAATCAAACCTACATCAAGGTGACCGCCGCGAAGGTCACCCTCGCCGACGACGGCACCGCGGAAGTAAAGCCGATGGAAGCCATCGGCTCCAGTTGGGTTCGGCCCGACGGCAAGGGCGAGCAGGCAACCCACGACCTGGAAGCGATCCAGGCGGTGGCGCAGGACCTGGCCACCCAGTTGAGCGGGCGCACCAATCTCAAGCAGCCTCCTCCGCGGCCAAACATACTGGACGTGATTGGCTCCGGGAATAAAACCCCGGACCGCGCCGGCAAGCCGGGCGGTAAGTCTTCCAGCAAATCGATGCTCTTGCTTTCGGTGCTCGGTCTGGCGGCGATCGCCGCGATTGCCGGCGGCGGCGGGAGCGATGACGGCGGTGGTGTAACCCCGCCGCCCCCTGCCGACGCCGGATTCGCCTATGCGGACAACAATGGCAAGATCCGCCTGGAGTTCCCCAAGCCGGCCAACTGGGACTCGATTACCAACTTCCAGATCTGGCGCAACATGCTGGGTGAAGCGCGCGGCGGAGGCGCCATTTCCCGCGCGAAGACTCGTTCGACCCGCTCCTTCACCTTGATCGCTACGATGGATCGCGATCAGGCCAACGTCCAGGGCGATAAGGTCATCCTCTATGACGACAACCCCGCTTTCGGTTACGTTTACGCGTACCGCGTGGTGGTAATCTCCACCGACCGGGCCACCACCGATATGACCATGTACAACGGGCATGCTCCGTTGATGCAATTGACCGCGGTCGGTCCCTATGTGCCGCCGCCGGTCGAGCGCGTTATTTCACCGAGCCACACCGCCGGTAAGGCGCTGCTCTACTGGTCCATGCCCGGCGAAGCCTTCGGCCAGCCGCCGGCCGCCACCTATCAGATGCCGTCTTTCGTCAGTGGATTCGTCATCCAGATCGAAGAGCCGGGCGGCTGGACGACTATGGTGAGCGGCATCGGCAATAGTGTCCGCCAATACGAAGTGGCGATCCCGCTGGCGAATGAAAACGTCAGATTTACCGTGCGGGCGGTTTCGTCGCAGTCCGGTCTCATGTTCCCGCTCGATGCGCTGACGCCGGCGCTGTATAACCAGGTCGTCGCGGTGGTGAACTCGGATACCGCCTACACCCCGCCGACCCCCGCCAGCCTCAACGTCACCCCCGTGGTCAGCGGCGCCAATCCCGATAAGATTAACATGCAGCTTGCCTGGCCCGCCCCCAGCGATTCGCAGGTGACCGGCTATAAGATTTATCGCCGCACCACCGTCGCGGCGCCGAACACGAGCGGCAGAATGCTGCCCATCCCGACCCGCAACCGGACATTGTCCCGCGGCTCCCGCCTGATCGGCGATCAGCAATTGATCTTTACCGTCGCGGGCCGCACTACCACCACCTGGACGGATACCACCCTCACCGCGGTGGATTACGAGAAAAGCTTCATTTACTCGGTATCCGCTATCGCCGTCGGCGGCTCGGAGAGTGCTCAACGGGATGGCCAGGCGGTCATCGCGCCGGTCACGCCGCCCGCGCCCAACATCATGGTGATTCCGAATCCGAACAATCCGCAACTGACGGCCTTCCAACTGCAGTGGAGTCTGCCCGCGGATGCGGCGATTTACGGCTATGTGATCTACCGCGCGGAGACTTCCCTGCTTAGCAGCCGCGGGCCGTCCGGCATCACCGGACCTACCAAAGTGCCTAGAGTGATGAACGGCCGCGGCCCGCGCGGGCGCGGCGGTGTCGGCGACCAGCGCGCCGGCAGTGTCCGCCTGCTCACTGACGAACTGGCGCGCACCTCGCAGCGCAGCCGCATCACTTATACCGATGTGAATCTCGTCAATGGCGTGAACTACACCTATGCCATTTCCTATCTGTATCTCGGCGGCATCGAAAGCAACCAGTCGCCGGAAGTATCGTCGGAATACAACGTGCTGCCCGGTGATGTCACCAATCTTACGCTGACCGAGCCGGAGGCAGGCACGCGCCATCTGAGTTGGACGGCGCCCACCACTAACGTGGACGGCTCGCCCCTCACCGACGGCCAGGCCTTCCGCGTTTATCGCAGCACCACGTTGGCGCGCCTGCCGGGAACGAATCCGACGATCGACCGGGCCACGCTGCAGTCGAGCTTCACCCTGTTGTATACCACCCCGGACTGGATCACCACCGAATATAGCGATACCACCGTCGTTCCTATGCGGCAGAATGTCTCCTATGTCGTGGTATCTCTCGATCTGGTTAACCAGGAATCCCCCGGATTATACGCGGTGAAGCAGTTAATTAAGCTGCCCGATCCTGATAGAATTGAATTAATTCCGTCCTCTATCACAGCTCCAACCGCCGGTGCGGCGCAATTGCTGACGGCTACCGTCTACGGCACGGATAATCTGCCGCTGCCGTATACTGCCTTCGATGCGGTCATTTCGCCAGTCGAAGCAGGTCTCCTGGGAATAGATGCGCAGGCACTGGTGCGCTCAGTATCGCTCGCGCTGACGACCGATGCAAACGGCGTGGCTACTTTCTACTGGTTCCCACCCGATCCTGAAAACGCGGTGGAAATTGGACAGATAACTGCAACTGTTACCGGTACGCAGCTCTCCGATGTCACGACCCTCACGATCCAATTGGCGCCACCCGAAGGATATCGCACAATCACGGGAGTTACCGCTGTGATCGCCGAAGGCGCCTCGCAGCGGATCTATTACTCGGCTGATCCGGATGATCAGCTCGGACCCGGGACTACCACGGATACGCTGCTGACGATCACCTGCACCTCAACCGTCTCGGGCGGTCAACCGATTCCGGCGGCCTTCTCACGGGTGCGTTTAATTGCTACTCATCTCGGCGGCTTCCGGTTGGCGCGCGCCAACGAGACGATCATCCAGCTTGGTGACCAGGTGGTCTCCGGCGATAAGAAGATGATAACCGGCAAGCTGAACGTAGACGGTGTCATGCAGGTATATTTCACCGGACAACCGGATGACAATATCACCAAATCTATCGACATTCCGACTGAGAATCAAGTCGGAGAGCCGGATATTACCGCGCAGGATGCCTATGCGTCCGTCGATATCGATGTGGATGACTCCAATTTGCCGCTGTTGATCGGGCCGCCATATCGTATTGCTTTGAGCTTCACCCCTTACCCGCATCCCGGCTGGCCGGCGCAAAACGACCAGTATCCGGTGGCATTCCAGGGAGACACCAATGAAGTAGTGGCTACGGTAACCGATATTCGCGGTAGGGAACTCCTGGCCGGCATGCCCGTTTATTTCACCCAGACCTGGCGAAAGTTCAAAGGCGATACTCCTGGGTACAATGTCCCGTTGACCGGCCCGTATGATTATCTCGGATGCCTGGGTTATGCCAACGTCTCCGGCGATGTGGCCGGCGGTCCGGTTGGCTACACCGATAACAACGGTGTGGTCAAGGCCGGCTTCCAGAGCAACCATTCCGGCCTTTATACGGTGCGTGCATTCGCTTTGATTAATAAGCATCAGAACGGCATGTCGATTATGGAAGGTTATAACCAGGATACCACCGGCATCGACATCGGCGGCGAGACCTATTGCGGCATGACGCCGGAGGTGAAGGACACGTCGAATCTGTTGCCCTACCTGCTCTGGACCGATCCGAACAACAGTGTCAATGCGGCAAAGCCCACGACGATGGTAACCAACTCGATAGGAATTATCAACAAGACCCTGGTCGGCAGCACGGAAGACAACGGCCGACTTCACTGGCAGGTGCTCGATGTCAGCCGAGGCGGGGAAGTGGCCCGGCCTGAAAATATTAAGACTGATTCGCCGGTTAACGGGGACTTTTCCAAGGATCCATTGGCGAAACCCAAAATCGTCATCGACTACGGCGGCGACACCGCGGCGCGCATCCATTTACGGGCCACGGATGAGGATTGGAAATATGTGCTGCCGGGCGTGCCATTCGCGGTTGCTTCACGTAAGCAAGATTATAACACTTACAACGGCAATCTAGATGAATACTGGAACGGCGTATTGCAGCGCGTCGGGGCCGCGCCGGATGAAGATATCAACGGCTGGATCGGCGTACCGCCTCACAGGGAATCAACGATTCTGGGCTTCACGCAGAACTCGGAAGCCTACATTCTGTCCCGCGGCGAAAAAGAGATGCGTACTGCCATCCCACCGTTCTCACCCCCGTTTTCCATGCTACAAGCGTCTGGGCAAATACCTGGTCCGGTTTCCCTGACGTTCCATAACCTGCGGCAAACCAGACCAGTGAGTGTTTATCCTTACTACCTGCTGCAACATAAAGGACCTTCGCTCGCAGAGCCGCAGGTAGTCGAAAACCCGCCTTTCGATCTGGTAGTGCGCATGTTCGAGCCGGAGGATCTTGGGGGGCGGGAGCATTTGTCCACTCCGGTGCGCCTGGCTGATATCAACGCCAGTGGGAATCCCGACCTGCCCAAATCCGTCGATATCGAGATCGAGTTGAAGGATGTCAACAACAACGTATACCCGAATTACACGGTTGAAATCTGGGGATACGGCATGCTGTTGCCGGTGTTTTTGAAGACGGACGCGGAAGGGAGAGCCGTATTTACTTACACTGCACCGGACTTGAATTTCCATCGTACCGGCTTGGATATCGTTGATACCGGTCGCTCATCGTTCAATCCGAATGATCCGCGTTTCGACATGCGCAATTTACGGATCACTATTTATGGGAATAAGGACGAGCCCAGCCGCGGCGACTGGTATATGCAGTATGTTACCGTCGAACGTCCGCATTTCCTTTATCTGCAAGGCGCGCCCGATGATGGCATGGTGCTTCCGCTAAACTCAAGCTTCAGTATGATGGGCTATGCTGAGACAAACATGATTGACGATCCGGCCGATCCGTTCGACGGACCGCAACCGGTGCTCGACGGCTTTAACCTCACCTTCGGAATCGATAATCCGGCGGGCGACGGAAGTGGTTCGGCTTTCAACCCGGAAAATGGTGAAACTTATAACGGAACTGTTCCGACGAGCTATAACACCGGTGGAGCTGCCGGACAGGCCGATATTTATGTCTTCTATGACAAGAATGAAAACGGCACCTGGGAACCCGGTGAACCACGATCCGAGTCGAGAAGTTACTATCTTGGCTTAATCACGCCGGAGAATCTGACCGCGGTCTACAATGATGTTACCGGACAGATCGAGTTGGTGTGGGATGAGGTGCCCGGCGTCCAGAGTTATGAAATCCAGGTCAGCACCAATGATGGACCTATGGTGAATCTGGCGCAGACCACAACCAACAGTTATACCTTCTCACCGCCAATCGGCACCGCTGTGAAATTAGCTTTCCAGGTACGCGCCGTCGCGGGGACCATATCCTCGGAATGGTCGGCAATTTCGAATGCCGTTACGTATACCCTCGCGTTGGGTAATCCGGCTAACCTCGTAGCATACTATAACAGCGCGACCGGACAGGTCGAATTGTCCTGGGATCGTGCGTTCGGAGCCATGCGGTATCAAGTCTATCTCGATCCGGACGGTTTGGCTGGTCCGCAGCCGTTCAGTGCAACGCCACTGAATCCGGCTACCCCCCAGCTTACCACTGAATCGTATGCTTACACGCCGCCCGCCGGAGCGCATACCTATGCGTATCGGGTGCGCGCCTGGAACGTTGCGTATTCGGGGTATGCCACTACGGCAGACGATCTGACCTTCGATCTGTCGCTGGCTGCGCCGGAGAATTTCAACGCCGGCTACAGTGCGGGAACGGTCACCTTACAATGGGATGCTGTACCCGGCGCGCTGAAATATCGGCTTGAGGGAAATACCGACGGCGCCGGTTGGCAGGTGCTGAATAGCAATTTGCTCGACACATCCTACAGCTATACGCCGCCGTCCGGCAGCCACACGATCAATTACCAGGTTCGTGCGGAAAACGGAGCAGCTTTCTCCGACTACTCATTGCCATTTGAGCTGACCTACACGTTGTCGTTGCTCCCGCCGGCCAGCTTCAATGCGCAATTTAACAACTTTACCAACGAAGTAGACTTCAACTGGACTGCGGCAACAGGCGCGACTGGATACAAGATCCTCTGGAGACGGGTAGGTTCTATTACCTTCCAGGACTATACCACAACTCCAGCTACGCCGACCATGTGGAGTGGGGATCCGCCGACAAGTGGAACAACGTTGGAATTCGTTGCAGTGACACTCAACGGGACGGATGAATCGGATTGGTCTGCTCCTGTGTTTGTCAGTATTCCGTTCTTACCCTGACCTGAAGAGGTCGGCGTTTTTCACGGGCAGTCAGCGCGGGCGGGGATATTTCCCAGCCCGCGCTTATTGCCGTCAGAATGGCCAGGGAATTGTTACAATAACGCCGTCCGCACGAGCCATGTGATAGGTATCCTTTAACAATAAGACCGCAAGAGGACACTCGCCCTCACCTCTGGTTATTTAATTAAAGGAGGCGTCTGATCGATGTCGTTACCGCGCTATCTCTCGGAGCGCCCCCGGCTGACTATCTTGGATTGGCCGGCATGCTCGGCAGTCCGCGGTTAACTAACTCCAGCATCGAATAAACGATAACATCACCAATATTGGTACATCCGAATGCGCCGGATGATTTCAAATCACAACCGCCCTTTCCTTTGCTGCAATTCGCCGATCTCTGCACTCATTAACTACTGCTTTATAATTCCGGCGTAAATATATCCCGCGCATCCGCAACGCGAGTTGACGGCTGATCCGCTGCTATTCGAGAAGTGGCTTAACTCAGGAAAGGCATCTTCCCGCGAGCGCCATTGTAAAGGAGCGCATCCAGGTGAAGAACTTTATTCGGGGAACGTTTGGCCGGTTGTTAAGCGTGACACTTATGGTCCTGTTTCTCCTGCCGTGCTTGATTATACCGCTGGCCATCCGTGGTGAGGCGGCAATCGGCAGCCCGATCAATATCCTGTGCATGCCGCTGGAAATAGCAATTCCCGATGCCCCGCCGAAATTACACGCTCGCATCCTGCTGGAGCTTCAGATAGCGCTGGCCCAACGCGAAGGCGCGCAGGTGACCGAGCTGCAAATCAGTTCACCGATCATGAAGCGCGCCCTGGAAGCGGTCGGTGAAAACAACAAGCAACCGCTGCTCGATAAATTCCGCGACGCGAGCGACCCCAAGCTGGCATCCGATTCACGAAAAAATGCCGCCGGCGAACTGGTCCGCGTTTTGGGCGTCGATGCGATCGTCTATGGCACCATTAACAATTATGAGTTCACCACCAAGCCGGATAAGAATCGCACCTACATTAAAGTGACCGCCGCGAAGGTGACCCTCGCCAAGGACGGTACCGCTGTGCTGCAGCCACTGGAAGCCATCGGCTCCAGTTGGATTCGTCCCGACGGCAAAGGAGAGCAGGCGACCCACGACGTGGAGGCAATCCAGGCGGTGGCGCGGGATCTGGCAAGGCAGTTAACAGGCTACGCAGATATCAAGCCGCCGGAAAGACGCTCGTTGGGTAAATCATGGATCTGGCAATCATTGCTCGGTCTGTCGGCGGTAGCACTGATCACAACACGCGGGAAAGGCGTCGATGGCGGAGGGGGCGTCACCCCGCCGCCAGTGGCCGGCAGCGGCTATGCCTACCCGGACAACAACGGCCATATCCGGCTGGAGTTCGCTATACCGGACAACTGGGCCGCCATAACGTCCTTTCAGGTCTGGCGAGATACGATAGGTGAAGCGCGCGGCGGCACATCTTCACGAACGCAAACCCGCTCGACGCGAGCCTTTAGCTTGATTTCCGTGACGGAGCGTGATCAGGCTATCGCGAAGGGCGACAGAGTAATACTGTATGATGATAACGCGGCCTACGGTTACGTTTACGCGTATCGAGTAGTGGTAGTAAGCGCCGACCGTGCTACTACCGATCTGACCATGTATAATGGTCAGGCGCCGCGGATGCAGTTGACGGCCGTCGGCCCCTACGTGCCGCCACCGGTCGAGCATGTTCTCTCTCCCGGCAATTCAGGCGGGCAAGCGACGCTGTACTGGTACATGCCCGGCGAGGGCGGCGTCCAGCCTCCCATGGCTTCATTCCCACTGCCGGGATACGTCAGCGGTTTCGTCGTGCAGATGCAGGATGACGGCGGCAGTTGGACGACCATCGCCGGCGGCATCGGCAGAAATGTACGCAGTCATCAGGTGCCCATCCCAAAGCCGAATGGAAAAGTGAAATATACGGTACGGGCGATATCGTCGCACGCCGACCTGATGTATCCGCTCTATGTGCTCTCCCCGGCACAGTACAACCAGGTCATCGCGGAAGTGAATTCCGACGCGCCCGGTCCGCCGGCCGCGCCATCCAGCCTGTCGGTAAACGCGGTGATCAGCGGCGCCAATCCCGACAAGATCGACATGCAGCTCAACTGGCCGATGTCGACCGATGATCAGGTGACCGGCTATAAGATTTATCGCCGCACAACCACTTCGGCGGCAAGCAGCAGGACGCGAATTGCCATGTCCCGCAAACGGTTCTCAACGCGCCGCGCGCTGATCGGCGATCAGCAGGAGATGAAGACCGTTTCGGGCCGCGCCGACACAACATGGACGGATACCACCCTTTCGGCCGCGGATTACGAGACCAGTTTCATCTATTCCGTGACCTGCATCGCCGTAGGCGGCGCGGAGAGCACGCAGACCGACGGCCAGGTGGCGATCGCGCCGGCGACGGCGTCCGTTCCCGTGCTGACGGTGGTCCCGCATCCGGACAATCCGCAACTCTCGGCATTCCAACTGTATTGGGGGTTGCCGGAGGATCCGACGATTTACGGCTATGTAATATATCGCGCGGAGAATTCGCTGCTGAGCGGCCGCGGGCCATCCGGCATCAGCGGACCTACAAAATTACCGCGACTGATGGACGGTCGCGGGCCGCGCGACCGCGGTGGCTCCGGCGATCTGCGCGGACGGGCAACCCGCGTGCTGGCGAACGAGCTGGCGCGCACCTCGCAGCGCAGCAAGATAATGTATACGGATAAAAACCTGGTCAACGGCGTGACCTACACGTATGCGATTTCCTATCTCTATCTCGGTGGTATCGAAGGCGACCAATCGCAGGAAGTGTCCAAGGAATACAACGCACTGCCCGGCGACGTCACCAATCTGACGCTGACCGAGCCGGACGCAGATACGCGCCTATTAAGCTGGACGGCGCCTACCACCAATGTGGATGGCTCGCTGCTCATCGACGGCCAGGCCTTCCGAATCTATCGCAGCACAACGCTCACGCGCCTGCCGGATCCGAATCCGACGGTGGACCGGGCCACGCTGCAGGCAAGCTTCCAGTTGCTGGCCGCGACGCCGAACTGGACGACGACCGAATATAGCGATTCCACGGAAGTTCCGTTGCGACAGAATATTTCCTATGTGGTGGTGTCGCTAGATGATGTGAATCAGGAAGCGCCCGGACCATACGGGGTAGTACAGCTCATGAAGCTGCCGGAGGCGCTGAAGGGCGTCATCATTCCTTCGCCGGTTACCGCCACTATCGGCGATCCGCCGCTGCCCTTGACGGCAACGGTCTACGGCATCGATGATCAACCGCTGCCCTGTACCGCTATTACCCTGACCTGCGCGCCGTCAACTGCCGGCGGACTGTCAGCGGTTGAAGAGGGTCCCTTTACGGCGCAGATCATCATCGTTACGGATGAGGAAGGCATGGCGACTTTCTACTGGCAACCGCCGACCGATGTTGAAACTGAGGTCGATTCCGGCAGCATCATCGCGGTCATCAACGGCACTGAGATCGAATTCTCCGCCAGTCTGCTGATCCAGTTGCCGCTGCCTCCTGGTTATGTGGTTGTGAAGGACCTCAGCCTTGCGGTCGCACCCGGTGAACAGACGCGTATCTACTTCTCGCGGGACGTGGATGACCAACTGTCGGAAAACGCCGTGAACTCGTCCGTGCTCCAGGCAACCGGTCGGGATATTGACGGCGCGGTGACGCCATTCTCGCGAATCAAACTTACCACCGATCGTGGCGAGTTCGAAAAGATCGCGGTGGATCAACTACTCTCGCCCGACCGCAAATCGATCATCGGCGTGCTCGATGACAACGGACAGATGTATTGCCGCTTCACCGGCAGGATGGATAATGGGGTTACCGATCCCTATATCCGGCTGCCGCTGGAAGAAGATCTCGGCCCCGCTGTCATCACCGGAGAGGACACTTATCAGGCGCTGTCCTTCGCGGTTACCGGCACCGCCCCGGTGCTGGTCGGCCCGCCTTATCGCCTGAATGTGGTGCAGGGTGCAACCTCGCCGACCACGCCGCCGGATTGGCCGGTGCAGAACGACCAGTTGCCGGTGATCTTCCAGAACCAGACCACCACCGTCGAGGCGACGGCCACCGACCGCATCGGTCAACGCGTGCTGCAGGGGATGCCGATCTGGTTTACCCAGTCGTGGAATCCGTTCAACCCGACGCTGGTACCATACGACTACAACGGGCCGATCAGGCACGCGAACCTGGCGGGCGCTGGCGGGGGTCCGGTGGCACTGACCGATAGCACCGGTGTCGCCAGCGCGGGATTCTCGAGCAACCACTCGGGCATCTACACCGTGCGCGCCTTCGCGCTGCTCAAGCAGTATAACGATGCGCTATTGAACTCGTATAACCTGAACGCGACGGGCGGCCTGCCGGTTCCCATCGGCTCCGGCGATCCGCTGCTGAACAATCTGCTGTGGAACAGCGCCGAAGGTCCGGTCACCCCGGAGCGGTTGATCACGGAAAACCTGTGTTTTTTGAACAAGACATTTGCGGATTACGACCACTGGACTGTATTGGAAGTATCCGACGGCGTGGATTCCAGCACCACTTTCGCGCAGTTCCCGAACGAGCGGCCGCCGATTGTCATCCACTGCGACGGCATGCGCTATGCGCGCATTACCTTCACCGCCACCGATGAGGACAGCAAGAAGGTGTTGCCCGGCGTACCGTTCAAAGTCATGTCCATGCTCGGACAGTATATCGGCGAGCCGATTGAAAATGAAGGCGCCCTGCTGCAGTTGGAGGGTGACTCGGCCAACGTCAACCGGGCGGGGACGATCATGAACTTCAACGATCGCTCCGAGGCCTATGTCCTTTCCCGCGGCGACCCGATGGCGCCTATGATCGGAACGATCCGGCTGAAGTTTGATAACATGCGCGCGCAGCCGTACTATACCTATCCGGGCTATCTGCTCGGCCATCGCGGTCCGAGTATATGGCAGCTCACGCCCGATTCAGTTTATATCGGCATGTTAGAACGTGCTCCGATAACTGCACCCGAGCGGATTTGCAGTGTGGATGGCCGAGGGGGTGTCCCGAAATCAACTAACGCCGTGGCTTCACTGGTCGATATTGACGGCAACCCCTTCCCGGGTAACTATTATATGAAGGTCGATGGTATCGGCATAGGCACTATCACGCAACTCGACATGCGCGGGCAGGCAGTGGTAACGCTCGAAGCTCCGGACCTGGATGAGGTAAGCACGCCGGGTTATGACGAGGTCAATGATATACGGCCCAGACCATTGCTCACGGATGTGATAGATACCGGTACGACAGATTTCGGCAATTCAGACCGAAATACACGCTTGCTTCTCTACGGTAATCCATGGGAGCAACCTCGCGAGAATTGGCCCAGGCAATACGTAACGGTGGAAAGACCGCACCGAATCACCGACATGTGGGTTCCTACTTCAGGCCCGCATCCCTTAAATCTGGAAAGCATCGATGTCACGGTTCGGGTCTGCAACAACCTGCTGCAACGAGGCACGGTCTTTGAAGGATGGGAGATCAAGTGGAAGATCGAGCATACGAATCCCGCCGGAAATTCCTCCATGGCGCCAGATATTACGATCACGGACGAGAATGGGCTGACCACGTCGTGGTTCAATACCGGCTCCGTGTGGGATGAGGTCCGCATTGTGGCCTTTTACGACACAAACGGCGACGGGCTGTATAACGAAGGAACCGAGCCCGGCATCAGATCGAATCCGATTCACATTGGATTATAGTGGCCTAAACCATCGCGAACCTGCTACAATAATGCCATGCTATTCAAGCGTCCCAAGGGAACACAGGACCTGCTGCCCGCGGATACCGCGCGCTGGCAGTGGCTGGAGGAGATATTTCGCCGCCGCTGCGCGCTGTACGGGTACGGGGAGATACGCACGCCCATTTTCGAAAACACCGCGCTCTTCACCCGCGGCGTGGGCGAAGAGACGGATATCGTCAGCAAGCAGATGTATTCCTTCGAGTCGAAGGGACACGATAAGCTGACACTGCGGCCGGAGGGAACGGCGCCGACGGTGCGCGCGGTGATCGAGAACGAGATACTGCAAGGGGGCGGCGTCGTCAAGCTGTATTACCTCGGCCCCATCTTTCGCTACGAGCGTCCGCAGAGCGGGCGCTACCGCCAGTTCCACCAGGTCGGAATCGAGGCGTTCGGCGCGCCGGGGCCTGACATCGATGCCGAAGTCCTTTCCTTCGGCGCGGAATTCCTGCGCGAGCTGGGCATCGGCAATACCACCCTCGAGCTGAACAGCGTGGGCTGCCCCGAATGCCGCCCGCGCTACCGCGACGCGTTGCGCAACGCGCTGGCAGGCGCGCGCACCGAGCTGTGCCCGGACTGCGTCCGGCGCTATGACGCGAACCCGCTGCGCATCCTCGATTGCAAGGTGGAGACCTGCCGCGAGCTGGCATCCGGCGTGCCGGTGATGCTCGACGTGCTCTGCGAGGCGTGTAAAATGCACCTGCGGGGGGTAGAGGACGGTCTGCGCGCATTGGGTGTGGAGTACGTGGTCAATCCGCATATCGTGCGCGGGCTGGATTACTACACGCGCACGGCTTTCGAGTTCATCTCCGGCGCGCTGGGAGCGCAGAACACCGTGCTGGCCGGCGGGCGCTACGACGGGCTGGTCGAGGAGCTGGGCGGCCCCGCCACCCCGGGCATCGGCTTTGCCGCCGGCATCGAGCGGTTGCTGATGGCCGCCGGCAACGCCGTCCCAATGCCGGAGCAACCTGGCCCGCTCTTCATCGCCACTCTGGGTCCGGCGGCGCGCCGCGCCGGCTTCGCGCTGGCGGATAAGCTCCGCCGCGCCGGCGTCCCCACGCTCACCGACTACGGCGAGCGGAGCCTGAAGGCGCAACTGCGCGAGGCCAACCGCAAAGGCGCGTGGCATGCCGTCGTGCTCGGTGAAAACGAGCTGGCCGGCGGCGAAATCGCCCTCCGCGATATGCGCGCCGGCACGGAAGACCGCCTGCCCCTCGACGGGCTGGAAGAGAAGTTGCACGAAGTATATAAGTGACTGGATGGATGGAATGGGAGCTATGGGAGTAATGGGAAGAGTCGGAATTTTCCCATTACTCCCGTACTTCCCATAACTCCAATCTCATTTAACCTTCGGAGGTACTCATGGACGCACTGACCGCGCTGCGCGAGCGGCGAAGCATACGGCGGTATAAAAGCGACCCGGTGCCGCGCGAGGCGCTGGAGGCGATCGTTGATTGCGGGCGGCTGGCCGCCACGGGCCGCGGTGGCCAGCCGTGGGAATTCGTGGTGGTTACCGATCGCGCGATGCGCGGCAAGCTGGCGGAAGTCTGCGAGTTCGGCAAATTCCTCACCGTCGCGCCGGCGGCGATCGTCGTGCTCTGCCGGGACACGAAATATTACCTCGAAGACGGCAGCAGCGCCACGCAGAACATGCTCGTTGCCGCCACCGCCCTCGGGCTTGGCTCCTGCTGGGTGGCCGGCGACAAGAAACCCTACGCCGAGCAGGTCCGCCGCCTGGTCGAGGCGCCCGACGGCTATAAACTAATATCCATCGTCTCGATCGGCCACACCGACGAACACCCCTCGCCTGCCAAACGCCCCCTGGCCGAGGTTATTCACTGGGGCAAGTTCTGAGTTTTTTAAGCACCACGCTTCGGACTTGTCTGATCTTTTGCCTCTACCGCGTCCGCTGTTTCGCTACAATAAGAAGCGATCCCGCTCGGGCATGACCTGTGCGGGATGGAGGTTGAACATGAGCGTATTGGCGGAGATCATGGTGATCCCGGTCGGCACCGGCAGCCCGAGCATCAGCCACCTGGTGGCGGACAGCATCAAGGTGATTCAGCAGAGCGGGCTGAAATACGATATCACCGCGACGGGCACCAATGTGGAAGGCGATCTCGACACCATCTTGCAGACGGTAAAAAAGATGGAGGAGGTGCCGTTCAGGGAAGGCGCGGACCGGGTGGTGCTGCTGGTGAAAATCGACGACCGGCGCGACAAGCCCATCTCGCTGGAATATGAGGAGCAATCCGCGGGTGAAAAGCTCTGATTAGTAGAGTTGACAGATCGCGGAATATTGATTACCATATAGGTGCGTGTGGGGCCATAGCTCAGTTGGGAGAGCGCTTGCATGGCATGCAAGAGGTCGTCGGTTCGAGCCCGTCTGGCTCCACCATTGCCATACCCGCCGTTTTTTACGTATGCCTGTCGAAATAAGGCAACATGGCCTGGGCATGGTCTGCTGTTTTAGTTTCGATCCGGCTCGATCAGGGTATTTACTAATCCGTTCCTTTTCTTTTTTGCCGCATACGGCATGTGAGAAGGCGCGGATTTTGTTTGTCTGTGATATAATATGACAGGACTTTCGCTCAAGCCCTCTCCCCCCGGCCCCCTCTCCCAATCCTGGGCGAGGGGCGGTGTAATGTGGATTATAGCTATCTGTATTGGCCGGGGGGAGAGGGCTTGAGCGAAAGTCCTGTATGAATCACCCCCTGCGTGCACCCGGAGAGTGCAAGCGGTTAATGATCAAGCTCCATGCCGTGATAGTGGTGATAGATTTCCTCCGGAAGCGAGCCATCCCTCGCGGGGTGTCGCTTCCACTTGTTTTGCTCGCTTGCCTGCTGCTGCCGTCATTCCCCGTCTTGTCGCAAGACGCTCCCGCCCGCAATATGATCCGCCTGATGATTATGTCCGACTTGAACTCGAAATCCGGGCAGGACAGCGTCACCATCACCGCCGATGGCAGTGATGATAAAACGCTGCTGATGACTATGGCAGTGGCGATGGGGAAGCAGTTCGGCGGCGAACCCACCTTTTTCGCCTACGGACGGGGCGAGGAGCCCTTCTCCGACGGAGGACTGGCATTGAGCTTCGGATTGAAGGTCATGCCGCGCGACGGTCATACGCTGCCGACCGATGATTTGCTGCAATGCTTCGCTCCCTTCGCGTCCCGCCTGCGGGTGCTGTACTGGATTCAGGGCGTGTTCGCCTATGCGGGGGTGTGGCAGATGGAAAATGAGGACATCAAATACACGGTAACGAAAATCAGCGAATCGCCGCAATCCGTTCCCCCCTATGCGATATACGATACCGAAGCCACCATTACCGCCTCTTCGATAACCTCGGAATCGATTGCTGAAAATCCGGATTCAAATCATGGAAAAAAGAGATCACGGATGACATCCTTATACCTGCTGTTCGGACTGGCGATGGTGATCGGCGTCTCGGGGGGAGTGTTGATCGCGTATCTGCTCAAACAGTGGAAAACCGAAAACGCCGCGCAGGCCGCCGGCGCCTCTAAGGGAGTTCGTAATGAGCGACAACGTGATGACACTTGACGAATTGTTTTCGTCGATTCGCTTCCATGACAACCCGCGCTTGACCGAGAATGAGCTGCAGGACCTGCTTGCCACCAATCCGCGCGCCTTTTTCGACGCCATCTGTATGCGGGCGGTGGAGGAAAACGCATCCGACATCTTCTGGAAAGCCGGCTCGCCGCCCTGCTTGCGCCTGGCGGGCAAGGTGGTGCAGCTCGATATGCAGCCGCTGATGGGCGAGCAGATGGAAGAGATTTTCTTTTACGGAATGATGACCGAACGGCAGCGCGAGCGCTTTCGCGAACGGCCCGAGCTGGACACCGCGTTCGAAATTCCGAATACCATTCGCTTCCGCGTGAATATCTACAAACAGCGCAACGCGCTGGCGGCGGTTATGCGCCTCATCCCGCTGGATATTTTCACGCTGGAAGAGCTGAACCTGCCCAAGGTGCTGGCCAGCCTGGTCACGCATAAGCAGGGCATGGTACTGGTGACCGGACCCACCGGCTGCGGCAAATCCACCACGCTGGCCGCGCTGCTCGATCTTATTAACATGAACCGGCGGGTGAATATCATCAGCATCGAGGACCCGATCGAATACGTTCATCGCGATAAACTCTCTATCATGAGCCAGCGTGAGGTTGGAGTGGATACCAATAACTTCAACGATCCGTTGCGGGCGGTGCTGCGCGAAGCGCCGGATGTCATTCTCGTCGGTGAGATGCGCGACGTGGAAACGATGAAGGTAGCGATGACCGCCGCCGAGACGGGTCACCTGGTGTTCTCCACCGTGCATACCAACAGCGCCTCGGAAACCATCGAGCGCATCGTGAACATGTTCCCGCCGCATGAGAAACCGCAGATCTGCCTGCGCCTGTCGATGACGCTGCTCGGTATCCTCTCGCAAAAACTGGTGCCCACCGTGGACGGCAAACGGCGCGTCTGCAGCGTTGAAATCATGATCAACACCCCTACCGTCTCCAAGCTCATCGAGGAAGGCCGCGCCGGCCAGGTGCCCGCCGCCATCGCTGAAGGCGGTTACTGGGGCATGCAGACGATGAACCAGTCGCTGCTCAACCATTTCAAAGAGGGCTCGATCAGCGAAGAGATGGCCGTCGCCTACGCGGGCAATCCCACTGAAATGCGCCAGATGATCCGCCGCATTGCACAGGCCAACGTGGTGGCAACGGCAACTACGGCGTAAATGGTTGGATGAATGGATGGTTGCAAGCCGCCTCGCCGATTGTGCGGGGCGGCTTTTGTATTGAACCGCCGGCGCTTTACGTAAACGATAACTTATTTTTAACAACTGCCCGCGTTATCGATCACAGATTTTTCCTGCGTGTGGTATACTAGGATAGTGCATAATCAATAATACATTGCTACGCCACTAGGACCTAACTTGTTTGCATGGAGGTAACCGGGAGAGTCCGTGTTCTAGACCGGTAAGCGATAACCGCTATACGAATGCTATCGTTTTGATCGACGCGCGAGGTGAAGGTTTCAATCACCGGACGCGTTGCGCTCGACTCGCGGGTGATCCGCGAGCAGGATAATAAAACCAATATTTTTCGCGCCATCATCTCTGTTTTATCACACCATACATCGCGGATGCTGAATCTCTGATCCCTGTAGTGACTGACGACAGTGGAATGCGGGGAACCGCGCGGTAATGCCGATGTTCCCCGGGGGAGGTCATCATGAGCGATAACGTCATGACCCTGGAGGAACTCTTTTCGCCAATCCGCTATCTCGATAATCCGCGTCTGACGGAAGCGGAGCTGCAAGACTTGCTGTCTACCAATCCGCGCGCCTTCTTCGACGCGATCTGCATGCAGGCGATAGAGGAAAACTCTTCCGACATCTTCTGGAAAGCCGGCTCACCGCCCTGCTTTCGCCTCGCCGGCAAGGTAGTTCAGCTCGACATGGAACCGCTCACCGGCGAGCAGATCGAAGAAATCTTCTTCTACGGAATGATGACCGAGCGCCAGCGCGAGCGATTCCGCGATAGGCCCGAGCTGGACACCGCCTTCGAAATTCCGGATACCATTCGCTTCCGCGTGAACATCTATAAACAGCGCGGCGCGATGGCGGCCGTCATGCGCCTCATTCCGCTGGATATCTTCACCCTGGAAGAATTGACTTTGCCCAAAGTGCTGGCTACGCTGGTCACGCATAAACAGGGCATGGTGCTGGTGACCGGACCCACCGGCTGCGGCAAATCCACCACGCTGGCCGCGCTCCTCGACCTGATCAACATGAACCGGCGGGTGAATATCATCAGCATCGAGGACCCCATCGAATACGTGCACCGCGACAAGCTCTCCATCATGAGCCAGCGCGAGATCGGGGTGGATACCAATAACTTCGGCGACCCGTTGCGGGCGGTGGTGCGCGAAGCGCCGGACGTGATCTTCATCGGAGAGATGCGCGACGTGGAAACGATGACGGTTGCCATGACCGCCGCCGAGACGGGTCACCTCGTGTTCTCCACCGTGCACACTAACAGCGCCTCGGAAACCATCGAACGCATCGTCAACATGTTTCCGCCCCACGAAAAGCCGCAGATATGCCTGCGCCTGTCGATGACGCTGCTCGGCATCGTCTCGCAAAAGCTGGTGCCTACCGTGGACGGCAAAAGCCGCGTCCCCGCCGTGGAAGTCATGATCAACACCCCCACGGTCGCGAAGCTCGTTGAAGAAGGACGCGCCGGCCAGGTGCCCGCCGCCATCACCGAGGGCGGCTACTGGGGTATGCAGACGATGAACCAATCGCTGCTCAACCATTTCAAGGAAGGCGCGATCAGCGAAGAGATGGCCGTCGCCTATGCCGGCAATCCCACCGAAATGCGCCAAATGATCCGCCGCCTCGCCCAGGCCAATGTCACCACCTCCGCGGTAACGGCGTAAGAGCATTTTGAGATTTTGGATTTTGGATTTTCGATTTTTGATTGTGAAAACCACCCCGCTGGCAGTGGGGTGGTTTCTTTTGGCGGAAGATTGAGGAGGCGCCTGCTGATTATTATAATGTGCCTGGCAACGGCCAGGCAGCGCCCGGACCGCGGGGTGCGATGAACAGCCAGCTACCGTCAGCAGATTAGGAAACGCAGATGGATGACGAATTTCGCATCGAACCATTGACTGAACGGCATATTGATTGGGTCCGCGCCCAGCTCACCGATTACTGGAGCTCGCCGCTGATCGTCTCCCGCGGGCGGCTGCACCAGGCGGACGCGCTGCCCGGCTTCATTGCGCTGATCGGCGATGAGCCGCGGGGACTGCTCACCTACCGGATCGAAGAAGACGAGTGCGAGGTGGTAACGCTGCATTCACTGAGCAGAGACATCGGCATCGGCGCCTCATTACTCAAGGCTGTCTACCAGGTGGCAATAGATCGAGGTTGCCGGCGGCTCTGGCTGGTGACTTCGAACGACAACACCCCGGCGCTGGCGTATTACCAGAAACGCGGCTTTCAGATGATCGCCGTTTATCCCGATGCTATTACCAAATATCGTCGGCTGAAGCCGTCGATTCCGCTCTACGGCATCGAGTCTATTCCGATTCGCGATGAGATCGAACTGGAAATCTGCTTACAGGAGCAGTGAAACGACCATCGTCATAAATACTGAAAGGAGACGAATGAACAAGCAGCTCATGCATCGTTCTGCTCGCGCCTGACAGGGGACGGCGCCGATGCCAGTGCGGCTGGACATACACTTACCGGTGGAAGGTGGGGCAACCTGCCTTACAGTGGCCGTTATAAACCCACAAAAGCGGCCAAGGTTCGGATTCAGAGATGTAATACGCCCTGATGAAGCCGGAACCGGAAGTAATCGCCATCCCGAGAGGATAGCGGTGAATGTTTATGATCTATGATCTTGCCAGTTGTCGCTCGTGCATCTTCGGAGTAAAATACAGGTATGAGCACCGCGCCGGAGCAACGCCGGACCCTTGACGAATACATCGCAATCGAAGAATCGAGCGAGACAAAGCACGAATTCTTCGCAGGCAATGTGCATGAGATGACGGATTTCAGTCCGGCGCACTGCCTGATCACAGCTAATGCGATCGGCAGCCTTCACCCGCAGCTTCGCGGGAAAACCTGCCGGATGTTTCCCAGCATGCAGCGGCTCAAAGTGGAGGCAACCTGCTTATACACCTACCCGGATGCCTCGGTGGTCTGCAGTCCAATTCAATATGCCGAGAAACCGAATTATACGATGACCAATCCCACCGTGCTCATCGAAATCCTTTCACCGAGTACCGAGGGGTATGACCGCGGGATGAAATTTGAGCATTACCGGAAGATTGACTCCTTGCGCGCCTATCTGTTGATCGCGCAGGACAGCGTGCACATCGAACTTTATACCCGGCAGGAGCAGAACAGTTGGCTGCTCGAAGAATTTACGGAAAAGGAGGCCATGGTGCCGCTCGAGGTGATCGGCTGCACCATGGCTGTCAAGGATATCTATGAGGACGTCGAGTTCGACGGGTAATTACGCGGCGTCCACATTTTTATCATCGGCCCTCATCTTTGGCGGGCGCTTTGGCGGAAAGCTTACAACAGGTCGTCCGCTTGCCCGCTCTTTCGCTTTTATATCGCGGTATATTTCGTCGATATCGTTATTGTGCTCTGCCGCATATTCTTCGCGTATGCGGCGGACTTCAGCGACAATTTCATCGTTCCACATAGCTAATCCCCTCCGATAATTCTTCCGGTGTACATATCACCGGCGGCTTATAAGAATATGACAGACAAACAGCAGTAATGGCATTTCGCATCGATGCATTCGCCAAATGCTTCATATTCCAGGTTAACAGAAAATCCATTCCTCGTATAGTCGAGACGGCAATATGCAAGGCATCAACAATGGATTGCGAGGGAATGGCATTCCCATTAACTAATGCGTTTGCAAGTGCAGGAACCTCTTCCGTTACATCAAGCGAAGGGATTTTTTCGATGATGCTTAAACGACGCTTGACAGCTTCCTTATCACCGGACCCAATTTCTTGCAAGATAAATTGTGAGACGTAAAGATCAAACTGCCGACGATGATCTTCCCACCATGCCTGAGTGATTTGTTGATGCGCGGCAGTCACCAGGTCACGGCTGGGTCTCGATACAAGATAACTGATAATCGTTGTCTCAAGATAAACCTTTGGCTTCATTACAACAAGTATACCACATGCAACAGTCAGTTAACATGACTGCTTCATCGTGAAAATTAACTCCCCGGTGCATCCCCACAAATGCGCCGTCTCCGCCCGCACCCGCACGATGTCGCCGGCCTGCGGCGGGTTTTCCGCCGGGGTGGGGAAGACCAGCGTTTTATTGTTGCGGGCGCGGCCCGTCAGCTTGTTCGGGTCGCGGTCACTGGGGCCTTCCATCATGACTTCGAAGATCGCGCCTCGCTTTTCCGCGTTCACCTCGATGCTGATGTTGTTCTGCAGCTCGACCAGCCG
>Ga0172369_10001681_pt1 | contig 31733 bp, 26 predicted proteins | sample LakKiv25m_FD_114539 | JGI IMG/M metagenome (GOLD analysis project Ga0172369, IMG submission 114539) | Freshwater microbial communities from Kabuno Bay, South-Kivu, Congo - kab_022012_11.25m | ecosystem: Environmental > Aquatic > Freshwater > Lake | place: Democratic Republic of the Congo... | reverse complement strand
GTCCAGGCCCAGTCGCGCGCGCTCGGTGCTGCGGCACTGGCAACGGGCCATTACGCGCGACTGGGCCTGGACGACCACGGCCTGCCCAAGCTGCAGCGCGGTTTCGATGACAGCAAAGATCAGTCGTATTTTCTGCATCCTTTGGGTCCCACTGCGGGAGCCTACCTGCGTTTTCCGCTCGGTTCCTGGCGCAAGGCCGATGTGCGTCTGCACGCGGCGCGCCTGGGCTTGCCGACCGCGGCCAAGCGCGAATCCATGGATATCTGCTTTGTCGGGCGGCGATCGGTGCGCACGTTCGTGGCTGAACACGGTGCAGCGCTGCGCGGTGAAATCGTCAATGTTGCAGGAACTTCGCTCGGGCGGCATGAAGGCCTCGCCGGCTTCACGGTCGGGCAGCGGCACGGAATTCCGGTGCAGGCAACGCGACCTGACGCGCCCGTCCACTACGTGATCGACAAATGGGCCGATGGCACTTTGATCATCGGCGGTCACGAGGAACTTCGCGTCTCGCACATTCATCTGCGGGATTGCACGTGGCTGACCGGCCTCGCGCCGACGGACGGCCTCGCCGTCGACGTGCAGGTGCGGCACCGGGGTCGCGCGGTTCCAGCACGCGTGGTCAGGGTTGACGGCGCGGGCGTGAGCGTGAGACTGGACTTGCAAGCAGCGCTGTTCGGTGCGGCGCGCGGCCAAAGTGGCGTCGTCTATCAGGGCGACCGCGTCCTTGGCGGCGGCATCATCGCCGCTCATGGCGGGCTTGCTTGACCTTGACGGCAGATGTGACTGTCAGCGGAAGACATCGGATGGATGCCAGCGACCCCCAGCACGATCGGACCCGGCGCACTTCGCGGCAGAACCTGCCGTCCGAGCAGCAGTCGGCCTTTGCCGTCGATCTTCCGCCGCCGTCGTCGCGTCCATCGCGCCAGAACATTCCCGGGCAGGGTTCGCGCTCGTCGCGCTCGAATATTCCTGCGTATGATCCAGAGATTCCAACGCGCCAGCTCCATGATCGCATCGGCCATCCGTTTGCCGATGCATCGCTGCTGGTCGCTGCGCTGACGCACCCGTCCTGGCGCAACGAGCAGGCACCGGGAGCGCAAGACAACCAGCGCCTCGAATTCCTCGGCGATGCAGTCGTAGGCCTTGTCATCACGCATGAATTGGTGCGTTTGCTGCCAGAGCGGCGCGAAGGCGAGTTGACCGTGCTCAAGTCGCAACTCGTGCGCGAGAGCAGTCTCGCGATCATGGCCGAGAAGCTGGGCGTTGGGCAGGCGCTGCGTTTGGGTCGAGGCGAGGATTTCACCGGCGGCCGGCAGCGGCCGTCCGTGCTGGCCGACGCGATGGAGGCGATCGTCGGTGCGCTGCTGCTGGATTCGGGCTACGAGTCGACCCGCGAAATCGTGCTGCGACTGTTCGGCGACAGCCTGTGCGAACTGATGACGCAAGTGGAGACGACGGACGCCGCGGCGCTGAGCCTGACCACGGCCAATTGGAAGACGGCCGCGCAGGAACTGCTGCAGCACAACGGTGCACCGCCGCCGACCTACTCGCTCATCGCCGAGGATGGTCCCGACCATGCGCGCCGCTTTCGCGTCCGTGCCGCCACGCGCCTCGGCGAACTTGCCTTCGATGCGGTGGGAGAGGGGCCGACCAAGAAAGCAGCCGAGAATGAGGCAGCTGCCGGGCTGTATCGCCTCGTGAACGAGCGCGCGGCGGATTTCCCGCGACGTTCTGCCTCGGGATCGACAGACACATCCGCTGACATCGACGCTGCGGCAGGCGCACGGTGAAAGTTTGCAGGTGATCCTGGCGGCGCAGGGCACCTTGACGCTCGCATCGTTGCCGCGTACACTGCCGCGGCTCGATCGGGCCGGTAGCTCAGTCGGTAGAGCAGCAGACTTTTAATCTGTTGGTCGAGGGTTCGATTCCCTCCCGGCTCACCCCGGCACGGACAGCCCGGTCGTGCCAGTCAGCGTCAGCGCCCGAGGCCCCGTCGTCTAGTCCGGCCCAGGACACCGGCCTTTCACGCCGAGAACGCGGGTTCAAATCCCGCCGGGGTCACCAAAACGCGCTGAATGCAGGGGAAATTGGCCCGTGCCGCTTCGTTCAGCGCAAGCCGCACGGGCCGGGCAATCTTGGGTCGTCGCGCAGCTTGTCAGTGCTCGTGCCCGTGGGCCCCGTGCACGTGCCCGTGGCTCAGCTCCGTCGCCGTCGCCTTGCGCACGCCGGCAATGGTGATCCGGAAGTTCAGCACTTCGTCCGCCAGCGGGTGGTTGCCGTCGAGCATGACCGTGTCGCCGTCAACGCCGGCAATCCAAACAGGGAACGTCTCGCCTTGCTCGTCCTCGAGTTCGAGCGGTAGGCCGACTTCGACATGGAAGTCCTCCGGCAGCACGTTGCGCGGGACCGAAATCACCTTGGCCTCGTCGCGTTGACCATAGCCTTGCTCCGGTTGCACGCGAATGTCGCGCTGATCGCCGGCCACAAGCCCGAGAAGCTGCGATTCGAGCCCTGGCACGACATTGTCGTGGCCGATCAGGAACGCGAACTCGCCGTCCGTCGACGAATCAATGACATCGTCGTCCGCGAGACGCAGTTCGTAGTCCATCGTGACGACCATGTCCTTGTCGATCTTCATCGTTCCTCCAGTCGCGGTGGCAGCTTGGCGCGGCCGTGGCTGTGGGCGGCGGGCAGGCGCGAGCGTATGCGGATGCGCCACAGGTCGCCGACCCAGGTCGGGCGAGTATACACACTGCAAGGCCTTCGCATAGCCCGCCACCGGCGGCGCTACTTGCAGCTGGGTCCGGTGCTTTCGCTGAGCGGACAGACGTCGCACCCGTCGCCCTTGGTGTCCTTGTCGAGGTCCCCCTGGTCGGGATTGAACACATTCGGGCAGTTGTCCGCGTCGTTGGCCTTGCCGTCGCCGTCGAGGTCGGTGGGGCTAGGCTCGACGGCCGCGCCACCGGAAACGTCACAGTGGATCAGCGCGTCGGCTTCGGCGCCGCACTTGAAAAGTGGCCACAATTCATAGGTATACTCAAATCCCGTCGGCGGGTTGGGCGAATCCTTGACCAACTTGAGCGTGTCCGCCAGCACCTTCTCCAAGACCCCGCGCACATCGGCCACGGTCTGCTCGCCCTTGTAGCCGCCAGACAAGGCCGCATCGACCATGCAGACCCGCTTGGCCGCGCCGCAGACGTCCATCGGCTCGCAGGTCGCGGGCGCCAGGACCGTCATCAGATCCTCGTCGCCATACAAGGGTTTACCGCCAATCAGCACCAGGCGCACGCGCTCCGGTCGAGCCGCGACGATCGCGCCCAACGGGTGACCCCGATCCCCACTGAATACGGCAATATCCGCCATGTAGCCAGTCGAGAGCCGGCCGAGCAAGTCGCCCGCCCCCACCGCCTGGGCCGCGTCTGTCGTCGCCATGCGCACGAGCATCTCGTCGGTCAACAAACCGCCCCAGCGCTTGTCGGACAGCTGTTTGGCGCACTTGAGTTCTTCGAGCTCGCTCATCGAGCCCGACGGCGTCCAATCCGGTCCAATCGCCACCGTCATTCCCAGGCGCACGGCCGTCGGAATGCGCGTCGTATCGCCATAAAGATCCAGGTTCGACTGCGGCGACCAGATGAGCGCGATGCCGTGACTCTGCGCGTCGGCCAACTCGACGCCACCCAAGCCCGTCGCGTGGATCAGCGACACATGCGGCTGTGCAAGGCCCATGCTCACGACATCGTACCATTCCTTGCGCGATAAATCGTCAATACCCTCACCGACATGCAGAACAACGCCGGACAACGTGGACGCTTGCAGACCGGTCAGCCAGCTCTTGAGGTCCGCCTTGTCCGCGCCCGAAAGCTTCATCACCTGGGTTCCGATCGCGTAGTCGGCCAGGCCCGCAGCTTTTGCCGAGGTGTCCAGATCGCGCACCCAGCCATTGATGCAAGTCGTGCCAGATGTCCCCTGGATGGCCGTCGTGCCAGCGACAAGTGCTCGTAACTCGGTCCATTTCATGGTCTCGCAACGCGCCTGATAGCTCGTGCCGATGGCCTTGACCGTGTCCGAGCCTTCAGGCTGGTACTTGTAGCTCGTGCTCAGCTTGAACGCCTTGTAGTCGTCGTCAGCCTGCCACTGGTAGCGATTGCTGAACAGTTTCGTATGTTTCCATCGAGGAAGGTGGTTGAACGTGCCATGATCGTGCGGATTGATGAGGCCAGGAGCGATGATGCCGCCGGTGCACACCACGCTGGCCTTGGCGGCGTCTGGCGTCCCGCTGCAGTCGTTGCCAACGCACAAGATGCGGCCCGTTGCGGCGGAGACGAACACTTCGCCGTCGGGAATCAACGCGTCGCCGGTCCAGACCGTGCCACGCAGACGCAAGAGACCCGGATCGCCGGTCACAGGGGCGCAGGACGGAAACGCGGCATCAGAACTTGTACTGTCGTTTCCGTTCTTTGCGTTGCCATCGACCGGGCCGGCGTCGGCTTGGCCTGGCCCGGCACCGGCCGCCTTGTCCGGCGCGGCGCACGCTCCGATCGCCAAAGTCATGCAAAGCCATAGACATCCGGACAGCGGGCCGCGAGACAATGAATGCAGGTGGGACAAGCGACCTCCTCTTGGCGCGCGGATTTTGCCCCTTTGCCGGGCGCAGCTACAGTAGTGTAGGTGTCCTCCGCTGGCGCGCATAGATGCGCGGAGACGAATCCCCATGGATGGTTCCCACGAGATGCCAGGCAGCCAGCCGTCCACGGCGCGGCGCGGCCTGTGCCTGTGCGGCGGCGGCGCGACGGGTGCGGCGTATCAGGTCGGGGTGCTCGCGGCGCTTGAAGCGACGATTCCAGGCTTTCAGACGAGGGATTTTGAAGTCATTGTCGGGACATCGGCAGGTTCCCTGGTCGGCGCCTTGCTCGCGGCCGGCGTTCCCGCGACGCGGCTCTACCACAGCATCACGACCGAGGACGATTTCTTTCGCATTCAACGCAGCGACGTCTACCAGCTCGATCTGCGCGAAACAGCTTGGAAATTGGTGCGCATCGGCCGTGTTGCGGCGCGCATCGGGCGTCAGTGGGCCACCGATCCCATGGGCGATTGGCGCGGCTTTGCCCTCGGCGATCTCTCGGCGGCGCTGCCCGACGGCTTGTTCTCCATGACCGGCTACATCCAGTTCATCGACCGTTTTCTGGCGCGTCATGGCCTGGCCCGCACGTTCGAGCAACTGCCCGGGCGCCTCATGGTGCCGGTCAACAACCTCGACACGGGCCACCGTGATGTGTTCGGCCAAGGCCACCGGATCGACGCAACCGTGCCCGAAGCAATCGCAGCATCCAGCGCAATTCCGTTGTTTTTTTCACCTGTTCGCATCCGCGGTCGCGACTATATCGACGGTGGCAGCGGCCGCGTCGCACACGTCGATCTGGCGCAGCAAGCCGGCATGAGCCACGTGCTCGTCATCAATCCGATCGTGCCATGGAACCTGGAACGCCGGCTGCTGGAGCGTCGCGGCGACGATGCCGACATCGAAGGGGCCACTTTGAACCGAATCCGTTCGCGCGGCATGGTTGCTATTTGGAATCAGAGCTTTCGAATGTCCAACGCGGTCAAGCTGCACATGGGCCTGCGGCGGCTGCGCGCGGACAGGCCGGACATGGCGCTCGCGCTTCTGGAGCCCGACGAAAAGGACGACACGCTGTTCGTGACCAATCCGATGGACACCGACTCGCGGGCCCGAATCGCCCGTGTCGCCTTCGATGCGACGGCTGCGCGGTTGCGGCAAGGCGACGAGGCCGTGCGCGCCGTGTGCCTGGGCCTGCCGGACGCGCGTCATCATGACGGGTTGCGCCGCCACGACGCCCGTACACCAAAGCGTGACACTGCTGGCGCGCCGCGCTAGACTTTGCCAGACTGTTCCTGCCGCCACCTTGGCGCCCTGACAACACATTCGGCCCAGGCACCCATCCCGTCCGCGACAGCTCCACCGCATCCGATCTGGCGAGGCAAGCATGAACAACCGCATTCCCGGCATCTTGAGTCTGTTGGCAGTCGCCATTCTGGTCACGGGGGGCAGCCTGGGCTGCGGCACCGACCCGACACCAAAGACGACCGTGCGCACAGACGTGGTCGATATCCAAGAGCCTGATGCCACCATCGACGACGGTGGTTCAGACGTCGCAACTGCCGCGGATGCGGACGCGGTGAAGGGTCCGGATGCTGCGGATGTCACGCACGACGTGGAGGCCGAGTTGCCTGGCACCGACAAGGACACGGAGCAAGATGCGGTCGATGCAGGTGCCGACGCAGTCGACATCATCGCTGTCGATGTGCCGGCCGATGTTCCCCCAGTCAAGAAGCTGCCACTGCCGCCGTGCGCAAAGGGCAACTGTGCAAATTGTATGACAAAATGCCCGAATGCGCCGGTGTGCGGTCCCGACAAGAAGACGCACTTCAATGAGTGCGAGGCGATCTGCGCGCTCGAGTTGTGGGATGGCCTCGATCCGAAGCAGTGGGCGCCTCAAGCGTGCCCGGCCTGCAGTGCTTGCACGATCAACGACAAGCCCGAGGCTGGCTTTGGCACCGACCCGACAGCCGGATGGTGCGCGACGCTGGGTTCGGGCGCCAAGGTGACCGTGTCGATGAAGTGCGAGGCCACGTGCCTGGAAGGCGTCATCAAGGATCCGATCTATGGTGCCTGCAAGAGCACGTGCTCGCAGCCGGCACCAGCCGGTGCAGGATGCAACTTTACGAAATACCAGCCTGTTTGCGGGCCCGACAGCAAGACGTACTTCAGCAGTTGCGCCATGAATGCGTGCGACCTGCAAGGCTGCTACCCGGTCGGCGAACTGAGCAAGTCCGCGGGGTGCACGCCGACCGCGATGACCAAGGAGTGCGACGGCGAATGCTTCAATGCCCTCAAGACGCCGACATGTGACAAGAACTGCGACCCGGTGTGTGGCATCACGAAGGCCAACGTGGGACAGTCGTTCCGCAATGCTTGCGTGGCCAAGGCAGCCGGTGCCGCGGTGGCCGACTGTGTGGGCCTGCAGTCGACTCCTGCGGATCTGTGCTCGGCCACGCTCTACAAGGGCAAGGGCTGTTGCCCGGATGTGGACTACAAGGTCAAGAACCCGATCTGCGCGTCGCAGACCTCCGGCAGCGGCGCCGACTCGTTCGTCACGTTCCGCAGCAAGGCCGAGTTCAACTGCCTGACCAAAGGACAAGCGGGTTGGAACATCAAGTTCAACGGACCGTGCATGTGCAACTGCGACATGACGGTGGCAGGCCAGGAAGTGTGCGGCGACGATGGCTTCACGTACATCAGCGCATGCCACGCCAAGTGCTGGAACTACAACTTGCCTGCCTTCACATGGAAGAATGGCGCGTGCGGCGGCTGATGAGGCGGGCGGCCAATCAGCGCTTATCGATCGGTGCCCTTGTGGCGCGCAGCACCGCCCCGATGTGCTGAGAGAGGGCGCCGAGAGCCGTGGCATCCGCTCCTTGACTGCTGCAGATTCGTGAAGCGATGGGCGCGGTTTTGCTCGTCGTGACGCGTAGCTCGATCGTCGCAGCGGCGCTGCCATCGGCAAAATCCAGCTCAGACGCCGAGCGCAACGCGCGCACCCGCATGAGGTGCCAGGCGGTCTGTGCCGGCATGTCCAGTTGACGCAACGCATCTGCCAGCCAACGTCGGGCATCGGCGTGCCGCTTCGCTGCTTGCTCAACGCCGACAGCCGTTTGCCAGGACAGCCACCGCACGCGCGGGTCCGTCTTGAGTGCCGTCAAGCACGCCAACGCCAGCCCCGCCAACTCGCGCGGCGGCACCTGTTGGTCGATCGCCATCGCCAGCCGGTAGCGATCGGTCACCGCCAGCTCCAACAGGCCCGCATCCACTGGCGGCGCTGCGCGCAGCAACCAGACGCGTGTGACCGTGCCATTGCGATAGCGCAGGCGCAGTTCCACGCGACGGCCGCGAATGTCCCGCTCCACATCGTCGAGGCGCCACGGCCCTGGCGCCGGTGCGTCGCGCAGCCTGGCCACCGCATCATCCATCTGCACGGCGAAACTGTTCTGTTGCGGATCCAAGGCTTGCAGATTGGCCGATCCCACTGCCGCGATCTCCTGACTGCCATACAATTCGAGGTAGCGATGGGACACGCCAGTGCAGAAGTCCTGGAACGAACATCCTTGACACTCAGGTAGTTGCGTGCGGCCATCGGCCTGGAACGTGAACTTGTCCATGACGCCCTGGCGCCGGTCGAGATCCGCCGTGAATGTCACGGTATGCTGGCCACCGTGGCTGATTCGGTGCGCCTCCTGCGGCAGCACACAGTAGGGCAAGTGGGTCAAATTGATGTCGTAGTCCGGCTTTTTGGCGTCGAGTTGCGCCAGCATCGCGGCCACGTGCCGCGCAACATTGGTGAAATGAGGCAGAATCGCACGCATCCACGCTTGGGTCCGCGGTCCCGCGCTGACAGGCCGCACCATGTCGATGCACATCTGGCGAACACCGTGGCGCAGCAGCAGATCCGGCAAGTCCGCCAGCGAATCGAGCGAGCCGGTCGTCAGGCACATGTTGGCCGTGATGGGTTGGCCGAGCGCGCAAAGCAGTTCCAAGCCTTTGACGATGCGTGCGAACGCGCCCGGATGGCACGTCGCCGCGTCGTGGGCGGCTTCGTTGGCGCCTTGGATCGAAATGCGCCAGGTCACCGGGGTCTTGGCCAACACGCGCTCGACAAAACACCGATCGGCGAGTCGCGCGCCGTTGGTGAACACGGTGATCTCGGAAAATCCAAGATGCGCGGCATGTTCAAGGGCCGGCAGGAAGCTGTCCTGAATCGTCGGTTCGCCGCCGAGAAACGTCAGGCGCCGCAAGCCGCGTCCGGCCGCGGCGTCGAGCGCGTGCAGGACTTCCGCTTCGGGCACTGGCGCGGCACGACCCTCCTGCGAGAGTTGACCGCTGGCACAAAAAACGCAGCGGTTGTTGCAGAAATGGCCGAGCTGCACTTCGACCTGACCGCCCACGTCGTGCGTCGTGACCGCGGCGGCTTCGGCGAGCAGTTGCGCGACGTCTTCGGGCGTGGCGCCCGCGCTGCGTTGTGCCTCATCAGCTGGATCGATCACGGCCGCCTCGCAAAGAAAAGATGCAGCGCCTGCCGCCCGAGCATAGTTGCCGGCCAGTACCAGCTTCAACCGTGTCAAGGACAGTTCGCAATGAGTTGCTGCCATTGCTCGGCAGGTGGCTGGCGAAAGAAGGACCAAGGCTGCGCTGCCAGCCAGCGCAGTTTGCCGCGCCGCGCCATCCCATCGAGATCCGTGCGGGCGACCAGCCGGTTGCGCAGGTCGGCATAGGCGCCCACCAATTGGTCGATGTCTGCAGGCAGACCGTCGCGGGCCTCGCGGCGCAACCGGCCGGTCAAGCCCGGTGCAGCACCGTTCGTGCCGACAGCGAGCGTGACCGTGCCCAACTGTTCTTCGCTCATCAGGAAAAAGTCGCAGGCCGAGGGTTGATCGTGGGCGTTGCACAAGATGCGCCGCGCCGCACAGGCCGTGAATACAGCCGCATCGAGGCTTGCGTCGCCGGTGTCCGCCAACACGAGCCAGGCATCTGCCAACGTTGCGGGCGTGAACGCCGCGGCATCGATCATGCGAACGATTGCACCCGCTTGCCGTAGGCGCGCGACGCGCACACTGGCGGTTGCGCCCCTGGCGACGATGGCGACGACGCGTCCTTGCAGCCGCAGGGCAACGGGAAACGAGGCGGCGGTCACGGTTGCGCCGCCGTGCGCAGAGCGACAACCTGGCCGATCACGATCACCGCGGGCGACTGCAGCGCTTCACATGCAGCGATAGCCAGCACGTGGCCGAGATCCGTCACGACGACCTTCTGCTCCGGCCGGCCAGCCCATGTCACGACGGCAAGGGGCAATCCTGCTGGGTAGCCAAGCGGTTCCAGTAGCGGCAGCCACTGCGGCAGCGTCGCGACACCCATCAGCACGATGAGCGTGCGACGCGGATGGTAGGGCGGCAGGCTCGGCGCGCCGTCCAGTCTCGGATGCGCCGAGACGACACAGAACGCATCAGCAATACCCCGATGTGTAACGGGAATGCCGGCAAGCAACGGCGCCGCGAGGCTACTCGACAGACCGGGCACAACCTCGCAAGGCACGCCCGCGGCGGCCAGTTCCTGCATCTCCTCGCTGCCGCGGCCGAGCACGAACGGGTCGCCGCCCTTCAAGCGCACAACGGTCTGTCCGGCGCGCGCGCGGGCGATGAGCAACGCGTGGATGCTGGCTTGGGGCGTGTGCGGCTGCCCGCCGCGTTTGCCGACGGATAGGATTTCCGCGCGCAAACCTCTGCATATGGCTGGATCGACGAGGTCGTCACAGACCACGACGTCGGCTCTCTGCAGCAAGCGATGGGCGCGCAGCGTCAGCAAGTCCGGCGCTCCGGGACCTGCGCCGACGAGGTAGACCGTACCAGGCTGGGCGTGACGAGGTGGCTTCATGCGTGGTTGCCAGTGTAGCAGGGCAAGCGGCGAGCGAAAGGGACGCGACTTCATGTGCCGCGGTTCTCAAGGCTCGGCCGATTGCGCTGCCCATGGCCAAAACTCGCCGGCGCGCCAACTTGGACTACGCTTGGCAGGCGGCGCGCAGTCGCGCGCGGGAAACCTGAACGTGGCCGAATTCGCTCCACCCAGCACCGCCAAGGGCATCTGGAAGCTGCTCTCGCTGCCGCTCGTGGCGATCGAAGCGCTCGGCGTGCTCATTACCTTCACCACGACCGCGCTGGTGCGCGCGTTCAAGCCACCGTACCGCTTTGGCGAATATGTCGAGACCATGAACTTCGTCGGGGTCGGCTCCCTGGGAATCATCCTCTTGACCGGCACCTTCACGGGCGCCGTGTTCGCCATCCAGACCTCGGTTGCATTCAGCATCTTCGGCGCCAAGGCCTTGATTGGCGGCAGCGTTGCGCTGGCTTTGGTGCGCGAACTCGCGCCCACCATCGGCGCCTTGATGTTCGCCGGCCGCGTCGGCTCCGCGATGACCACCGAACTCGGCACGATGCGCGTCACCGAGCAGATCGACGCCCTCGAAACCATGGCGGTCGATCCGCTGCACTTTCTCGTCGCGCCGCGCATCATCGCCTGCACACTGATGATGCCGCTGCTGGCGACTTGCTTCGCCGCGATCGGTCTGGCCGGCGCCTATGTCGTGGCCCTGACGCTGCTGAGCCTCGACCGTGCGCAGTTCTTTTCGCGCATCTCCATCTGGCTCTTGCCCTCCGACATCCTGTGCACCGTCGTCAAAGGCACCGTCTTCGGGCTCATCGTCGGCAGCATCGCGTGCTACAAGGGTTTTTTCGCGTCCGGCGGCAGCCGTGGCGTCGGCCTTGCCACCACGCGCACCGTCGTCGAGGCATCGATCGCCGTCCTCCTTGCCGACTACGTCATCACGTCCATCTGGCTCGTCGTGTTCCCGGCACGCGGCGGCTTGTGACACGCACGGGTCCGCCTGCTACCCTTTGCACCCATGGACACGAGCGGCACCAGCCACCTCATCACCAGCATTCGCGATGGCATCATCGGCGATGATCAGGCCATCGACGGTCCCTACGGCCCGCGCCGCGTGACCTACGCCGACTACACCGCTTCGGGCAGATCCCTCAGCTTCATCGAGGACTTCATTCGCCATGAGGTCATGCCGCTCTACGCCAACACCCACACGGAGACCAGCGGCACCGGACTGCAGACCACGCGATTTCGCGAGGATGCGCGCCGGGTCATCCGCAGCTCGGTCGGCGGCGACGCCAGCGACGCGGTCATCTTCTGCGCCTCGGGCGCAACGGGCGCCATCCACAAGCTGGTCGAGATTCTCAACCTGCGCATTCCCGCCAACCTCGATGCGAAGTATGCACTTTCCAGCCACATTCCGCCTGGTGAGCGTCCGGTTGTTTTTCTCGGGCCCTACGAGCACCACTCGAACGAATTGCCCTGGCGTGAATCGATCGCCGATGTGGTGGTGATCGACGAGGACGCCGATGGCCAGATCGATCAAGCGCAGTTGGCGGCGCAGTTGCGGCTCCACGCGAATCGGCCACTGAAGATCGGCTCGTTTTCAGCGGCTTCCAATGTCACCGGCATCGTCTCGGACGTGCGCGGCATCGCGGACCTGCTACACAGTCACGGCGCCTTGTCGCTGTGGGACTACGCCGCGGCGGGACCCTATGTGCGCATCGACATGAACTGGCAGGACGGCTACTTGGATGCCATTTTCCTGTCGCCGCACAAGTTCATCGGCGGTCCAGGCACGCCGGGCGTGCTGGTCGTCAAGAAGTGCCTGATGCGCAACACCGTCCCCACCGTGCCGGGCGGTGGGACCGTCGCCTACGTCAACGCCAGCGAGCACGTCTACATCACGAAGCTCGAGCAGCGCGAAGAAGGGGGCACGCCGGCGATTCTGGAGTCAATTCGCGCAGGTCTGGTGTTCCAGCTCAAAGGCGCCGTCGGCGAGGGCGTCATCGCCACGCTGGAGCGCGACTTTGTCGAACGCGCCATCGCTTCCTGGAGCGAAAACAAGAACCTGCAGATACTCGGCAACAAGGACGCACGCCGCTTGTCGATCGTCTCATTCATCGTCCGCCATGGCGAGCGGCACCTGCACCACAACTTCGTCGTGGCTTTACTGAATGATCTCTTGGGGATTCAAGCGCGCGGCGGCTGTTCCTGCGCCGGTCCCTATGGCCACCGCCTCCTGGGCATCGATCTCGTGCGTTCGCGCGAGTACGAAAAGGAAGTGCTGCGAGGTTGCGAGGTTCTCAAGCCCGGCTGGGTGCGCGTCAACTTCAACTACTTCATTTCCGAGGCGGTGTTCCAATACCTGTTGGCCGCAGTGCACTTCGTCGCCACGGACGGCTGGAAGCTGCTGCCTCACTACAGCTTCTGCTCTGAAACCGGGCAGTGGCGTCACCGAAAACGCGAGCCAGTGCCGGGCCTTAGCCTGGACGACCTCAGCTACGTGGGCGGCCGCTTGGAATACCGCTCGCGGCATCTGCTCGAGCCGGAACGGGTGCTGGCCGGCTACCTGACGGAGGCGCGCCGGATCGTGGATGCGGCCGTGCACGAGTTTCAGGGTGGAGCAGTGCAGGATCCGGAGCGAAGTCAAGGATTTGAGGACTTGAGGCTCTTCGCCCTGCCCTCGGATGTCTGTGCCGAGCTGCAAGAGCGTGGCTGATCGCGGCCAAGACGCTCGTTCACAAATCGAGGGAGCGGCCGAACTCCAGGAACTCACGACGCATCATCGGCGTGGGCTCGGGGAGATGCGCCGGCAAGGGCGCCGCCAGATCTCGCGCAAGTGTGCGAAACTGCTCAGCTGCGGCAGACTGTGGCGCGTAGTCGATGACCGTCTGGTTGTGCCGCTCGGCCTCGCGCACGACGGGATCCCAAGCAATCCAGGCCAAGACGCGCGTATTGAGGCGCCGCGTGAAGCGATCCAGTGCCTCATCGACGCGATCGTCGCGCTGCTTGACGTTGTAGACGATGCCGGCAAGGCGCAGACCTTCGTCGCGGTGGTGTAGCACGACATTGGCAATGTTGTTGGCTGCGTAGAGGGCCATCAACTCGCCCGATGCAACGATGACGACGCGATCGCCAGCGCCGTAGCGAATTGGCGCGACAAAGCCGCCACACACGAGATCGCCGAGCACATCGAAGACCATGCGGTCGTAGGGCCGCTGCGTGATGCGGTGCCGATCGAAGAAGTCGAACAGGGCCGATACGGCGCGACCGGCGCAGCCCATGCCCGGTTCGGGGCCGCCGGCCTCCACCGTGTCGATGCCCCAACGACCCGGAATCACGATGCGTTCTGGCTTGCTGGAATGCAGCGTCCGGTCTTCGATCAGGTCGACGACGGCGGGAAAGTCGCCGGGTGGGCGCAAGCGGATGGTCGAGTCCATTTTCGGATCGCAGCCGACGTGCAGCACGCGCGCCCCGCCGCTGGCCCAAGCGGCGCTGACGTGCGCAGCGACGGTCGATTTGCCGATGCCGCCTTTGCCGTAGAAGACCACGCGTACGACGTCGTCAGGCATCGTCCCCCGGGGGCAGCCGTGCGGCATCGGAACGCCGCCATTCATCGTGGATCTCCGCGTGCTGGCAAGCTTGGGTGAGGCGTTCGACCCACCAGCGCACGCCGCCAAAGCCGAGAAATGGTTGAGGCAACAGCGGATGACTGACGTAGTTGGGATAGCCGAAGGCGATCCACCCCGGGCGCCCTGGCCGGCACGGGAACAGTGTGGGGCTGATCAAGGCGTCGCAGTCGGGTGCCGACGCGGCGTCGGGATGGACGCGCATGAGGGGTTGCCAGTGCGCCCCCCCGATGGTCAGGCGTTCGCGGTCGGCAGGCTCGGCGTCGCCGGCCTCGCCGAGCACCACAACCCTGCCGCAAACCATGCCAAGTTCGTCGGCCAGTTCGCAAAGGGCTGCGGCCGCGTGCGGATCGGCGTGGATCTCGATCTTGCGGCCGGCAAGAAAGCGAAAGACCTGGGGCTGGATGTCGCGCACCAATGGGCGCAGTTCGGCGTCGATGAGCGCCTCACCCCGTGCGCCGCGGCCGGCCGCGCGTGCGACCGCGCGCACGAACCGGGCCGTGCGTGCAACGCCGAGCGGCAACTCCACTTGGACCTGCGGCACGCCCAGCCGTTCAGCGAGCACTTCTGAAGCCTTGCGTCCGTGGGGCAGCGACACGAGCAGGCTGGCCCGCCCCACCGCGCGCAGGTCCGTGACAGAGCCGCCGTCGAACCAGATGCTGGCCACATCGAGTCCGAGCCCGCCTAGCAAGCGGCTAATTTCTGCGAGGTTGCCGATCTGGTCGCCCTCCTGGCGATCCATGAAGTGGCCGATGACGGCGACGGTACCAGGCTCTGGCGCGGGTGCACCGAGATCGAGGTCCTGTGCGATGCGGGCCATCGTGGCCGCATATCCGCCAAGCCAGTTGGAATCAAGCGATTCTGATTCGACCAGGAGGATGGGCGCGCCCCCGGACCTTGCCGCGGCGCGCCGGTAGCGTTCCAACGGCGCAGCGAGCAAGACATGGAAGTCCATGGAGGTCAGCAAGACGATACCCGCGCCCGGCAGTGCCGCCGCGTGCCCCAGGACATCGACAATGTCCTTGCCGCGGGCCAGCGCGGCGCGGTCGACGACCGCCTCCGTGCCGACCTGGACGTCGGTGTGGACCAACCGCCCCGTGCTGTCGGGCCGCAGCAGCGTGGTGCGCAAGTCATGTGCCGCGTGCATCTCCGCGCGGTACACGACGCAGTAGGGCCCATCGACCGCCAGCACCGCGTCGGAGACAGCCGCGGCGGCGATGTACACGCCGTTGAGCCAGGCAATGGTCTCTCGCAGCCCTTGCTCGCTCACGGCAACTCTCCGAGATAGCTCCGCAAGCCAGCAAGGGGGCGCTTCTCGCACAGGTGGATCAGGCGACCGGCGGTGCGCAGGAAACCATCGATGCCCAGCTCGATCTGCCCTTCCGAAAACACGCGCAATCCGGCCCGCGCCGCACGCGGATCGGCTGTGAAATTCGAGTACACTGCGCTGACGCCTGAATCGGACAGTTGCTCGTGCAGGCCCTGACGGTCGACAAAATGGCGAAGGTCCAGCCGTGCGGCATCACTGTGCGCTTCGAGGCGCGCACGCGTGGCGCGAAATGCGCCCTCCTGCCCGCGGCCGAGCAAGCGCACGGCAAAGCCCATCTCGAGCAGCGCGTCGAGCAGCGAGAACGCGTGCCCCGGTCGGGTATCGATCAGGAGATCCAGCTCTTCGGGATCGCCGACCAGAGCGAGACGGTGCTGGCTCGCACGTTGTCTGAGGCCGGAAAGTGACATCAGCCACGGCTGTTGCCTGCGCAGTTGCGCCAGGGGAGCCGGGTCAGCCTGGGCCGCGGCTACGCACTGCTCCAGCCAATCCAGGGTCGCCACGATGCCGACCGGCGCTGACGGTCGCAGCAGACGCACCGGCAGACCCTCAAGGAAAACCTCGGCGACGTCGCGCAATGAGGACTGATTGGCCCAGGCCAGGACGCTGGCATCGGCTACGCGCGACACCGCCTCGAATGACACGCTGGGCAGGATGACGCCGAGAGGGCGCAACCCGACTTGACGCAAGAGTCCTGCCAGTTCCAGGTTCTCGACGGGCGAAGCGCCGCCGATGATGCCCACACCGAGCGGGTCACGCGAGCGCGAGGGCGGCGCCACCTGAATCAACCGATCGTGGATCAGTTGCGCCGTATAGCCCATGAAATCGTTGGTTGGTGCCAGCCAATACAGCTTCGTGTCCGGGCGCTTTGCGCGCTGACGCAGCAATGCGGCAGTTGGATTGTCGCCCATCAACAGGGGCAGGCAGCCTTGGTGCACGACGACCGTGCGGACGTCAGGGGTGCCCGCCGCAGCGTCGATGGCTTGTTCGAGGCGGGTCTGGCTGGAACCCCGCGCCACGTCGGCAGCACGCGGGTCGGTGATGAACATCGCGCAGCCATGCCAGAACTCGCCTTGGGTCGCGCCACGTTGCCCAAGGAAGAACGTCGAATCCGCTGGCGTCCACGGGGGGTTGTTCATGACACATTCGTGCGTCTCATGAACGACCAGGGCTTCATCCCGTCCCAGGCGAAAGAGTTCCGTGACGCAATGATTGGCTGGGTAGAAGAACCGGCCCCAGCGATCGTCATCGCGCCATGGACGGATGAAGGATTCCACGCGGGAGTGTCGGGCGAGCGACTCTCGGTAGCGTTGCGGGTCCGGCGCGCCCGAAGGCGGGCGAGCGGCGACGGCATCCGACACGGCCTCGCATTGCGGGCAGTTCGGCGGGCAGCCGCCGGGGCCATGTCCAAGCTGCGCCGGTTCCGGGTCTGGCCGGCGCCGCGGACTGCTATGCTGCGTTTCATCCATCGTTCAGCGTGGTGTCCAAGGCGTGATCGGCCGTCCTTGTACCTAACATGGGCGCCGGGGTCGCGCAAAGCCGAACGAGAGACTGGCCACGAACTGGCGGGTGCCGATGCGGCCAATGTATTGAAACAATGATGAAGAGCCAGCCGGACATGCGTGTGCAGTCGCGGTACCATCGGTCACCGCGGCGCGGCGTGTGGCAAGCACCGGCGCACGCAGGCTTGCCTTGACATCGCCAAACGCGAGACCGGAAGATGGGAGGGCCGCCGCGCGATCGTGCGCCACAGCGGCCTCGCGAAGCAGTCGCAGGGAAACGCATGGCCGGGAGGCTCACGACGCAAACCCGCCCTCTGCCCGGACGGATGTTGTTGGTCGAGTTCCTGTCGGATGACGAGTGCCGGCAATACCGCAGCGAATTGTACGCATACATTCAAGGTTTTGCGCTGGCGCAGGACCGTGCCGTGCGCTGGATCACGCTGGAGTGCGACACGGCATCGCGGCCGCAGAACTACCATCTGCTCGAGCCTGTTCCGCATCTTGCGCGCCTGCTGATCGATGCTGCGCGCGACTTCCAGCCGACCGTCATCGTGTCGAACGAGAAACTTGCGTGCGGATTCGAAGCGGCACTTCGTCAAGCCTGCCCGGGTGCGCGCTTGTCCATCGTCGGCGACGACACGCCGCGCTACCGCGAGATTCCCGCGCGGCTGGTCGCGCAATGGCTCGACCTGCCCCCGATGGCGGCCGAATCGTTGGTCTCGGTTGCCGTGCCCGATTACGCGTCGACGACGCTCAACCCAGGCGCGGTGGCCGTCAAGCACCACATCCCGCTCGGCCACGGCTGGCCGTGCATCTACGTGCGCGCCGTCGAAGGCAATCCGCACTTCGCCGCAGTCGATCTGACCGACGTGCGCTACAAGTCCGGTTGCGCGTTCTGCTTGGGGCATTCCGTCGAACACTTTGACGGCGCGGAGACTGCGGCGGTGTCCGCTCCCGTCGAGCATACGTTGCTGCAACTGCGCCGCTTCCTGGAGACGGCACCGCAACATCGCCGCACGTGGCTGTTTCGCATGGACGACGCGAGGCTGTTTCTGGGACTGACCGCGTTCTTCGAAGGCGTGCTGACGTTGCCCCTGCAGCCATCGATTTTTCACTTCGCGCGCCGCGCCAATGAGTTTCTTGCGCGCGCGGACGAGTTGGAGCGCCTCTTGCCGCGGCTGGCCGCGCAAGGCCACGCGGTCCTGTTTCAATGCATGGGCATCGAGAACTTCTCGGCCACAGAAAACGAGCGCATGAACAAAGGCTTGACCTACGACCAGATTGAGGCCGCGCTGACGCGTCTTGCTGGCATGGAAGCACGCTTTCCCAAGACTGTGATCTTCCTTAACAAAGCCGGCTTCAACATGATCGTGTTCACGCCCTGGACCACGTTGGACGACCTGGCACAGAATACGGCGGCGATGCGCAGGCTCGCGCCCATCCACGCGATGTTTCTCGATGCGTCACCGCAACTGACCACACGGCTGATCCTGCATCCAGGCACTGCGCTGACCGCGCTCGCCGAGCACGATGGGTTGGTGGCCGCAGCCTTCAGCGACGCATTCCCCGTACCGGCTTGTGGTCTCGAGCACTGGGATGCCCAAGAGGTTCCATGGCGGTTTGCGCGTCCAGAGGTCGCGGCCGTGTACTCCGTGCTGTGTCGCCTCGTCGAAAAGCCGATGTACGCGGCGCCAACGACCGAGCGCGACGAGGCCTTGCTCGCGCGCCTTGCCGAAGTGCGTCGGTGGGCGACGCAGACGCCGCGGCAGGTGCACTTTGTCGACCTGTTTGACGCAGCGATCGAGGCGGCGCGCGCCGCGGCGCAGCCTGTCACGCAAGCCACTGTGCTGGAGGGATTTTTGCAGGGCGCGGAACCGCTGTTGCCGCTGCCGCAGCCCCAGGCGAACGGGACTGCACAACCGGCGCAACCCCGCGACCCCGGGCTGGCGCGGCTTGGACGCAGGTTGTGGAAGGTCCTGACCGTCATCGCGAAATCGCCGCATCCGCTGCTCGCGGGCTACGAAGCGACTGGCATGCGACTCGTCGATCTGGATGGCGATATGCATCTTGCCACAGCTTGGCGGGCGAGCGATGACCGCATCGAAATCCGCATCGCCCGCGACCGGCCAGGCGCGCCAGCGTTATTGAAAATCGGTGGGTTGCGCATTTCCTACGCCGGCATCGACCGGGATCTGGCTCCAGAACACCACCGGCTGATCCAAGCTGTTGCCCGGCTGTGCGAGCACTGCGTCGCGCCTGATCGCCCTTGACGAGGATGCCGATCCATCGCACAGAGCAGTTCCTGGTGACACCCGCGCAGCGCACCGGTGTTGAAGTGTTGCGGGACGCGCAGCTCCCGAGGCGGCACCCGTGTCGATCGATGTGCAAGGCAGCTATGCGACCTACGGCCCGATGGTGCATCGGCGCTGCCGCACGCTGCTGGGCGATGAGGCGCAGGCGGCCGATGCCACGCAAGACGTCTTCGTGCAACTCGTCCGCCATTCCGACAGGTTGCAGAACATCGGCCTGTCAAGTCTGCTGTACCGGATGGCGACCAATGTCTGCCTCAACCGCCTGCGCACGGCGCGCCGCCGGCCGGAGCAACCCGACGACGAATTGCTCAGCCGAATCGCGGCCATCGACGACACCGAATCGCGCACGCTGGCCGGCACCGTGCTCGCGAGGCTGTTCGGGCGCGAACCGGAAAGCACCCGCACGATCGCGGTCTTGCACCTGCTCGATGGTCTGACGCTCGAAGAAGTGGCCGAGGAAGTGGGCCTGTCCGTCTCGGGCGTGCGCAAGCGGTTGCGCACGCTGCGCGATCGGCTGCAGGAGTTGGAGGGCATCTAACCATGGCACACGACGAAAGGCAGAAACTGCCTGATCTGCTGTTGGAAAAGCTGCTGCTGGGCGAGGTGACGCCGCGCCAGGCTGCCGACCTGCGCATGCGCCTGGCACGAGAGCCCGCGGGGCAACAACGGCTGGCTGCGCTGGGCTCCGACAACATGGCGATCCTGAAGGCGCATCCGCCCAGCGAAGTGGCCGCGGCGGTGGCCCGGCGGCTCGAACGCAGCGGTGACGGGCCGGCGGTGACGCTCGCGCGGTGGCCGCGCTGGGGCCTTGCCTTGCCAGCGCTGGCGGCAGTGGGCGCCCTCGTGCTGCTGACGCGCCCGGCCACGAGACCGCAAGCAAACCACGTGCTGCAGCTGGAAAACCACGCGCAAGAGCAGGACGACGGCGTGCGATCCAAGGGTCTGCAGCCTCACCTCATCGTGTACCGCCAGGGCGCGGCGGGCGCCGAAAGGCTTGCCACCCAAGCGCCTGTACACCCACGGGATCTGCTGCAGGTCGGCTACGTGGCGGCGGGCAGGCCGTTCGGCGTCATCGTGTCCCTGGATGGCCGTGGCGCGGTGACTCAGCACTTCCCTGAAGGGAGCGCCAGCGCGACGCTGGTGCCGGAGCGCGAGCGCACCCTGCCCCACGCCTTCGAACTCGATGATGCGCCGGGCTTTGAGCGCTTCATCCTGGTGACGTCGCGGCGGCCGGTGTCGGTGCGCGCGGTGCTGGCTGCCGCGGCGCGGGTGGCGCGCGACCCGCAGACTGCGCGTACAGGCCGTCTGGATCTAGGTGAAGATATGGAGGAAAGCTCGATCCTCCTGAACAAGGTGCAGCCATGACGTCGCCCATCCGGTTCGCAAGTTGGCGCGCGTTGGCCGTGGGCGCGGCAGCGTTGTTGTTTTCCCTTGTGCCGCCGCGACCTGCGCAAGCCGAGACCGGCGCCATCGAACGCTATGCCCTGCTCGTCGGCTCCAACGACGGCGGGTCGGGCCGGGTGCGCTTGCGCTATGCGACCAGCGATGCCGTTGCGATGGAACGGGTGCTGACCACACTAGGTGGAATCGAGCGTGATCACGTGATGTTGCTGCTTGAGCCCGACAAGGCGAGGATGGAACAGGCCCTGGCCGAGACCAGCCGCCACCTGCAGCGCGCCCGCGCCGTGGGCCGTCGCGCCGAAGTGGTCGTGTACTACTCGGGCCATTCCGACGAAGACGGACTGCTGCCGTCGGGAAATCGCTTGAGTTGGGGGGAATTGCGCAGGCACCTCACGGCGATGCCCGCCGCCGTCCGCATCGCCATCGTCGACTCGTGCGCTTCTGGGTCGCTCCTGCGCGCCAAGGGCGGCCAGAAGCGTGCGCCGTTTCTCCTGGACGCGTCGAGCCAGGTGACCGGCCACGCCTACTTGACCTCCAGCTCAGCGGACGAAGCGGCACAGGAATCCGACGGCATTGGCGGCTCTTTCTTCACGCACCACCTCGTCACGGGTCTGCGCGGCGCCGCCGACACGTCGGGCGATCGGCGCGTGACTCTGGCCGAGGCGTACCAGTTTGCCTTCCACCAGACGCTGGCGCGTACCGAAGCGACGCAGCGCGGGCCGCAGCACCCCAATTACGATTTCGATCTAGCCGGTTCAGGCGACGTGGTCATCACAGACCTCGCCGCCGTGTCCTGTGTGCTCGCTTTCGATCGCGCGCTGGCCGGTCGGCTCTTCGTGCGCGACGGGGCTGGGCGCCTTGTCGCCGAGATCGACAAGACCGCCGGTCGCAGCGTCGAATTGGGCCTCGAGGCCGGTACCTGGCGCGTCGCCTTGCAGCAGCCTGCGCGCATGGCCCTGGCCACGGTGGTGTTGGGGCGTGGTCAACGTGTCGAGGTGCAGTCTTCGCTGTTCGCAGCGCAGCCGCTCTCCGTCACGCGTGCGCGCGGTCAAGAAGGGCCGGAAGATGTTGATGTTGAGCTATCTCAGGACGCAACTGACGTGCAAATGCATTTCCCGCCAACTCAAACTACGCGTCTCAGCTTTGGCCTGGTGCCTGTGGCGGAGGAGCCGGCGGCCAGCACGCGCGCGGATCCGCTGGCCATCAGCCTGATAGGCGGTCTGCATCACAGCGTCCACGGCATCGACGCGGCGGGTGTCTTTACGATGGAACGCCATGGCTTGCGCGGCGTGCAGGCGGCCGGTGCCTTCAATCTGAACGGCGGCCCCGTGCATGGCACGCAAGTGGCGGGTGCGTTCAACCTCACCGGCGGCCGTGTGGACGGGGTGCAGGTCGCGGGCGCATTCAACCTGGCGCGCGCACCCCTGCGCGGCGTCCAGACGGCGGGCGGCTGCAACATCGCGAGCGGAGGCAGCGAAGGCGTCCAGGCCGCCGGTGGCTGCAACCTCGCGACCGCAGGCAGCGATGGCGTGCAGGTGGCTGGCGGCATGAACTTCGCGGGCCAGACATCGCGCGGCGTGCAAATCGCTGGCGGCGTCAACGTGGCGACGCGAATGGAGGGCACGCAAGTCGGCACCGTGAACATCGCTGGAAAAATTCGTGGCTTGCAGATCGGCGTCGTCAACATCGCCAGCGAACTCGACGGCGAAGCGATCGGCCTTGTATCGCTGATCGGCAATGGCTATCGACACGTTGAAGTGTGGGGCAGTGACACGACGTATGCCAACCTGGGCCTCAAGCTGGGTGGCCGGCACCTGTACACGTTGTTTGCCGCCGGGGCCGGAACAGTGCAAGGCCCTGACAACTGGACGCTTGGCATCGGCTTGGGCGGGCACGCCGATCTGCGCCACCTGTACGTCGATTTCGACGTGCTCGGCGCCTCGCCGCACAAAGGCGGCGATTTCTCGGGCTCGCCCCGCGAGTTGCTAGCACAAGCCCGCCTGACGCTCGGTGCGCCGATAGGCCGAGCCGTGGCCGTGTTTGCCGGACTGTCCTACCATGCCACCCTCGGCTTCTCGCGCGCGCCGCCCGCCACTTCACACTTGCCGGAGGGCCGCATCCACCACCTCGGCGACGATGTGCAGGCCCGTTTCGGGCCAGGACTTGTTGCCGGCATCCGACTGTAGCTGCGTCGGTGACACTTCTGGTCGCGCCCGGTGTTCCAAGGTCAAGGAGGATCCCACATGATTCGTCGCCATTCCATCGCCACCATCCTGTTGACCGGTCTGTTGCCGTTGTCGGCCCATGCCGCTGGCCCGAAGGCCGCACCCGCCCCTCGGCCTGCCACTGAACCTGCCACTGAACCTGCGCCGCAGACGCCACCGTCCGCTCCACCTGCCGATCGGGCTCCCGAGGCGGCGGATGCCGACGCCTTGCCGCCCGTTGCCCAGGCCGTGCCGCAAACGCCGGCCGTGCCAGCGCCCCCGCCGGCAGTCGCGATCCCCGAGGAAGAACAGCCACGTACGCTGATGTCGGGCCACACGGCGCGCGGTGGCTACGGTGCCCTGCGCATCGCATTCACGCGCGTGCAGGGTCGCGCCGGCGCCATGGTCGGCGGTCGCGGTGCGTTCCTCGCCAACCACCGCTTCGCCATCGGCCTGGCGGGCCAAGGCTTGGTGAGCCGCGTCGATTCGCAACGCAAAGGCCTCGACACCGATCGGGGCAGCGGCCTCGCAATGGGCTATGGCGGCCTGTGGCTCGAAACCATCCTCCTGCCGATGCACGTGGTTCATGTGTCCGCCGGAGCGCTGCTCGGTGCTGGCGGCGTCGGTTACGGTCGCTGGTCGCGTGGCATGGAGGAGGAGGGCTGGAACCGCGGCAGCGCCATTTTCGTCGCCGAACCGAGCCTGGCCCTGGAATTGAATGTCGCCGCGTTCCTGCGCTTCGCCATCGAAGGTAGCTACCGCTTCGTCGCCGGTTCTGATCTCGCCGGCATCACCGACAAGGAACTCTCCGGCTGGACTGTCGGCACGGTCTTGAAGTTCGGAAAGTTCTGAGTGATGTGCGCCGCATCCGCCGCTAGCTTCCGTCGTTGCGAGAGCCAAGTCGAGGGCATTGGACAAGCCGGCGGCCACGACTAGACTGCAGCCGCGCGCGCTTGCGTCTGGAGTCTGCCATGGTCCGCCTTGTCCTTGTCTTGCTGGCTGCGGCCGCATTCTCGCTGCCTCGCATGGCATTTGCTGAATCAGTTGCGATTGATGCGGGCTCCACCTACGAGGACGCCGGTGCCTACGACGCCGATGGCGGTTCTTTGGATGTGGACGATGCCTACGCCGACGACGGCTACGATGGCTTCGAGGAGACGACGCCGGCGTGCTACTACGACAGCGACTGCGGCCCCTGCGCAGCGTGCATCAGTGGCCAATGCCAAGGCATGGGCGCCGTGGTGTGCTACAACGACAGTGACTGTGGCAACGGCATGACTTGTCTGGCGAACCCCGGCGAGCCGTGCAAGAACGCCTGCGTCCCCGCTGCACCGTCTTGCCAGACCAGCAACGACTGTCCCGCGTGCAACAAATGCATCGCGGGCACGTGCACCCCCGCGGGGGACTTCATGTGCAAGATCGACGCGGACTGCGGCACCGGCATGACGTGTGTGATGCAAGTGTGTTCAAGCATTTGTGCCACAAAGCCCGAGTGCAGCAAGGACGGCGACTGCGGACCCTGCGCCGGCTGCGTCGGTGGCCAGTGCAAGGGGCTGGGCCTGGTGATCTGCACCGTCGATGCCCAATGCGGTTCGGGCATGAAGTGCAACGTCGTCGTCGGCGCGCCGTGCCAGAACAGTTGCGTTCTCGCGCCTCAGCCCGACGCCGGTTCGACGGATACGGCCTCGAAAGATTCGACTTCCGTCGACGCGCCGCCGGCCGATGCAAAGCCTGCGCCGGACGGCCAAGGCCTGCCCGATCTCGGCACCGACGGAGGCCCGGATGTCGCCGCAAGCAAGGATGTGGCCACGGGATCGGACAGCAGCGCCGGCCTTGACGCCAGCGGCACCGGCAGTGACGGCGGTGGCGCGGACGGTAGCCAGGCGCCAGACAGCACAGGCCTGACGGGCTACTACACGCCTGCGCCCGTCAGCGCGTGCAGCGCGGCGCCGGTCGGCCACGTCAGCGGCTGGGCATGGCTCCTTGCGTTGCTCGGCTTGACCCCGGTCCTGTGCCGCCGCCGCGTCCATTGACGAGGTGCATCATCTGGATTCGCGGACGCTTGCTGGTGGGCGCGCGGCGGCGTACTGTTCCTGCGACGCTCACCGGCTCGCCGGTATGGGCGGGTCAACCAGGACAAGTCCGCGCAACCGCCCTGCACCCCAGGAAGGCCGCGGCACATCGTGTGGAGGGAAGTTCATGGACAAGTCATGCGTATCGTTCAGTAGTCGATTGATTCTGCTTGCATTCCTCGCCTTGCCGCTCGTGGCTTGTGGCCAGTCGCACATGATCATGAAGGACCAGAAGCCTGCCATCAGCGCCGGCAGCGGGGCGACACTCGTCATCATCCGCACGACATCGTTCGGCTATGGTGTCACGATCGAGAACTTCCTCGACGGCAAGTTCTTTGGCGAGACCCGCGGTCGCTGCTACTTCCTGTCCGACGTGCCGCTGGGCGAACACAACGTCCTGGGCAGGGCCGAGAACGTCGCCTTGGCGCGCCTCAATTTCGAGCCGGGCCACATCTACTTCTTGTCGCAGGGCATCTATCCCGGCATCTGGAAGGCGCGCACGGGCTTTTCGCCGCTCAGCGCCGCGGACGCGAAAAAGGAAATGGCGGACGGCAATTGCGACTACCGCGTCTACGATACGGTGCATCCAGGCGAGGACATGAAGGCGGACGACTACAAAGAGGCGCTGGAAGACTTCGACAAGGAGCTGAAGTCCGAGCCGGAGCGCCACAAGGACACGCTGAATTACAAGGGCGTGACCAGCTTGTAGATTCTGCTACTTCGCAAGCTTGGCTTCTTCGATGATCACCGCGTACGCGTAGCCAGCGCCGAAGTCCTTGTCGAGCCGCACCACGCCGCTGACCGTAATCGTCTCACCCACCGCGGCCGAATCCGTCGTCGTCACGGTGATGTCATGATCGCCCACCGCTTCCGAGCCCGTGCCATCGCGCAGGTGCAGCCAGTTGCGGCCCATGATGCCGGACGAGAACTTGATGACCTTGCCGTGGATCGTGACGCGCGATTCCTTGAGCGCTGCCTTGTTTGCGAACACTTCCGCGACCGTGCGGCCGTCCGGACCCGGCGCCTTGTCGACCTGGATGGGGCCGATGTCCGCAGCTGACGGCGGCGGCGTCGCGCCGATGCCAGCCGTCGCGGCCATGCCGCTGGCGGGCGCGGCTGCCGGTGCCGTCGCCGTATTGCCCTCCGGCGCATTGACGTTCGGATGACCGGCGGGCACGGCGTCGCCCAACGTGCCGAATACCAGCTTGTCGAACTTGCGGCCCAAGGTCTTGGATTCAAAGCCGTCCATGGCCATCGGCTGGGCGATGGTCACCTCGGCGCCGACGTCCATGGGCGTCACCGGAACCGCGGCCCAGATCTCGCCGGACGCGGTCTGCAGGCGCAAGTAGCTGTAATTGGATGCGTTGATCTTCTCGAGTATCTTGCCCTTGAGCGCGTCCGGGGCGACGGGCGGCGCTGCCGCGGGGGCCTGGCCCGGCGCCGGGGCGGCGGCGGTGGCAGCGGGATCCACAGGAGCTTCCTGCTTTTTGCAGGCAGTCACCGCCACGGTGGCGGCAAGGAGGACGTAGGAAAGGCGCATGGGAGTCTCCAGTCGCGGCGCACGACAGGGCACCGGCGCGCGGGAGACTACTCCGCACAACGTCATCGCTCAACTGATCTTCAGTCTTCGCCCGTCGGACTCGCCAACGTTCCGCCCTGCGCCGCGAGCAGATACGCTTTGATGAAGCCGTCGATGTCGCCGTCAAGTACCGCGTCGGTGTTGCCTGTCTCGTGCAACGTCCTGTGATCCTTGACCATCCGGTAGGGCGCCAACACGTAGCTGCGGATCTGGCTGCCGAAGTTGATGCCTTGCTTGGCCGCCTCGATCTCGTCCTTGACCGCATTGCGCTTCTTGCGCTCCAAATCCGCCAGGCGCGCCGCCAACATCTTGAATGCGGTCGAACGGTTCTTGTGCTGCGAGCGATCCGCCTGGCACGCGACGACGATGCCGGTCGGCAGGTGCGTCAGGCGAATGGCCGATTCGGTGCGGTTGACATGCTGCCCACCCGAGCCCTGCGCGCGGTAGGTGTCGATGCGCAGGTCGGATTCGTCGATCGTGACCTCGATCGAGTCGTCCTCTTCCGGCACGACGAACACGCTGCAGAACGAGGTATGGCGCCGTTTGGCCGAGTCGAAGGGGCTGATGCGCACCAGCCGGTGCACGCCGTTCTCCGCCTTCAGGTAGCCATGCGCGTGATCGCCGGCGATGCGCAAAGTAGCGGACTTGATTCCCGCTTCTTCGCCGGGCAGCAGGTCGACCAGCTCGACTTCGTAGCCGCGCGCCTCGGCCCAGCGCGTGTACATGCGCAACAGCATGTGGGCCCAGTCACAGCTTTCCGTGCCGCCAGCGCCCGGGTTGATCGACAAGAAAGCCGCCGCGCGATCGGTGGGCGCCGACATCGTGCGGGCAAACTCCGCCTTCTCCAGTTCTTGAATGACACCATCTAGTTGCGCTTGCAGGTCGGGCAGTAGCGAGGCATCGCCTTCAGCCTCCGCCATCTCAGCCATGTCGAGCACGTCGCGCACGATCGCCGTCGGCCGAGCCACCAGCTCGACGGCATTGGCGCACTCCGTTCGCTCTTTCAGCAGGCGCTGGGCTTTGTCGGCATCGAGCCAGAAGTCTGCTTCACTGCTCAGCTTTTCCAACTCGTCGAGCCGTTCGGTCTTGGCATCGCAGTCAAAGATGCCTGCGCAGCGCGGCCAGTCGTTGTTCGACTGCGGCGGCACAGGACCGTACATCGGCAAAGGTGGCCATGGCTTCCTCAAAATGGTGGACGCGGCCTTTGTACCACGATCGCGGCGTGGCGCGCCACCGCCGCCCGCACGGGCCGCAACACGAACAACTCGACGAGTTGGTGCGCGGGCGAGTTGCTGCGCGGGCGCCGCCCATGCGCTGCACGCACAGACACACCGTGCGACTCGCGCCGCGCTTCGCGCCGGTGTTCGATCTGGGAAGGAGCTGACCGAGAACAACTCGGTCGTGCTCCGTGCGCTTTTTGTCTGGTCGCCAAGCTCACCGATGCGGATTCGCGGCGACGGCCAAGAACAAGTCGACGACTTGTTCCTGGGCAACCCCCAAGCGGACGGGCCCACGGCCCGCGGCCGCGCCGAGCCGCTACTTCTTCTTCTTGCCGTCGTCCAAATCGGCGATCGACAGCGAGAACTTCTTGCGCAGTTCGTCCGGGACGGGCGGCAGGTTCTCGAACTTGTCGCCGGCTTCCATCGGCGGCAATTCGCTGGGAGTCAGGCCGCCTTCCTCGTACGTCACCGCGGACATGAACCAGGAAGTCTCGCTGAACTTCTTGCTGCGCTTGTTGCCCGCGGCCGCTGGCGCTGGCGTTGCGGCCATCGCAGGCGTCGCCGCAGCGCGCACCGTCTGCCAGGCGCCCGCGAGTTCAGTGACTTGCGTTGCTCCCACCCACTTCTGCGTCCGGCCGTCGAAGACGTACTCGTCCGAACGCAGCGTACCGTTCTTGACCATGTCGACCAGCGCCTCGATGGAGAACTCTTTGGGCTGACCGTCGCGCTGAATGTAGAAACTCATTGCCTCTCCCGTTCGTAGTCCCCGGCGGCACCGCCGGCATCGGCCGTCACGGTGGTCGCCGCGGATGATAGTGCAGGGTCCTTGGCCGCGCAACAGTCTGGCCGATGCTATCCGCGCCGACGCCACAGGTTGCGCGACTTCTCTGCCAACCCTTGTTCTTGCAGGTGAATCAGGTGTGCCAGCAGTGCCCGCAACGCGAGCGGCCAGTGCCACCGAGGCACGTCCGCATAGGCAAGCGGCAGCAGATCGTAGGGTTGTGTCCACTTCGCCGGCAATGCCGCCAGCACTTTGGCCTCCCGCGCGCGGCGGTGATCGCGGTAGTGGTGCAGGACACTTTGCGCGTCGGGCAGCAGCGCACCATGCGCGGGCGCGAGAAAACTCGGCAAGGCCAACGACATGCGTTCCAGACTGGTCAGGTAGTGCGCCATGCTGCCATCGCGCGGATCGATGACGATGGTGCCCTCGCCTGCCACCATGTCGCCCGCAATCATGCCCAAATGCGCGTCGTTCTGCAGCACGAGATGCCCCGGCGCGTGGCCGGGTGTGTGTAGCGCGCGCCACTGCGAGCCGTCGTCGTCTTGCGCCACGACCGCCCCGTCCGCGATCGACGCATGCACGGTCACCTGCCCATCCAGAAGGGCCGCCGTTTGCGCATGTGCCCAGATCGGCAAGTCAAGCTGTCTCGACAGCGCCATCGCCGCACCAACGTGATCGTGGTGGTGGTGGGTGAGCAACAAGCCGTCGAAGTGCCATCCGTTTTTCTGCAACAACATCGTCACGTTGCCGATCGCATCCTGGCCGCGCCGTTCCGGGGTCGCTGGATCGACGAGCAGGGCGTGCCGCCGACCGATCACGTAGTGGTTGGTGGTAGTCGCCGGCGGCAGTGTCGGCGTTGGCAGCGCGAGTGCCACCACATCGCCCGGGCACAGCCGAACCCCAAAGGGCTCAATCTCTGCCCACAGCCTGCGATCCATCCGTGCCTCCTCCGTGAGGATGGCGCGCGCCACGTCGTCGGGCAAGCGCAGCGACTGCGTCTGAGCCACCGCGCCGAACCGTGAGGGCGCGCAAGTTCGCACGGGTCGCTGCACTGCGCCGCAGCGTGGCTGTTGACTTCCAGTTCAACGCCATGCTACTTCTACCGACCTCAAGTGGGGACCGTGTGGAACCCGGAGAACTCAAGGAGGGCACGATGACGACACTGATCGAGAAGATTGATGAAATCCGCGCACGACTGCTCGCTTCCGCGACCGCGGGTGAAAAGGGTCTGCAGCCGGCTTACGCGATGGGCGTCGAACTCGACGAATCCAACCGCGACGCTATCGACAACCTGATGGCGAGCCACACCGTCTACACGCGAACCGGATACTAGGTCTACACGCGAACCGGGCACTAGGGAGCCGGCCGAGCATCACTCGCCCGTTCTCCTTGCTCATTGTCTGGCCGCCAAGCTCATGGATGCGGATTCGCGGCGGCGCGCAACGGACAGGTCGATCGGCTTGTCTTGCCTGGCGCCAATCGGAAACACGTCTGGTGCGGTTCTGGTTTGGTCGGAGCGAAATTGCACGCGCGGATTCGCTGTCCCCGGACAGCGGGTCCGCGCGTTGCTTTGTGGGGCGCGTCCGATGCGCGCCTGCCCGATGATTTGCGCGCAACTGCGGGTCTCGACATGAGTGCAGCGGACATCGCATCGCTTCATGCTTCGGCAAATCAACGGGTCACGATTCCGTCACTCGTGCAAGCCAGGCGCACTGGGGACCACAGCTTGCTCATTTGTCCGCAAACGGGCCGCTGGGGCGTCCTCGACTCGGCCATGGCTGGTTGGCTCCGCGGCCTTGGAGGGACGGTCACGGACGTCGGGCGCATGGCAACGCAACTCGGTGTTCCTGCGAGCATCCTGCTGCCGACGTTGCGGGGCCTTGCCCAAGCCGGACTGCTGCAACTGGGCACAGAATCGACTGAGTCGACAACGCATTGCGCGACCGGTTCCGACGGCCTGGTGTTCCTGATGTTGCGGATCACGGAACGCTGCAATCTCCGCTGCACGTACTGCTATGAGGACGCAGGGGAATCGGGCCACACCCAAGATTTGTCTCAAGACGACGCAGAGGCGGCGCTGACGTTCTTTGCCGGTCGTTGCCGGCCGCGCGCAACCGTGCTCATCAACGGCGGCGAAGCCCTGTTGCGCATGGAGTTCCTGGAACATTGTGCCCGTGTACTGGCGGAGCAATCGGCCCTTCACGGCAAGAACATCCGCCTCGCCATCCAGACCAATGGCACCGTGGCGTCGCCGCGGGCACTGCGCTTCCTGCGCGCGTTCGGAGTCACGGTCGGCGTCTCGTTCGACGGCTTCGGTTTCCATGATGTCCGCCGGCCCTTCCGCAACGGCCGCGGCTCTGCGGCCATCGTGTGGAAGAACATCGGGAGGATGGTCGAGCAAGGCATCCGCGTCTCGCTGATGGTCACGGTAACATCTGACAATGTGTCGCATTTGCCGGAGATTTGCGAATCGCTGCAGGCGGCGGGAATCGAGCGCGTGAAGTTCTCTGCACTGTCCTGCCAAGGCCGCGCGGCCGGAGCCGGGCGCTCAGACGACTTGCGCGCCACCGACTACACGGCCGCACTGAACGCGATCTTCGATCTCATCGAGTCCGGACGCATCGAACGACTGCGGGTCGAGCAGGCGATCAACCTGATGAATCTGGTGATGGTGCGGCGACGCCTGTACTTGTGCGAGCGGCGACCATGCGGCGCGGCGCGCGAATTCCTCGCAGCCATGCCGGACGGGCGCTACTACCCGTGCGATGTCTTCCCGATGGGGCAGGATTTTGCGCTTGGCGCCATCGGCAGCGACGTTGCGCCGATCGACGCGAGCCCGATCGGGCGGGCGCTGGCCGGACGCGCGGCGGCCAGCGGTGCGTGCGCAACCTGCGATCTCCGCGCACTGTGCTCCGGCGGATGCCCCGGCAACGCGGTCGCTGCCGGCGCCGGCGTCGGTGGCATCGAGCCCTTCGTGTGCGAGGGGGCCAAGACGTTGCTGCCAGACCTCATGCTGCGGCTGTGGCGTGGCAATGAGCGCCTCCTGAGTTATCATCGTGAACACGCGCATTTGCCCATCAAGACCGCAGGAGTGTCATGATCGCGATCGGACTCGACATCGGCGCGCTCAACGTCAAGCTCGCTGTGTGCAGGTCCGAGGGTGACAGCGTCGTCGGCGAGACATGCTCTTTTCCGTTCG
>Ga0172369_10001680_pt1 | contig 31733 bp, 34 predicted proteins | sample LakKiv25m_FD_114539 | JGI IMG/M metagenome (GOLD analysis project Ga0172369, IMG submission 114539) | Freshwater microbial communities from Kabuno Bay, South-Kivu, Congo - kab_022012_11.25m | ecosystem: Environmental > Aquatic > Freshwater > Lake | place: Democratic Republic of the Congo... | reverse complement strand
TACATAAAAAACAATTTACCGGCGCATCAGTTAGTTGATACTGAATACAATTACACCCCGCCGCTTTCCCCGTTCATAAATTTACTTTCCGTGCTTGGAAGAAAAATTAAATTCAACAAATGAGTGTAACATGAAAATAACAAAAACTAATTTTCACTTAGTAAATCATCCGTTAATTAAAAAAGATATTACCATTCTCCGTGATAAAACTACAAAGCCCGAAGTGTTCCGTGCGGTTGTAAAAAGAATTTCACTGATCCTTGCGGTTGAAATAAGCAGAGAATATCATCTTCTCAAAACGGAAGTTGAAACGCCGCTACAGTTAACTACCGGCTACAAACTAAAACAAGATGTAGTGCTGGTGCCGGTTCTGCGCGCTGGACTTGGAATGGTGAGCGGATTTCTTGAAGTTATTCCCGATGCAAAAGTTGGACATATCGGTTTACAACGCGATGAAGAAACGCTCGAGCCGATTGAGTATTATTACAAAACACCCAAAGACATTCACAACGCGCAGGTTATTCTCCTTGATCCGATGCTTGCAACCGGCGGATCTTCTTCGGAAGCGTTGAAGTATCTAAAAAAACGAGGAGTGAAAAATTGTGTGTTTGCATGTTTAGTTGCCGCCCCCGAAGGTGTAAAAAAAAGCAGCTCGATACATCCAGATGTGCAGATTTATTGCGCAACACTGGATAAGAAGTTAAACGAACGCGGATACATTCTTCCAGGACTTGGAGACGCAGGGGATCGAACATTTGGCACACTGTAAAATATTTTTATTCGTTCTCATTTTCTTTTCGATTTCTTTTGCACAAGGTTATCCCGATAAACATGTTGATTCGCTTATACGGAAAGGAATCAACTCGGTAATGGAGCAAAATTACGGCGATGCTGAAAATTCATTTGAAACGCTCGCTCGAACGTATCCTTCACTTCCATTTGGAAAAATATTTTTGGCGACGGTCCTCATTTCAAAATCAATTGATTTTGCGCTGCCTCCCGAAAAAGAAAAAATTGAAAAATATTTGGACGAAGCCGAACTCATCAGCGAAAAGTATAAAGAGAAAAATTCTATCTGGACAAACTATTTCTTCGGGATGGTGAACGGATACAAAGCTTATTTCTCTTCGGTACAAGGGAAGTGGTTTTCGACTTTTGCGGATGCAATAAATGCAGTAAATTATTTTCAGAATTGTCTTAAAATTGATTCTTCATTCAGTGATGCGCTAATCGCAATAGGAACATACAAATATTGGAAAAGCGTTAAAGCCGGATGGCTTCCTTTTTTTGCAGATGAAAAAGATGAAGGAATTCAATACTTAATTAAAGGAGTTGAAAAAGGAAGTTATAGTTACGTTTCCGGCGCAGTTTCTCTGGCGTGGATTTACATCGACCAAAAAAAATCTTCAAAAGCAATCGCGCTTTCGGAAGAAGTATTAAAAAGATTTCCTGAAAACAGAACGTTTAAATGGATTTTAGCCCGTGCGTTAGAAGATGTAAATCTTCCAAAAGCAATTGAAACGTATTACGGTTTGCTGGTGTCTTACGAAGCCGACAAAGTGCCCAACAAAGTAAATGAAATAATTATTAAACATAAAATGGCAATGGATTTTGAGAGACAGAACGAGAATCAAAAAGCGCTGGCGCTCTGCAACGAAATTCTCTTTAAAAAGAATTTAACCAGGTACGAAAAACAAATGCTCGAAGATCGTTTGGAAAGAATAATTACACTTAGAAAAAAATTAACATCGTTAGTAAAAGAAAAATAAAAAATGAACATCGCTCCGGTAACCGCGGCAATTATGCTTGAAGAGTTAATAAAAAACTGTAAGAAAAATTTACCTTCGGTTAATGCTGAACTTATAAAAAAGTCGTTTGATTTTGCGGCGGTAGCGCACGAGAATGACACACGAGCATCAAATGAGCCTTATTTTACGCATCCGTACGCCGTTGCAAATATTCTTGCAACCGAAATTCCATTCGACGATATTTCAGTTGCTTGCGCTCTTCTTCACGACATTGTTGAAGATAACATGGAATATTCCATCGACACAATTAAGAAAAATTTTGGCGAAGAAATTGCTCTGATTGTTGACGGGTTAACGAAAATTCAACAACTTTTTCAAGGCGCAGATATTAATCAAGCCGAGAATTACCGCAAACTTCTCATGTCGGTTTCCAAAGATATTCGCGTAATTGTTGTAAAATTTGCCGACCGTCTTCACAATATGCGGACGATCGATTTTCTTAATCCCGAAAAAAGAAAAAGAATTGCAAAAGAAACTCTTGAGATTTACGCTCCGCTGGCGCACCGGTTTGGTCTTGGTAAACTAAAATGGGAACTTGAAGACCTCGCGTTCAAAGAATTGAACAAACAAGCTTACGAAGAAATTAAAAAGAAGATCAGCGTTAAACGGTTTGAACGTGAAAAATATATCGACAAATTTTCCGAACCGATTGTGCAAAAATTAAAAGAATATAAATTTGATTTTGATATTAGCGGCAGACCGAAACATCTTTACAGCATTTACAGAAAAATGATCAAACGAAACAAACCGTTTGAAGAAATTTATGATCTCTTTGCGGTGAGGATTATAATTGAAACCGATGACATCAACCAATGCTACACTGCGTTTGGAATTATCAACCAGATTTTTATTCCGGTTCCCGATAGATTTAAAGACTACATCGCCATTCCCAAAACAAATAATTATCAATCCATCCATACCACCGTGGTTGGACCCGAAGGTGAATTAGTTGAAGTGCAGATTCGAACAAGAAAAATGCACGACATTGCCGAAAAAGGAGTCGCTGCGCATTGGCGCTATAAAGAGGGGAATCCGGCAATTGATAAAACGATGAGCAGTTACGTTTCGTGGATACGCGAAATTATTGAAGCAAGCGGCACTGAAGACGTAAGGAAAAATATTTTAGAAAATTTCAAACTCAATCTTTACTCAGATGAAATTTACGTCTTTACTCCCAACGGAGATTTACGCCGACTTCCGCTAAAAAGTACGCCGGTTGATTTTGCTTTCGATATTCACACAAAAATCGGATTCCATTGTATCGGCGCAAAAGTAAATAAAAAGATTGTTCCGCTTGATACACAATTGCACAGCGGCGATCAAGTAGAGATTATCATTTCCAAAAATCAGCATCCTAACCGGAATTGGTTGAAATTTGTGGTTACGCATAAGGCAAAAGCTGAAGTACGGAAGTGGCTGAACAAAGAAGAAGATGATCTTGCCAAAACCGGTAAGGAATTGTTGGATAAAAAAGTAAAAAAATTGAAGCTCGCTTTTACACAGCAGGATGCCGCTAAACTTTACGCAACTCAAAAATACGATAACGTTAAACAATTTTATAAAGACGTAGCGCTAGGTAAAATCAATTTAGACGAAGCGCTAAATGTTGCTGCCGCACCGAAAGAGGAAGAAAAGAAACAACCGCAGACAAATGTAGAATTCGAAAATTTTACGCAATACGCGCGAGCCACCGGCGGCTCTTTAGTGGTTGATGGACAGAGCGCCAACATGCTTTTCTCCTATTCAAAATGCTGTAATCCAATTCCCGGCGATCAAGTAGTTGGTTTTATCACCAAAGGTGAAGGAATAAAAATTCACCGGAAAAATTGTAAAAGCATGCTCCAGCTTTCGGAAAAAGAATCTGAAAAAATTATTTCTGTGGAATGGCCTGCGCTCGAAAATTCATCCTTCATTGTTGGGCTTTCGCTTAAGGGTGAAGATCAACCGGGACTCTTAAGCGAAATTGCACATCAAGTTGTAACGTTTCAAAACACCAATATTAAATCTATTAACATTGATACGAAGAACTCCAAATTTGAAGGAACGGTAACGCTGTTTGTGCAAAACCTCGAACATCTCTCGCGGGTAATCGATCGGCTGAAAAAAATTAAAGGCGTTTATACCGTAACGCGGCTGGAAAATTATGTCCAGTAATTCCGAAGCCCAAAAACTTTCTCGAATTCTCGCCATCGATTATGGAATGAAACGCATCGGTCTTGCCCTCTGCGATCCGATGAAAACGTTCGCCTATCCTTATCAAACAATTTTAAACAATCATCTGTTATTCGCTGAACTTAAAAAAATTATATCGGAACAAGAAGTAGAAAAAATTATTTTAGGTAATCCGATTAGGGAAGACGGGAAGCTCTCCTCCATGACCGATCCGATTATGAAATTTAAAACTGAACTTGAAAAAAGTTTTGGTCTCGAGGTCATTCTTGTTGATGAAAGTCTTTCTTCATCAATGGCGCAGGAGAGAATTTTGCTTACGGTTCCTAAAAAATCTAAACGAAAAGAAAAAGGATTGATAGATATGAACGCAGCGGCTATCATTCTTCAGGAATATCTTGAAGCGAACCACGGATAAAAATATTATTTATATTAATTGACATTAATGTTAATTACAATTATTTTTTGAACAACAAAAACATCAAATATGGAGCAAATCTATGTCACTTGACGCACTTGGAATGATCGAAACCAAAGGGTTAGTCGGAGCAGTTGAAGCCGCCGATGCAATGGTAAAAGCCGCAAAAGTTGAACTTCTCGGAAAAGAAACCATTGGCGGTGGGTATGTTACAGTTATGGTAAGAGGTGATGTAGGAGCAGTAAAAGCTGCAACCGATGCCGGCGCAGCCGCCGCCCAACGTGTTGGTGAATTGGTTTCTGTTCATGTAATTCCAAGACCGCACGCAGAAGTTGAATCCATTTTACCGAAGCGCGCAAAATAATTTAGTATGCCGCAAGCTCTTGGTTTAATTGAAACGAAGGGTTTGGTTGGAGCAATTGTGGCAGCCGATGCAATGCTGAAAGCTGCCAATGTTACGTTACTTGGTAAAGAAAAAGTAACCGCTGCTTTAATCACAATCAAAATTACCGGTGAAACCGCAGCCGTAAAATCTGCTCTGGAAGCGGGTAGTGCGGCGGTAAGCCGCGTAGGAGAACTTGTTTCCACCCATCTTATTCCTCATCCGGATCATCAACTTGAAATATTATTCCCGGAAATTTTACGGGTTGAAAAAAGTGAAACGCCGCAGGCAAAAAAAAGAATCGGTAAAATTGAGCAACCTGCCGAACTTAAGCAAGTTGAGACGGAAGTAATAAAACCGCAAAAATCAAAACAAGACGCAAAGCAAACAGTAAAAAAAGAAGCAGTAGTAACAAATCCTCCGAAAGAAAAAGAACAAACGCTCGAGAGACATGCTTCGCTGTTTGATGAAGACGAAGAAAATGAATCTGTAAAAATGGGGAGCACTTTAGAACGCTTAAAAGCTGAGGCGTTAAAAGATCTTCGGCAAGAAGGAGTAACTCCTACTAAAAAACTACCCGAAGAACCTTCTGAAACAGTAGAGCCAGACGTAGAACCTGAAGTTTCGGAAAGCTCGTTGGAAGAATTAGAAAAATTAAATGTGCACCAGTTACGAAAATTTGCCAGAGGGGTTGCATCCTTTCCAATTCACGGACGGGAAATCTCACGCGCCAACAGGGATATGTTGTTAGATTATTTCAGAGCAATAAAAAAATAATCACTCACCAAGTTTAACCGGTTTTCATTTATATTTACGGTATGAAGAAAAAACTTCCCATAATTATCGCGTCATTCATTTTTGCAGTCGTCATCTGGATATCCGTTCTCCTCGGGAATTCATTTGTGTACAGAATCGACGTGCCTTTAAAAACCTACATATATGATAACGATGTAGCAATTAAAAGCGAAATACCGGCTTCACTTTTTCTAAATGTGAATGCGCAAGGATGGAAGCTCATTTCAATTTTACTTTCTAAAGACCTCACGTTTCGTTGTGCACTTCCTATAAAAGAAAATTCGTACAAGTATCAACTCTCAAGCGCCGTTACAGAAAATCAGTGGTTGAACGGTGAGGTTAAAATTGTTGATTTCAGTCCATCTTATTTGCAAATTGAACTTGATAAAAAAAATAGTAAAAGAGTTAAAGTTGTTCCCAAAGCAGAATTGGATTTCAAAAAAGGATATGGACTTGCGCGCCAGCTTGAAGTTTTTCCCGATTCAATTACCGTCTATGGAGCTAAAACAATTCTTAATAAATTAGGGGAGATTGCTACTAACGAATTATCATTAAAAGATATTTCAGGTCAGTTTATTGAAAGAGTTGGATTGAAAACTAAACCGGAAATTGAAACAGAACCGACACAGGTAAAAATCTATGGCGATGTGCAAAAAATTGTCGATAGAGAAATTCGCTATCTTCCTATTCAATTAAAAAATGCCCCGGCAAACAAAACTGTTTTGCTCTTACCGGAAAAAATATCTCTCTCGGTAACGGGAGGAATTAATTATCTCGGAAAAATAACTCCGAATGATTTTCAAGTGTTTATTGATTACAACGATATTGTTTCCGACACGCTTGGAACAGTATCGCCAACGGTGATTCCGCCTCAATATGTACGACTAATGTACCTTGATCCGGAACGCATCAAATACATTATAAAGAAATATTAATATGTTCATTACTTTTGAAGGGATCGATTTTTGCGGTAAGTCAACGCAAGTAAAATTGCTCAAAGATTTTTTAGAGAAGAAGGGCAAAACCGTAAAAATTATGCGCGAACCCGGCGGAACGGAAATCTCGGAAAAAATACGCGACATCTTACTTGATAAAAAGAATTTGAATCTGACGATCGAAACGGAGATTTTTCTTTTTTCAGCATCGCGCGCGCAGCTTGTGCGCGAAGTGATTCAACCGTATCTGCAAAAAAATTATTTTGTTTTGTCGGACAGGTTTCATGATTCAACAACCGCATACCAGGGTTTTGGAAGAGAGATTCCGCTTCCGATTGTTGAGCAAATCAATAATCTTGTTATCGGAAGCGCCGTACCCGATTTAACTTTTTTTATTGATATTCCAACCGAAGAAGCTGAAAAAAGAAAACAGAGCAACGCTTCAATTGAACTTGACAGAATTGAAATATCGAAAAAAGATTTTTACGAGAGAGTAAGAAATGGCTATCTTTATTTAGCAAAAAAAGAAAAAAGAATAAAAGCGCTCAACGGATTACAAGAGATAAACACCATTCATAATGAAATTATTACAGAGGTTGAAAAATTTGAAAAGATTTAAAATACATTCACTTAAAAAGAAAATTGTTCTCGGATTTACCGGCTTACTCTTTCTTGGATTTTTCGGTTTTACGTTAGCGGAGAAAGATCTTTACTTTGAGATCTCAAAAAACATCGACATCTTCACGCGTGTTTACAAGGAAATAACGTTCAATTATGTTGATGAAATTAATCCGGAAAAATTTCTTCGCGCTGGAATTAAAGGAATGCTTTCCACTTTAGATCCGTACACAAATTTTATTGACGAGAACAAGCAGGACGATTTTCAAATTCTCACCAACGGAAAGTACGGTGGAATAGGCGTTTCAATCGGCGTTAAAGATAATGCGATTACTATTTTTGAATTAATGGAAGGCTACGCTGCACAACGGCAAGGCTTGCGAGTAGGCGATATTATTTTGGAAGTGAATGATAAGACGGTTACCGCCGATAAATTTGAAGAAATCTCTTCGATGGTAAAGGGTGAACCGGGTACATTTTTAGCGCTGAAAGTTTTTCGTGAAACGGAAAAAGATACTTTAAAATTCAATTTAGTTCGTGAAGAAATTATTGTTAAAAATTTAGTGTACTACGGTTTTGTACCGGAAGAAAGCAATACTGCCTATTTCAAATTGAATAGTTTCGGTCGCTCCTCCGGTGATGAATTGAAAAAAGCTATTCTCGATTTGCAGAAACAAAAGCCAATTACTTCGGTGGTGTTGGATTTACGAGGCAATCCCGGCGGTTTACTTGATGTTGCGGTTGATGTAGTTAATAAATTCATTTCAAAAGGTGAGCTGGTCGTTTCTACAAAAGGACGCGATACTTCATCTGTAAAAAATTACTACTCGCAGCAAGAACCTCTTTTACGAAACGCCGACTTACTTTTGTTAGTAAATGAAGGAAGCGCCTCCGCATCCGAAATTGTTGCGGGTGCAATTCAAGATCATGACCGCGGAATAATTGTTGGAACAAAATCTTTTGGAAAAGGTTTGGTGCAAACGATTACGCCGTTATCATATAACACTTCTTTAAAAATAACTTCTGCAAAATATTTTACTCCAAGCGGCAGGTGCATTCAAAAAATTGATTACGGAAAAAAGAATGAAGTGATTGCAGAATATGATACGTTGATCGAATCTACTTTTGCAACCGACCGGCATCGACGTGTTTTCAGTTCCGGCGGAATTACACCGGATAGTTTGATCCAGGATGATAAAATCAGCGGTTTTGTGCAGGATGTTTTAGCAAAAGGACTTCTTTTCAAGTTCGCAACTATTTATTATGATGCTCATTCGTCGGACAATTACAAAAATCTGAAAGAGGATAAACTGATTGCGGAATTTAAAAATTTCCTCGTGAAAGAGGATTACAAATACCAATCGGATATCGAAAAAAAGATAGCCGAAATTCTTACTTTATCCGAAAAGGATAAATCTTATCCTGAAGTAAAAAATAAATTGATTGAAGTACAAAAAGAATTCAAAGATAATGTAGCTCAACTTATCGAAAAAGATAAACGCGATCTTTTTGATTTGTTGAAAGAAGAGTTAGGTTCAAGATACCTTGGCGTTACCGGAAGAGTGAAAGCAAGTTTAAAAACCGATACGCAATTTCAGCAAGGGCTAAAACTTCTGCTGAATAAAAAATATTATGACAGTGTTTTACATAATGGGAAGTAAATTATGAGCCAGATTCTTTTTCTCCGCGACCCCGGGTACGCAAAATGTCCAAGTTGCAAAAATGTTAACTCACTTCATCGCTCCCGCGCAAGAGATATGAAGGAGAAATTGATAAAAGCGACAAAGTTATATAAAATTTATCGGTGTAAATCCTGTGGTTGGCGCGGTTATTTGGCGACTATTATTATCACCACAAAATCAATTAAAATATTTTTTTGGTATGTACTCATCGCGCTTCTTTCCGGCGTTATCATCCGCGAAATTCTTAAAAGATTTTTAGCAAATTAAAAATGGAAAAAGCTACCTTAGAAAAAATAAAGAAGATTGTCGGCAAGGAACATTTTTTTGATTCCCCCGAAGACAAACTTAGTTATTCGTACGACGGTACGCCGTTATTACAACAGCTTCCCGAAGCGGTAGTCTTTCCGCAAAATCAAGAACAAATAGGAGAACTGCTTCGTTTAGCTTCGGCGGATTCTTTTGCAATTGTGCCGCGCGGCGCCGGTACCGGTTTGAGCGGCGGTTCAATTCCTGTTGCAAATTCTCTTGTTGTAGTTATGACTAAATGGAATAGAATTTTCGAAATTGATACGGCAAATTTAACCGCTCTTGTTGAACCGGGTGTTGTAACCGGATTATTCCAAAAGGAAGTTGAAAAACTTGGATTGTTTTATCCTCCCGATCCCGGAAGTATGAATGTTTGTACACTTGGCGGCAATGTAGCCGAAAATGCCGGTGGGCTGCGCGGACTGAAATACGGCGTTACAAAAAATTACGTACTCGGTGTTGAAATGATTCTTCCATCGGGAGAATTTCTGAAAATCGGAGGCAAAAATGTTAAAGACGTTGCCGGTTATAATTTGAAAGATGTGGTTGTAGGCAGCGAAGGCACGCTTGGAATCTTCACTAAAATTTTATTGAAACTGATTCCGCTTCCGACTAAATCAAAAACGATCACCGTAAATTTTAATAAAATAATTGATAGCGGAAAATCGGTTGCAGACATCATCGCTTCGCACATTACGCCGAGCATGATTGAATTTTTAGATCAAACAACGATGAACTGCGTTGAAGATTATACCAACATCGGCTTAGATCGAAATGCCGAAGCAATGCTGCTGCTTGAAGTTGACGGCAGAGGAAGCAGCGTTGATGAAGATGCCGAAACTATCGTTTCAATTTTGAAAAAAAATAACGCCGGACAAATCCGCATTGCCGATACTGCATCGGAAGCGCTTTCATTAAAAACGGCGCGCCGCTCGGCGTTCAGTGCGCTTGCCCGTAGAAAGCCAACCACAATTTTGGAAGACGCCACCGTTCCCAGAAGCGAACTTCCGGTGATGATCGAAAAGGTGAGAGAAGCAGCTTCCAATTTTAATGTGTTGATTGGAAATTTTGGGCATGCAGGCGATGGCAATTTGCATCCGACGTGTTTAACCGATGAAAGAGACGCTTCGGAAATTTTGCGCGCGCATCGTGCATTTGGTTTTATTTTTAATGAAGCAATCAAACTTGGCGGAACAATTACCGGTGAACACGGAACCGGATTGGCAAAAAAAGAATTCCTCGAAAGCGCCGTTGGTAAAGAGGGAATTGAGTTCATGAAAAAAATTAAAACGGTCGTTGATCCGGGGAATGTTTTAAACCCCGGAAAAATACTTACCGTTGCGCCAAGATGCGAGGGAAACCTTCCGCGTAAAAGAGAGCTCATCCCGGATTTTCATTCCCACGCTGAAAAGTAGTCTGATGCTTTCGGAAAAAGAAAAATCTCTCCTTAAAAAATATTTACCCGGCGACGATGTCCTCATCCAATGTATGCACTGCGGAATGTGTCTTGCCGCTTGCCCAACATACGAGCTGACCAAACTCGAACGCTCATCTCCGCGCGGAAGAATACGATTGATAAAATCCGTTGCCGAAGGAACGTTGGAGATATCTGAAACCTTTGCCGAAGAAATGAATTTCTGCCTGGACTGCCAGGCGTGCGAAACCGCTTGTCCCGCCGGCGTTCAATACGGAAAGATGGTTGAAAGCGCGCGTGTTGTAATTGAGAAAAGCTATACAACTTCTTTTTTTAAAAAATCATTTAAACGATTTATGCTCAACTCGGTTGTGGCAAATCATTCGCGTTTAAAAATACTCGCAGCAATGCTTTACTTCTATCAGAATTACGGACTGCGGAAACTTCTCACCGGCATCCTTTCAATTTTTCCTTTTGCAAAAAAGTTAGTTGAAATTGAAAGTCTGATGCCTCAAATTTCAAAAAAGTTTTCTTCCGAAGTAATTGCAGAAAAAACATTTCCCGTAAATCCTATAAAACATAAAATAGCCTTTTCTACCGGCTGCATTATGGATGTTGCCTTTGCAGACATTAATCTTGACACTATTGAAGTTTTAAAAAAGTTTCATTGCGAGATTCAAACTCCCAAAGAGCAAGTCTGCTGTGGTTCTCTCCATGCACATAACGGCGAAATTGAAAAAGCTAAAGAACTTGCAAGGAAGAATCTGGATGTTTTTTCTAATTTGGATTATGATTTTCTCATCTCCAATTCTGCCGGGTGCGGTGCATTTATGAAGGAATATGCTCATCTATTAAATGATGAACCTCAGTATGCCGAAAAAGCAAAATTATTTTCCGGCAAGGTGAAAGATATTTCGGAATTTCTTGCGGCAGTTGAGTTACAGGATTCTCTTCATTCGGTTGATGAAAAAGTTACGTATCACGATGCTTGCCATTTATGCCATTCGCAAAAAATTACCGAAGAACCAAGGAAAGTTTTAAATCAGATTCCCGGGTTAACTTTACTTCCGCTTGAAGAATCTACCTGGTGCTGCGGCAGCGCGGGCATCTACAATGTTACCCGCCATGAGGATGCGGATAAAATTCTTGAACGGAAAATGAAAAATTTAGTTGAAAGCGGCGCAAACATGGTAGTTACCGGCAATCCGGGTTGTATCGGACAGCTAAAATATGGAATCCGTAAGTACGGACTACCGGTTGAGGTGCTGCACACGGTTTCTGTTGTAAGAAAATCCATCGAGAATAATATTTAACATTAAAATTTTCCTTAAAATTTTTGTTTTAAGGTTCAATTTTTTAACTTTGAACCCATCATTTTCTATTATATTTAATGGCATTGAAGAGGGGAAAAAATGTCGTTTTCCAGTATAAGCAAGTAAAAAACATGTTTCTAAACTTTATAAACTATTACCCAAAGGAATCAGATGTCTAAGCAGTTTTTAGATTATCTTTTGAGAATCAGATTGCCTTTAATTTTGTTGGTCGCTGTCGCCTCATTCAGTATAACGTATTTTATCTCGCGCGGAGAAAGAGACGGGATAGGATACACGCCAATTCAGCCGATAAAATTTTCTCATCTGCTTCACGCGGGAACGATGAAAATCGATTGCCAATATTGTCATTCTACGGTAACAAACTCACGGCATGCCGGTATTCCGGCGGCTTCAACTTGTATGAACTGCCATTCACTTGCACGTAAAGATCGCCCGGAAATTATCAAGCTTACAAAATTTTATAAAGCGGGAACGCCGATTCCGTGGAAAAGAATTCACAAAGTTCCCGACTACGCCTATTTTAACCACAGCGTTCACGTGAACAAAGGCATTCAATGTATTTCTTGCCATGGAGATGTTGCCCGGATGGAAGTTGTCGGTCAAATGAACTCTTTTGTGATGAAAGCATGTTTAAATTGTCATAGAAATGCTCAAGCAAAATTGCCTTATTTGACGCAAGTGAAAAATGGTCCGGATAATTGTTGGGCTTGCCACAGATAATTTATAATCGGAAAAGAGATGAAAGTAACAAGAAAAAAATTTTTTATATCACTGGGCGCCGTAATGGTTGCCGGGTCGGCAGTCCTCTCAAACCCGGTAAAATTTTTATTTAAGAAAACAAAAACGAGCTCAAAGATCACCGTAAAAGAAAATCCAAATGCAGTTAAGAGAAATTCAACAGGTAGGATAAATGGCTGAAAACAATTTACCGCAAAACGAACAGCCTGATACTAATTACTGGCGAAGTTTTAAAGAGTTATATCAAGATCAAAAAACCCTCGAAGCAAAAAAACATGAATTTGCCGATGGAGTGACGGACGATTTCACTATTGAAAAAAATCTTTCCGGACTTTCCAGAAGAAAATTTATTGCGCTTCTAAGCGCTTCTGCTGCGCTTGCCGGAGCCGGCTGCTCGGACTATCGAGATAAAGGGGAAGTGATTCCTTACAATGTGAAACCGGAAGAAGTTACTCCCGGTAAACCGAATTTTTACGCATCAACATGCAGCGGTTGCGTGCAAAACTGCGGAACGCTTATTAAAGCCAGAGAAGGGCGACCGATAAAGATTGAGGGCAATCCCGATCATCCGGTTAATAAAGGAAAAATCTGTGCGAAGGGCGAAGCTTCAATATTAAATTTATATGATCCTTCTCGACTGCAATTTCCGATGGTTAAACATGGCGGCATCTTTGATAAAACTACCTGGAATGAAGTTGATTCACAGATAATCAATCTCCTCAACGCCTCCACAAATGGAGAAATAGCCGTTGTTGCACATCGCGTAAATTCACCAACCGTTAAACGTCTGCTTGATGAATTTTCTGCAAAATATCCCACAACAAAAATTTATACATACGATGTTTTTCATAATGAAGTTAAAAATTCTGCATGGAAAAAATGTTACGGCAGCGCAGCGTTCCCGTTAATCAAGTGGAACGAAGCGAATATTATCCTTTCGCTTGAAGGAGATTTTCTTGGAGTTGAAGGAAATGTTGTTGAACAAATGAGATTGTTTTCCGAGAGGAAAAATGTCGAGAATGTAAAATCGTTCAACAGATTATATGTTGCGGAAGGGAATATGTCTCTAACCGGAATGAACGCCGATTACCGCTTCAGAGTTCGTCCGGATAAACAAGCGGCGTTCGTCCTATCGCTTCTCAACGAATTATTAGCGAAAAATAATGTTTCTTCTCCGGCAGTTGATGCGAACGTGAGAAATAGTATATCTTCTTTTTCATTAAAAGAATACGCTGCGCAGAATGGAATTGATTACAAGAAGCTTTCTTATTTGGTAAACGATTTGGCTGCTAACCGCGGTTCAGCCATTGTTTATGCCGGTAGAGCGCTTGATGAACAAACGCAAATTGCCGTTAATCTTCTAAACGAAGTTCTCGGGAATACGAATTTATATCATGCAAATACGATTGACAATGCTCAATCCGTTTATAGTTCGAACGAAGAGTTGAAGAATTTAATCTCCTCGATGAATAGCGGACGCGTAAAAACCGTAATTCATTTTGACTCTAATCCCGTCTATCATTTGTCCGGTGATTTGCAGTATGGAAAAGCGTTAAAGAAAATTTCAAACGTGATCACTCTTTCCGAATTTGAAAATGAAACAGCCTTTGCAAGTAATATTGTGCTGCCGATAAATCACATGCTCGAAGCGTGGGGTGATTTTAACGTCTGCACCGGTGTTTATAGTTTGCAGCAGCCGGTCATCGCTCCAATTTATACAACGAGACAAAAAGAAGCCGTTCTCCTCAACTGGATTTCGGGAAATCCTAAAAATTATTCTGAAAAAATTTATCTCGATTATCTAAAGAAAAATTGGCTTGAAAATATTTATCCGAAGGTTTCATCTCCATTCACTTTTGATAAATTTTGGGTCGGCGCGTTGCACGATGGCGTTATCACCACTAAAGAAGATGCCAAACTGAATTTTTCATTTTCATCTTCTGCGCTTGGAGAAATTACTCGAACAAAATCCGGGTCTTCAAATTTTACAATCTTGCTTACGGAAAGTATCCGTTTGGGTGATGGACGTTTTGCCAACAACGGTTGGCTGCAAGAACTTCCGCATCCCGTATCAAAAGTTACGTGGGATAATTACGCCGCTGTTTCGGTAAAATCTGCTAAAGCGCTTGGAGTTGCGGATAATGATTTAATTGATGTCCGGGTTGGTTCTACAAAGGTAACTTTACCGGTTCTGCTTCAACCGGGAATTGCGGATAATTTGATTACGGTGGAAACCGGTTTCGGCAGAAAAAATTCCGGCATTATTGCCGAAGGTGCCGGATTCAATGTTCAACCTTTCTATTCGGCGGTTGGGGATGCAAATTCTCCGTGGATAATTACGAACGCATCAATTACAAAAACCGGCGGAAAATATAAAGTTGTTTCAACACAGGAACATCAAAATTTTGACGACAGCTTAACAAAAGATGCAGCGCAAAAAAGAGGAATAGTGCAAGAAGGTACCGTACTTCAATATTTGAAAGATTCAAATTTCCTACGTGAAGGAAAAGAAGAATCGCAATTAAATATGTACGACGATTTTGCCTACAACGATGTAAAATGGGGAATGGCAATTGATATGAACAAATGTATCGGCTGCGGAAACTGCATTGCTTCCTGTAACGTTGAAAATAATATTCCGGTTGTTGGAAAAGAACAAGTTGATATCGGCAGAGAAATGATGTGGCTGCGGCTTGACCGGTATTATTCCGGCGCACCCGAAGAACCGAAAGTTGCAATTCAACCAATGCTTTGCCAGCACTGCGACCAAGCGCCGTGCGAAAATGTTTGTCCCGTTGCCGCTACCCAGCATAGCCCGGACGGTTTGAATCAAATGGTGTATAATCGCTGCGTTGGTACGCGTTACTGCTCGAACAACTGTCCATTTAAAGTTAGAAGATTCAACTTCCTAAATTTTAGAGAATATTTTGCAAAAGGATTTTACGAGCAAGATTCAGTTTCGTTACTCCACAATCCCGAAGTTACAGTTCGCTCGCGCGGTGTTATGGAAAAATGTTCGTTCTGTATCCAGCGGATTATGGATGCCCGCGAAGAAGCAATTCGACAGAACATTCCTTTAAAAGGTTCTGATGTTAAAACCGCCTGCCAGAATGCTTGCGGAACCGAAGCGATAAAATTCGGAAACATCAAAGATAAAAATGAAGAATTTTATAAATATAGAAATCACAAACTTGGCTATTACGTGTTGGAAGAATTAAATGTCAAGCCAAACGTTACGTATTTGGCAAAACTTAGAAATACGCATTCGGAGGAGGTATAGTGAATATCGATTACTCCCAGGAATTACCGGTGATTGAAGGTAGAATTACCTTAGCTGATATCGACCGGTTAATCGCAAAACCTCTTGATGAAAAACCGGATAAGAAATTTTTTATTGCGTTATCGATTACGTTAACGCTGCTCATGATAGGTGTTATAAGTGTTACCATATTGTTTGCTTTCGGTACGGGCGTTTGGGGATTAAATCAACCCGTCGGTTGGGCATTCGATATTACAAATTTCGTTTTTTGGGTTGGTATTGGTCATGCGGGAACGCTAATTTCTGCCGTTCTTTATTTACTCCGCCAAAAATGGAGAACCGGCATAGCGCGTTTTGCAGAAGCGATGACGATTTTTGCGGTAATGTGCGCCGGTATTTTCCCGATAATTCACACCGGAAGACCCTGGTTAGCCGGTTACTTAGTTCCGTATCCAAATCAGCACGGATTGTGGGTGAACTTCACTTCTCCGTTGGTTTGGGACGTGTTTGCGGTATCAACATATTTTACGGTTTCTTTAGTTTTCTGGTATGTTGGATTGATTCCCGATTTCGGCGTTCTGCGAGATAGAACGGTTTCAAAATTGAAAAAAAGTATCTATTCGATTTTTAGTTTGGGCTGGAGAAATTCTCACAGAAACTGGCAGCATTACGAAAAGGCTTACATGCTTCTTGCCGGATTTGCAACGCCTTTGGTGTTGTCCGTTCACACCATTGTAAGTTTCGACTTTGCCGTTTCGATTATTCCCGGCTGGCATACAACCATCTTTCCGCCATACTTTGTTGCGGGCGCTATCTTCAGCGGATTTGCAATGGTGGTTACGGTTTTGATTTTCGTTCGAAAAGTTTTTGATCTGCAAGAAATCATTACCTTAAATCATCTCGAAAAGATGAATAAAATTATTCTCCTTACCGGAACCATGGTTGGCTATGCGTACGGAATGGAATTTTTTATTGCATGGTATAGCGGTAATCCGTTTGAACAATTTGTATTTATCAATCGCGCTTTTGGTCCCTATGCCTGGGCGTATTGGATTATGGTAAGCTGCAACGTTTTCATTCCGCAATTATTTTGGATAAAAAAAGTGAGAAGAACAATTCCCATCATGCTGGTGATCGTGATTTTTGTGAACGTCGGTATGTGGTTCGAAAGATTTGTTATCACGGTTACAAGTTTGCATAGAGATTTTCTCCCTTCAAGCTGGGGTTACTTTACTCCAACGCTTGTTGATTTAGGAGTCTTGATCGGAAGTTTCGGATTATTTTTTACGCTTGTTTTGATATTTACAAAAACACTTCCGGTTGTTGCTATGTCGGAAATTAAAGCAGTCGCCGAAGGCGCACAACCTTCACATCATGGAGGGAATCACTAATGAGTGAAAAGAAATTATTTGGTTTATCGGCAATCTTCGCTTCGCCTGATGCCGTTATTCATGCGGTAAAAAAAGTTGAAGAAGCCGGTTACAAAAATTACGATGTTCATACGCCGTATCCTTTGCACGGTATGGATGCCGCAATGAAGTTAAAGCCTTCAAAATTAGGATATGTTACGCTTTCATTCGGATTATCCGGCGCGGCATTCGCTTTGTTGTTTATGTATTGGGCGATGTCAAAAGATTATCCAATGATCATCGGCGGGAAGCCGTTTTTTGCGCTTCCGGCGTTTATTCCCATCACGTTTGAACTTACGGTTTTATTTGCCACGCTCGCAACGGTAATCGGAATGCTGGCAGTCTATTTTAAATTCCCATCGAATAATCATCCTCTGCACGATACGCCTTATATGAAAGCTGTTTCTGCGGATAAGTTTGGTATTTGCATCGAAGCGGATGATAAGTTATTCGACATTGAAAAAATTAAAAATCTTTTCAAGGAACTTCACGCACAAAATATTTCGGAAATTTATTTTCCCGCACCGGAACCGGTGAACATTTTCGAACCAAAATTTTTAACGCTGCTGGCGCTTGTGGCTCTTTTAACATCGGCAGCCACTTACGTAACTTTAAATAAAGTGATTTATGCTCAACCATTTACCTGGATGATGAATCAGCCGAAAGTGAATGTGCAGACTAAAAGCGCTTTCTATGCGGATGGATTCAGCATGCGTAAACCGGTTGAAGGAACGGTTGCCAGAGGTTTTATTCCTTATGAATACAAAGGTCTTGCTGCGCCGGTTGTTCCATTATCCAATCCGCTGCTTCCAACCGCATCTACGCTGGACCTCGGGAAGAAAAGATTTTTAACTTTTTGTTCGCCTTGCCATGGTAATTTGGGAGATGGAGACAGCCGTTTGCGCGGACAATTCCCAAATCCGCCAAGTTTGCATTCGGAAAAAGTTAGAACCTGGCAGGATGGAAATATTTATCATGTAATTACAAACGGACAAAATGTAATGCCGTCGTATGCTTCGCAACTTTCGCGCGATGAGCGGTGGGCAGTTATTCATTACATCAGAGCGTTACAAAAAGCGAAGAACGCTTCTCCATCGGAAATTGTAACTGCGAAAAAGGAGAGTTCAGCAAATGTCGCAAAATGATTTAGTTTATCAAAAGAAAGCTCTTCCTGAAAGTTTAAAACGTCTGGGTTTCATCCTTGTGGCTATTGGATTAGCGCTCGGCGCGGCAGGTTTTCTTTTTGACGCTCAGCGCGCTTTATTCAACTATTTGCTTGCTTACGTTTTTATTTTAAGCATAGCTGTCGGGTCTCTGTTTATTGTTGCGCTTGAATATTTAGCCGGTGCGGAATGGAGTACGCCGATAAGAAGGATTCCGGAAATTCTTGCATCGTTCATACCGGTGTTGTTCATTCTGGTGCTGCCGCTCCTTTTTAATATTCAATCTATTTTTGAATGGGCAAATAAACATGAAGTAGCAGGCGATAAAATTCTCACCGGAAAATCTCCTTATTTGAACACAACTTTTTTTATTGTTCGTACGGTTTTAAGTATTGGTCTCTGGTCACTTTTTTACTTTCTGTTCATTCGAAACTCTCGTAAACAGGATACCACCAAAGATCAGCTTCTTACAAAAAAGAATATCAAATATTCGGCAGTCTTTATTCCGGTGTTTGCAATTACGGTTACTATTTCGGGAATCGATTGGATGATGAGTCTTGCGCCGCGTTGGTATTCAACAATTTTCGGCATTTACTTTTTTGCCGGATCATTTGTAGCGGCTTTGGCGGCGGTTACCTTGGCTACGGTTCTTTTAAAAGAAAAAGGATTTCTCCATCCCCGGTTAAATAATGAACATCTTTTTAGCCTCGGCGCGCTGCTCTTCACGTTTATTAATTTTTGGGCGTACATCGCTTTTTCTCAGTTCATGTTGATCTGGTATGCGAATCTTCCCGAAGAAACATTTTGGTTTATTCAGCGGTGGGGCGGTATGTGGACGTACATTTCGCTTGCGCTGATTCTCGTTCATTTTGTTGTGCCGTATGCCGTTCTGCTTACACAACCGGCAAAAATGGATCCGAAAAGATTGAAATTCATTTCTGTTTGGATTTTAGCGGCACACGCGCTTGATCTGTATTGGGTAATTCTTCCGCAGGTGCATTCGGCAAAAGCCGGTACGCTCACCATCTTTTTTGAATTTGGTTTTCTTGTTGCTGCAGTCGGCGGATTTTTCCTCATTATGTATTTCAATGGTAAAAAACAAAATCTTGTTCCGGTAGGCGATCCGAAACTTGAAAAGGGTTTAAATTTTAGATTATAGTAATGTATTATGGCAAAAAATAAATTATCATTTTCGGAGCTGCTTAAACAACCGGTAAAAATCATGTCGTTCATTTATTTGTACGTGCTGGTTGTTATTATCGGAGTCGGATTTATGTACATCGATAACGCGAACGCGCTTGTGCAAAATAAAATTCCTCCGCAGCTTGATGATTCTGTTGCGGCGGTAACCGATTTAACAATTGAAGATGCAAAAATTGCAACTGCCGTTGATATTAAAAGTCTAACCGAACCAACCGCAGCTATGCTTGATAAAGGGAAACAGCTTTTTCAGTCAACGTGTTCGTCGTGCCATGGCGCTGAAGGAATGGGAGACGGCGCTGCCGGAGTTGCGCTTAATCCAAAACCAAGAAATTTTCATTCGGCTGATGGATGGAAGAACGGAAGAAAAGTTTCTGAAATTTATAACACCGTACAAAAAGGAATTGCTGCCTCCGGAATGCCCGGCTTCGATTATCTTCCGCCGGCTGATAGAATTTCAATCATCCATTTTATCCGAACATGGATGAAAGACGCGCCGAAAGATACTCCCGACGATATTACAAATCTCGATAACACGTACGCGCTTTCGGCAGGGACAAAAATTGCGGGAACGATTCCGGTTGCTCAAGCTGAAAAGTTTTATCAAACGGGATATACCGATAAAATTGGGAAAATAAATTTTGCCCTCGCAAAACTTTCGAATCAGAAACAAACAAACCCCGCCGCCAAGTTATTTTTTGATGTAACAAATAATCAGCAGAAGGCGCTTATAACGCTAACAAATTCTGCAAACTGGCAAATTGGAGAAAAAGAATTTCTGGAAGTGGTATCGAATAATTTAAGCGAGAACGGTTTTACCGGAAAAATATTTTCTCTCAGCGCCGGTGATATTTCAAATTTAATTTCTTTATTAAAAAGTATAGAAGTCTAAAAATGAAAACAATTCAATTGTTCCCACTGCGGCTTAAACAGATGTTATTCCTTGTTGCTTTTGTACTGTTTTGCGCAAATCTGAATTACGCGGGTGACAAAACTTCCAACACAAGTAAACCCGGAATTGATGAAAAACTTGGTTCACAAATCGCATTGGATGCCGTTTTTGCGGATGAGAATAATCAGCAGGTTGCTTTGAGGAATATTATTGATAAACCGACGCTCATTTTGTTTGTCTATTATGATTGCCCCGGTTTGTGCAATCCGTTAATGGCTGAAGCGGCTTCTCAGATTGATCGAATTGAGCTTACTCCGGGAAAGGAATATCAGTTAGTTTGTATTTCTTTTGATGAGACCGAAGGCGCCGCAACCGCCGCAAAGAAACGGCACAACATTATGGCATCGATTCAAAAACAATTCCCCGCTGATGGCTGGCGTTTTCTTTCAGGCAACAGAGAGAATATTCTGAAGGCAACGAGTTCCGCCGGATTCACTTTTAAAAAAGAAGGCAACCAGATTTCGCACGCGCCGGCAATAATTGTGGTTTCACCAAAAGGGATTATCACACGATATTTATTGGGCACAACCTTTCTTCCGTTTGATATTAAGATGGCGATTATTGAAGCTTCTGAGGGAAAAGTTTCACCAACAATTTCCAAAATTTTAAAATTTTGTTTCAACTACGATCCGCAAGGAAGAAAATACGTTTTGAATATTACAAGAATAGCCGGCGGTGGAATTTTACTTCTCGCAATTGTGTTTGTAATTGTATTATCAATTAAACCAAGAAAAACCGTTAAGAGTTAAGAGGTTAAGAATAGATGCAGAATAATGGACATTCAGTGAGTTACTTAGATTATAAAGGGAAACATTCCGGCATATTAGGATGGATTTTATCCACCGATCATAAAAGAATCGGATTGCTTTATCTCATGTCTGCATTGTTGTTCTTTGCGGTTGGGGTTTCACTTGGATTTTTAATTCGCTTAGAGTTAATAGCTCCCGGTAGAACAATTATGGATCCGCAGACGTACAATTCACTCTTTACGCTGCACGGTATTATCATGATATTCCTCTTTGTGATACCCGGAATACCCGCAGTTTTCGGAAATTTTTTTCTTCCAATTTTGATCGGCGCAAAAGATGTTGCGTTTCCGCGGCTGAACTTACTTTCCTGGTGGCTCTATATTCTTGGAGCTTTGCTTGCGGTTATTTCCGTTTTTCTTCCCGGCGGACCGGCGGATACCGGTTGGACTTTTTACATTCCGTACAGCATCCGCTCGGCAACGAATGTTATGCCCGCTTTAATTGCAGCATTTATTCTTGGATTTTCATCAATTTTAACCGGATTAAATTTTATAGTAACCATTCATCGTATGCGCGCGCCCGGAATGAATTTTTTTAGAATGCCGTTATTTGCATGGTCGCTTTACGCAACTGCGTGGGTACAAATATTGGCGACTCCTATTATCGGTATTACGCTTTTGTTGGTTACGATTGAACGATTATTTGGCGTTGGCATCTTTGATCCTGCATTAGGCGGCGATCCGGTATTGTATCAACACCTCTTCTGGATTTATTCTCATCCTGCGGTTTACATTATGATTCTGCCTGCGATGGGAGTTATTACCGAAATCATTCCGGTTTTTTCTCACCGGACAATTTTCGGCTACAAGTTTATTGCTTTTTCAAGTCTGGCAATTGCCCTCTTTGGTTCGATGGTTTGGGCGCACCACATGTTTACCGTTGGGATGAGCGACACGGCGCAATTTATCTTTTCTTTATTAACGTTTATTGTAGCTATTCCAAGCGCTATAAAAGTTTTTAACTGGGTCGCAACGTTGTATAAAGGCTCCATTTCAACCGATGCGCCGCTGTTGTACGCGCTGGGATTCATTTTTCTTTTTTCCATCGGCGGGTTTACCGGACTCATCCAGGGCGCGTTATCCGTTAATATGCACATCCATGATACTTCATTTATTGTTGCGCATTTTCACTACGTAATGTTTGGCGGAACCGGATTTGGAATTTTTGCTGCGCTGCATTATTGGTTTCCGAAGATGGTTGGTAAAATGTATAACATGAAAACTGCAAAAGTAGGTTTCTGGGTTTTGTTTGTTGGATTTAATACTCTCTATTTTCCGATGTTTGTAATGGGCTGGTTGGGAATGCCGAGAAGATATTACGACTACTTACCTGAATTTCATATTTATCATCTACTCTCAACAATCGGTTCGTGGATTTTAATTACCGGTCTGCTGATTATGGCGGTAAATTTTATTAAAGCATTAAGAAGCAAAACTACCTACACCGTTATTAATCCATGGGGCGGTGAAACGCTTGAATGGACTGTTCCGAATAAACCGCCGTTAGAAAATTTTGATGTCATTCCGACGGTTTATACCGCACCGTATGAGTACAAAGATAATGAAGAAGTTTTATCCGAATCTGAAATTTTAACAAAGGAGGACAATTGAGTACCGTTGCCGAACATACAATTGAACACGTTCACCGGGACGATATCGGCTCGCGTCTTGGAATGTGGCTTTTCCTTTTTACCGAATTGATTTTGTTCGGGGGTATGTTCATTGTTTACGCAGTCTATCGCTATACGTATCAAAGTGAATTTCATCTTGCTGCAAAGGAATTAAACACCTCAATCGGTACGCTGAATACGTTAATTCTTTTAACCAGCAGTCTTACCATCGTTCTTTCTATTGTTGCCATCAGAAAGAATAACAAGTTTTTGTCGGTCTTTTTACAAATAGTTACGATGGTTTTAGCGGTAGGATTTTTAATCAACAAATATTTTGAGTGGAACATCAAAATTCATCACGGATTATTCCCCGGTTCCGAAATCCTTTTGGGAAAAGGAAACGGCGAAGTGATCTTTTTCGGATTGTATTACGTTATGACCGGCTTACACGCACTGCACGTGATGATAGGATTTATTTTAATTGAAGTGATGACGGGCTATACAATTAAAGGAAGAATCAATTCAACCAATTACGTGCGCCTTGAAGCTGCCGGACTGTATTGGCACCTGGTTGATATTATTTGGATTTTCTTATTTCCGTTATTCTATCTCATTACTTAAGAGGAAGCTGCTTTTATGAGTCAAGATCATTTGGAACATACGGTTGAACATAAACCTACCTACGGAATATACATCCTCGTATGGCTTGTGTTGATGATGCTTACCGGCGTTACGGTTGCCGTAGCCGGAATCAATTTTGGAAACATTACCGTTGCAACTGCGTTAACCATCGCAGTCATCAAATCATATTTGGTGCTTACTTTTTTTATGCATCTGAAAACGGAGACCGCTACGTTCAAGTTATTCGTTGGAGTTGCGTTGTTGTTTCTTTTAATTTCAATCGCGCTATTATTTACAGATTATAGTTTTTTATAAGGTGATTCATGATTTATGGTTCTGATCATATTGATCTTGTTAACGGAGCTTTCTGGTTTATCGTTTCCATTTCGGTGGTACTTTTAGCATTCATTACGTTCTTGATGATCTTTTTCGTCTTCAAGTACAACAGAAAAAAAGGGAAGAAGGCTGTTAATATTCACGGAAATACCAAATTGGAAATTCTTTGGACTACCATTCCGGTTATTTTAGTTTTAGCGATGTTTTGGTATGGGTGGATCGGATACCGAGATTTGAAAAATCCTCCCAAAGATGCAATGATTGTTAAAGTAACTGCCCAAATGTGGAAATGGACTTTCGAATACGACAACGGCGTTAAAGCTGATTCACTTTACGTTCCGGCGGGTAAAGCCGTTGAAGTAAATCTTCATTCGTTGGATGTGAACCATAGTTTTTTTGTACCGGCATTCCGCTTTAAGCGAGATGTAATGCCAAATAGAAATAACTCAATTTGGTTTTTACCGGAACATGTTGGCAAATTTGATATTGCCTGTGCTGAATATTGCGGCTTGAGTCATTCAGCAATGTACTCTAAAGTAATCGTACTCCCGCAACAAGAATTTGATAGTTGGATGAAGACGCAAGTTGCAGCTAAGTCCAGTGGAAAGTAGCAAGTTGAAAGTGGAAAGATGATATGAATAAAATATTATCTTTTGAAGATTTGTTGGTTTGGCAAAAAGCTAAAGAACAGGTTGTTTCAATTTATAAAATATTTCATTCTTGCCGCGACTATTCTTTTCGAGATCAAATACAGCGCGCAACAATTTCTGTGATGAATAATATTGCCGAAGGATTTGAACGAAAATCTAACAATGAGTTTAAGTATTTTTTAAATATATCAAAAGGGAGCAATGGAGAAGTAAGAAGCATGCTTTATGCAGCTTTGGATTTAAATTACATCGATAAGCCAAATTTTGAGGCACGGGTTTTAAGATCAAAAGAAATCTCGAAAATGCTTTTCGGATTAATCAAATCCTTGGACTGATACTTGCGACTTTCCACTTGCTACTTTTAACTAATTCACGGAGAAAAGTGAAAGAACTACTCAACATATTTCTTGAATTGATAAAATTCCGCATCACCATGTTTGTGATGGTAACAACGGTGTTCGGGTATCTCTGCGCAACCAAGGTTTTGGGAATTGAATTATTAGGCGCTTCGCTTGGAATATTTTTACTTGCCTCCGGTTCAGCCGCGTTAAATCATTTGCAAGAATCTGTGTACGATGCGTTGATGGAACGGACGAAACATCGCCCGCTTCCTTCCGGTAAAATTTCCGGAAAAAATGTTTTGGCAATTATTATCTTTTTATCTGTTTCCGGTTCGCTCTTACTGTTTTTTTCTGCCGGTATAACAGCCGTGCTGCTTGGATTACTGGCGTTGCTGTGGTACAATGGAATTTATACTCCGCTAAAACGAAAAACTTCCTTCGCAATTATTCCAGGCTCGGTAATTGGCGCTATCCCGCCGGTAATTGGCTGGGTAACAGGCGGCGGAAGTGTAACTGATCCTCAAGCATTGCTGATTGCCTTTTTCTTTTTTATCTGGCAGATACCGCACTTCTGGCTTTTGCTTTTGGCATTTGGAAAAGATTATGAAGACGCCGGTTATCCTACTCTTAAAAAATATTTTTCGGAAAGTCAGTTAGCGCGCATTACATACGTATGGATTTGCGTAACGGGTTTTACCGGATTGCTGATGCCGCTCTTCAGCATCATCGATCTTTCTTTTGCAAGTTTCGGTCTTCTGGTTTTAGTGATGCTGTTAATTTATCGCTCGGCAATTCTCTTAAAGGAAAACATCGATAAGATTGCGCTCAAAAAAGTTTTTATAGAAATTAACCTCTTCGTTGTAGCGTTAATTCTTTTTATTTCAATTGAAAAAATATTTCTTTTATAAAGGAAGCATAGATGGATTTTTTAGATAAATTGGTTCTTCCGCAATCGCTTGACCATATTGCGTTGCTGCATTACGTAGCGGTTATTATTTTGTTTTTATTCGTGCCGTTTATCAGTCTTGTTTTAGGCGGGTCTATCTTATCGTTATATTTTAGAAGAAAAGGGAAGAGAGACGAAAATAGTTTTGCTGCAAAATTATCTAAAGAGATAATAGAGTTTACCACGTTTACCAAAGGCGCGGGAATTGGTTTAGGCATGGCTCCGCTTTTGGCGTTAATTTTAGTTTACGCGCAAATTCTGCACAACTTAAAAGTAGTTACCGTCTGGTTTTTTGTCCTTTCGTTTTTGTTTATTTCAATTGGATTAGTGTTCGTTTACACCTACAGATATTCTTCGGTCTTCAAATCATTTTTCACATCAATTAAAAAAGAAACCGAAGGAAAAGATTTTGCCGCCTTTGCCGAGAACATTTCGCACGTAAATAATAAATCGGGAAGATGGGGAATGATCTTTCTCCTTATCGGCGTTTACTTTTTTGTTGGCGGAATAAATCTCGCTTTAAATCCGGCAGATTGGAGCGCAACCGGAATTTTATATCTCTTTACTTCATTTTCGGTTCTCATAAAATGGCTTCATTTTGTTACGGCGGCGTTATCATTAACCGGCGCTTTTCTTCTCTTCATTTATTTTTATTGGGAAGGCGGAAAAGCGATAGATGATGCAGGTTATAAAGAATTCATAAAGTCAAACGGAATTTCCGTTACATTATTTTTCGCTCTCTTCCAGCCGTTCTTTTTATTGATCAATTTGATAGCGATTCCAACACTTGCTCTTTCATCATCGGTATTTGGCTTTGCGGTAATATCGCTGCTGGCAGTGCTTTGGGTTTTTCATCTGTTGTACGGGATGATGAAAAATTCAGAACTGAAATATTCCGGAATGATTTTTCTTTTACTTATTGTTGGCGCGTTAGCCTTGATTTATTCGGAACAAGCTTCATTTAGAAATGTAACAAAAAAACAAGCGCTTGTGCTTTCCGCCGAATATGATGCTACGCTTAATGCCTTAAAAGGAGTACCGGCAGTTGCTGAAATAAGCGGCGCCGATATTTTTAACGGAAGATGTTCGGCCTGCCATAAGTTTGATCAAAAATTAGTTGGTCCTCCGTACAAAGAAACTTTGCCGAAATATAACGGCGATGTTGAAAAAGTTGCGGCGTTTGTGCTCAATCCTCAAAAGATGAATCCCGCGTACCCGGCAATGCCTAACCAAGGATTAAAACCCGCCGAAGCTAAAGCAATAGCAAAATATATTTTGGAAGAAGTAAAGAAGTACAAATAAAATCTTCAAACCTGTGCGGTTCTCAAAACCTTTCTAATATTAGGAAAGGTAAATACAGACAGTTGCATACGGAAATTTACTCTTGAGATTTACCTTTAATCTAAATCTTTGTCCGGCAGAAGTTGTTTGAAATTTCTTATGGTCAAAACAAATACTTTTTTAGATGTAATGCTGTCAACAATCCGGTATTCTCCTTCAAAAACTTCCCGAATCTCTTCTCTATTTATTTCAGGGACTTTTCTTCCCCGTTCCGGGAATTTTGATAACGACTCGACTTTATTAATGATTTTTTCTACCATTTTATGAGCTGCTGTTACATTATCTTTTGAGATATATTCAAAGATTGATTCAAGTCTTTCAAAGGCTAATGGCGACCAAACAATTTTCACGTTATCCCTTTTTAGCAAATTTTTGCTTTATCGCCCGGTGCGTTATTTCTTGTCCACTAGCTATTTGTTCTTCCGCCAGTTTTATATCTTCCAACAATTCAATTTTATCAACCATAGCTTGATAAGTAGAGACATTTAATAACACTGCCGCGCCTTTACCGTTCTGTGTAATAATTAAGGGTCTCTTGTGCTTTTTTATATTTTCAAAATAAAAAGCAACCTTTGAACGAAATTCGGAAAGAGGCTGAATGTCCTGGTCTATTTGTATGTTGTGCATATCTACTCCTAAATATTTGTACGTGTAAACGTACTGAATTAAGTGCGAAATAAAAAACGCTCTGCGACAACATCGCTTATAAACTCCTTAGGAGCTTTCCGTTTGTAGCATGATAGCAAGAACAATTATTTTAGCTCCATCGGAGCAGTCTGTTTCTTTACCAATTCAAACAATTATTTATTACAACTTCTGCGGTTTATATAAGATTTAATTATCATTCCTCGTCGATAGAGGGAAATAGCTGATAGTAAAGAACCCTATACAAACTTTACTATTAAATAACACTATTCATAAAATCAATGTCTTGTTTATTGTAATCCCACTTGATTACTTGAATTTTACGCTTTGGTTTGAATTCCAGAACATCTTTACGATTGTAGGTTTGAAGTAACTTCTTCAAGGTTTTCCCCATACCCTGCGGACTTATAAGAATTGCATAAATAGGAAGCGCTATACTTGAATATCCGATAAGTTGTGAAAGATGAATCAATGAAAGCTCAGTATTCTTGCATTCGATAAAAACTAAATCTACTCGATCCCGATATTCTATAAAACCAGTAATGTCTTGTCGAATTTGAAATGTTGTGAATTCAGGAAAAAATTTTTGATAATTGAGTCTCATAATAAAATTACTTAAGTCACTATCATGCGTGTCAAGCACATTTATTGTTGTTGCCTTTTTACTAAATCGTTGCTCAAGATCTTTTGTTAACCAATTGATAATATCCGGATACATTTCTACTTCGCTCTGATACATGATAATTAGTCTCTTTGTTTATAGCATCCTAAGCACCTACAAATTTCTTTGTAGCTGTTGAAATGATGACCGTTTATTTCTACTGGTAATTTTTCTTGTGTTTCGCTTGGATGGGAAACTTTGATCTTTGGTTTATTAATTGTTCCATTACAAATTGCTTGCCTTCTACCAAAGTTTACTTTGTTGTATTCTACAAGTTCTGCAAGTGCGTCATTTTTGTGAGTTATATAAAAGCCAATATTCTCAAAATCTTCCGCATAAATTTTGATCTGATGTTCTTTTGCCCAACTTGTTCTTGCTCCACCACGAATGTTGGGGTGGCCGTAGCCGATGTATTGAATAGCAACATCGAGTGATTGAGTAAGTTCGCAAATTTGCGGGGGTAAAAACCAATTCTTGTTTGAGATTTCAATATAAACTCTGTGTCTTCCGCTTTGATCTACATTTGATTTTCTTACAAAACTAGTGACATCAGAAAGTCCTCTTAGAAATTCTTTTTTGTTTGCGTCCTTTGAATCAAAAATTGGTTCGGGAATTAAAAAATCGTGATAGCTAAATCTTGTTCCGTTAATAAGAAACTTAATAAACAGCCAAGCGATATCTTCCTTTGTCCAAGTGAGCACAAGAGAAATTTTTTCGTTTCTGTCACTAACGAAAATTAATCTCTGTGTAAAATCCAAATCTGTTCATCACAAGACGGACATTTGAAAACTTGAAAGTCTAATGTGTCTGCTGTCTCTATGTCAAGGTCTTCAGAAATTGTTGTGCATTCTTCACTTGAATACAATTCCATTTTCTCAGCACAATTACAACAAATGTGAACTACTTCTGTATTAACGTCCACGGTATTGTTTCCCATAATCTGATAGTTTAAATAATCCAGTAAATTTTGCCTTCGTTTCAAAAATTCCTTTGTTGTATGCACCACCAAAACCAATCATGTCAATATAAATTGCTTTTCTCAAATTTTGTCTGAAATGTTTCAAATTAAAATCCATTTTTTCTTCCTGGATTCTTTTCAAAACATAATCTCCTATTTCTGGCAGTTCTGCATATTCGTTTTTGCTTGTTAGTTTTGCAATCGCTTCAATAATTAGTGATTTCATTGTAGGAACTGTTCCAGGTAATTCTTTTTCTCGTATTCCAATTTCCTGAATTACTTTTTTGACACCTTTATCTTTTCTTGCTTTCTCTTCATTCTTTGAAAATGCAGAATATACATCAGAATATCCACTTAAATATTCTTCATCAGGCTCAAAAATTGAGGGAGTGAATTTTACTGAATTGTAAATTGCTTCAAGTTGCGAAAAGTAAAGTGGCTTATCTTCCGTTATGATCGTATTTACCTCAAAGTTTGAAAGTAAACCACCGCCAGTAAGATTTGCACTACCTACAATTGAAGTTGACTCTTTCTTTTTATTGAAGAGATAAATTTTTGGATGAAAGACAATGTTGGTTTTGTTGTCATGTTTATCGCCAAAGCAAAAGAAACTTAAAGATGAATTTGTTTTTTTTAGATTGATGAGAAACTTGATTGCTTGAGGATCCGTTGTTTTAAAATCTAGACCAGCAATGATTTCAACATTTCCGTTTTTATTTAAACAATGTTGTAAAGAATTTTCAATCACTTTCAAGCCAGAATATTTCATAAAAGCAACAGCAATTCTTACTTGAGTCGAATCCGTTAGCTCTTGATTTATGACATTGCCTATAGGATAGTTTAAGTTTGAAAGTATTTGCAATTTCATTATGCTACTTTAAAGATTTTTATTATCATCTTTGAGTTTAAGGTATGATTTAAGTTTCTTAAATGTTGGTTCTTTGTTGGTTTCAATATAGGTTTTAGCAATAGCATAAGAAAATTCTAAGTTATCATTTGAAATAACTGTATATCCAAGTTTTTTAAAGTGTCTACCAACAGCAGAAGTCCCGGCAAATAAGTCAACAAAGTTTGATGTTCCATTAACGCCTGTATTCTTAACGGCTTGTTCAATGAAATCCAATAATTTCGTTTTTGCTCCGTAATATCGCATTTATATTTTTCTAGTTTTATTTAAATAAGTTTAAGCAAAGTTACGGTTTCTTTTAATAATTTTTAATCACTAAAACCAGTTATTAAACTTTTATTTATTTGAAGTGTTACTATACTTATTGCGAAACTTGATTTGGTGATAATTTTTCACTTTTTTCGTCGCTGTAATCCAAACCTCCGCGATACAGAACTGAATATCACGGAGGTTGTAACCACAATTAACATTACTGCGCCGGCGGTGTTGTCCCATCCGTTGTTGGTGGTGATGTTTGGTCTTCATCTCCCGGTTTTGTATGCGAAGCGCCGTAATTAAGAACATCGCGCACAACTTTGTATTGGTTATAAAAGTCGAGGTGATTTTCTTTCAGTGTTTCCGCAAAACCGTCTATCTGGTTTTCCAGGATTGCTTTGGATTCATCTATTAAAACACCAAGGTTTTTTGTTTCCGTTATCTTACCGCCTCTTATGGAACCCATTTCTCCAATAACCGTGGAGAAATTTGCTGCTAATTCTTCGATCTTTGTTAAGTCGGCTGCAATAAGTCCATACTCTTCCAATTCAGTTATTTTTTCTTGAGCAGTCTTTTTTATTAATCCGGCTTTGGAAACCAGATCAAGATCGCGCAGTTTTATCAAATCCCACTTACTTATATCAACCGATATGGCTAAGTCGGTCAACCCTTTTTCAGCGGTGTATGTCTTAAGAGTCGAAACAGCTTTCATCACGGCGGCAATCAGTTTGTCCTCCGTTTCATTTTTGCTGCCGGATTTACCGGTAGCCTTATCGCCTCGATTTTTATCCGCCTCCTGGATTTCGGCAATTTTGTTATTCAATCGGGTTATAGCCCTCCCGAATGCAGGAATAGTTCCTGTTACTTCCGATTTTTCCGCTATAAACGTTTGTACGCTTAACAGCATGCGGTAGTAGTTGCTATATTTTTCTTTCATAATGAGCCTCCGAACTATTAAGTATTTTATCTGTAAATGAGCAAAAAAAGAGAAAGATGAGCGTTACAAAATCTATCTGCTCATTTGCAGATAAAATAGTGTTGTGCGAAACCACACGTTGTAATCTATGGGTAT
>Ga0172369_10001679_pt1 | contig 31739 bp, 27 predicted proteins | sample LakKiv25m_FD_114539 | JGI IMG/M metagenome (GOLD analysis project Ga0172369, IMG submission 114539) | Freshwater microbial communities from Kabuno Bay, South-Kivu, Congo - kab_022012_11.25m | ecosystem: Environmental > Aquatic > Freshwater > Lake | place: Democratic Republic of the Congo... | reverse complement strand
TGGCCATCAACAACATGGCCGACGTCAGTGAACGAAAGAAGGAGATCGCCGCGTAACGGCGAAGGACAATTCAGGCGCTCGAAGTGGTTCACATAATTTCCACCACTTCAGGGACGCCGCCAAGAATTGACGAGATGGAACGATGGCCTTACAAGTATTGATAGCTGATGACCACGGTATTGTTCGCGATGGCATTAATGCATTGCTCGCAAGCGAGCCGAGCATCAATGTTGTCGGTATTGCTAAGAATGGACGGGAAGCCGTTGAGTTGGTCAGCAAACTGAAACCAGATATCGTGTTGATGGACGTGGCGATGCCTGATCTGAATGGTATCGAGGCTACCCGCCAACTCTCGAAAGATTATCCTCAACTCCGCATTCTGGCCTTATCGGTCCATGCTGACCCGCGCTATGTTCGCGGCATGTTGTGTGCCGGCGCATCAGGATACCTGCTGAAAGACAGCGTCTTTGATGAACTGCTTTTCGCCATTCATGCAATTCAACGTGGCCAATCGTATCTGAGTCCGCCCATCGCCCGCTTTGTATTATCGGATTACCGCCAGCGAACCATACAACATGGACAGGCATTATCAGAGACGAGTGAAACACTGCTCACCAGCCGAGAACGTGAGATTCTCCAGTTACTCGCGGAGGGGCTCACGATGAAAGAGGTCGGCGCACGCTTATGCATCAGTATCAAAACTGTTGAGACACACCGCAAGCAGATCTCCGATAAACTCGGAATCCGGACCATTGCCGGTCTGACAAAATACGCAGTTCGGGAAGGCATTTCTCCGATACAATAGTGCACAGGGCAACTGTGCTGCAACCAAACACGAAATCAGCGTCTGGTGACGAGACATCGAAGATGAGTCATATACTGTAAGATGGTGATTCGATCCGTATTGTGCCGGTATTCACTCTCAATCAATGTAGTGATTCCACTGCCTGGAGTTATCAGCTTACAAGATTATCGCTTGATCGCCTGACTTTCGAGATGCTGTCCTCCCACGACGCGAGAGGGTTGTCCCATAGGATCAAGTTCAAAGTTGCGCAGTTCTGCAATTTCGCCCGGGTTATAGCCCTGTGGGGTAACCAGTTGATGGCCGCTGTTGCTCGGTAGCAAGCGCGATCATTCGTAGTTCAACGCTTCTCATTACCTTCACCAACCTACCTTCAGCATCACACACATTATTACCAAATGTATACCTCAGTCTGGCGCAAGAAGACAAGCAATGGCAAGGCCTTATGCTCTGATTTGACGATCATTTTATGGTACTGGTTGGTATAAACACTACGGAGACGGCAGTCCAACTGAGTGGATACAGAGATGATATGGAACAGCCAATATCAGGATAAATGGTATCTGGTTATCAGGTGATCACATGATATTATTTATTAGGAATGCCAGGAATAATTAAGATGTCATTGCGATGGTATCCGCTTTCCGTGGAACGATGTCGACTTCGTCCCATCGAGCGTTGGTCAAGGAAGAAATGCCCTCGCAATGACATTTTTTCTCATGGAGGATAATACCAATGGAGACAAAAAAGGTAATACTAGCCGAAGATTACGACGATATACGTAATCTCTATCAAATGTTTCTCGAAACAATGGGTTTCCATGTGATTGCAGTAAAAGATGGCTTGTCGGTTCTACAATATTTAACAAGCGAGGAATCATTACCGGCTTGTGTGCTTACGGATTATAATTTACCTGATATCAATGGTGATACGATTGTCGAGACAATTCGCACTGATAAACGAACAGCTTTGATACCGGTTATTGTCATGAGTGCAAATCATGACCACCAATCGAAAGTTAATCAAGTTGGAGCAAATGCATTTCTTCCCAAGCCTTTTTCCCAGGAACAACTGTATAAGTGCATTCTCAATATTACCAAGCCGTCTCACTCCGCACTGCATCTAGCTCGTGACACTGCCCGATAGGGAGAAGAAACGCATATGGTTGCCACAATCGAACAAACATGTCACAACGGATCAGATAACCGTAATATCCAAGAACGATTACGAATTCTTCTCATCGATGATACTGATTATAAATCGATGACAATGCTACATGAGTTGAAAAAATATGGTTATATGGTTGAAGCACGTGTCGCTGACGATCGATATCAAATCGAGATCATTGCACAGTCGTGGGATGTTGTCGTATTCAATTATGAGTTATCTGGCATTAACGTATTTGAAGCTTTACGAAAGATACAAACTGTTCTCCTGGTAAAACCAGTAATCATTGTACTCGGAGTTGCCGATGATTCGGTAGGTTTTGACCTGATCACTGCTGGTGTTCGTGATTATTTACACAAAGATGATCTCTCACACTTGCCGTATGTAATCCATCGCGAATTGTGCCGCGAGCGGATGATCGGCAATTATGTTGCTGGTCCGGACTGTGATAATCCCGGAAGCGCGCAATACACGTTGACCCAACTCATTAAAGCGTGGTCGTTAACCTCGGAAAAAGCGATTCCTACGTTTATCGGGCATCAGCATCGCGTCGCGAAACTCGCCGTCGATATTGCACGGGATCTTTACTACTCCACTGATCGGTTGCAGGCGCTGTTCAGCGCGGCAATGTTGCATGATATTGGAAGGAGTTGGCAACCGTGCGATCTCTGGGAAAGTAGAAAATCGCTGACCACCGGCGAATGGGAGCTTGTCAAGAAGCATCCCGAGATTAGTTATACCGTCCTCCGGACGATCCCTTTCCCCTGGGCCATCGCCGAGATGGTCTATCAACATCATGAACGCCTTGATGGTACAGGATATCCAAGGCAACTGGGCACTGATGACATTCTTCAAGAAGCGAAGATACTTGCGGTTGCCGATACTGTCGACGCGATGCTGACGCCCCGTGGCTACCGGCCGGGATTCGCGATGCCGTTAGTGCTCGCGACGATGGAAACGGAAGCCGGCACTCATTACGATCCCGACATTGTGGCCATTTGCCGTTCGCTGTTCGAGAAAGGTCGATTATCAATTTAACGTCCTCCAATCTGATGGGGGGGGAAGGTTCAGCAAGTGACGGATCGTCCAGCGATATCATTATCGATGAAACTGCGGAATTCGACTGCCATATTGATATTGGTGATTATCGATGTGTGTTGCCTGATGCTCTCACTCGTCCTCGCGCATCTCTTACGATTTGACGCGCTCACCATGTCCCGCGTGCTGCGAGACAATCTGCTCCCGCAGCTCCCGAGCCTGACCGTCGCCGTGTTCGTCTATATTTGTCTCTTTGGGCTTTTTCACTTGTATCATCGGGCCTGGCGTTTCGCTAGTCTCGAAGTCCTTTGGGGCACTTTCGCCGCTAATACCGCCGGTCTGGCCATGTTGATCGTGCTGCAGACGCTGGTGGAGGGAGAGACGTTTCCCCGCTCAATCCTTGCGTTGTTTTGGATGATCAGCCTTCTGCTGACGGGCGGCACGCGTATACTGCTCCGCATTGCCAACCTTAGCCGGAGATACGGATTTGATCTGTTTCGACGCGACATCAACCTTCGGCGCGCGGTCATTCTGGGTGCCGCTGCCGATAGCGCACGGATTGTCTCGCTTCTTCGCGAGGATCCGCGGCAGAGTTATGGCATCATCGGCATTCTTGATGATGAGCCGGAAAATCACGGCATTATCATCCGTGGGGTTCGCGTCATCGGCCGGTATCGGCGTCTGTACGATTTACTGGCGAAACAGCGTATCGACGAAGTGCTGATCGCCATTCCCGACGTGGAAGGCGTTCAAATTCGCGAATTGGTGATGGCCTGCCGCCGCCGGCATGTTGCCGTGAAAATGATCCCGGGGTGGCCGGTGTTCGAACAGTTACCCACACTCAGGCTGGAAGAGATCAGTGTCGAGGACTTGCTCCGTCGGTCGCCGGCGAAAATGGATCTGACGGGTTTGGGATACTACCTGACGGGGAAGCGTGTTTTGATCACCGGAGCGGGTGGATCGATCGGCTCGGAATTATGCCGCCAAATCATCGCACTCAATCCGGAGAGTATGGTGTTAGTCGGGCATGGTGAGAATTCGATTCACCGTATTCACCAGGAGTTGCGCGCCGATCACGCTGATTGGACCCACCGGTTGCATATCGCCATCGGCTCGATATCCGATAGTGTACGGATGGATCAGATTTTCCAGCTCTACCAACCGCAGATTGTCTTTCACACTGCCGCGCATAAACACGTGCCGATCATGGAATCCAATGTGCCGGAAGCCGTGCAGAATAACGTGTTGGGCACACGGTATGTCGCTGAATGCTGTGGACGCTACCGGGTCGAACGCATGGTCGCGATTTCCACGGATAAAGCCGTCTATCCCTCCAGCGTGATGGGCGCCACGAAATGGTTATGCGAGGAGATTATCCGCTCGTATGCGCAAGCGTATCCAGATACCACGTTTGTCACAGTGCGCTTTGGCAATGTCCTGGGCAGCCGGGGGAGTGTCGTGCCGATTTTCACGGAGCAGATCAAACAGGGAGGGCCGGTGACGGTGACCCATCCGCAGATCACGCGCTACTTCATGACGATTCCCGAAGCCGTGCAATTGGTGCTCATTTCCGGTGCCGTAGGAGTGACCGGCAAGCTGTACCTGCTGGACATGGGAGAACCAGTGAAGATTCTCGACCTGGCGCATGACATGATTCGCTTGAGCGGTTGTGAACCGGAAAAGGATATTCCTATTCACTTCACGGGATTGCGTCCCGGCGAGAAATTGCATGAACTGTTGACGACCAGCGATGAGAGCATCGAGTCGTCACCGTGCAAAGGACTGTTCCTGGTACAGCGTCCGGTGTATTTCAATGCCTCCACACTGCATGGCATCATCAAACGGTTGCAGCAATTCGCCAGCGCCGGGGAGGCGACGCAATTATTGGGGGTACTCGAGGAAGTGGTGCCATCCTTCTCCGAGTACCGACAGCCGATGGATCTTCCGGCTTCCGATGGTATGAGCTTGCTCAGCAGGCCGGTCCGACCTGCCGTCTCTGCGGATGCGGCCAACTGATCGCATATCTTGGCTTCTGGGCGGGAGTCACGTGTTATGGTTGAACTGCGAAAGTCTCAAAACAGGCGACCGCTGGAATGGGAAAGATAGCATGATTCATGATGAGAGTGAGCGATCAGTTCATCGCATCAGAGGATTGGGAGGATAGCAATGTTATACTGCCGATTCAGGGGGTTCACGTTAATTGAATTATTGGTCGTGATCGCGATTCTGGCGATTCTCGCGGGGATTCTTTTCCCGGTGTTCATGAAAGCGCGCGCCAAGGCCCGCGAGGGCACGTGCCTGAGCAATCAACGGCAAATCGTCATCGCCATGCTTATGTATATCAATGACAATGATGATCAACTGCCCGACGCCAATAGTTGGAAAGAGAGTTGCAATATCGACCGGAAGATTTTTCGCTGTCCCGACACTCACGGCAACGGATATGTCTATAATGCGGCCCTGTCCAATCATACCGATAACTTCGCCAATCCTTCATTGACCATGGTCACGACGGATGGCGCGCATTCAAGCGGCAACGACATTCGCTGGGCCGAGGGTCTCACCGTCTGGTATAGCGCAGACACCGGCGTGGTGACGGATTCATCCGGCAAAGTGCAGGAGTGGTCCCTCCGCTTCTTGCCAACCTACAATACCGAGCTGAATCTCAATGCGAGCGAGATCTGCTTCAGCGAAAACGATGTCGCTTTCCGCCATACCGGAAAAGCCGTGATGAGCTTTCTCGATGGCCATGTCGCACTCATGAAAACCGTGCCGTTGACCGTCGGGGAGCCGCTGAAGATAACGGCGGACACCGGCGGGAGCAGCGAAGGGGCAAGCACCGCACCTGTTCTCGTCACGAATGGATTAGCGGGGCAACCGACGATACGGTTTGTTGCCGAGAACAAGACGTGCTTGAAGAATAATGAAGGATTCGGCGTGAATTTCAATAGCGATGATTTTACCGTCGTGATGATTCGCAAGATGAACCCCACCCCGGGATTCCCCGGATCGTATTCCACGATTCTCGGCACTCCGGGGATGGCGATCCGTGTGCATTACCTGCATTTTTTGCTGGGTGATGGTTCCGTCGATGAACAAAGCTTCACCGTGACCCCGCCCGTCTGTATGTGGAGTCTTGCGGTGGATGGGACTTCGTATAAAACGTACCTGAACGGCAACAGTACGCCACAGAACGACGGTACGATCCAGCGGAATCCGTCGGCCTCCGGGCAGCGTCCGGCCTATGTGGGCCGTGAATTGCTGAACTGGCCGACGTATAGTACGTTTCCCGCATCAATGGATTTGTCGGAGATGCTGATTTTCAAGCGAGCGCTCTCACCGGAGGAGATCGCTGCCGTCTACAGTCGATTACAGGGGAAATACGCGCTTCCGTAATCGGAAGACGCCATTGCTCTCGAAACCGGTTTTCGACGCGTTGAGCAATGCCAGGGGAAGGAGAATCATGATGCGTAGATATCTCGTGGATGCGATGCAGGGTGCCGTGCCACTGGCGCTTGCATTATTCGTCGTGAGCGGTCTGTGCCTCTTCCAGTGTCCGGTACAGGCGGTCACCCGTATACAGATCAGCGGGAGTCATCCCGCGGCGGAGTCCTCGATGAGCGCCGGCGGGTCTTACGTTGTCTACATCGAAGATGCCAGCCAAACGAGTGCCGCTCGCAAGGTGTATTACTACAACGGAACGACTTCGACGCAGATTACCTATTCGGGAACTCAGAAGGCTAATTGGACTCCTTCAATCAGTGCCAACGGCACCTTTGTGGTGTTCGTGATCAATGCGGGCTTTCCGAATGGCTGGCCGATTTATCAATCAACAAACGGCGGAACGGCATCGGTGTTGATTTCGGGTGATTGTTCATCGCCCGCGATTGATGATAGTGGGAATGTGGTGGCTTATAAGAAATCCGTGGATGCCAGTTACAGGATTGAAGCCAAAGATGCCGGCGGCACCACCATCCTTGGAGCGGCCGACGCGGCTTCCGTTCCCGTCGTCAGTGCGAACGGGCGTTATGTTGCCTACGCCACGGGGGGGAGTGTTCACCTGTTCGACCGAGATATCGATGCCCCGAACAGCGGCGGCACGGTCATTGCCGCCGGTTCCGCACCCGCGATTAATGATGCCGGGAGTCGCGTGGCATATATCGGAACAGACGGCAAAGCGCATGTATATAGTAGCAGCGGCGACATGATCATCTCCGGTGGCGCGATCAATTGCTCCGAACCGGCGATCAGTGCCATTGCTGGCCCAACGGACGGCAACTTTATCACATACGTCACGGATGGCCATGTCAAAGTGTATCATCTGACGAATGGGACTACAAGAGATTACGGGACAGGAGCCAATCCGTCCGTGAGCGCGGACGGCAATACCGTATCATTGGAAGACGGGGGCGCCGTATATCTCGTAACGAACACTCCTCCCACGGCGACTCCGCAGAGCGTCAATACACCGGAAGAAACGGCGAAGGTGATCACGCTGGCTGGTACCGATGCGGAAGGGGATTCGCAGTCGTATAAGGTAGCCACTTATCCCGAGCATGGAACCTTGACCGGCGTCAACCCGGATGGGACGCTAACCACCGCTCCGAATCTCACCTATACGCCGAATACCAATTATAACGACCCTGTCAACCCTGACAGTTTCACCTTTATAGTGAATGATGGCACCGCGGATTCCGCGCCGGCTACGGTGGATATTACCGTGACGCCGGTGAATGATCCGCCCGTTGCTAGTGCTGGCACGTTAACCGTTGAGAAGGATACCCCCGCCACCGGCACCCTGGTGGCCAACGATGTTGACGGTGATACCCTGACTTATGGCATTGTCACCAACGGCATCCATGGGACGGCGACCATGACCGATGCCGAGACCGGCACCTACTCGTATACGCCGGAGGCGAATTACGTCGGCGCCGATTCCTTCACATTCAAGGTGAACGATGGTTCCGTGGACTCCAATATCGCAACCATCTCGGTGACTATCGATCCCCACCCAGCACCGGTGGTGACCGCAATTACTCCCGGCATCCATGAAAATACCGGTCGTCTGACGGTGACGGACCTGGCAGGCACCGGTTTTCGCGCCGGGGCGACCGTGCAGTTGCGAAAAACCGGTCAACCGAATATTACGGCGAGGAACGTTGTCGTGGTCAGCGGCACGCGGATCACCTGCGAGTTCAACTTCATGAGTAATGCCACCGGGGTTTGGGATGTGGCGGTGACCAACGATGACGAGCAAACCGGAACACTCACGGGAGGAGTGACACTGACCGCCGCGCCGCCGCACATTGTATCGATTACCCCGAACTCCGGCGTCAACACGGGAACCATAGATATCGTCAACCTGGCCGGTTCCGGCTTCAACAATCCGACGGTCGAGTTGCGACGCGCGGGTGAAACGCCTATCCCCATGACCGATATCATCCTATACGGACCGACGATGATCACCGGCGCCTTCGATTTGACCGGCAAGGTCATTGGCGCCTGGGATGTGGTGGTGACGAATGGCGATACTCAATCCGATACATTGACGAACGGTTTTACTATTGGCGCGGAACCGGCGCCGGCGCCGACCAGCGTTTCACCGGTGACCGTCGTCAAACCGGGCACGAAAACGCTCACCGTCAACGGGGCGGATTTCGCCGGTGACGCAGTCGTGACTTTAACGAAAAGCGGTGAAACTGATCGCGTGTTAACGATGTCTTCCCGCACCGCCACCAAACTGGTCGGCAGTGTTGACATTTCCAACATGCCGGTGGGCCAATGGAATGTCGCGGTGTCCAATCATCCCGGGGGAGGCGACGAACAATCCGCGATGTTGGCGAACGCGCTGGCGGTGACCGAGGCAGCGCTAACCGGAGTCACCCTGACTGCGGATAAAGCCTGGCCGCAGCCGACCGGCTCTGTCATCACCCTGACCGCGACCAAGACGGGGACGGCGACGAATGTCGAGTATCAATTCTGGGCCCGGATCTTTAATCAGACCACAAGCCAATCGGAGTATCTCCTGCTGCGCGATTACCAGGCGAGCAACACTTATGCCTGGACGCCGACAACGAATAACTCCTACTGGCTCTATGTCTACGCGCGGGAAGATGGCAGCGCGGAACCGTACCAGGTAGCCTCCACGGAAGTCTACTTCAAGGTTGAAGTCGGCACGCTGACCGGCGTGACGCTCGCCGTCTCTCCGTCTTCGCCCAAACCGACCGGGACACCCATCACGCTGACCGCGACGAAAAGCGGTACCGCGGTCGATGTGGAATACCGATTTGTCTATAAATGGTATAACTCCACGACGCACAAATGGGACGATGGTGAGATTCGCGGCTATCAGGCGAATGACAACACCTGCACCTGGGCTCCCGGCATTGCGGGGCAGTACCGCCTCTACGCGCTTGCCCGCATCGTCGGCAGTACGGCGCTCTTCGATCGGATCTCGCCGTATAAGGCATTTACCATCACTCCGTAAGTTACAACAGGATCTGATGGATGACCAACCTGAAGGGAGATATTATGCAACACGAACACAGCGCGAAGCCATCCTGGGTAGCGCCCAAGTTGATTATTTTGGAACGCGGCAATCCGGAAGAATGCGTCCTGGAACCGTGCTACCGTGCCGAAAACGATGAATGCATTTTCGGGGGCACTCCGACAGAAACATTGTCGGCATCATAGGACCTGTAATCGAGAGCGACTCGGAGATGTGGGCTCTCTCTCCCTACACTCTTTACGAAAAAAATGAAAGGGTATTAGGGGAAGAGTCCGCATCACCGAGGGAAGGTTCTGCTTCTTAGTCTCCAACGCAGCACGACGATGGCCAATCATGTGACAATCATGTGATAAACAAGGCTGGCAGATGAATTTTCCAGTTTCCCAACGTATCCTTGATGCGAACAGGTGATTGTTGCATAAAGCAACGGTCGAGGTGGTGTTGATAGTATGATGGATGTTGTTCATTACCGCATTGCCGGGATAACTATACGAGTGCATGCTGATAGACCTATCACCAGAATGACGTTTGCGCAGCAGTTGGATCCGTTCCGCGTCGAGGATACAGGGCATGATCTGTTGACATTACATCACCATTTTGAATTGCCGGCCACGGTTGATTCGCGCGGGATGACTCACATCAAAGCGAATATTCCCTGGACGATTTCTCGTGCGGGAACCCGCTGGATTTACGATGGTTATCGCCGTTACCCCGCGGGACCACGGCGGTTTATGCGGGCGGAATGGGATGCCGACCATACGTGTGGAGAGATTTACCATGAGAATGATGCGCAATTTCGACGGGGAAGATTGACATCGTTAACGGGGATGCCGACCGACCAGATCCTGCTGGCGCGAGTAATGGCAAATCGGACAGGATGTCTGATCCACGCTTCAGGGGTAGCCATCGACGATGAGGGACTCCTGTTTGTCGGTCATTCATCAGCCGGTAAATCGACGATTGCCCGTCAGTTGAGCCACTACGGAAAAGTCATTGCAGAAGATCGGGTCGCGGTACGATGCATGCCGGACGGATTTGCATTATTCAGTACTTGGTGCCAGTTCGATTTGCCAACCATTGATCCGATAACAGCACGGTTACGAGCTGTCTGTTTCATTGAGAAATCCGAGACAAACCGGGCGATCTTACTCACAGATCGGCAGGAGATATTGAGGCGGCTGATTCCCTGCCTGGTGAAACCATTTACCGATGCCGAGTGGTGGAATATGACGCTGACGATGATCGATTTGTTAGTGCAGCAAGTGCCGATCTATCGACTTCCTTTCAATCATAGCGGGCGGATCGCGGAGATCCTAAGCGCATTACCGTGATCGGATAGGATGATCTTCGAAGCGCACTCGTCGGCCTGACGAGAAAAGCTTCGTGACGTAATATACTTACTGCCTGGAGAAAATGATGACGGTTATATCGTGGGACAAACGCTATATCCCATCGCAAGACATCGTGGTGCGCGAGATTGCCGGCGAAGTCGTGATCGTGCCCTTGGCGGCCGGCATTAGGGAAGCCACTGATAATTTGTTTACCGTGAACAGCACCGGCCAAGCCATTTGGCGACGGTTGGATGGGACGAAAACATTGCGCGAGGTGGTGGACGACCTGCAGGATCAATTCGCGGCTCCTCGCGAGGTGATCGAAAATGATGTGTTGGGATTTGTCGGCGAGTTACTCCAACGCTGCATGATCACCGAGGCAGCGGGCTAACGACATGAGCGATTGCATCACATCAGGTGACATCACGCGTCTGGTCTTCGATGCGCGCGGCATCATGACATTCCGCACTGCCGGTTATTGTATGTTTCCATGTATTCGGCCAAACGATCGGATCACCGTCGAAGCGCGACGCGTCGAGGAGATTGCCGTGGGCGAAATCGCCGTCTTTCGGCGCGACCAACGCGTCGTGGCGCATCGCGTGGTTGATGTGGAGCAGTTGAATAACCTTCCCTGCCTGATTACACGCCCTGACCGAGCCAAGCGGAATGATGCGCCAATTTCCGGGGCAGATGTACTGGGGGTCGTGACACGCGTTCAACGGCGGAATCATGAGATCTGTTTTACAGCATTCCCACTTTCCCCGCTGCCCCGACGATGCATCGATGTATATCTCGCTTGCGCTCAATGCGTCATCCGTTTTGCGCGAAATCCAATAATTAGAGCCTTGGGTCTGTTGCAAGAATCACCGATATATCGGGCAATCGCCGTCAGGCTGGCAACGCGTGACCGGCTGGAATTGACCCTACGCGTGCCATTGCTGCTAAACGTGAACGGTCTATATCGTTCTTTCTCGCTGCCGGATGCCCCGATCGAACTTCTCCGGGACAGTTCACGCTGGTCGATACTGTCCATGAAGAACCGAGTGCCGGCAGCGGTCCTTACGCTTGAACGCGATCCCGCCCGCCAGGCTGTGTGGTGGATACGGGAGGTTGCCACCCGCATTATCTATCGCGGCATGGAGGTTGAGGATCGGTTGCTCGGAGCCGCTGAAAGCTGCCTGGCGCCTCTGGACGCAGCGAAATTATGTATCGCCTTCCCGATACGGCTGGGGGTGCGGCGGGCGGCGCAGCGGCGGGGATTTGTCGAGATCCCGGAAGACGCGATGATGTTGAAGACGATCTTGCCCAGAGACGACCACGATGCCTGAACATTACGTCACTCACGCACAACTGCACGATTCGGCGCTCTGGCAGACACTGCATACAAGGCGCTACCCGTCGGTGTTTACACTGGAGTTGACCGCCCGGTGCAATTTGAATTGCCGTCACTGTTATCTCAATCTTCCCGCGAATGATCGCATCGCGCGCGAAGGCGAAATGACGCTGGCGGAGATTGAAGATTTGGCAAACCAGGCCGTGCAATTGGGGGCGCTCTGGTGCCTGCTCACCGGCGGCGACCCATTGCTCCGCGAGGACTTTGCCGAGATCTACCTTACCCTCAAGCGCAGGGGATTACTGGTGTCCGTCTATACCAATGCGACCCTCATCACCGAAGCGCACGTTCGGTTATGGCGCGAGTATCCCCCGCGCGACCTCGAGGTGACCGTCTATGGCGCGACACCGGAAACCTTTGAGCGAATAACCCGGCGACCGGGCTCGCATACGGCCTTCTTGCGCGGATTGCAACGGTTGCGCGAGGCGGATATTCCGGTGCGCCTGAAGGCGATGGCGATGCGCAGCAATATCTACGAGTTTCCGGCCATCGCCGAGTTTTGCCTCGCCCGGACCAAAGATTACTTTCGCTACGATCCCTTCCTCCATCTCCGTGTGGATGGCGATCCTGAACGTAATGCCATGATTCAGGCTGAGCGTCTGTCGCCAGTGGAACTCGTTGCGTTCGAGCACGCCATTCCGGAGCGCTTTGCAGCCTGGGAAAAGGTCTGCGAAGTAATGCAATACGGCCAAACATGTGATCCGGAACGCCTTTTCCACTGCGGGATCGGGAAGGGCGCGTTCAGTGTCGGTTGGGATGGCCGGTTCCGACCGTGTTTGACGCTCGTCGCGCCGGGCACCACCTATGATTTGCGGCAAAGATCGTTACGAGAGGCATGGGAACAATTCACGCCAACCATTCGTACGTTGCGAGCGACCAATCGTGATTTTTCCCACACGTGCGGGAGTTGCGAAAAGAATATGCTGTGTCACTGGTGCCCGGCAAAAGCCTATCTCGAAGTCGGCACGCTGGACGGTTTCACTCCCTATTTTTGCGATATTGCCCATGTGCGTGAGCGAGCTTTTCAGGCAACCGGAGCGTTATCATGACAACCACGCGCGACCAGTTGCCGTTTTCGCCGGAAGACCAACTCATCCTCTCCATACTTCGCCTGGATGCCTCCCGCGAATCCGCCATGCGTGAGGCATTGCAACAACCGATCGATTGGCCAGTATTACAGCGCCGGGCAATCATGCATCGTGTCCTGCCCCTGGTGTATACACGATTGGCCGGGAGAGGGAATGATCTGGCGCCATCAAATGTGCTTGATCGGATGCGCGAACTGTACGAAGCGAATAGCCGGCGCGTTCTGATGTTACATGCCGATCTCCTGAAAGTGATACGCCTGCTGAAGGCACAAGGAATCGAGGCGATTCCCCTGAAAGGGCTCGTACTCGCGGAATTGGCGTATGGTGATCCGTCTTTGCGCCACTTTATCGATCTCGATCTCTTGATTGCGTCGCGGCATCTCGCGCGCGCGCAACGAACCCTGCTCGACGCCGGCGTGGCGCTCGATACGCATGAGCGCGTACCGTCGCCGGCGGAGGCGCTGGAGATGAAGGTAAAACGGCACCAAAATTATCGTTTATCACCGCGTTCGGCGCGCATTGAATTACACTGGCAACTGGGCAGTTCCTGTTATCCTGAAGCGTTGCCGGTCGATGCCTGTTTTATACGTAGCGAAACGCGCAGTATTGCCGGGCACCCGTTACGCGTGTTGAGCCTCGAAGACCAGGTGCTGTTTCTCTGTTATCACGGCGCGCAGCATTATTGGAGTCGATTCAGTCATATTGCAGATTTCGCCGCTTTGGCAGCCCAACTCACGCCTTCGGCATGGGGCAAAGTCATCGACAGGTCAACAGAGCAGGGCATATCCCGGATGCTCATCACCGGACTCTACCTGGCAAGGCGCCTGTTGGCACTGCCGCTGCCGGCGGCGATTGCCCGGATGGTGGAAGCAGATCGAGCTGGAGATTCGCTGACCCGACTGGTGCATGTGACGCTGACTCGACATGCCGGAGTGTATCCCGGTTTACCTGAGCAGGGCAAATTCCGGTTCATCATTGCGGATAACTTCAGGCCGCTCTTACGCTGGGTGGCTGATGAAATTTTGTCTCCATCCTCTACCGATCACCAATGGGTGCGATTACCTAGATTGCTCTGGGGCGCCTACTGGGTATTGCGGCCGATCAGGCACAGCATAAAAGTATTACACCGTTCTATCCAGAAAAAACCAAAAAGACATCATGTCTGTCGTCCGCCTGTTGGCCGGAACGACCGCGTATCCGGAGAACAGCTACGACCTGAGTAATGAGATCAAGGTTTTGGTTCTTTCTGCAGGAGAAGAAGTGGATGTATAGTGCGAAATCGATTGACAGCTCCATACGATCCGTGTTACAATATGATCACTTGCTCGACCGATTATTCGATTGGCATCGTGATCTTTTATCCCTCCCCCACTGGATTAAAAAATTCATGGAGAACATTGCCGGATTACGGATGAAATATCAAGCGAAATAGACACCCCCATTTCGCTTTGATTCTCACCGATATTTCGTTGTGATATTGTTTCCGAGGATGTTTCATGCAAACGTTCCATTACTGGATGATAACTTGCCTCCTGTCCCTGCTATTGGTCGGGAGCGCAGCGACTCTTCGGGCAAACGAGTATGTCCTGCGTTCCGGGGACGTCATTACAATTATGGTGGAAGGTCATCAGGAATTTGGTGGCACCGTCACCATTTCCCCCACGGGCACGATCCGTCTTCCGGTGGCTAACGAAGTTGTCGCGGCTGGGAAAACGATTCCGGATTTGACGGCCGAATTAATCCGCGCGTATAAAAAGCGGTTGTTGGAACCGGAAATTTATGTCTCTCTTGCGATCCCGCATGTCCCCCGGGCGTTTGTCATCGGCGCCGTGAAGAATCCGGGCAGCTACCCATTACCCACCGAGGCAGGCATCTTTGAAGTGCTGATGCTCGCCGGCGGTTTGGCGGGTTCGGCGGACGAATGTGACGCCAGTCTGATTCGGAAAACAACGGGAGAAACGGTGGCCATCAATTTGCCGCAAGTACTGGCGGGATCGCGCCAGGCGAATGTGGCACTTGAAGATGGAGATTTACTGCGGGTCGACTCGCGTCAGGTACAGGTCTATGTCGGCGGCGCCGTGAAAAATCCGGGCATCTACTCGCTGCCGGCCGCATCGGGCATTTTTCAATTGGTTATGTCCGCTGGAGGTTTGACTGTCCCGGTGGAAACCTGCGAGGCCAGACTGGTTCGCAAAGCGAACGGGGAAGTGCTTGCGGTCGATCTGGCTAAGGTGTTATCCGGCACGCCCCAGTCGGATGTCGTGCTGGCGCAAGGTGATTTCTTGCGAATTGACCCCCGCCCAACGATCCAGGTGTATGTGACAGGCAAGGTCGAAGTGCCTGGATTGTATGAACTGCCTGCGCAGGCCACCTTTTCACAGGCAATAGCCGCTGCAAAGGGGATACAAGGCGATGCCGGTGATTGCACGGCGGTCATTCAGCGCGGAACGTCGGTCCTTCAGGTTGATCTGGCGGCGATCTTTCACCACTCCGATCCGAAGGCGGATATCCCGCTGCAGCGGCTAGACTCGATTCGCGTCGATGCATCGAAGTCAGTGGAAATCTCCGGAGAAGTCGGAAAGCCGGCGACCTACCAGATCGGTAATGCCGTCGATCTGCGCGGGTTGTTGAATCTGGCCGGGGGCGTCACGCCTGTCGCCGATCTGACGCATGCCACCCTGACTCATTCGGATGGCACTCAAGAAATCATCGATATTGATGAGCTCATCAGGATGAGCGGATCGAAGACATTGCACAACGGCGACCGGGTGCTCATCCCCGGAAAATATCTCACGGTCACCCTGGTCGGGCAGGTCAACAAACCGGGTGCCATTCGCCTGCCGCCGGGAGCGACGGTTGCCGATGCATTGTTGATGGCCGGCGGCCCAACCGTTTCCGCGTCGCTCTCTCAGGTGAAGTTGCTGCATCCGGATGGTACGGAAGCGCTGCTGAATCTGAACGAAACGAAGAACGCGACTCCCGTCACCGTGCGTGATGGCGATCAACTGGTTATCCCGGATTCCAATTCTCGGATTGCGGTGATGGGCAAAGTCCGCAATCCCGGCTACTTCCCCATGAGCGAGTTTGCGCCGTACACCGCGATGCAGGCGGTGCTGACCGCTGGAGGATTTGCCGAGCGCGCCGTACCGGAAAAGAGCTATGTCATTCGGCTACTTCCCGATGGCCAGTCCAGGAAGATGGAGGTCAACCTTCGTGCAGTGATGAAAGACGGAGATCGTGAAGCGAATATCGTCCTCGTGCCCGGTGATATGATCTACGTGCCGGAATCATCGGGTCTAACCTGGAGCAATACGTTGAGCGCGGTATCGGGCCTCGCACTCATACGAAGTTTGTTAGGGTTGTAACTTTGCACATGTGAAAGACGGATTATGGCTATCGATCAATTGGCAACACCTGAAGAACGGTCAGGAAGTACGCTGTCGCCGAAAAAGAACGGCGGATATGACGAGACACAGGTTTTTGAAAATCTTGATATCGTCGAACTCATCGCCATTGTGCAGCGGCGCTGGTTATGGATTGCCGTGACGGTAATCAGCGTGCTGCTCCTGGGCGCTTGTTGGACTTTCACGCGCCCATGGTTATATGCCTCGAATGCGGAAATCACCGTCTATTCACCTCCATCGCAACGCAACGATACCGGCGGTGGATTGGCCACCATCAATAAACTGGAAGACCTGGCGTTGAACCGATCCATTGCCACACAGGTGCGACTGCTGCGCAGTAGCGATTTCATCACGCAGGCATTTCTGGCATTGCCCGCGCAGGTTCGCGATGAGGGTTTTGCCGATTTCTCGCCGAGTGATCTTGCCGAATTCACGTTAGATGCCAACGACAGTGTCATTACGGTTCTCGCCAAGGCGAGAACTCCGGAGGCGGCGCGGGCGTTTGTTGACAGTATCATCGAGACCTTCATTCAACGGGATTTGGCGGAGAGTCGCGCCACGGTGAAAACGGCGTTGAAGTATATCGAGGATGAGTCGACACGAGTCACCGATGAAATGCGGGTCGCGCGGAACGAGGTGGCAACTTTCGAGACACAATACGGTCTGATCGATGAGAAAGGCCGATTGTCACAGTTCAAAGATCAGTATGCCTCCTTGAATTTGGAGTTGGAGCAGGCCAGACAGGATGCGGTGTTGAACAACGAATTGATGGTGGCCCTGCGCGAGAAACTGAAGACGGAAGAACGCACGATCCTCGTCGATGTCACCGAAGAGCAAAACCCTATCGTCGATAAAATCGATGCCCAAATTCAAGATCTGGAACTCAAACGCGCCGATCTCTTGTTGGTCTTCGTGCCTGATGCGCCGGAAGTCAAACAAATTGAACGGTCCATCGCGGCTGCGACCAATTTGCGGAAAAAAAATCTCGAAACGCGCGTCACCAAGAAAACCAGCAGCGTCAATCCGCTGTTTCAGCAATTGCAGTCAGCCTATATTGACGCGAATACGCAATCTGAGGTTGCCGCGATTCGCGCGAAGGTACTGACGCGGGAGTTGGAACGCCGTAAGCGTATATTGAAAACGTTGCCTGCCCTGGAAATCCGCGCCGGCGAAATGCAAAGTAAGATCACCCAACTTGACCAGACGCTGGCACAGTTGAACCAAAATTATCAATCGATGCGGATCACCGAGGCATCGACGGTCTCCAATGTGCGAATCTTATCTCCCGCGAAGATCGATAAAACCGTGGTCTACCCGAGTTTCCTGAAGAACTTAGCCCTCTTCTTCATCCTCGGCCTGGCGGTCGCCATCGGAATTATCGCGCTTATTGAGACACTGGACGATCATATTCACGGGCGGCGGTACATCGAGCGGATGAGCGATCGCCCGATCCTGGCGCATGTTCCGCTGGTGCAGGACGACAATATGCGAATCACCTTTACGAGAGATCACGATTATCGTCACAGCCCGATGCTGGAAAGTATGCGTCTATTACGCAGCAATATCGCCTTTGCCTCGATGGATCGGCCTTTGAGGACGATTGCGATCACCAGTCCGGGGGCGTCAGAAGGCAAGTCGATAACCTCCGCCAATCTGGCAACCGCGCTGGCGATGGATGGGAAGCAGGTTGTGCTGCTTGATGGTGACTTGCGGCGTCCATCAATTCATAAACTCTTCAATCTGAAGAAGGATCTTGGCCTGACTCAGGTGATCACCAACACGGTAACATTGGACGAGGCATTGCAGGAAACAGGCGTCGAACGTCTCGTCGCATTAACGACCGGGCCGCTGCCGCCGAATCCGCCTGAAGTGCTCAATTCGAAGCGCGTTCAGCAACTGGTGGCGGAACTGACCGAGCGCTTCGATTACGTGATCATCGATACGCCGCCGGCCGCCGGCTTGAGCGATGTCGCCGTGCTCGCCGGGTACGTTGACGGCATTCTGATCGTCGTCTCCGCCGACGAAACCCATCGCGGTCATCTCGCTCTCGCGCTGCATACACTGACCCAGCTCGAAGCTCCGATCCTTGGATTTGTCCTGAACAAGATCGACCAGACAAAATTCGGATATGGCTATTATTATTCCAACTATTATTACTATTATTCAACCGAGGCTGGGCCTGATGGCGAGCCGGTGCGGGAAAAGAAAAAGCGCCGTCACCGCCGCCACCGGAAAGAGTTGATTCATGCCGGTGAGGAGAGCATCGATCCGGTAATCCGAGATGAGGAGTAATCCTTTCTCCCTGAAATTCCGACAACATGTTGAGCATTTCAGATGATCTGCCTGCTTCTCATGGTCTGGTCTTTTGGTTCCGGCTTGCCGGGTGAGGAGATCACAGTGCCAATCTCAAGGGGGGCAGAAAATTTCACTGACCGGTGATGTACAATGATCGATATTCACACTCATATTCTACCCGGAATCGATGACGGTGCCCGGACGCTGGATGAATCGCTTGACATGGTGCAAATCGCCATCGAAGCGGGTGATAATGTGCTGTTCGCTACCCCGCACGTGACCGGTGCCCACGACATGGCGCGGCAACGGCAATTGCCGGCTCGCTTGATAGCCTTACAAGCGGCGTGCCTGCATGCCGACTTGGCAGTGACGTTGGTCCAGGGTGCCGAGGTGTATCCCGCGGCCGGTCTGCTCCAGGCCCTCGATGCGGGGGTTCCGCTGACGCTGGGGAATGCCGGTCGTCACCTCTTATTCGACTCGCCGTTTACGCAATTACCGTTGAAGATGGCGGAGCATATCTATGAGTTGCAGACCCACGGCATCACCCCCGTGCTGGCCCATCCTGAACGTATCGTCGAAGTACAGCTAAATCCGGGTGTGCTGGAAGCGCATCTGTTCCGCGGCTTGCTGCTGCAGATCTCGACATCGAGCATCCTGGGAATCCACGGCAGGGACGCGTTGCGCACCGCTCGTATATTGTTACAGCAACGCTGGGTCCATTTTCTGGCATCCGATGCCCACTCGCCACGTTCGCGTTGCCCTGGCCTGGCCACCGCCTCCACGATGCTGGCAGACGATGTTGATGTAGAAACCATCATTCACCTGACTGTCGATAACGGTCTGCGGATCCTGGCGGGAGAACCCGTCCCGACGGATCCACTCCCGTACGTGCCGGAGAAGAAGAAGGGCTGGTTCATCGGAACATTTTCGCGTTGATCACTGCCCGACGTCTTGATTGGCTTAAAGTATTTCATCATCTCAAAGATGGCATTCGAATTGCAGACCGCCATCTCCGTCTTACGTGGCTCCGCCGGCCGGCGCCTTTTTCCCTTGAGCCGCCTGCAAAAACGCATCCAACACAGCGGTATAGACGGATTCCCCATCCAGGCCATACACGGTACGCAGGTATTGTTGATCGCCGACGATAGAGGAGAAACCGGCACGCAAACCGAGACGGCGGAACAGGCGCGGAAGCAAATGCTCATCCATGCAAACTTCGGCGACCGCGCTGCCCAAACCACCGCGAACCGTGTGCTCTTCCAGCGTGACGATGCCGGCGGTCTGCGCGCAGGCGGCGCGGATGGCTTCATGGTCGATGGGGCTGATGGTATGCATGCTGAGCACGCGACATTCGATGAGCAATTCTTCGGCTAATCGATCGGCAACTCGTAGCGCCACCCCCAGGATACCGCCGGTGGCGATCAGCGTCAGGTCGTTCCCGGCACGCGCCAGCCGGGCTCGCCCCAGGGTGAAAGGATCGTCCGGTTGATGGGTCTCCGGCGCAAAGGATTTATCGAGACGCAGATAACACGCGCCCGGGGTAAACGCGACAGATTCGGTAGCCTCCTCCGCTTCCCAGCGATCGCCGGGTGACACCACGGTGATCTCCGGCAACGACCGCATGATACTCAAATCCTCGGTGGCGTGATGCGAGATGCCGAGTGCGCCGTAACTGAACCCGCCGCCGATCGCCACCACTTTCACGTTGGCGCCATGGTAGCAGGCGTCATTGCGTATCTGCTCGAGGCAGCGCAGCGTCGGGAAATTGGCGATCGAGTAGGTAAACACGATGCGCCCTTCCAAGGCCAGCCCTGTGGCCAGCCCGGTCATATTTTGTTCTGCCACGCCCACGTTCAGGTATTGCCGGGGGAATGCTTTCGCATACTCCGTCAACACGCCGAAGCCCAGGTCGCCCGTCAACAGCATGATGCGCGGATCGCGCGCTGCCAGTTGCGTTACTCGTTTGATGAAACTGTCTCTCATGCGTTCCTCGTCAATTCGCGTAAGGCGGCATCGAATTCTTCGCCACGGGCGGTGCGATAATGCCAGAGCACGGTGTTTTCCATGAAGGACACCCCCTTGCCTTTCACTGTATGCGCGATCAGGCAGGATGGTATGCCTTCGCTGAACGGCACGCGAAGTAAGGCTTCGGTGATAGCCCGGTGATCGTGCCCGTCCACCTCGCTGACCGCCCAACCGAAGCAGCGCCATTTCTCGGCAAACGGCTCCAGGGCCAACGTCTCCGCTACCGGTGCCAGGCTTTGAATTTTATTGTAATCGATAATAGCCACCAGGTTATCGAGCCGATGGTGGGCGGCAAAGAGGATGGCCTCCCAGTTGGAGCCCTCATCGCACTCGCCGTCACTCAACAATGCGAAGACGCGATGGCGCTTTCCATCCAGCTTTGCCCCGTATGCCATGCCCGCGCCGACCGACAGGCCATGTCCCAATGAGCCCGTGGACAGTTCCACGCCGGGAATCCCCTTGTGTGACACGTGCCCGCTGAGGTCGGACCCGTTCTGATAATGGGTTTTCAATTTCTCGACGGAGAAAAAACCGCTTTCCGCCAGCGCCGCGTAGACCGCTGCCCCGGCATGCCCCTTGCTCAATATGAAGCGATCTCGCGCTTCCCAGCGGGGATGAGCCGGGTCCACCCGCAAGATTCGCCCATACAGGATGGCCAGCAGGTCGGCGACGGAGAGGGCCGAGCCGATATGCGAACTGCCGCCCTGACTGGTCATGTGCAAAGCATGGATGCGGATTTGTCTTGCGAGTGCCATGGTATCGATATCGCGATCGGTAAGAACCATCGGGTTGACCTCCTTCTGGAAACAAGCCGGTTACATCTCGCCTGCCAGGTATGCGCGCTCACTCGGTGTGAACCGCCACCCCAACGCTCCGAGATTGCTGTCCACCTGGGCGGGTGACTTGGCGCCCGCGATCACGCAACTGACAGCTGGATGATCGAGTACCCAGCGCAAGGCGATCTCCGGCAGCGTCTTCTCATGCACGTGTGCGATTGTTCTCATCCTGCCCAATAACCGCATATTCCGGGACCAGGCTTCTTTCCCGAAGTGCGGTAGGCGATGCCGCCGGTCAGTCGGAGCAAAAGTGGTTTCCGGTCCGTATTTCCCGGTCAGTAGTCCCTGCGCCAACGGGCCGTATGGCATCACGCCCAAGCCGTCCACGCGGGCAGCGAGCAACAACTCCGCTTCCGACCGGCGGTCGATTAGGTTGTACTGCAATTCGATGGCCGTCACCGGGGCGACTGCCTGCGCGCGTCTAATATCCGCGAGAGAAAAATTCGACAGGCCAAGGTAGCGAATCTTCCCCGCCCGCCGGCAGGCATCCAGGACGATCATCGTATCTTCAATCGGCGTGTCGGGATCTGGCCAGTGAACCAGATAGACGGGCAGGCACTCCAGGTGCAGCCGGCGCAGGCTGCCCTCCAGGGCAGTGACGATACGCGCCGGGCTGCTGTCGAAGTAAGTGCGTGCTCGGAACCTTCCCGACGCAGGCTCCCAGGCAACCCCTCCCTTGGAGATGATCACGGCATCATGCCGCGCCGCCCCCAACGCCCGGGCCAGCGTTTCTTCAGCGCGCCCCAGCCCATAAATGTCGGCGACGTCAAATACCGTAATGCCGCATTCCCAGGCGTAGCGCACCGCCCGGACAGCTTCGTCCAGGTCGACCTCGCCCCAGTCAGTTCCCCCCAGCGGTTCACAGCCCAGGGCCAGGCGGCTTATTCGCAGATCTGTTGTTCCGAGGCAGGTGTATTCCATTCGCGTTTCCCGATTTTGAAGGCCGTGCGGAGAATCAGGTGCAGGTCAAGTACGAAGCTGCGATCCCTCACATATTGAATGCGCAGCCGGTTTTTCGTAGGCAATACCTTCTCTTCGAAGGCGCGGTCCGGATCATCCGCGCCCAACACATCAGCCAGTTGGATAAAATGCAGGGAGGAGTAATCGGTGATACCGGGGCGTACGGTGAGGATGAGCAACTCATCGCCGCTATAATGCGCGGTATACCGCGGCAATTCCGGTCGTGGCCCGACAAAGCTCATCTGCCCCAGGAGCACGTTCAATAGTTGCGGCAATTCGTCCAGCTTGTACCGGCGGAGGACGTGCCCGATCCGTGTAATGCGGGCATCGTTTTGCGCCGTGGACCCCGGGCCCTGCTCCGCGTCGGCCACCATGGTACGGAACTTGAGGATGCGAAACGGCTTGCCGTATCGTCCCGTGCGCTCCCCTCGGTAAAAGACCGGTCCCGGTGAGCTGATCTTCACCAGCATGGCGATCATGGCAAACGCGGGAAGCAGGATGAGTAATCCCAGCAAAGAGAAAATGATGTCGAAAAGGCGCTTGCATAACTCATATAATCTTCCAGTCTGGTTGATACCGTATTTCATCATGTTCTGACTGGCCGGACAGACCCTTTCCTCCTGTGCGATCAGTTCATTCACGATCAATCGGGTGGTGGCACGCCCCACCTGCGGGGCATCATATTTCTCGACGGCCATAATGCGGCTCTGCTCGCTCATGGAGATGATGAGTTCCGGGTGTTCCAGGAACTGTTCCATCGCCCGCGCCAGCGCGGCGGCATCCCGCACGGGCGCCAAGAAGCCGTTCACCCCATCGATGACCGTTTGCCGGCATCCGGCGGTATTGGTCGTGATGATTGGGCGGCCCATCGCCATCGCTTCCAGTACGGTGCGCGGCGTGCCTTCGTGGTAGGAAGGCAGCACATAAACGGTTGCCCCCGTGATGAACGACCGCACATCATCCGTCGACCCGTGCCAGGTGAGGACGCCTTCCGCCTCCCAGGCGCGCACATCGTCCTCTGGAATGGCGTCACGGTGTTCGTGATCGGCCGGACCGACCAACCGGAACTGCGCCTCCGGGTAATGGGCTTTCACCCTGCGCGCCGCCTCGGCGAACTCCATGACCCCTTTTTCGCGCAGCAATCGAGCAATCATCAGAAACACCGGCGGGCCAGCCGGGAAGGATACGGGGTGAAAGCGCTCGGTATCTACGCCGGACCCATTTACTACGCCCGTGTCCGTCCGCGCGCCGATCAATCCGGACTGGCGCATCTCGTCACGATCATCGGGATTCTGAAAGACCACCATCTGGTTGAGCGAGAGCGCCCATTGATATAACTTGCGCGTGATCCGCACCGCGAGTCCTGCATTTTCACTATTACGTGCGGCGCCAAATCCCAACCCGGTAATCAGTGAGCAGATGCGTTTTACGCCGGCCAGCCGTCCGGCAATGGAACCATAGACAATCGGCTTGGCGTTGCAGCATAACAGCACATCCGGTTTCACCCGGCGACAGAGCGTGAAGAGCGCCGATAAGGTTTGGAGATCAGCGCACGGATTTAGCGCTGTCCGGCTGAGCGGGAAGGGGTGATAGGCAATCCGGTATTGCGCCAAAAACGCCGGAATATCGATCTTCAATACCCCGGCCAGCGGATCCTCCCGCGCCGCGCAGGCCACCACGGTATGGCCTGCGTCGACCAGCGCTTGCAATATCGGCAGGCGAAAACGGACGAGATCGTCCGGCAAGGCGGTAAAAATCAGGATTGTCTGTTTTGTCATCCCATCCTCGGTTCGTGTCAATTTGATATCGAGTCACACAGGTATATACCGTGATTATCGATGCTGATATTCAAGGGTGAATATCCATGAGATAGCGTGCATTTTGTCCTTATGCATATTTCATAATGCGATATCTAATACCAGTGACCTAACCCAGCAAGCCGGACCCAAAAGACCAGACTTTGAGTGGCAGGCTGATCATCCGAATTCTCGAACGCTATACAGAATTTCAGGGAGTAAGGATCAACAACCTTATTATACAAAGGAACCGAATATTTGGAAAGATGGGGTAAGGGATGATTGGCAAGGCGAGCAATATATGATATGATTACTAAAATAGAGATAACGGCTTGAATAGCATGACTGAAATCCATCAGGTTCGGCATTATTGAAATGCGATAAATTCTTCCAAAGATCAATCGGACTATTTGCACATTCATGATGGGAGATAAGATGATAAAGCCGATAGGAATATGCACCAATGAAAAATTATTCAACCACTCAGGCAACTGGGGGAAGCGGTGGCTACAATATTGCGTCGATCATGCCATTCCGTATGAAATGGTAGATCCTTACCGGCCGGATATCGTGCAGCGGCTCGGTAAGTATTCCGCGCTGCTCTGGGCGATTCAAAACTATGTGCATGCCGACCTGATCGAATCGCGGAATATCCTGCGGGTCGCCGAACGGATGGGCCTGCCGGTCTTTCCTGATCACAACACGGCTTGGCACTTCGACGATAAGATCGCCGAGATGTACCTGCTGCAATCGATCGGCGCGCCCATCCCGGAAAGCCGGGTGTTCTACCTGCTTGACGATTGCGTCGAGTGGCTCATGACGGAGGCTGAGTATCCGCTGATCGCCAAACTACGCAACGGGTCCGGTTCGAACAACGTGAAGATGCTGAAAACCAGGGATGCCGCCATCCGTTATGCCAAGCGCATGTTCACACGGGGCTTTCATCCGGCTCCCGGTTTTTTGTACAAGGCCTATTCGAAGGCGCAATCCTCCAGAGAGTGGAAAACCGCCCTGGCCAGGATCAGGAAAATCCCGGAGTTTCTCCACACTTTATCACGTGCGAAGCGCCTGGCGCGAGAACATGACTATTGTTATTTCCAGCAATTCGTCGAAAATGATGGCTACGATCTGAAGGTCGCGGTGGTCGGCGATAAGCTGGGTTATTTCGTTCGGAAAACACGTTGCCATGATTTCCGCGCTTCAGGAGGTGGTGACTTTTTCTATAATCGCGCATTAGTCACCGATCAAATCAGGGATTCGGCGTTTTCTGCGGCGGAAGCGGCGGGATTGCAATGTATCGGCTTTGATTATGTGGTGGACCGGCGGACAGGCGCCGGGGTGATCATCGAGATGTGTTATGGATTTGACTGGACAGCGATCGAGCAGGCCGGCGGCTACTGGGATCCGAGGGGCGTCTGGCATGATGAACCGTTGAGGGTGCCTGACGAGATAATTGCGAATCTGCTACAGCATATTGATACTGATACTACCAATACAATAGTAATGTAGGCAATGCCATACAGTATATTAGGCAAGGTAGCCGTGGCCTAAGTCCACATTACTATTGTCTTGGTAGTAAATAGGCGTAACGTTGGCGGCTATGAATAACAGTTACTTGATGCCATTACGAATACTGCATGTTGTATCCATCATGAATGCCGGGGGATTGGAGACAATGCTGATGAATCTCTACCGAAATATCGATAGAGATTCAATACAATTTGACTTCCTGGTGCAGTATCCTGATAAAGGCTTTTATGACGATGAAATCATTTCACTGGGAGGGCGAATTCATTATGTACCGAGTATCAGAAAAACCGGACCATTCCGTTACGAACACAATCTGCGGATGTTCTTTAACAACAACAGTGACTATTCTATTGTTCATTCGCACATTAACATGATGAGTGGAATAGTGTTAAAGATTGCTAAACGCGCGGGAATTATAAAAACAATTTCGCATAGCCACTTTGCCTATCAGAATTACCCGATCATCGAAAAATTATTTAAACGTTATGCAGCATCCTATCTTGATAAGTATGCTGATTATGCTTTTGCTTGCTCAAAGGCGGCAGGAAAATGCTTATACGGGAATTGTCCAAGATTACGCAACTCATTTAAGATAGTACCGAATGCAATTGACATGAATAAATATTTTGCTGCTGAAACGCTGAGGAGCATAATACGACATGAATGTGCCTGCGACGACAGTTTTGTTATTGGCCATATCGGTCGTTTTGTGCCGGAGAAAAATCATGACCATCTCATCAGAGTATTTTCCCAAGCAGTCAAACACCATCCACAGTCAAAGCTATTTTTAATAGGTGATGGTCCATTACGCTCCACCATCGAAAAACTGGTGAGAGCAGAGGGATTGGAGCAGGCGGTATATTTTTGGGGTATTAGAAATGATGTTCATCGCTTGTTGCAATCATTCGACGTCATGCTCCTTCCTTCCTTCATGGAAGGATTACCAGTCGTCCTTATCGAAGCGCAGGCAGCAGGAGTGCCGTGTATAATCTCCAATGTTATCACCAGTGAAGTGGATTTAGGGTTAGGTTTGATTGAAACGATTGCCGGCTATTCGACGCAAGATTGGTTACAGCGCATCGATACATTGCGGAACGCCAAAACGCGTATGCCCTCACAAGTTGAACGTGAACGACGCCTGCGAGACCGTGGTTATGATGTAATAGAATCAGCAGATCAGTTGAGGAAGTTTTATCTGGAAGGGTTTGGTTGTGCGACATGATCTATATGTTTTTACTGTTGCTGATGGAAGGGATACTCATTTACGTATCAGGACAGAATTTATTATTGCATGGGAATGCCGCTTATGCGGATCTACTCATCATCATTAATAGTGTTCTCTACCTTTTTATACTCACGAAAATTGTGAAAACAAGAGTTGAATATGTCATATTCATGGTATCATACTTATTGCGGATCCTGTTTTTGTATATTGACATTCATGGCCGAGGCTTCATTCTTATACCGAACAGCGGTGCCGATACAGAATTTTTTCATGGGGATGCGGTCAGTTATTTAAGTGGTGGGGAAGTGCATCGCGGCGCGTTATATTCCAAATTTATCGCCAACATTTACTATTATTTTGGGCCTCAACGTATTATCGCACAATACGTGAATTTGTTATTGAGCATGTCTGTTATCTTAATATGCAAGAGGATATTGGATACAGTAGTCAAATCAGCAAAGATACGTTTGGTGGCGCTTTCGCTGATCGCCTTTATTCCTAATTATCTGTTTCTATCGGTCATTCTTCTTCGCGAATCGCTGATCATATTTCTGATGGCTGCCTCTTTTTTGTTATTGCTGCGATGGATGCAGCAGAACAACATCGTCTATCTCGTGGCGTCATTGTGCTTAACTCTGGTTGCCGCCATGTTTCACTCCGGCGCGATTGCAGCGTTTGCCGCTTACGCGATTATTACCGCGCTGTATCATAAAGGACGGCAACGATTGACAGTCACCCCACTGACGGTTATAGCATTACTGGTATTCACTTACTCCTTCCTTTACCTGTATTCATCTTACTCAAATGTATTTTTCCAGAAAATCGGCATTATCAATGATTTGAGCGATATTTCGAGCAAAACGACCGTGGTGCACGGAAGGTCCGCCTATCTGGAAGGCTTGACCGCTGATACACCGGTAAAAATGATACTCTATACCCCGATACGTATCCTATATTTTCTGGCCGCTCCATTACCATGGGATTGGCGTGGTCTCGCCGACATTATTGCATTTTGCTGCAGTTCGATGTTTTATATCTATTGTTACATTCTTGCCTTTAAGGCAATCCGATTGCCATCACAACAACAATATGTCCTGCAAGCGTTATTGCTGATCGCATTCATGAGTGCGATGGTCTTCGCCTGGGGCGTCTCAAACGCCGGTACAGCATTGCGCCACCGTGATAAATTTATTATCTTCTATGTACTGATCTATGCAATATCAAAGGATACAATCCTACAATATTTACCTGCACGCATTCGGCAGGCAAAGCACATGATGCGGGGGATCTCACGTTGACGGCACACCATCATCAACCGATCGTATCTATTGTGATGCCGGTGTATAACGTTGAGCAATACCTGGAGCGTGCGGTTCGCAGCGTTCTCGATCAGACGCTGCCGGATTGGGAGTTGATCATTGTCGATGACGGATCAACGGATAACAGTGGCACAATAGCGGATCGATTGGCCGGTATGGACCGGAAGATCTCCGTTATCCATCAGCAAAACTACGGGTTGGGACCCGCACGCAATACCGGAATGCGCGCGGCTGGAGGAAAATATCTCCTGTTCATCGATTCGGATGACTGGATAGAACTTAAAACGTTACGAGCGCTCACCGATATCGCGGAACGAAACAATGCACAAATCGTCATGTTCGGTCGGTATAACGATTTCCTCCAGGGTGACGGATCGATTCTCACGGAACGGGTATACCACAAAGACATCGTGTATCCTACGCAGAGACACATGCGAGAGAATATCGTCCATACCATGACAAATTTTCTATTCAACAGCGCCTGTTCAAAATTATATCGGTTGAAGCTCATCCGTGAACATGGATATCGCTTTACGAACACGCGCATGATTGAAGACGTGCTGTTCAATCTCGAGGTGTTTCGTCACGTCGAGCGCGTCATCGTCGTTTCTGACTGTTACTATCATTACGTGCAACATAGCGGTGAGACACTGACGTCGAAATATTATCCGGACTTATTCGCACTCATGACACTTCAACACGAACGTAAAATCGAACTCTTTACCGAGTGGGGAATACTAAACAATCTTTTTGAAAACCAGTTGCTGAACATCTATTTGTCGCATATCTTCCAATGCATGCTTTCGTTATACATCACAAATTGCCCATTGACAAAGCGCGAGAAGCATCTGAGAATTAGAGAGATGCTATCACATAAGTCCGTACAAGAGGTTATCAGAAAGGTAAAGCCAGGTAGCAACGATAACTCCATTTTGCATCTTCTTCTCAATACCGGGTCACCTTTCCTAATTACATCCTTTTGCCGGACTTTGGCGGTTGCCCGCACCCGGTATGCGCGTATCTTTCGCATTCTCCGCGGTGGACGACAGGGTTAGGCACGTATGCGGCACGCTTTTTTGATTATCGCGCATAATAATCTGCAGAACTTATCTGTCCTGCTGCAGCTATTGGATGATGAGCGAAACGGAATCTACCTGCACGTCGATAAGAAGTGTACAGAGTTTGTGCCGGATAATTTCAAACTGTTATGTCAAAACGCCAAGCTGACGATCATCGAGCCTCGTCGCAGTGTCTGCTGGGGCGGTGCGAGCATGATCGAGGTGACGATGGCTTTATTTCGCGAAGCACACCTTGACGTGTTCGATTACTACCACCTGTTATCCGGCGCCGATCTGCCGATCAAACCGATGGATGTAATCGACCGCTTCTTTACCGATCACCAAGGGAAGGAATTCATCGGTTTCAGTCCATTTCGGAGGACAGATGAAGGTCGACTGCGCTACTACCACTTTTTTGTTGACACCTCCTGGTTCAGAAAATCACGTTTTGTTCGCATAATGAACAAAGCTTTAGTATCTGTCCAGAAGATGCTTGCATTGAGTCGCAATTATACATATAAAGGTCACATAAGAAGAGGACCGCAATGGATCAGCATTACTAATGCGTTTGTTGGTGATCTGCTCAACTTTTATGCAAATCATTCTTCCTGGTTCCGCTTTTCATTCTGTTGCGATGAAATCATCATACAGACGTATGCGTATAATTCTTCTTATCGAGAGCGGTTGTTCAGTCTTGAGGACGAGTTTTATGGCTGCATGCGATTAATCGATTGGAGTCGTGGAGGGCCATATACCTTTGTATATTCAGATATTCAGGAGTTGATTAATAGCGATATGTTGTTTGCTCGCAAATTTAGTGATGAGATTGATTTTAGTATCATACGGACTATTTCAAATATACTTACACAGCGATAGATTTTAATATTTGCCGGTAGACATTACGAATTAGATACTTAAGGTAGAGAAATCGATGGTATCGGAAGAAATACTTGATAATGATATATAATGCGTGTAAATAGCGTTTCGAATCGATGTTTGAAATTACTTCGATTTGTGCTTTAATGATACGATGCTGTTTTGTTTTGACTGGTAGTGTGACATAGATTTTCGACGCGTCTAATCGCCATTGCTCGTAAGCATGTAGCCTTGCTTGTTGAATCTGTAATGTATTTTCCGATAAATTAGATCCTTCAATTGTGCGATATTTAACAAGGATATCATTGATATATATTATTTTTTTATTAAGAAGTAATGCCCGAAAAGGAATAACCACGTCTTCGCAATATATATCATTTGGTATTGGCCCAAAATACGAGAACAAATCCCGGTGAAATGCATGAGAACAACCATAGACATTGCTAGCCAGCTTATCTACAGCTACTTGAATGGTATCTGGTGGTATCGGTGGTTTATGTATATTAAAAAAAACTTCTAACAAAGAGCCATTACTATCAATTTTATACATATTGGTAAATAGTGAATAGGCTTCCTTCCCACTTTCCTCCCATGCCTCATACGTTCGCTGAGTGCGATCTTTGAGCGAGATATCGTCACCGGCCGACATGACGATCAATTCACCATTTGCTAGTTCAACCACCCGGTTGACATGCCCACCGAGTCCCTGGTTCGTCGCATTTCGATTCAAGGAGACGGCATGTGGCCCATCGTATACCGCGGCCATTTCCCGCATGATGTCGAATGTTCGGTCAACCGAGCAATCATCCGAGAGAATTATTTCTAATGGGCGGTAGGTCTGGGAGAATGCTCCTTCGACCGCTTCGCGGATATGTCTTTCTTGGTTATACGCCATCACGACGAAGGTGATTAATGGCCGTTGATATTCATTCATGATATTCTCCCTCTGATTATGCGAATCAAGTCACAATAAACACTTTTCGACATTATTTGATGATGTGAAAACACTTTTTCGTGATTTGTTTTTTGATATAGTATCGTAACAGCATTGGCTTGCCAAAGTGAAGTGACAATTTCAATACAGCGAG
>Ga0172369_10001678_pt1 | contig 31744 bp, 30 predicted proteins | sample LakKiv25m_FD_114539 | JGI IMG/M metagenome (GOLD analysis project Ga0172369, IMG submission 114539) | Freshwater microbial communities from Kabuno Bay, South-Kivu, Congo - kab_022012_11.25m | ecosystem: Environmental > Aquatic > Freshwater > Lake | place: Democratic Republic of the Congo... | reverse complement strand
CATAGACATCACATTCCGCGCCGAGAAATGACGTCTGAAGCTTCAGGCTGATTTTGGTCGCGTCCTTTCTACGAGGAGAAAAAGCAAAACACTTTCTGTGCTAAAAGATGTTCGGATCTACTGCGGGACGTGGCGAGGCATGGCTTTATATACAGGTCGAACCATATACCCCGTTGCTGTGCGTGGATGGCAGAAGGAGCGAAGCAATGACTCAACTGTCAACAGCGCACCGCACACTATTACCAACTGCGCAAGCACCGACTTGTCGTCCGACAAGTGCGGCGAACCGCACTTGTGGAGCACTTTTCCGATGCGTCGGAAAAGTCGCTCGCAACGACAAGTGGTCCACTCGCGCAACGGCGCGAGTCGGAGTTGGTGGGCAGTCGAACCAAAGTTCGACTCTAATGATTGCTGAAGAATGAAAGATTGGCAAACAGCAGTTCAAGAATTTCAAGAAAGCATTGGGACGAAAATCCCAGTGCAACAGGAACAAGCGTCACAAAGTCAAGAATCACAAAAGATTTCACGCTCATTTCCGCCCGCCAATATTGGCGCGCGGGGCGGCAAAATGCCGCTGAACGGCTCCGGAAACTCCGGGCAGAGCTGCGAATCTTCAGGGGCCAAAGATGGCAACGGTATTTTCGGTCCGCGTTTGCGCGGGAAAGGGCAGTTTTTCAGTCTGCCTTGCCTCCGAAAATCCGCTCGCCATAAAAGCGGACGTTCCGGCGAAAGCCGAGAACGGCAAGGCCAACCGTGCGCTTGTTCTTAATCTTGAAAAACTGCTTGGCTGCCGCGTGTCCCTCCTGTCTGGCGCGACCAGCAGGAGAAAGACGCTTGCGGCGGACTGCGGCAGGGAAGAATTAGTGGCAAAGTTCAAGGAAATGGGAAAGACAAAGGATGGAAACAGTAAGTAGATGAAAAAGCACAAAGGTGAAAACAATGGGAAAAACGTACATTGACACGGTGAAATACCTCGTTTACGCCAACCTCGAAATAGACGGGCTTGTCGAAAAGCCGGACGTTGTCGGAGCGGTGTTCGGGCAGACAGAAGGGCTGCTTGGCGACGAACTCGACCTGCGCGACCTGCAAAAAAACGGCAGGATTGGAAGGATAGAAGTCGACCTCCAGCCGCGCGGCGGGAAGAGCGTGGGCAAGATACGCCTGCCCTCCTCGCTTGACATGGTGGAGACGTGCATCCTCGCGGCTGCGCTCGAAACCGTTGACCGCGTGGGCCCGTGCGAGGCGAAAATCGGGATTGAAAAGGTCGAGGATACGAGAAACTCCAAGCGCAAGGTGCTTGTGGACAGGGCGAAGAACCTGCTCAAATCGCTTCTCATGAACGAGATACCCGAAAGCAAGGAAATATCCGAGATGGTGCGGCAGGAAGTGAAGATTGCCGAAATTTCGGAATACGGGCCTGAAAAGCTGCCCTGCGGACCGGGCATCGAGAAGCAGGACGCGATTGTCATCGTGGAAGGAAGGGCGGATGTGCTCAACCTCCTCAAGAACGACGTTACCAACGTGGTCGCGGTGGGCGGGGCGAACGTAACGAATGCGATTGCCAAGCTCGCGCGCGAAAAGGAAGTTACCGTCTTCCTCGACGGCGACCGCGGAGGCGACATCATCCTCAACGAGCTTGCCCGCGTGGCTGACATTGACTTCGTGGCGCGCGCTCCGGACGGCAAGGAAGTGGAGGAGCTTGCGAGGAAGGAACTGATAAAGTGCCTGCGCGCCAAGGTGCCGTTCGAAGAGATTGGAAAGGACAATGACGAGAGGCGCGACGAGCGGAGAGGCGGCAGGCGCTACGAGGACAGGGGCGAGCGCAACGACAGGCGCGGGCGTGGAAGGTATGACGATTCCAGAAACCAGCCGCAGCAGCAAAGGCAGGAAATGAGGCATGAGGACGTTCCGCCTGCGCAATTCGTGCAGAGCAACCCCGACGTGCCCCCAATGCCGCTGAGGGAGGAGCCGCCAGCGCAGCAGCAGCCGGTCGCAACAGCGCCTACTCCAGTAGCCGCGCCAAGGGCAACCGAAGTGCCGCCAGCGCTCCTTTCAACGCTTGACGAACTGGAGAACACGCTTCGCGCGCGCTTCTACAACTCCGAACTCGCGTCAACAAAGGAGATGCCTGTGCGCGACATGATAAAGTCCCTTGACGAGGAAAAGGACGTGCACGCAATCGTCTTTGACGGCATCATAACGCAGCGGCTCGCCGACCTTGCAGACAACAAGAAAGTGTCGCTCTTGGTTGGCATGAAGCTGGGCAATGTTTTCAGGAAGCCCGCGAACGTGCTCATCCACACCAAGGCATAGGTTCGTTCCTTTTTTGTTTTTTCTTTTTTTGTTTTATTTTTGTATTGTAAAATTGATAATCAACACAGAGCTTCGCTCTGTGTCTGATGCATTTTCGGCGCGCCGAAAATGTACATTTACAATAGCTGAAAAAATTTTGCGAAATTTTTTCATTTCCTTCTTTTCCTTTCTTATCTTTCTTATTTTTCTTTTTCCAAAATTAGCGGAGCGGATGGACTGAGTTGGAAGAAAAGAAGAAAGGAAAGGATGCGTTGGCTGTGGAAATTATGCCGGAGAGACAGACTGCCCCTGCTGAGTGGAGATGCACATCCCGTTGCTGCAGCTTGTGCCTGCGGGGCAGTCCAGCATTTCCATCACGTAATTGTTGGTCTGTGGATTGCAGGCATACTTGAACACTTGCCCATTATCACTGCAAGAATCATAATAGGTTGTCGCAATCCCTTGAGGGTTGCTTATGGTAATGCTTCCGAATCCAGTTGCATTCATCCCGTTGTCGCCGTCAACGCAAGACTGCTCGTTCTTCACGCACGCGCCGTTCGAACAGTGCGAACCGGGATACATGGCATTGCAAGTCGGATTGGACGAGGCGGCATTCAAGCCACTTGGGAAACAATCGTATTCAAAGACACTATTGTTGCTTGTGCAATAATCTTCAAAAGTCATTCTTGACCCATCTGCACGCACAAGAATTGCCTTGCCCCGCACCCTCACGTTTTGGAAACCGCCTGCGCGGTCGCTCTCGATGCAGGTGGGCACGAATGTGGCGTTGTCCGCCTGCAATACGGTTATTGGGATTTGTTTCGTTGCCTGCTTGTTCTGCGCGTCCCGCACAAAAATCGTTGCAGTGTAGTTTTTCGGGACGTTGAGGTCGTTTTGATACGTGTGGTTGCCTTTGTTATCCGCGCTAAACATTGTTGAAAGCAGACCCTGCTCATATTCAAGCCGATACAAATATGGCTCGGTTCCGCCGCTTGCCTGTGCCACGAAGATCACTGTTTCGCCCGACTTTATGGCGCTTGGAAAAATAGACGCCTCGATTGAAAGCGGCACTGCTGCGACCGGCGCATTGACCTTGTTGCCTACAATCAGCAGAGCAACATCCTTCAGGCTGCCGGAGCATTTCTGGAACACCTCTTTTGCGGCGAGAATTTGCTTTGTGCCATAGAGCCCCTGCGCAGTCTGCGCGGAAATCGGGCAGGTCATGTCAAGAAAAGCAAGCCCTCCTTTTGAAGCCGAAATCCCATTCCATACCTCGTCGTTCATGTCGGGCGTGCGCTGGATGTCAGTTATTTTTATCAAGATGTCGCAGCTCGCGTTCTGATTCGCCTTTTTCACTTCAAGCTTCGCAGCCACTCCTCCTTCCGAGACATTCACCCTTGTCTTTGAGCAGTTATTCTGCATCGCGCTTATGAAACATGGAAAATCGTTTCCGCAATCGGTTATCTGCGCGGATGCGGCTATGTCTCCGCCTTGCTTCAAAAGCCCGGTGCAGCCGAAAAACAGAATCGCCGAAACAAACCCGAATGCGAGAAGATAGCTCTTCAAAACAACCACCGTGAAACGAAACGCGCCGGATGTTTATAAATATTCGGAGCGTAAGACAAATTTTCGCAAAAATTTGTCTGCATTGGAATTATAGAAATTCCAATACAACGAGAAAATTGAGACAACGAAGTGTGCCCACGAGGACCGACAGCTCGGCTGTCGGGTTTTCGAGCCGCAGCTCGAAATCGTGGGACCACGAGCAGCAGCGAGTGGGCCCACGAGGAATCGAACCCCGAGTCTTCTGCACGTCAAGCAGACGTCTTACCATTCGACTATAGGCCCCCTGCGCTGCTTTTTCTGAAAATCAAGGTTTAAATGGGTTCACACGGCAAGGGAGAATATGGGGAAAACTTCCGCCTTCTGCCCTTCCTATATCACAGGCATATTCACCATAGCCAAAGGGGATGCCGCGGGCGCGGGCTTCACGATTGATAGGGGAATGACGACAGTCGTGCGCGAAACGTCCTGCGCGGGAAAGGCGAAAATACTGATTAACGGGAAAAAAAGCGCCGCGCCAGTCTCGCGCGCCGTTCTCCGAAGATACGAAAAAGTTTGCGGAAATTCCGGAGCGCTTGAAATTTCGCACAGCACACCCCTCCCAATCGGCTTCGGGATGGGAATGAGCGCGGCTGGCGCGGTTTCCCTTTCGCTTGCGCTCAACGAAATTTTGGGCGCGGGGCTCTCCTTTTCCAAATGCGTGAAAGTGGCACATGATTCGGAGGTGGAGTGCGGCACTGGTTTATCGGGAGCGGATGCCGCGGCGATTGGCGGATTTATCGCAAGAAAAAGCGTGAGGCACGCGCCTGAAAAACTGCCATTTGAGGAGAGGAGGATGCGGCTTGCGTTTTTTTCGGCAATCAGGACATCGGACATAATTTCGAGCCCGGACTGGAAAAGGAAAGTGAATGTTGCGGGAAGGCGCGCGCTTGCCTCGCTTTTTTCGGACAAAAGCTGGGATGGCTTTGTTGGGAATTCAAGAGAGTTCGCAATTGCGTCCGGATTGGCAAAATGGTGCGAAAGCCGCCTGTCCGCCAACCCGCGCGCGAGCATGGCAATGGTGGGCAGGACGCTTTTTTCCGACGCGAACCCCCCGCTTGGGGGCGCGGATTTTAAAAGTGGGCGCGCAATGACTTCAGAGAGTGGCGCGGGGCTGGTATGATGAGAAAACGGCACGAAATCGACGCATCGATAATAATCCCGGCTTACAACGAGGAACGGTACATCGGCGCGTGCCTCGCGTCAATCAAGCGGCAGAAGTTCCAGGGAAAATACGAAGTGATAATAGGCGACGGGAACAGCAAGGACAACACCCGGAAAATAGCACGGGACTACGGGGCAAAAGTCGTGCTTGAGAACTATGGCACGCCCTCGGGCGGAAGGCACGCGGCAACCAAAGTGGCTCGCGGCGGGATACTTGTGTTCATAAGCGCAGATGTTGAAATCGCCCCGAATTACCTGAAGGAGATTTGCAGTGTTTTCGAAAACAGGAAAGTGGCGTGGGCAATGGGGAAGATTGCACCAAGCCAGGGGAACTTCATGGAAAGGGCCGGTGCGGACGTACTCAATGCGATAACGATGACATTCAACCCGCTGGGGATTGCCTATGTGAACGCCGACACGCTTGCGGCAAGAGCGGACTCGTACAACAGGGTTGGCGGATTCAACCCCAAGCTCGTCACCTCGGAGGATACCGATTTGGGCAAGCGGCTCATGTGGTGCGGGAAATTCGCGTTCGCCTCCAAGGCAATCGCGTTCCTTTCCATGCGGCGCGTGCGCAAGTGGGGCTATTTGCGATTCGTGATATTCCACACCATGAACTTCTTCAAGACGCACCTCTTCTCGTCTGCCGCGGAAAGGTATGACCCGGTAAGATAACCGACTGGAGGGCAAACGGTCATTCGCCCTGTTTTTTCCTCTCGAAGAAAAGCCCGACGCGCTCGCGCATGTTAACCGCGAAGTTTCTGTTGCCCTCCGAGCGGAAAATGAGTATTTCGCCTTTTGCGCCAAGTATTGTTCCGAGTATGGAATCCGTCCTGTGGATTGCCCCGGACTTTGGGTAGAACTCCGAGAAATCCGTTATATCCGGCGTGAAATCCGGAACCGCGCCGGACGAACGCACAAGCTCGACTGCGGACTTGAAGTTCTCCCGCGCCTCCCCCGCGTCAAAGGAAATCCGCCGGATTTTCTGCTCAAGCCGCACGGAATTGGAAAAATTGAAGCGCGCCTGAAGCGACTGTTCCGCCCCATAGACCGTGTCCGGACCGGTGAAAGCCGCCACGATGCAGCCGAAGTCCGCGCCCTGCTCGCGCATGCGCTCGGAGAAGCGCGCCTTTCTCGTCACGCCGCACTTGATTATGTCCGAGCCGAAGCCCGCGAGGTAAAGCGCGTATTCCTCGTGCCTCGCCTGCTCGTAAAGAGAAGGATAGCCCGAAAAATCGCCCACCGTGAAGGCGCGCGCCATGTCGAGGTAATTGCACCGGGGGCACTGCTTCACGTTTATCGCGCCGTTGTTGCAGGAATGGTAGCCCTCGGGCGCGCGGTAGCCGATGCACGCACGGCGCTCGGAGAATGCGACGTCCTCTTTGCCGGAAAGCGCGATTGCCACCACTCCGCCCTCTTCGCGACAGAGCATGGTGGGCTCGCCCTCCCCTGAATAGAAGCGTATGAGGTGCGACATCGCGCAAAATACGATTTGACGGCTTTATAACCGTTATTGGGGCGGGATGCCGGTCGGAAAAAGTCCGCAGGTAAAGCGGTGGCGAGAAGCTTAGGCGAGTAGCTGGCGGATAAACTCGCTTAAGGATGCAACTAGTGAAGGTTCGGTTGCGAGTGAAGGTTCGGTTGCGTAGTCAAAGACGGAAACCACCGGAACGCGATCTTCAAATGAAAGGGAATGCGAGTTTTTGCGCTGCATTTTAACCACGGGCTCGCTCACCCCGGCATCGTTTATTATCACGGCCATGCGCGATTTCGAAAGAGACATAGGCAGCTCGCCATCCAACTCGCATGCGGAAACCAGGGTTATCGTATCGAGGTTCTTTGCAATCGGTTCTTCCTGCACGTCTGCGCAAATACGGTATTCAATCTTCACATTGCCTGGCGCAGCAATACACGGATAAGCCGTGCCTGCCTCGCACAAGGAGTCGCCGCGTTTTGTCCATTCGCTTTTCCAGGCAGAATAGCACTCGCCATAATTCGATCTCAGCATAGTTCTATCGCCACAGGGCAGGGAGCGTTTTGGCCCGGAATGCCATTCGTCTTTTGTGAGAAGATAGCCCATGTTTGCGGGCTCGCCATTTGTCTGCCAGACGTTGAAAGCCACTGCAACCCATAGGTCGCGAGGAAGGACGCGCTGCATCCTCTCCACTGCAGCAGTAACTTCCTTTTCAGTTATGTCGAACTTATACTTCAGGGAAATTTCGTTGGGAAGTATTGCAATAGGCGTGGAAACTCCGGTTTCTTCCGCGGAAAGGAGTGCGTAGCGGCAGAGCACGTCTATCGTGCGCACCATCCCGCCAAAGTCCGAGTGTTTGTATTGCGGACAAAACACCTGAAACTTTGCGTTGGGCGCATTTGGCATTGAATGTGGCAAGAGACTGATGGGCGCTGGCATGGAAATCACTTGTGATTAATAGATATAAAACAGGTAAAAGTCTTTTTAAGGGTTTGCTGCCCGAGAGAGAAGGGAAAACTGTGGAGCCGGATTCCACTATGAATAAAAACCATTGCAAGCATATCGACGAAAAGAGGGGCAAATCCACTGCCCAATAGGACAGAACGGTGTGGAGATTAAAACTTGGGGCCGTGGGCTAACCTGGTACGCTACCGCGTTCGGGACGCGGTGATCTGTGTTCAAATCACAGCGGCCCCATTCGTCCGCTGTTTTGCCTGCTGGCAAAATCCGTACAACCGCTTCGCGGTTGTCCGTCGCAGCGGCCCCATTCACTTCCGCTCATATGTCCGCTGTTTTGCCTGCTGGCAAAATCCGTACAACCGCTTCGCGGTTGTCCGTCGCAGCGGCCCCATTCACTTCCGCTCATATGTCCGCTGTTTTGCCTGCGGGCAAAATCCGTACAACCGCTTCGCGGTTGTCCGTCGCAGCGGCCCCATTCTTTTTCATTAAAAAAGTTTACTGCAAAACCTTCACGACCTTCGCGCTCCCTATCACGCGCGGCATGGCTTCGGGGAGGAAAACGCAGATTCGCTCGCCCGCGCGCAGGCACATGGGCGCGGAAAGCTCTATTTCGTAAGTTGCGCCGGACACTGATTTTTTGGCCTTGCACGCGACGAACTTCAGCCCCGATAGGAGGAAGAACTGCACGGTGTCAAGCGTGCCCTTGTAGAATTTTGTAAGCGAGACTTCCGCCTCGATTCTGTTCGCGGGCGCGAATTTCTCCGAGACCGCCAAATCCCCCTTGCTGACCTTTTCCGGCTCCAGCCCCTTGAGGTTCAGCCCCACGCGCGAGCCGACGTCCGCCTCCTTTACGTCCTCGTCCTGAACCTGTATGGTCTTCACCTCGGAGGAAACGCCGGACGGGATGAAATCGAGCTTCTGGTGAACTGCTACCTTTCCCTGCTGGACAATGCCGAGCGCGACGGTTCCCACTCCCTTCACGGGAAAGCAGGAGTCAATCACCACTTCGGTTTTTCCCTCCGCCTTCCTCGTGGGCTCTGCCTTGAGGAGCCGGTCGCGAAGCGAAAGCGCGTCGCCCTCGAAAAATTCGAAATCGGAAATGCCGGCGGCTTTGAGAAGCGGCTCCAGGTCGGACTTGCCCACCCTGTCGGCGATTATGACGAGTTTTCGCCCGAACGAGGCAACCGCGACCAAAAGCTCGCCCGTTGTCTTGTCTATCGCCGCTGGGCGAAGATAGGCGATGTCGCAAAGCGAGAGCGCGTAGAGGAGCGGCTGCACCTTGTCCGGGTATTTTGCAGGGCGGTAGAGACAAAGAACTTCATCGCCCTCTTTGCAGTTGTAGATTGTGAAGTCGGACTCACTGCCCTTCTTGCCGATTTTCTTCGCGAACTCGGCGTCTATTTCAAGCGCTGCGACGTGTATGTGCTTCATGGAAACCATCTGAAAAATAATGTGAATATGCGGCTGCCGGGATTGACAGCCGAAGGCCGGCAAATTGTCGCCAGACGACAGCTTTTGAACCCGGGTCACAAGATTGGGAATCTTGAATCCTACCAGGCTGGACTACAGCCGCACAGGTTGAGTTTCTGATGGGCGATTTATTAAAATCATTTGTTAATTTGGGAGCATGGGCTTCCCAAAATCCGCGATTTTCGCCTTCAACGCGAACATTGACCATCTTGTTTCCGCTGGCGAAGCCGAAGTTGCGAAGCTGGATGGCGCGCACCCCGAAATAGCAAGCGCGATGTCCGAGTGCTTTGCAACCGGAGTGCAGCGCGAGGCGCAGATTGACGCGCGCGTGTGCGCGCATCTGCTTTCGAATTTCAAGTCCGTGAAGATAATCGGCGGGCAGGCGGGAAACGCCGCGGAGCAGGCGTCCGCGCTCGGCGTGGATTGTTTCCTGCACACGAATTTCGCGAATGCCGAGCTGTTCGGGCTGTTCTCGCGCCCAGAAAAAATCCTTTCCCCATCGGGCGGCAAGTTCGTGCGCGCGGGACAGATTGATTCGCAGTCCGCAGGCGCGCGCCACTTTGTGTTTGAGAATGCCGAGAGCCGCACCCGTTTCATTTGTTCATACGACCCGTTTCCGCTTCATCCGGACAGCGCGTTTTGCGATTTGATATCTCCGGAGCTGCCGGGCATAGGCAAGGCGTTTGTTGGCGGACTGCACCTTGTCAAGACGCCGGAGCGGGCGAGGAAGTTTGTTTCCGAGATAAGGCGTTGGAAGGAGATTAACCCTTCCCTCTCCGTGTTTTTCGAGATGGGCGAATTCCAGTCCGCAAGCGTGCTTGAAGTCGCAAGAAAAGAGCTTTTCCCCCTTGCAGACGCGGTCGGGCTCAACGAATTCGAGCTTGCCAGCACGGGATGCTCGCCTGAAGAATTGTTGGAGGAGGCGAAAGCCCTGCTGCTTCACTCGCCCGAGGCGCAAAAAATCTACCCCGAGGGGAAGGAAAACCCTGCCGCGCTCTCGTTCGCGAGGAAGTGCGCGGCTTTCAAGGCGAAGACGGGCAGGTGCGCGAATGCCGCCGAAGCCGAGGGATACGAAGAAGAATTCGTGGACAAGCCCGCGCGCACAGTCGGGCTGGGGGACACGCTCTCGTGCGCGTATTTCATGGCTCTCTGAAATAACCGGAGCGGTATTTTTTTAAATAGGAAGCTATCCAATTCCAGATGCTCGAGCGCAGATTGTTGCGTCATAAGTTGCGACTGTAGTCTAGCCTGGTAGGACTCGAGGTTGCCAAGGCCAAGAGACGATTTATGCGGAATTGGCCGCACAAATCTCGTAACCCGGGTTCAAACCCTAGGGGGCAGATGGTCTTCGTAATATCCCCCTAAGGGTTCACCCCCAACTGGCTTCCAGATGGGCGGGGGACTCTTTGGTGAAAATCCCGGCGGTCGCACTTTTTTCTTCTCGAAAAAAGTCGGCACGTTGTGCGGCGGCACAACGATTGTCGCACTTTTTATTTACAAGAATAGCGAAAGCGACCGCCTATTTTGCGCTGCGGCGCGAATTTCGCCCGGTGCCGAATAGCTATTTATATGCGACGGGCGAATTCTACGCATGGAAAGCGCGGAAAAGCAGGGCTTCATTTTCTCCTTGGACGCTTTCATAGCATTCACGCTAATCATGGTCACAGTGGGCATGCTCCTTTTCATCATCGGCGCGCCCAAGTCGTTCTATCCTTCGCTTGAGCAGGCGCACCAGCTCGCGCAGGACACGCTGCAGGTGCTTGCAACAAGCTCGGACGGCGCTGCGGGCAGCCCGACGTATCTCGAACAGCTGATGAGCGGAGAGAGCGCCAAGCCGATTATGTTCAAAGTCGCGGGAGGGAGCGCGGAATACCCCGGAATAATACCCGCGGGATTCGGCTATCGGCTGGAAAAATACAATTTCAAGACAGGCGGATGGGACGCGGACCCGCTCTATGACTCAGGCAAGGACTGCGCGGAAAGCCACGGCTTGCCCCCGTCAGACAGGTGCGGGAAGGAATTCACCAAGATTCGGGCGTCGGCAACAACGTTTGCCTCGATTTACTCCTCGCCGCCCAATCCGGGCAAGTCGCCATACTGCTACCTGAGCTGCTTCGGCTACCCAACGGAGCACAACAACGAACACCCGTGCGACGCCGCGCCATGCAACGTGTCAAAATGGAATTTTGATTCCGGCGCCAACTCAATCCAGCTCGTGCGGCTGACGGTTTACGCGTGATTTCATGGCTGCGAAAAAAACATCGGCAGGCCGACGCGGCTTTTTCTTCACGATACTCGCGCTCGCCATACTCTCGTTCATGCTCCTCTCTATGCAGACGTGGATTCGGACTTTCGAGCTGACAGACCAGCGGAGCGCGGCGCGCTTCAAGGGGGATGCCGTGCGGCTCATGCTCTCCTCGCTGTCGGACGCGCAGTTCTCGAAGTTCGCGAATGCCTCGGCGTTCTATGCAACCTACAAGGTGGCGAATTATTCCGCGCAATACCCCATTGCGGACATGGCAACCGACGACAAGAACAATTCGAGAACGGGCGGGATTGAGCGTGCAATAAAGGGCTTGATTGCCAATGGCAGTGCGCGGCTTGGGGACGACGAAATGGGGAAACTCGAATACAACGAGGAGGAAAACCAGTCATACACCATAAGCGCGTGGAAGGACAAGGTGAGCCGCGCGGCGAACCTCATGGGATTCAATGCCAATTTTTCCGAGCCGGAGAATTTCGTTGTCAAGCAAAGCGGACCTTGGACTGTGCGCGTTTCATTTGACATGAAACTGGATATTTCCGACAAGGAAGGCACCATGCGCCAGTCAAAGACAATGAAGGCGGAATCTGAATTTTCCATAAACGGATTTCCTGACCCGTCAATCACGAGGAATGACTTCAGGAAGCGCGTTAAGCCAGAGGGCGGCGTGATTTCCGAGGCAGAGCAGAAGCAGATTTTCCAGCACGCGAGATATCATTTGCCTTCGGACGTTGCGCCTGAGAATGTAGGCGCAGGTGAGGAGGGCAATGGCTGGTTCTTCGGACCTGCAACCGGAGACAGGCCGGGCGAAGGGGTTTTTGAGAACTTCACGGAGCAGGCGAGAATGTGGCAATACGTTCTTGTTACCGAATATTACGACGGACTTGTGGAAGACGCAAACAAATACGGCGCAGTAATCCTCACGCAGCTTCCGGGCGAGCCGAAAATCGAGCAGGACGTGCCACTTGGCGGATGCCTCTACAACGTAACCGAGCAGACCAACTGCCTGAATTGCAGGAAGACTTACAGCTCGGACAGACAGGAGTGCCAAAGGCAGCCGGATTATTTCAACAACGTTTCAGTGCCGTTCATTGCAACGAATAATTTCGGACTGGACAAGCTCGTTTCGGTGCAACGGACTGGCGTGGCGCAGGAAAAATTCGTGCTTTTGGACAACCAGTACAGGACTGCGGGGCGCAAGGCGGAAGGATGGCACAACGTCTGGGACATGACAAAAATACGCGACATGACAATCTGCGGGTTTTATCTTGAGAATCCGAAAGCGCCTTCGTTTTTCCAGCGCATGTTGGCAAGCGTTGGAACCAGCAGCCCCGGCACGGTGGCAAGCCCGTATGGAATCGAAACAATGGTCACTGGAATGTGGGCAGGCGGCGCGCTTGATTATGCGAACAACGATTATTCGCGGGACATGCGCTCGCGGCTGGATTGGCAGTTCTATTCCGGCGCGAGTGATGAAAGCTTCAACCCTGCGACGACGTTCAAGGTAAAGGGAATGCCGGGATGCAGAAGCGAACAGATGTGCCAGGAATCAAACAAGAGCGCGATAATTGAATCAACCGGAAAATTCAGGATGGGCGAGAGCGACGTGCAAAGATACGGAATGGAAGACATTGCGTGCAATCCCGATCTCGGGGCTGGAACCTCGCGCTGCGAACCGAACGGCGAGTAAGTGAGTGGGAAAATGACGGTGCAAGAACGATTTGAAAACGGGCGGATGCGCTGGCAGGCAGCCGGCTCTGCTTCGCAAAGCGTTGCCTGCGCAAGGGGGCAGGCGGCGACTGAAACGCTCGTGCTCGTGGCGTTCGCGCTCATATTCATACTCCCGATAGTATTCCTTTTCCTCTCGGCTTCCGGCTCCGAGCTTTCAAAGACATCGGTTGCGCAGGCGAAGATAAGCGCGCGCACCATTGCGGACGAGGCGGGCGAGGTTTATTTGCAGGGCGAGAACGCGAGGAAATCCATTCTTGTGAATTATCCGTCTGGCGTAGTCAATGGCTCGGTGGAGAACGGGATTGTGGCAATCCGCGTCGAGCAGGACGGCGGAGTGGTGGACGTAGTCAGCCAGTCGTTCGCCAACATAAATGGCAATTTGAGCGGCAAGCGGTCTGCCGGGCTTCAGAAGATAAACCTGAAATACGTTACCAGCTGCAACTGCGTGAATATAACCTATGGATGAAGTGCGTTTATGGAAAAAACGAATGGGAATGCGAAAATCAGAGGGGCGGCACGGGCGCAAGCCGCAGTGGAAGCCCTTTCCTACGGCGCGTTCTTCATGCTGATGTTCGTGGGCGCAATCGGGATTTTCCTGCAGCTCCAGAGCCAGGACCTGTCGCGCGCGGAATATTCCTATGCGCAGCAGATTGCGTATGGGTTTGCTGACCACATATACGTGACATCAATCGCAGGCACGGGATTCGTGCAAACGGTTTCCATGCCGAACGATTTGCTCGGCAGGAATTACAACCTCACAATCAGCCGCCCGTCCGATGCGATTGGCGCGGCGCAGATGGAAACGGGATTCGTTTACGTGGATTGGGTTTCGCCTGACGGGCGCGTGTCATCGGTGTCCGCGCCAACCATAACCGCGTCGTACGAATTTGCAAACTCGGAGGGAATAAGCGCGAACGACATGAGATTCGTGGTGATAAAATCCGGAATCGGGCGGTTCAACGTGTCAAACGTAGGCGGAAAAATCAAGATTTCGAAGGCATAGGCGATGCGGATGGCGAACAAAATGAAGGGGCAGTATTTCTCGTTCGACGCGATAGTCGCGACGGTGATAATGGTGCTGGCAGCCACCACGCTCGTTGCCTACTGGTTCGGGGTGCAGTCGGTCGTGGAGTCGCGCAACAACCCGATGTATGCCGACGCGTCGAGGATTGCCGAGTCGCTCCTCTCGCCGGGCGTGCCTGGGAATTGGCAGGTGGGTGCGCAGGAAAACGGGAATCTGGCTGGAGCCTGGCAGGTCGGACTGGCAAAGGATTACTCTAATTTGAATGAATTGGATAAGGAAAAAATATCCGCGCTCCGACTGCTCGCGGAGACGCCAGACGAGTATGACGCGGTTGGCAGGATAATGCGCGCGCCTGCGCAGTATTACATTCTGATTGAGCAGGTGGGATGCACGGGAGAAGAGTGCGGCACTTCTTACGAAATAGGAAACAGCCATGTTTTAGATGCTGAAACAGTGGTGGTGGCGCACAGGGGCGCGGTGCTTGAGGGCAAGCCCGTGCGCGTAAGGGTTTTTTTGGGGAAGTGAGACGAAATTGCAGGGGCTGAATAGGTTCACACCCCAAGATAAATGCCGCGTAAATTTATTGAATAATATACCATTCGTCTTTTTTTGCATCATATCCAATTCGTCCATTCGCCACCAGTTGTTTTAGCCGTTTTTTTATCATACTGGATAAGTATGTGAATGGCTCTTTCTCTCTCGCTCTTACTCGTATTCTATAAGTACTGGCTCTACCGCCCAGCTCTTTAATTATCTCGTATGCAACTTCTTGGCTCATGACGTATTCGGCACAAAAAAAAGTTATAACTGTATGTATATTAACTTGAACCGAGTATATCTACTACTGGCACCACCGGCACAGCACTTTAGCAATGTTTTAAAATCCAAAGACGAGATGAATATTATGAAAAAAGTCGGAGAATATGAATTGGATCAATTCTATTGCATGGATTGCGTAGATGGGATGTCTAAACTCCCCGACAACTGCATTGATTTAGTTGTTACCTCCCCACCCTATGATCAGATTAGAAAATATAATGGAAAGGTTGAATTTGACCTGCATAAAACTGGTGAACAGATATATCGCATATTGAAAACTGGCGGAATCGCAGTTGTAGTAATTCAAGACCAAACAAAAAACTTTGCAAAATCATTGACTTCTTTTAAAACAGTGATTGATTGGTGCGATGCCACGGGATTTCGACTTTTTGAATGCGTGATATACCGAAAGCATGGATCAGAAGGAGCATGGTGGAAACAAAGATTTAGAGTTGACCATGAATATATGCCAATATTCATGAAAGGCGACCGCCCTCGATATTTCAACAAAGATCCAATAAAGATACCTTCAAAACATGGCGGCAAAATTATGACCGGCAGCGGCAGTAGAAGAACGGACGGGCAGACGAATCCAACCGTTACTCGCCCGATAAACGCCATGAAATGCAGGGGAACTGTTTGGGATTATTTGATGGCGGGAGATAAAAATCCACTTAAGCGGCAGCACCCCGCAGTATTTCCAGATCAGATACCGTATGATTTTATACAAGTTTTTTGCCCTCCAGAAGGAGTGGTTCTTGATCCTTTCGTAGGAAGCGGATCGACGGCAGTTGCTGCGAAAAAATTAAATAGACATTTTATAGGATTTGATACTGTGCCAGAATATTGCGAGCTGGCAAAGAAAAGAATAGCCGAAGTACCCGCTGGGACGCAGACAAAACTAGAATAATGCGTCGGGCGTTTCCAACGTATATTCGATGTTATTGCCGCTGGTCATAGCCCAAGATAATGGATTTTTAGAGATAAATTCTGCAAAACTGGCATTTGTGATTGATTTTTTATCTCCAGTAAAATCACTTTTTGTAAATTTGTAAAATTTCATATTTTCCCAGCACATCCAGTCATTTTCAACATATTTCCATTCAGTGTGACGAGCAAGAACTTGCATAAATTTGACTATTCTTGCCTTTGCGTCTGGATTGATATTGCAAACACCTGTAGATATTCCCTCGATATTTTCAGGCTCGCCGTTTGAGGAAGAAATTCTCAGCCGGTCGCCCCTCTCCCGTTTAACATTTATACCATCCCGTTCCCTGAAAAAACCGTCCATTCGTTTCATCAAAGTAATGATGTTATCTTCATTGCCATCAAAAATACTTCTTAATGGGTGCCAACTTTCATTTATTCTTAGATAATTAAGCCAGTTAAGCACATTTTCAGGATATTTGAAAAGCACATTGAAGACCCCATCGGTGAAAAGTAGAGGAGGAACCGCTGATGTCGGCACTCGGACATTTTTGTTCTGATGGGAAACTATTCCGACCAGCATATGGATAGTGGCTAGAGGATATTTGAGCCTGAAATTGTTTTTTCCATCATACTGCCGCAGATTGTTTGGTTGTATGCACGTATCGAACTGATTCCAATTCGGAGGCGTGCGTCGTTTATTATAAAGGAGCATATGGTGCCCCATGCTTCTGATGTTTTGCCTGAATATTTCCATGTCCAAGAATATTGGGTTTTTAGCCAAGAAATTTTTGTTGATAACGCCAGTTTTTCCATCATAAAAACCAACTACTTTCCAGCCAAGATATTTGGACATAAACAGACCGCAAAGAAGCCCGTCGCTATCCGGGCTTAAAACACAAGCGTGATTTTTCTCGATAATCCACGGATATTTTTTGGCTATTGCATCGTAATTGATTTTATCGTCTTTGCCACTAAGAAGCTCTTGTATTCTGCTCGACATTCTATCATATCCATACTAAAGTTTTACAATTACCATAATTTACTCAACCGTTACCGACTTTGCCAAATTCCTCGGCTTGTCCGGGTCGCGCTTCAGGATGACGGTCATGTGGTATGCGAGAAGCTGGAGCGGGATTATGTAGAGGATGGGCGCGAAGAGCGCGTCGCAGGCGGGCATCCTGAATGAGAAATCGCACTCGGACAGCACGCTTTGCGAATCCGAAATCCCGATGAGCGTGGCGTTGCGCGCCTTGCACTCGTGCATGTTCGAGACCATCTTCTGGGTTGTTTCATCCGTTGGCGCGACAGCGAGCACGCACACGCCGTTTTCCAGAAGCGAAAGCGGACCGTGCTTGAGTTCGCCGGCGGCATACGCCTCGGCGTGCAGGTAGGTGATTTCCTTGAGCTTGAGCGCGCCTTCCGCGGCAATCGGGAACGAGAGCCCGCGCCCGATGAAGAAGAAATCCTTTTTCCTGCAAAGCTCTTTCGCGAGGTTTTTTATGTCGGCTTCCTTTGAAAGGACCGCATCAATCAACGCGGAGAGGTCGCGCAGCTTTTCAGTTTTCTTATCGTATTGTAAATTTGATAATTTACAATCGCTGAAAAAATTTCGCGAAATTTTTTCATCGTCCTTCGCAAGCGCGAACGCGAGCCGGTAGAGGACTATGAGCTGCGAAGTAAAGCTCTTCGTGGCGACCACCGAGATTTCAGGTCCTGCGCCGATGTATACGCACGCGTCCGCCTCGCGGGAAAGGGAGCTGCCAACCACGTTTGTCACGCCGATTATTTTCGCGCCCTTGCTTTGCGCGTGCCGCACTGCGACGAGCGTGTCCGCGGTTTCGCCCGACTGGCTTATGGCGAGCGCGACCGTGCCCTTGCCGAATATCGCAGCGCCGTACTCCGAGCCGATTATCGCCTCCGAGCGGATTCCCGCGCGCGCAAGAAGCCCCTTGAACACGAGGGCGGAATGATACGAGGTTCCGCACGCGATAATCGAGATTTGCTTTGCGCCGGCGAGAAGCTTTTTCGCGTCGGAGATGTCGGTTGCGAGCGAATTTCTTATGGATGCGCCCTGTTCGCGTATTTCCTTTATCATGAAGTGCGGATAGCCCTCCTTCTGCGCCATCTGCGGCGTCCAGTCAACGTGCGTCGCGGCGCGGAAAACCGGCGTGCCGTCGAGCTTGCAAATCCCGTATCCCTTTGCGGTGATTTCCGCCACCTCGTTTTCCTGCAGGAAGACAAAGTCGCGCGTGTGCGAGAGAACCGCGGGCATGTCGGAGGCGAAGAACATTTCCCCCTTTCCAACGCCTATCAGGAGCGGCGAGCTTCGCCGCGCGGCGTAGAGCTTTTCCTCGCCCTTGTGCATCACGACGAATGAGAACGAGCCGTCCACTTTTTTCAGCGCGGAGAGGAACGCCTGCCTGAAATTCGAGGTTTTTTTGAACTCGCTGGCAATCAGGTGCGCCATCAGCTCGGTGTCGGTGTCAGAGCGCAGCTTGCAGCCCTGCTTGAGGAGTTGCCACCGCAGTTCCTGGAAATTCTCTATTATTCCGTTGTGGACGAGGCAGATTTCGCCGGACTCGTCGGTGTGCGGGTGCGCATTCATGGAATTTACTTCGCCGTGCGTCGCCCAGCGCGTGTGCCCGATTCCGATGCCGCCGACAAGCGAGGAGAAATCGTGCTTCTTTTCTATCTCGGCGAGCTTGCCGGTGTCCTTTATCACCCGTATTTCCTTGTCAAGCACGGCGATTCCCGCCGAGTCGTAGCCGCGATATTCGACGTTCTTGAGCGCCTCAAGCACGATGAGGGACGCCTTCTTGTTTCCGACATAGCCGACAATGCCGCACATAATGACGCCTTTTCAAAATTTTTTTTTCTTATTTTTCTAAACCATTTCGGCAAGCGCGAACGTCCGCTTGACCGCGGTTATTTTCACCCGCACCTGCTTTCCGGCTTTCCCGCCGGCAACAAAAACCACGAAACCCTCGACGTGCGCGATTCCATCCCCCTTCGCGCCCTGCGCATCGATGGTGACTTCATATATTTTGCCCTCCTCGACAGGCCGCCCAATCCCTTCCATGGAGAACCCCCAAGAAGAATGGCTGCGCTTGTTTTAATATTTACCTGAACGGCCTGCTGTTCCTTCTCAGGCGCATCAGCGACGCGCTCCTGCCGAGCTTGGAGAGCAGCCCTCCGTAGGCGCGCTCGAACTCGTCGCCGTCAAGCGCGGCGCGCAAATCCGCCTCGATGAGAACGGCGGGGTAGGCGTATGCCTTGTGCGCGCAGGAAAGGGAGTGCGAAAGCGAGGCGACTTCGGAGAACGTCTTTTGACCTGACAGGAATTCGACGCGCAGAGGGCGGTCTTCCTTCACCGGCTTGATGTAAAACGAGAGTATTTTGCCCGCCCAGTCGCCAAGGTCCTTTAGAACCTGATGCTTTGCCGGCGAGGAGGAATAGGAAAACGCGCACGTGCGCTCGCCGGCTTCAAGCATGAAATGCAGGAAATTCGTGTCGGACGTGTGCGAGAAGCCCGGCTCGTTTTGAGAGTGCTTCTGCGCGATTTCGATGAAGCGCTTGCTCCGGCTGTCCTTTATTATCCCAAGAAGCGTGCAGCCGCCAGACCACGCGGTTTCGTAAAGCGACTTGTAGCCAGCCACCACTTCGTCGTAGAGCGGGCGGATTTCCGACTCCTCGGATGGTTTGTCCGAGAGCAGCGGGGCGATTGAGCCGTCCATGAGAAGCGCGGCGGGGCGGTGCTTTTTCATCAGGTCGGCTGCGCAATTCAATTCGCCCTTGAGCCGAAAAAGCGACTTGTGCCACATCACGTCGTGGCTGTCCAGCCCGCTTCGCATGTCATATTGCAGCGCGGGAAGCGCGGACGGGAAATAATCGTGCGATGCCACGCGCGAGTTTTCGTAGGTGAAGACCGCGCCAACCGTGCGCATGAGGAGGAGGTTGAACCCGTGCAGCTCCTCGCCCGCGATTCCGGCGTCAACCGCGGCGATTTTGCCTGAGATTGGAGTTCCAAGAACCGGATGGACAATCTCGCGCTCAAGCGTTTCGGCGTATTCCATCTTGCCGGAGTTGAAGCGCAGCCGCTTGGCAAGCTCGCTTCTGGAAAGCTCGTTGCTCCTTATTTTCTCCGCTATTTCCCCCAAGCCGTCAAGCATAGGAATATTAATGCCCGATTTCCTTTTATGCGCATGGGGCTCAAGCAGGTTATCGTCATAAGAAACGACTTGAAGATGGGGAAGGGGAAGATTGCAGGGCAGACAGCGCACGCATCAGTTTCCGCGCTTAGGAAAACCGAGCAGAAGAATCCGGAAGCTGTCGAACGCTGGGAAGGGGAAGGGCAGAAAAAAATCGTGCTGAAAGTCGGCTCGGAAGAGGAACTGTTCGCGCTTTTCGAGCAGATGAAAAAGGAAATCCCCTGCGCGCTCATCCGCGACGCCGGGCACACGCAGGTCGAGCCGGGCACGGCGACGTGCTTTGGCGCGGGACCGGCGGACGAGGCGAAGATTGGGAAATACTGCAAGGGGCTTAAGCTGCTTTGAAAGGATAAATGGACGGACTGATGCAAAAATGTCATGCTTATGCGGAAATCTGTGGGTGCTTACCCCGTGTAGTGCCTAAAAAATAGCTATGTTTTTGTATTAAACTTTAGGCACTACGCACGATTTCCTGATTTTGTAGTGCCTAAAAATAGATGAAGAAAGGTTTTATAAAGTTTAGGCACTACAAATAAGCCATGTATATCCGCGCAAAACTCATCAACGGCAAATACTACTACTACCTAGTCGAATCCGAGCGCATGGGCGGCAGGGTTATGCAAAAGACGCGCTCGTATCTTGGCAGCAGGGAAGAGGCGGAAGATTGCGCGAAGAAGGAGGGGCTTAGGATTGTGGAGCCAAAACAGGGCGTCAAGGACAACGGCACGAGCTTGCTGGACGGGCTCATTGCAGCCAAGAAAAAACGGCTTAACTCGCTTAGAATCTCGCCTGAAGTGGAAAAAAAATACCGTGAGGATTTGACGGTATTCTGGACATACCACTCGACATCTATAGAAGGGAGCGCCCTCTCGCTTAAGGAGACCAACCTGTTCCTTTCCGACGGGGTGGTGGGCGCAAATAAGCCATTTGACGACTATATGGATGCGAAAGGCCACAAGGAGGCTGTCGAATTGATTTTCCTGTGGGCGGACAAGGAACCGAAAAGAAAGGTGCAGGAAATGGACATTCTGAACCTGCACAGAACCGCGATGTTTGGCAGGCAGTGGGCGGGCAATTATCGGAAAGTACAGGTTTATATTCGCGGAGCAGCCCATTTGCCGCCTCCGCCCCACGAAATCAGGGGAATGATGCGGAACTTCATTGGGAGTTTGAATGGGAGCAGAGGGAAGCAACGCCCCATAGCTCACGCCGCTGAAACACACTCGGATTTCGAGGCAATCCATCCATTCGTGGATGGCAATGGCAGGGTCGGGAGGCTTTTGGCAAACTGGATGCTGATGCGCGAAGGATACCCTCCTATCATCATAGAAGTGAAAGAAAGGAAGAAATACTTCAGGTTGCTGGAAGAAGCGCAGGTAAAAGGCAACCCCGCGCCGCTCATCTGGTTCTTCAAAAGCAAGCTCAACCAAGCATACGATTTCTATCTGGAGCGAGCTGACCCTGATTACAACAAGCAGATAAGGGTCGCGAAAAAGAAAATTGCCTAGGAATCGAGACGGCGCCCTTCACCTTCGTATAAATCCTCAGCGCTTCAGCCACGCTCCACGCCTGCGAGACTGCGCCCGCGGGAGACATGCTTTTCGGCTCGTATATTTCGGGGAGCGTGCCAGCGCAGCCCTCGCGCATGGCTGCGGCAAGGGGCTTGAGCGCGGAGAGGATTTGAGGCGCGCTTTCGGGATGCACGCGAAGCTGCGCGTCGTAGAATGCGCCGAGCAGCCACGGCCAAATCATTCCTTGGTGATAAGCCGAGTCCCTCTGCTGCGAATTGCCCGTGTATTCGCCATGATAGCGCGAATCCTGCACTGCGAGCGTGCGAAGACCGAGCGGAGTGTAGAGCCGCGCGCGCACGAGGTTGAACACGTACAGCTGCTGGATGCGGTTGAGCGGCGAGTGCGGAAGCGAGACTGCGAATATCTGGTTCGGGCGAAGCGAGGAGTCTGCGGGCTCTATCACGTCGAAAAGCCCGCCGTCACCTGCGGAAAGGAACTTCTGGAAGGAATTTTTCGCCCCCTCGGCTATTGGCGCGACAATCGAGGCGGTGCGCCTGTCGTTGAATCGCCCGGACAGCTCAAGCATGAAGCAAAGGTTCGAGCGCCAAAGCGCGTTAATTTCCACGCACTTGCCCTTGCGCGAGGTCACTGCCACGCCATCCACCTGCGCGTCCATCCAAGTCATCGCCGGCGCGAGGGTGCGGATGAGGCAGTCGTCGTCCATGCGCGCAAGCTCGTTGCCCTGCACGTAAGAGGAGAGTATGGCGCGCATGGGCTTCCAAAGCGAATTGCGCACGAATTCAAAATCCCCGGTGTGTTCCGCGAACTGCCGCACAGCGTTGATGAACCAGAGCGGGGCGTCTGAGGAATTGTAGCTTGGCTGCCCGTCCTCGCCCGTGAAGTTCGGGAGCAGGCCGCCGCGGATGGATGCCGCGTGGCGCAGGAGAATTTCGCGCGCAAGGGGAATCCTCCCCGTTGAGAGCAGCAGCCCCGGAAGCGAAATCATCGCATCCCTGCCCCATTGCGAAAACCACGGATAGCCCGCGATTATGCCCTCTTTTCCGGCGGCGGAAACGACGAACGAATCCGCGGCAAGGCAGAGCATGTCCGAGAAATCGGTGCGCGGCACGCCGCTTGACTGCGAGAATTGGGACTGAAGACGGGCAAGGCGCGCGGACTGCCTGTCGAGCAAATCCAGCGCCTCGGACGGGGAGAGCCCGTCAAGCGAGCAGCAGAAGTGCAGCTCCTCGCCCTGCGAAAGCGAAGCTGAAAACCCGCCTGGGGAGAAAAGCGTTTCCGCGTGCGGATAGCCGCGCTCGCGCTCAAGCGAATAAATCGCGTTCCTGTAATTCGTGGGCGCGGGCGAGAACCTGCCGTGCGAGGAGCAGACGCGCATGTGCGAAGGCGAATTCAATTCAAAGCCGCGGCTGTCGTGCGAAAACTCGATTCGCTTGTCCGAAACCGTCGGGTCGGAATGAATCGGGCGGGGGAAAAGAAGGGGGCGGACGAAGATTGATGCCGCGCCTTTCCCCACTATTCGGTAGGATACGACAACCGTGTCCTTGCCGTGCACGAGCCGGATGGATTTCTCAAGCCGCCTGCCGCCGAGCGAGTAGATGAACGTGGGGTGCGAGGAGAACTCGAAGCCCACGAGGTGGCGGAAGCCCTCGGGGTATATCGCGTTCGGATAGGCGTTCGTGGAAAGCTGGAACTCGACGCCGTCGCTCTCCACTGCCTCCTCGAATTTGGAGAGCAATACGTGCCGCCCTTTTGCCACTGGCGCGCGCGAGGCGGTTTTGCCGGAAAGATTGGAAAGGTCAGCCACCAAAAGCCCGTGGTATTTGCGGGCGTTCATGCCGATTGCCGTTGAAGAGGAATAGCCGCCCCTGCCGTTTGCCATCAGCCACTCGTGGCGCAGCGCCTTGGAGGGGGTCAAATCGAACGCAGAAAGCGAAATCATGCAGAGGAAACGCTTGCTGCGTATAAAAAGGTTATTAGCCGCGCTTGCAGATGTGCGCCGCGCTTGCCTGCCAACGCAAAACGACGCTGCGTGGTTTTAAAAACCTGACAGGGCTAAGCCAAAAGAAGTTTCGATAACTTAGGTTTTGGAACAAGGGAGGTGCAGGAATGACTGTGAAGGATTCGGCGGCAATGGTGGAAAAAGGGGAGTACATAATCGGAATAGCGGTGATACTCGCCGCGCTTCTGGTTTCCACCACGATTTACATCAGCATGAACGGGCTGCAGGAAACCATGGCAAAGCTCAAGCTTACGGTTCCGGCACAGACGGCTGCGCCAGCGGCGGCAGCGCCTGCTGCGGCGGCTCCGGCGGCAGCGGCTCCTGCGGCGGCAGCGCCAGCGGCAACCGGCGTGCAATCAATCGGAAAAATCGCCGGCAATTTCCAGGAAACGAAGGAAACCGTCTGCATGAACGGCAGCAAGCCCATAGTGTACATGTTCACCACTTCATGGTGCCCGCACTGCACTTGGGAAAAGCCGGTTATGAAAAAGGCGGTTGAGCTTTTCGGCGACAATGTTGACCTGAGAATATATGACGTGGATGTCGCGCAGCCGCCTGCGGCTGACATGGCAGTCTACCAGAAGTTCAACCCTGACGGCTCGATTCCGACCATTGTCATCGGGTGTAAATACTTCCAGATAGGAAGCGGTGAAACACTGGGCGAGGCAGGCGAAATTGCCGTGATTAAGAAGGCAATCTGCGCATCGTTCGGAACGAACGCGCCCGCAGTCTGCGCTTCCTGAGTTTTTTTTCTTTTTTTCCTTTTTGTTTTCTTTCTCGTTTTCTATTTTTTCCGACAGCCAATTGCTTAGCGCAGGCGAACGCGGCGGTCTCCTTTTATTTTTTGCTTTCTTTCTCCTCTCATGAAAAAATCCACAAGAGGCGCGAAGCGCAAACCTGCAGGGCGGGGGCGAAAGCCGCCCACGAGCAATCAGGAGAAGCCCGACTCCAAGGCGGGCAAAAACCCGATGTGGATATTCATAGTGGTCGCGATAGCCCTGGCTGGCGCGGCATACGTTTTGATTTTCTCAGGCGGTTCGCCGTCCGCAGGGCAAGCGCAGGTTGCGAAGCCGAACGCAACGGCGACCGGCAGCCAGAACAGCACGGGCGCAATGGCGGCTTCACCTCCGAAAATAACTTTCAACGGGCTAAATGGGGCGCAGTATTCCGGCAATTCGGACTCATCCGTGGTGTTCGTGGAATATTCGGATTTTCAGTGCCCCTATTGCGCGACTGCGGAGGAAACCATCAGGGCGGTGAAGGCAGGATATCCGAATGCCCTGTTCGTTTTCCGCAACTACCCCCTTGCCATGCACCAAAATGCGCAGAAGGCGGTGGAGGCGGCAAAGTGCGCGGGCTTGCAGGGGAAATTCCCTGAAATGCATGATGAAATGATTGCCCATCCGGATTCGCTTTCAGTCGGCGACCTCAAGGGATACGCCGCGGGCATCGGGCTGAACGCCACGGAGTTCGGAAACTGCCTTGACGGCGGGAGGATGGCTGGCGAGGTGGCGGCTGAGAAACGCGAGGGCACGTCCGCAGGAATCCGCGGAACTCCGGGCTTCCTCGTGTTTTCCAAAAATGACAGGAGCGCCGCGCTTGAGCGGAAACTCTACGGGATTTCCGACAGGTTTTTGGGGCTCGGCGTGAATTCCGCCGTGGTCGAGGTGGATGGCGCTGGCGCGGGAATCGTGTTCGCGGGCGCGGTGCCATACTCCGACTACAAGTCGGTGCTGGACTCGTTCAACTGAAAACCAGCCCTTTCCCTTTTATTCTTTCTTTTCGCTTCCCTAATCATGTCGGAGATGCAGAAGTTCATCGAATCATGCCTGCTCGGCGCGTCGCGCGAGATTGCGAAGGCGAGCGCGGCGGGGCTCAAGATAACCGTGAAGGGGCGGAACGACCGCGCGACCTCGGCGGATTACGCCTCCGAGAAGCTGATTATTTCGAGAATTGAGAGGCAATACCCCGACTCGCTCGTGCTTTCCGAGGAGACGCGCACGGACGCGGAGCTGTCCGCGGACTCGCTTTTTGTCATTGACCCGATTGACGGCACGCACAATTTCATGCAGGGCATTCCGTTCTGGGGAATTTCAATCGCGCATTTCTCCGGCGGCAAGCCGACTGCGGGCGGAATATATTTCGTGCCGCAAAAAACGATTCTTTACGCGGAGAAAGGCAAGGCGCCGACCATGAATGGAAAGGGGATTTCCGTGTCCAAGACCGGAAAGCTCGAGGACTTTTTCCTTCTCTGCGACAGCCGGCTGCACCTCGCGGTTGATTACGGATACCTTGACGCGGTTTTGGAGTTGGAAAGGATTAGCCAGCACACGCGCTTCATGGGCTCGGCGATTTACGAGATGGGCTACGTTGCCTGCGGGATGGTGGATGCCGAGATTGATTTCCGGCTCAAGCCGTACGATTTTGCGGCTGCGGCATACATCGCCGAGCGCGCGGGCGCGACTGCGACTGATTTTGAGGGGAAGCCGTGGGGCTTGGAAACCACGAAGTTCGTGATTTCAAACGGAAAGCAGCACGGGCGGATTCTGGAGATTCTCAATTCGAATGGGAAAAAGTAGTCGTTAGTTCCTGCTTTGCTGCTGCTTGCCCGCCTCCTCCACGCCCTCCGCTTTTTTTGAAAACAAGTCAGGATAGTGGGAGAGAAGCACTGAAACGGAGAGCATTCCCGTCGAGGAGAAAAGCGCGACTGCGACAAGCGCGAGCAGGAAGCCGGCGATGTTGAGCATTCCGAGCGCGGACGAAAAACTTCCCTTTGCCTGCAGGACGGAATTTCTCGCCTCATTCATGTCAGAGGACGCCTTGCGGAGCGAAGCCACTGCCGATGCCGCAGAGCCGGAACTGGAGTTTAAGGATTGCGAAGCGCCGCGGAGCGCGGACGAGGCGGTGCGGAGCTGCGATACGGAAGAGGAAAGTTGCGTGTCAAGGGAAAGCAGCGGGTTTTGCGCGATGGATGAGAGCAGGTTGCCGATTCCGTCGGTGGCGTCCGCATAGGATGAAACCGCGATTGTAAGGTTGGCTATCGCGCCAGGAGCCACGCCCGCAACGTCCGCTGAATAGGAGAGCGTCTGCTGAGCGTCGCCTATGGAAAGCGCGGCAGCATCAAGCGAAGGATAGGCCGAGGCGCCGATTCCCTGCACGAACAGGAAGAACGCGGCGTATGCCAGAAGAGTGAGGACGAGCCCTGCGCACGCGAGCGCGAGCGCTGCCAGCGAGAATAGCACCGCCGTATTCTTCATTATGTTTGGGGGGATTTGCATTCCGCTACCATCTCGTCTGTTTTCCGTCACCATGTCTTTTGTTTTTCGCTATCATTTTCTGTTTTCTGTCATCATCTCTTTTGTTTTTCGCTATCATTTTCTGTTTTCTGTCATCATCTCTTTTGTTTTTCGCTATCATCTTCTGTTTTCCTTCATCATCTCTTCTGTTTTTCTCAATCATCTTCTGTTTTCCTTCATCATCTCTTTTGTTTGCCGTCATCATCTCTTCTGTTTGCCGTTCTTTTTCCCGCCTTTCTCATTTTTCTTCGCGCCGGCTCCTGACCCGAATCCGGGTTTCCTGTTTTTCATGTGCAGGAAGGAAGCAATGCCGATGAGCAGCATGAGCCCGAAAATCACCGCCATTGCAGCCACCGCGATTGAGAGCGATTCGGAGTCCTTTATTTTCGAGGATGCCGAGTCCGCCGCCTGTGCCGCAAGCGCGACTCCGAGCGCAGGGTTTGCGTATGCCTGCTCCCGCGCGCTGCTGATTTGGCTGCGCGTCTCGGCGAGGTTCGCCGGGAAAAGCACCGGCTTTGCCGCGCTTGAGTTGAGCTTCGCCTCGATTATGGATATGTTCGCAAGCGCGTCGTCAATGTTCCGCCCGCTTTGCAAAAGGTAGCCCTCCTGCGCAGACAGGTCAGTGAGAAGCGAGGAGATTGTCCGGTTCGCTGAAACGAAATCGCCCTGCTCGATTGCCTTGCGCACGTTCTCAATTAATGCGCGGTATGCGCTCGTGTTCACGTTCTGGCGGTATGCCGTGGATTTGTCCTCCACCACAACCAGCTTGACCTCCACCAGCTCAAGCTGCAGGTTCGCCTGTGAAGAGAGTTTTTCGTTTTTCGCCAGCTCCTCCTTCGCGGCTTCGCCCGCAACCGCGTCCACTATCGCATCGGCGGACTTGCCAAGCGAAAGCGCGAGGTCAGCCGCCTGCGGATAGGATTTCGCCGCGAGCTTCGCGTTTATGTCCGCCACCGTGGCGTCGAACGAAGCTATCATGGCAACCGCGCCGCCCTTTGCCTGCGGGCGGCAGGGCGCGACCTTGTCGCTTGCCTGCTTGACAAGCTGCTTTATGGAAACTCCGACGCGCTGCGACAGGTTCGCCTGAACAACGGGCGCGCCGCTGATTATCTTGTTCGAAAGGGCGGACGCGCTCGCGTACTGGTAATGGCTGTAGTCCAGCTGCGCCTGCGAAAGGTCGTCGCCGAACGTGTCCGGCTCGACGGCGATGTTGAGCTTGAACGCCGCCTGCTTGACTGATTGGAGAGATTGATAGGATTGGTTCGCGCTCGCGAGCAGATGCTGCACGGACGAATTCGCCATTGTTTCATTCACCAGAAACACTTTCACCAGCTTGTTCATGGTATCGGCGACGAAAAGCCGGTTGCCGTCGAGCGTTACGTCCTCGGGGTAGGAAAGGTTCGCGCCCGGCATGGATGAATCAAGAATGGAAAGAGGATAGCCATCGAGCGCGAACTCGACTATGCGGTTCGCAGTTGTGTCCGCGACAAAGAGCCGGTCGTTTTGCAGCGCCATGCCGCGCGGGGAGTGGAGCGTAACTCCGCCCAGCCCCCTGCCGATTGCGAAGAGGTAGGCGAAGTTCGAATCATATACGAACACCAGCCCCTTGTCGCTGTCCGAAACGTAATACCTGTTGTTGTATGCTTCGATGTCCTTGGGGGACGAGAGGAGCCCGTCGGATGCGCCAGCGCCTATTGCAAGGAATGAGAATGATTTCGTGGCTTTCGAGTAGGCGATGACCTGCCCCTTGCCCGCGTCGGTTATGTAGAAGAAATTCTTGTCTGGCGCGAGCCCGGTTGGATTGCCCATGCTTCCGCCCGAGTTCCAGTTGAGTATCTGCGAGCCGGTGCCCGCATATGTTTTTATCGTGCCCGAACTTCCGTCTGCAATGTAGATAAGCCCATTGTCATACGACATCCTCATCGGAGTGTAAAAGGGCGACTCCGAGCTTTCGCGAGAGCCGATTGACGCGCTTATCCGCCCGTAAGTGGTTCCGTTGTAGGTCTGGAGAAACGCCTTGTTTGCGTCCGTTACGTAGAGTATGTTGTTGGCGTAAAGTATTCCAGTCGGCTGGGAAAACGAGAATTGATTGCCAACGTCCAAGCTTGACGACCCGTTGAAGCTTTGCACGAACGTGAAGCTCGCAAAAGAGGAGGACATCAGGATGAGGAGCGCGAAAAAGGCACGGGCAGACGACGCTTGGCTGAAAAAACCTGTCATTGGCTCACCGAACGCAATTCGCGCTTGCAATTAAAAAAGAGCGAGGTTTTCAGGATAGGCGAAGGGACTTCAACTCTGCCTCAAGCTCATTCCTGCTTTTCTTCAGCCGCGCAACTCCGGACGCCATTGCCGCTTCAGCCACGGCGATTGAAACCGCAGGAACAACCCGCTTGTCAAACGGAAGTGGAACAACCGTGCCCTGCGAAAGCTCCTTTTCCCCCACCACGCCGGCAAGCGCGTGCGCGGCTGCGAGCTTCATCTCCTCGTTGATTTGGCGCGAGCGCACCATGAGCGCGCCTCTGAAAATGCCGGGGAAGCCCAGCACATTGTTTATTTGGTTTGGCAAGTCTGCGCGCGCGGTCCCGATTATCGCTGCGCCCGCTTTCTCCGCCTTTTCAGGGCTTATTTCAGGAATCGGGTTTGAAAGCGCGAAGACGATTGGATTTTTCGCCATGCTTTTGATTTCCTTTTCCCCGATTATATCGGGGGATGAAACACCGATGAATACATCCGCGCCGCAAAGCGCGTCTGCAAGCGTTCCTCGCTTGCCCGCCCTGTTCGTCAGCTTCGCAAGCTCGAGCTTGTAGGGCGGGAGCTTTCCGTCCCCTTCGTCGTGGATTATGCCCTTGCTGTCGCACACGCAAACGTCCGTAAAACCGTCGAGCGCGAGGAGCTTTGTTATTGCGTATCCCGCCGCGCCTGCGCCTGCGACCACCACGCGCGCGCTTGCCTTGTTTTTGCCTACAACTTTCAGCGCGTTTAACATGCCTGCAAGAACAACTACTGCTGTTCCGTGCTGGTCGTCGTGGAAAACGGGAATGTCAAGCTCGGATTTGAGTCTGCGCTCGACTTCAAAGCATTTCGGCGACTCGATGTCCTCAAGGTTTATCCCTCCGAACACGGGAGAAATGTTTTTCACGGTGGCGACTATTTCGTCAACAGTGCGGCAGGCGAGGCAGAGGGGGAATGCATCCACCCCTGCGTAGGATTTGAAGAGCGCTGCCTTGCCCTCCATCACAGGCAATGCGGCAAGGGGACCGATGTTTCCCAGCCCCAATACGCGCGTGCCGTCTGAGACGACTGCCACTGCGTTCCATTTGAGCGTAAGGTCGTAGGCAGACGAGGAGTCGCGCACTATTTCACGGCAAACATCTGCCACGCCCGGAGTATAGGCGAGCGAGAGCCCCTCCTTTGTGCCGCAGTCCACCTTGCTTCTTACTTCGAGTTTTCCCCTGTTTTTCCTGTGAAAGAAAATTGCCCTGGATGCCAAATCGTCCGATGATTTTGCCATAAGAACACGGAGGAGTGATGGAGCGGAACAGATTATAATTGGTGCTGCGCGCTTTCCTGCCCATAAGCACTGCTAGATGACAACCCATTCCACTGCGCGGAACTGCCAGCTTAATCTTCGCCAAGGGCTTTTTTCATTAAAATGGCTTTGGCTCTATCGTAACCATGCCCAAAGTTCTGAATCGCATCATATACTTTCCGTGCGTCTTTTTTCGGAACTTTCTGCGCAAGGATAGTATATGTTTCGGAAGTTAAATCTGGAATAAGCATAGCTTCAGATGCATCTGATGCTGAAATCTTTTTCGCGAAGCGCGGCGCCACTGAATAATCAATCATACTGCGCTTCGCCTTCAATATCTGCAATGCTCCTTTCGAAGTAAGAATCTGCCCCTCAAGATGGCTCCGCACTCTTGTATTCCATGGTATATGAGAAACTCGCAGTGCGTCCTCTTCTCCCTCTATGTTCATCAGCAAAGCACCGATGGTTTGGTCGTCAGTTATGTTGCCCTTTTCAAGCAAGTCCGCTGACGCGTTTGAATCGCCTTTGAACAGTTTCCCAAGTATCCTCTGCGCGCCCCATTCTATTTCATATTTGCCTACAAAGGCAGTGTCCGCGTCTTTCTTTGTTTCGATTCTGTTCGCGAGCATTTGGTGCAACTCTTTAGGTGGCTGTGCGTTTGCCAGGAGTTCTGCAGCAGACTTCGAACTTTTGAAATATTTGGAGACAAGCGTTTGCGCTGGCTTCAAAGATAACGGATTGCCGCTAAAGGCGAGCCGTGCATCCGCTTCATTATCGATTCTACGCGCGAGTATCTGCTGGTCCAGCTCAGATAGCTTGCAGCTAGCAAGGACGATTGCAGCGTCATTGGAGCTCAGTTCTTCGAAATACGGGCGCAGTTTTTTCAAGATAATATTCTGTGCTGCGTCCTGTATTAATGAGAATCGTTTGTATTCCCCTCTTATTGGTGGGCCGTACCACCGATTCCACTCCGTTGAATCTATGGGGATGTAGGTGTCTCCTGGGGAGCGGGTCGTGCTGGGGATGTAGTTGTCTGGGAAGAGGAACATGTCTTTAATAGCACGAGTCATGCTCTCCGGCGTATTGGTTTCGCTTGCGAGTGCCAAGTACCTATCTGCAATTACCTTCGAGACTCTAGAGTTGTTCGCTGCACGTTCATTATTGTAGTAACCCATAGTGATTAAACGCATAGATTCTAACTTGACTTGCTCCAACTCATCAAAGTTATTGATTTTGTTTACAAGGATTTCTAGCGTGGGATAGACACAAAACTTATCACCATGAAACTCCATTACTCCCTTACTATTTAAAATAACGTCTAATGCATCCGCCAGTAGATCCGAACATCTTTTAGCACAGAAAGTGTTTTGCTTTTTCTCCTCGTAGAAAGGACGCGACCAAAATCAGCCTGAAGCTTCAGACGTCATTTTTCGGCGCGGAATGTGATGTCT
>Ga0172369_10001676_pt1 | contig 31771 bp, 41 predicted proteins | sample LakKiv25m_FD_114539 | JGI IMG/M metagenome (GOLD analysis project Ga0172369, IMG submission 114539) | Freshwater microbial communities from Kabuno Bay, South-Kivu, Congo - kab_022012_11.25m | ecosystem: Environmental > Aquatic > Freshwater > Lake | place: Democratic Republic of the Congo... | reverse complement strand
TATCCATGAACTCTTGAAATCCTCTACCTTTTTTATTCATAGGTCAATTCCATATAAATTCGAATCATGGATGACGCTTTTGGAGTTAATCCGGGCATAATCTTGGAAAAATACTATTAAAGGATATGCCAATTAATGATTGCGTAGAGGAAAAATAAAAATCATCAAGATTCAATTCCATCCTATCCTCAACCTATTCATGAACTCTTGAAATCCTCTACCTTTTCTAATCAACGTTTTTGATCAGCAAGTCATAATTATAATCATAAATATGGAGTTAATTTGGGTATAATCTTGGAAAAACGCTATTATAACATATACTAATTATGAACTAAGTAGAGGAAAAATAAAAATCATCAAGATTCACTTCCTATCCTATCCACAATCTATCCAAGAACTCTTGAAATCCTCTACCTTTTCTATTCATTTTGCTCAGGGATTTTCTAATTATTACAACAACCTTTACATATCATTGCCTTTATATTACAGAAAAGTGAAACAGCACGCTATCCTCCCGGAAAAAGTAAAAAGATATGAAGAGCTCTTACGTAAAGCTTTGAAATCCTTTGAAATAGGCGTACAGGAAAATTCCCATTTAAGAAACGTGTGCGAAGATTTTTCAAATATGGCAAGTTCATACTACGATGACGGGATACACTTTATGGAAGAAGGGGATTTGGTGAATGCTCTTGTATGTTTTAGTTATGGACATGCGTGGCTGGATGCCGGTGTAAAACTCGGCGTATTTAAAGTAAGTGATGAAAATCTGTTTACAATTTGAAGAGGAAAAATAAAATGTCAAATTATATTGTTACGCTTGAAGCGGCATGGCTTGTGAAAAGTGTAGAAAGTGTTGAAGATGCAATGAACATAGCGATATCAGAAGTTGGGAAGATGCTTAATCCTGACCTTAACTTTGTTGAGATAGAGGTGGGAACAACAAGTTGTCCTGCATGCGGTGAGGCTTTCGATAGCGTATTTATGGCAGCAGGTACTGCTCTTGTGGGAGTTCTGCTTGAGATGAAGGTATATGATGCGGAAAGTGAGGAGCATGGCGCAAGAATTGCCAAGTCTACAATAGGGAAAGCTTTGAGAAATACACCTCTAAATGTTATTGACGTAGAACAATTTGAAGGCGGAAGGGAAAAGAAGAGAGAGAAACTTAAGGTTTTCACTGAAGAATAGAAATGAGGCTGGCAGCTCTAATATCAGGAGGCAAGGATTCATCCTTTGCAATATATAAAGCACTACAGGCAGGACATACTGTAACAAATCTTGTCACGATCAAACCGGCAAATGAAGACTCATACATGTTCCATTCTGCCAATATCCACCTGACAAGCCTCATATCAGAGTCATGCGGCATTCCTTTAACATCACAGGTATCATCCGGTGAGAAGGAAAAAGAGCTTGATGACCTTAAAAATGCGCTGGCGCCACTTAAAGTGGACGGCATTGCTGTTGGAGCTATCGAATCAGAATACCAGGCGATGCGGGTGAGGCGTATTTGTGATGAGCTTGGCCTAGTTATGTATGCCCCTTTGTGGCATAAAGACCCGGAAAGCCTGCTTTTAGAAATGATCGAATGCATGGACATCATTATGGTTAAGGTCGCAGCAGGCGGTATGGATGAGTCATGGCTGGGCAGGCACTTTGACAAAAAGCTGGTAGCTGACCTTAAAGAACTGAATCGCAAGTCCAGGGTGCATCTTGCAGGCGAGGGCGGCGAGTATGAGACTCTGGTGCTAAATGCGCCCTATTACGACAAAAAAATAAAACTTATTGAAACTAAGAAAGTGTGGATGGGGGATTACGGAGTATTGAAAGTAATGGATGCAGAGCTTGTTTCATGATCCGTGAAAATTTTACAACGAACTCCGACTAACTTAATACGAAATCACGCTACTGGAGTTCGTTTCAGTTCGTAAAAGTTCGTTGTTGACGTTATTGTATTTTTTGATTTTTTAGCTATTTTATCAGATTTGCCCAAGGCTCAGTTCTCTTCGGTCTTAATTTTTGTTTCTTTCAACTTGAACAATTCAGCAACCGTATCAAGGAATCTTTCATCATCGTGTTCAGCGGCATTCCTTAAGATCTTTGTTGGTTCAGCCAGTATCTGTTTGGCAAAAGAATGCGTCATATCATCCAGGACATCTCGTTCTATATCACCGATCGTATGTCTTGATTTTAGTTTATTTATTGCTGTTTCGCGCTCCTTTTCCCGGATTTGCTCGACCTTGGAATAAAGAGCTGATATGATATTATCCGCTTGCTGGCGCTTATACTGTTTCTTAAGAAGACCAAGTTCCTCTTCTATTATGATCTCTGCCTTTTTTGCTTCCGCCTTTCGCTTTTCCAGGTTTGCTTCACTGATACTTCTTAGGCCGTCGATATTATGAAGACTGACTCCAGGTATTTCACTTACGCTTCCTTCTATATTCCTGGGATTTCCTATATCGACAAGCATAATATCTTTTTTGCGTTCTTCCATTAATCTAGACATGATCTCATGTGTCAGGACAAAATGCGGGGCTTTGGTAGCACTTATCACTACATCAGATCTTGGAATGTAGTTCTCCATTATTTCATACTGCACGGCTTCTCCGTTCAATTCACTTGCAAGAGTTTTTGCCTTATCGAATGTCCTGTTGGCTACATAAATTACTTTGATATTCTTATTGGCAAGGGCTTTAGCGACCAGTGTTCCCATTTCACCGGCACCAATTACCATCACTGTTTTCCCATCAAGCCCTCGAAGTTCCTTTTCAGCCAATTCCACAGCAGCTGAACCAATAGATACTGAGCCTTTGTTAATTCCCGTCTCGTTCCTCGTTCGTTTACCCACCTGGATCGCCTTATTGAATGCGGTATCGAGGGTTTTTCCAACAGCTCCGGCCTTTTTTGCCATCAAGAACAATTCCTTTACCTGCCCAAGTATCTGATCTTCACCTACAATCATCGATTCAAGACCTGAAGTCAGGCGTAAAAGATGTCTCAGTGATTCATCATGATCGAGGAAATCAATGATCCGTGACGAAACTTTCATGTGTTTTGCAAAATCAAAAAGTACTTTGCTACCTTTTGGTGAGACCACGTAAACTTCAACTCTATTGCAGGTCTTCAGGACCGCGCATTCCTCAACAAGTTCATGTGACTTAAGGTGCACCAGTAGCTGGTCTATGCCGCCATGCCAGGCGCCTTCCATTTCCACAATCGTCGCCTTGGTATGCGTGATTAGCATGCTTGATATTTCGGTCATTAATTCGTCCTATTTTTGCGTTCGTTTTATCTTATATGCTTTGATGCTGTCATATATGCTTTTTCATATGATTCCTTGAAGGAGTTCCAAACTTCATTATCATTGATGATATTCCATAAGATATTTCTGCGTTTTTTCTGGTCATCAACCAAAGTTTTTAATTTTTCCCGGATTTCGTTTTGAAGCCGCGACATATCTGTGAAATCAGGAGTTATTACTTCTTCTATTTTCTGGCGAATGAATTTTGAAAGAGCAGGACTTTGGCCACCTGTGGAAATGCCGATCACGATGTCGCCCCGACTGATAACTGAGGGGACGATAATATCCCCGATATCATCCACGCGGTTGATAAATTTCCCGTTATCTTTTGCGATCGTCGCTATTTTTTCATTAAAGACCGGATCATTAGTTGCTGGAATAACTATAAAGGCTTTTTTCAAAAAAGAATCGATTTCGTTTTCGCCAATATCTTTGATCTTGATGAGTTCGATCTTTCCTTCATTATGAAAACGATCCAATCCGGGAGTAAATTCCTTACTTATAACTTTCACTTTAGCACGATCACAAAAAAAGAACGCTTTGCGTTCACCCACCTCTCCCCCTCCAAAAATAACTATCTCTTTTTCATGCAGGTCGATCATTAGAGGCAAGAATTCACTCATAACCTCACGCCTGTTTTCTTAAACTCCCTTTCACTGAAAAGAATGCTATAATCTTTTATCCCTGTTGCAAGAGATATCTCTTTTGCGATCTTCTCGCACTCCTCGCGCGAGTATGCATGCACCATTGTGAAGAGATTATATTTCCAGTCAGGATAACGCGGTCTTTCATAACAATGGGTAACCTCCGGAAAGCCCGCCATTATGGCTCCTACTTCTTCCACTTTATCATCAGGAACATTCCATGTGCACATGGCATTTGCCGTTATTCCGATCGCCCTGTGCCCGATAGAAGCGCCAAAGCGCCGGATAACGCCATCATTAATCCTTTCATGCAATCGCTCAATGACTTGCGTTTCGGTAAGATGCAATTCTTTTGCTATTAATCCAAACGGTTCAGGAATTATCTGTATTCCATCCTGGATAAGTTTCAATAATTTTATATCAATTTCGTCCATGTTATCAGATAAATTTATTTAGTGGTTGTTCATATTAGAAAATGGATAGGAATAAGCTATCCAATATAGCGCTTTGGATACATTAATATGATAGATATAAAAAACGTTTTAGAAGTTATAAATGAGTTATTGGTATTACCTATAGCAATTATCACTTTCGTTGTTTTGATTTATATAACTATATATTTATGGAAAAAAGACCAGGATGTGATCAGGTCGAGGATATTTCTAAAATACTGTGAGATCAAGAAAGCTTTCATTTTATTAGCAGCATTTGCCTTTGTTTTAATACTGCATGTGGCTTTAATTTATATACCGCATCTTTTTTCATCAAACTTTTTCTTTTTTATTGAAGATTTGCAAAGGATTTTAGGTTTGGTGCTGATATTAATATTGATCTCATTTGTGTATTTTATCTATAGAAGTATAATCGGATCCAGATCCGGGTTGGACTGACATATAATTTAGGTGCCGGGGATTTCATTTTAATCCCGGTAAACTTTTTTGTTCAATGTTATCGAAGCATAAAAATAATTGTCTCAAGTTCGTACCCGACTGTGGTTTTCAAATCAGAAAATAATAGAAAATCTCCAAAGTTAATCAGAATCACCGGTTCAACCTGATATTTGCACTTTTCCAATCCTCTCCAACGCCATGAAGGGTTTCTATTGAACCTTTGACCATGCCGGAAAGGATCTTTTTGACAAAATCATTCATGGGAATTTTTTTCCCATCTACCTCAAGAACAATATCGGTTTCTTCCATTTTATACCTCAGTTCACAGTATGTAGGATTATTGTTATAATTCTATTGTTTTGACCACACGACATCATAGAAAAATTTATGCGTATGAAACTAATTGTACGCGTATATGCAGGACTACAAGATAAGGATCCTTGATATGCAAAAAGAGGAACGACCCCGTGAGAGACTTTTAAAGAACGGTGCATCGGCATTGAGCGATTCTGAACTCCTCGCGATAATCCTCAGGACTGGTTCGAAAAATGAGAATGTCATAAACCTCTCACAGAGGATCCTTGGTGAATATAACATTAAACAGCTCTCACAAATAAACATCACACAATTAATGAAAGTCCATGGGATAAAGGAAAGTAAAGCAGCACAGATTTCAGCCTGTTTTGAGATAGCAAGGCGTCTTGAATCTTTCAACAGCGCAGAAAAACCCAAGATAAGCTCGCCAGAAGATGTTTACAGGCGGTTATTCCCGCGAATGAGGGAACAGAAAAAAGAAATGTTCATCGAGCTCTGTCTTGATACGAAGAACCATATCCTGAAAGAGGAAGTTATCTCCCTGGGTTCTTTGAACGCAAATGTCGTACATCCAAGGGAGGTGTTCAAACTGGCCCTGACCGAATCGGCAGCCCATATAATCGTAGCGCATAATCATCCCTCAGGCGACCCCGCGCCAAGCAGGGAAGATATTGAAATAACAAAAAAATTAGTCGAGACCGGAAATATTATGGGGATAACAGTTCTTGACCATGTGATAATAGGCGATGGGAGACATTTCAGCATGAAAGAAGCAGGTCATATCTGATAAGTGATTTATGGCATATTCCGCGATCATCCTTGCAGGAGGCAGGGGAAAACGCATGGGTTACAGGGAAAAGGCCCTTATGGTCATAAACGGGAAACCACTTGTAACTTATGTCATACAAAGCCTTGAGAAAGTGGTCGATGAGATCATAATTTCAGTTCGCGATAGGGCCCAGGAAGAATTAATGAATTTAATGTTGCCAGGATACACTTGTGTATGTGACGAGTTTGAAAATAAAGGTCCGCTTTCAGGAATACTTTCAGGTCTTACTCTCTGCCGGAATGAATTTTGTTTTATAGCCGCATGCGATATGCCTTTTATTAATGGGGATATTGTAAAAAAGCTTTTTAGCATGAGTGAAGCTCACGATGCAGTTATTCCGCGCTGGGAAGATGGTTTTCTTGAACCTCTCCATGCTGTTTACAGATGTGAAACTATGATCAGGGAGACAAGAAAAGCCATCGAGAGCGGGGAGACTATAATTCTTGCCCCCATTTTTAGAATGAATGTAAATTATATGGACATAGGAACTATCAGGAAGATCGACCCGGACTTAAGAACATTGATCAATATCAATACTCCAGAGGACATGGAAAGGATAACCAATAATACTGATAAATAATATCGGTAATCAATACTGCACCAAATAACATCATATTTATAATGTACACAAAAAATTATACAGCTATCGAGCACAATGGCGCCACATTGCATGAAAAAAAATATACAGTGGCAGTAGAGGGAACAATTGAGCTATTTGTGAACAGGACACCGATAGCCTCAATACTTGCAACGCCCGAAATGTTAAAAGAGCTTGCCATTGGATATCTCATTTGCGAAGGACTTGTGAAAAACGTTGATTATATTACCGATTTCAAAATTGATGATAACCGAATATTTATTGGAGTAGAGGAGACAGAACATCTTGAATTGTGGCGCGAATTAAGGTCATCCGGCTGCGTGGGTGTAAAATGGGAAGAAAATGAATCAATATCCGTTACCTCAAGCACAATATTTAGTGTAGACCCAATTTGCAAAAGCCTTGGGTACTTGGAATCGGAAATTTACACGAAAACGCATGGAACGCATGCCGCATGCCTTATGAACACCAGGGGAGAATGTGTTGCAAAGGCCATCGATGTCGGGAGACATAATGCTTTTGATAAAGTCGTGGGATATGCTTATCTTAATGGGATAAATGTAAGTGAACATTTCATTTTTTCGTCCGGGAGACAGTCTGCGGGCATGGTATTAAAAGCCGCACGGGCAGGCATCCCTCTTGTTGCGACTAAAACTGCGCCCCTGAATTCCGGTATTGACGCAGCGCAAAGAACCGGGGTTTGTCTTGTGTGTTTTGTATCTAATACTAAATTAACGGTTTTTTCACATCCTGAGAGGCTTCAATGCCACCCATAATTTGCATTGTGGGAAACAATAAGACTGCAAAAACACGACTGATTGAGGCATTGATCATGGAATTGAAAGACCGAGGCATAAGCGTAGGGGCTTTGAAATACCACAAACACGGGGATTACCAGATCGATACAGAAGGGAAAGATACATGGAAGTACGCCATGGCGGGGGCTGATACTGTCGCTATAACTTCATCAGTGAAATTTGCGGTCGTCAAGAAAATAAATATCCCGACAGATATTGATGAGATATGCGAAAAATATTTTAGCGATAATGATATTGTCCTTGCGGACGGGTTCACGCTATCTGATAAGCCCCGGATTATCGTGGTTGAAAAAAAAGAGGATGCTGCGATATTTGAAAGGGGATGCAGGGTGATATCTGTAACGGATGGGAATATTGGGGATATGGGTACAGTTCTTAAAAATGTTCTTGCGTTTCTGGGTTGATGCATCAGGGAAGGTGCATTGTTATCTTTATCAGTAAACCCGCGAATACTCAAGTCTATCAAAAAAAAGAAACACCTATTTAAAGGCAGTAAATTTGTCCCTGGTTGCACTGCACAGGGGACATTTATCAGGAGCTTCCCCTTCCATGGTGTATCCGCAAACTTCGCAAACCTGGACCGGACCAAGCTTGACATCCTTTCCTGTTTTAACGGAATCCAGTGCCTTGTCATAAAGCATCTTGTGCATTTTTTCAGTGCCATAAGCCCATTCAAAACTTTTCTGCGCGCCCTTTTCTCCCTGGAATTTTGCTACTTCCAGATATACAGGATACATTTCTTCAATTTCAAATATTTCCCCGGCGAGGGAAAGTTTGAGGTTTTTCACGGAATCCCCCGGGCCAAAAGCAGCCATGCTATTTGCGACAAATCCCCCATCCAGGTGTTTTAGCTCCCGGTAATGGTCACCTGCATGAATATATTCGGCATGGGCTATTGCGCGAAATAAGCGAGCCAGATTATTAAATTTTTCTTTTTCAGCCTGGTTCGCAAAATGCACATATCTCATGTGCGCCTGGCTTTCTCCTCCAAATGCATTGATTAGATGCTGTTCTGTCATTTTTTTCATTTAAGAAACCTCCATTCAATAAACTGGTTTTATTTGTATTAATGTTATCTTCGGCAGAATTATGCAAAATTTTTCCTGATTCGTCAAAGTCAGAGACTTTTTATTGTCTTTTAGCATGAAAAAACCACAGAGTACACACGGAGGGCACAGAGAATTAATACTAAATTCCATAGATAGCATAGTATAATAATACGTCAGATGATAACGATTCTACAAAAGTGCTTTTTTATTGTGAAATGTGTTAGTTTATTATTAATACCAGAACAACTCAACAACTTCCCCATATAACCTTTCTTACAGGTCGTTCTTCGTCGTGACAATTCCAAACGTCTTACCGTCGGTTCCGGCTCATATCCAATAATTTACCATCAAGTTATGGATATGGATTTTTTTCGTGAAAATTTAATGTAATCAAAAGATTTAATAATGTGTATTGCAAATTTGAGTGTAAGTAAACTTAGGGTAATATGTATCAGCTATATGAACTATTGTAATTGTCAATTATTATGACAAAAAAAATCACACCAGTCCCACAAAAGAAAGAAGAAGCAAAAGAAATTCTTCCGAATATCAAAACTCCGCTTGTGTTCATAAGCCATGAAACAAGAGATGCTGAAATTGCAGAGGAGTTTGGTAATTTATTGAAAAGTGCGAGTGCAGGTGCATTAAAGTCATTCCGTTCTTCTGACAAAAAACCAACCCAAGGAATTGAATATGGTTCTGAATGGTATCCAGCAATAATGGAAAAAATCGATGAGGCAACGGATGTAGTTTGTTTACTAACACAACATAGTGTTGACAGACCTTGGATACTTTATGAAGCAGGTGTAGCAAAAGGTAAGTTAAATACCAAAGTAATTGGTGTTGCTTTAGGTATTCCGTTAAGTGTAGCAATAAAAGGACCTTTTGCACAGTTCCAAAATCTTGACGATGACGTATCCTCTTTGACAAAACTTATTTTGGAACTTGTAAAAAAGGTTCCTGGCTTAGATCCAGATAAGCAAATTGTCGAAACACTTGTAGTAACCTTTAAGAAGAAGTCAGATGAAATAATTTCAAAAAATTCAAAGCCAACAACTGCAGTGGAGAAACAAGAAAATGTTGCGGAAACATCAGTTGCAAAACTTTTTGAGGAAGTCAAGATTATGTTTATGGACTTGCCTTCAAGAATAGAAAAGAGCGTTGACCCAGAGTATAGAAGAAGAAAGATGAGAATTAGTCCGATTATTATGTATGAAATTCTAGATCAGTATAAAGGTGAAAGTTTAGATATTCCAATTCTTTTATTTTTAAGCTTATATAAAAATGATTTCCCTTGGATTTACGAAATAGGCAGCGAGACCCTAAAAATACTTCAATCCAAAAGACCAAGTAGGGAAAAACAGAAAGCAGTCAATATGTTTCAAAATATTGTTGAAATTACTGCTAGAAATCCGATGTTTAGAGATATGATGACTAATGATGAACAACATATGATGCTCAAAACAAATCGCCTTTTTGAAAATTTGTTAGTCGAATCGCTGAAGAACCGGTACGCTTCAAAATCTAAAAAGTTATTCTAGAAATATTAATTAATTATACAATCTGAAAGACAGAGGACAAACTTCTGATATAATAATCCATCAGCTTATTTATGTTGTTTTTGTCTTGCACATTGACCAAACTACCAACACAAATTTAAACTATCACTAAGGCTCTTCCAACGTGCGATTACCTGCGCTGTCGCAACGAATCCGGCGCAAGTAAGAAGGAACTTCCCGGCGATGGTAACTCTGTGATCTCTGCGTCCTGGTATGAAAATTAACACCGAACTCGTACGAACTCTATACGAACTCACGCCATCGGAGTTTGTTTCAGTTCGTTTTGTTAGTTGTTGAGTGAATTACTTCCTACCAGAAAAAATTAAAAAGAATCCAAAATCAACAACATCATCATATATGTATCACCTTTCCCAGCGCTGCTTCCGCCGCCTCTGCAAGAGCTTCCGGAAGCGTTGGGTGAGGGTGTATCGTTCCTGCCAGGTCCTCCAGGAAAGCGGCCATCTCTATGGAATGCGACGCTTCACTTACCAGCATGGATGCATGTGCCCCGACGATCTGAAAGCCGAGTATCTCGCCATTGGTTTTTGCAACTACCTTCACAAAGCCATCAGTCCTGTCCAGGGTCATCGCCCCTCCGGAAGCGCGAAAAGGGAACTTGCCGGTTTTTATTTCAAAACCCTCTTTCTTCGCAGTTTCTTCATCAAGGCCCACGGTCGCTATTTCCGGGTCTGAAAAAACATTCAGCGGTATTGCCCTGTTATCAAAAGCGCTTGGCAGGCCGGCAATAACTTCGGCTGCGACTTTTCCTTCCCTGAATGCCTTGGAAGCCAGGAACGGCGGACCCGCAATATCCCCGACAGCGTATATTTTCGGATCGGTGGTTCGTCTTTTTTCATCCACTTTGATAAAACCGCTCCTGTCCAGTTCAACCTTTGTATTCTCAAGTCCTATGCCCTTACTGTTCGGACTCACGCCAACAGCTACGAATAGTTTATCACCTGTGAGTTCAGATTCTTTTCCTTCATCATCGACTATCTTCAAAACTGCTTTATTTTTGTCCGCCCGCAAATCCAGGGTTCTGGAATTATAATATATTTCAATACCCAGTTTTTCCATTTTCTTGCATACCACTTCAACCATTTCAGGATCGAACCTGGTCAGAATCCGGGATGAACGCTGCACTATTTTCACTCTTGACCCGAGTTTTGCGAACATCGTGCCAAGTTCTACACCTATATAACCCGCTCCTATTATCACGAGGTCATCAGGGACTTTCATAAGGCCAAGAGCATCATTTGAGTTTAAAATGAGTTTTCCGTCAAACGCAAATCCGGTGGCTTCCTGGGGAGAAGAGCCAGTGGCGATTATGGCGTTCTCAAATTTATAAGTGGAATTCGTGCCATCCGGAAGCGATATCCTGGCCTTATCAGAAGTTTCAAAAGAAGCTTCCCCTTTTATGACCTGCACTCCATATTTCTTGCACAGGCCTGATATCCCGTCCCTCAGTTTTTTAACAACCTGGAACCTGTTTAGCTGGATCTTTTTATAATCAAATTCAACAGAACCCTTAATTCCAATATTTCCCGGATTCCTGATATCATATATGACATTCGCGGCATGTATCAGGATTTTGGAGGGAATGCATCCCCGGAAAACACAAACCCCACCAAGGTCATATTTTTCCACAAGTGCCACATCTTTGCCAAGCTGGGCTGCCCTTATTGCTGCGGTATAGCCGCCAGGTCCTCCTCCAATAACAAGGACATCGCATCCTGTCTGAATATCTCCCATCACCATTATGTCACATCCACGAGGAGCAGGTCTGGGTCTTTCAAATGCTCTATCAGGGTATTCATAAAACGGGCGGCCTGTGCCCCGTCAAGCACCCTGTGGTCAAATGAAAGTACAAGCGGCAGGATTTTTCTTATCTTAACCTCGCCATTAATAACGACTGGCATGTCCCGGATCCTGTGAACTCCGAGAATAGCAACATCCGGAGGGTTGATGATCGGCGTGGAAAATAATCCGCCTATGCTCCCTATATTGGTTATGGTAAAGGTATTTCCTTTCAGGTCCGAAAGCTTGACCTTGCGGCTTCGTGACTCCTCAGAAAGCTTTTCTGTTTCCTTGGCAATTTCCATGATGCTTTTCTGGTCTGTATTTTTAATAACAGGAACCATCAAACCCTCAGGCGTATCCACAGCTATCCCAATATTATAGTAGTGTTTCAATACTATCTCATTTTTCTGGGGATCAAGAGAGGCATTCAAATATGGATGCTGTTTCAGCGCCACAGTGACCGCTTTTACAATAAATGCAAGATAGGTGAGCTTTACGCCTTTCTCTTCTGCTGTCTTTTTCTCCTTCTCCCTCAGGCTCACAAGCTCGGTAACGTCCGCCTCGTCCATCGAAACAACATGCGGCGCTGTAAATAACGATTTGACCATCCTCTCTCCTATGGTCTTTCGGATACCTTTTATCGGTATCCTCTCTTCCAGGGCGTTTGTTTCAGGTGCAACTTCAGTCGGGGTGACTTCCGCTTGCTTTGGTGGAGCTTCCAGGGATATTTTAACATCTTCATCAGTCACTCTTCCACCCGGACCGCTTCCCGCGATTTTTGATATGTCCACGCCAAGTTCTCTGGCAAGGCGACGCGTAGCCGGAGTGGCCAAAATCCTCGCCGGAACTTCAGCAGGCTTTTCTGTCACTTTAATTTCCGGGGTCACTTCAACGCGCTTTATTTCCGGGATAATTTCAACGTGCTTAATTTCCTGGGATTTCATCTCTTTCGGCTTAGCCACAGGAACCCGTATCTCTTCACCCGGCAGGGAAAGCGAAGCAAGGATACTTCCTACTTTCAGGATATCCCCCTCTTTTCCAAAAAGTTTCAAAATCTTCCCCGCTTTCGGAGTCGGTATTTCAACTATCGCTTTATCAGTTTCTATTTCTGCCACCGCCTGGTCAGCCTTTATTTCGTCTCCGGGCTTTGCAAGCCATTTTACAAGCGTGCCTTCAGTTATTCCTTCACCAACATCAGGGAACTTTATATCAACCATAATGTCTCCTAAAAACCTGCCGTCTCTTTTATTGCATCTGCCACTTTTTCTGCGCCAGGCAAATAATAATCTTCAAGCTTGGGCAAAGGTACCGGAACATCGTATCCTGTAACCCTTTTAACCGGGGCCTCAAGATAAAGGAAAGCTTTCTCATTGATCCTCGCAATGATCTCAGCTCCCAAACCCAATGTCCGAGGCTCTTCATGGACGACCACGCATCTTCCCGTCTTTTTGACAGAATCAATTATTATCTTATCATCAAGCGGCGAGAGTGTGCGAAGGTCAATCAATTCAACGCTGATTTCCTTGACCTTTTCAAGGGCTTCCTGGCATACATTCACCATAGCTCCCCAGGAAATGACTGTGACATCTTCGCCCTGTGTTAATATCTTACCTGCGCCAAGCGGAACTGTGTAATCTCCATCCGGCACTTCTTCCCTGAAAGCACGGTAGAGTTTCTTGGGCTCAAAAAAGATAACCGGATCAGGATCCCTGATAGCTGAGAGAAGCAGTCCTTTAGCGTCATATGGCGATGATGGGATCACGACTTTCAAACCAGGGATGTGGATGAAAAATGTGGCAACTGCTTCCGAATGATGTTCAAGGGCCCTCACGCCTCCCCCATAAGGCGCCCGTATCACCATCGGGCAGTGGTACATGCCACGTGAGCGGTACCTTATCCTTGAAGCATGCGCTGCAAGCTGATCTATTATCATATAACTGAAACCCTCAAATTGGATCTCCGCAACTGGTTTCAAACCTGAAACGGCCATACCTATTGCAGAACCGACGATCCCCGATTCGGCAAGTGGCGTATCGATCACCCTGTCGCTTCCAAATTTGTCAAGAAGACCTTCGGTAACCCTGAATACGCCTCCGTCCATTCCAACATCTTCTCCCATGACAAGGACGGCAGGATCTCTTTTCATTTCCTCATGCAGTGCAAGGTTGATCGCCTGTACCATGTTGAGTTTTGCCATTTTCAACTCCCCTTCCTTTTTGCGATAATGCCTGAAAGTTCATCCATCTGCTCTTTCAGGCCAGGTGTAATTTGCGCATAAACGTACTTGAACATGTTGGAAAAGTCCGGATTGTAAGCTTCAGCCTCTTCAACTGCTTTTTCTATTTGAGCAGTGGCTTCTTTCTGGAGCTTTTCTTCATGATCCTGATTCCATAAACCTTTTTTCTCAAGATATATCCTGAAACGCTTTATAGGGTCTTTTTTCCACCATTCCTCTTCTTCGTCTTTTTTCCTGTATTTTGTGGGGTCATCCGAGGTCGTGTGCGCTGCGAGTCGGTATGTAAAGCACTCAATCATTGTAGGTCCGCCCCCCGATTTTGCTTTGTCCAGCGCGGCTTTTGTTGCGCTGTATACTGCAAGCGCATCATTGCCATCCACCTGGATGCCTTCAAAACCATAAGCCAGGGCTTTCTGGGCAAGTGTCCTGGATGCTGTTTGCTTTTCTCTTGGCAGGGATATGGCATACTGGTTATTCTGGCAAATGAAAACTGTCGGCGTCTTGAACACACCTGCAAAATTCATGCCTTCATGGAAATCCCCTTCCGATGTTGCGCCATCGCCAAAATATACGACAGAAGCTATATTCTTTTTCCGGAGCTTTGCGGCCCATGCCGCCCCGACAGCATGCAGCACCTGTGTAGCTACCGGTATTGCAACTGTGAAATTCTGCGGAGGAAGCTCCATGTTCGCATCTTCTGATCCCATCCAGTATATGTAGAGATTTTTCATGGGAATGCCTCTTGCTATCTGAACGCCGTGTTCCCTGAATGCGGGGAAAAACCAGTCGTCAGGTTTCATGGCAAAAGCGCTTCCTATCTGGCTTGCCTCCTGTCCGAGGCATGAGCCATAGGTGAGCATCCTGCCCTGGCGCTGGAGCTTCACTGCTTTTTCATCGTACAGGCGCGTAAGAACCATTGTCCTGTAGAATTTTTTAAGCATTTCATTATCAAGAGCAGGCTCTAAACTTATATCCACATTGCCTTCGGGATCAAGTATTTGGAGCCAATCCACGCTCATATCCAGAATTTTTTGTCGCGGCACATTAACACCCACATTATACTTTGGCTTTAATCTTATTAATCTTTACCGATGGTATGCGCCATATATGAGCTTCTGACAAGCGGACCGCTCATGACTGAGATAAATCCCTTCTCAGAGGCTATTTTTTTATAGCAGGCGAATTTTTCAGGTGAAATATATTCTTTAACTTCAAGTTGCATTCTTGTCGGCCTGAGATACTGGCCAAGCGTGAGGATGCTTATGCCTGCTGATATCAGGTCATCCATTGTCTTTTCGACCATATCGTCCGTCTCACCAAGACCAAGCATAAGAGAGGATTTGGTAATTATGGAAGGAGACATCTGCTTTATTTTTTCAAGGACTTCCAGGGACAATTTATATCCTGCTCTTCTATCCCTTACCTGAGACTGGAGTTCTTCAACAGTTTCAATATTATGCCCAATAACATCCGGATAAGCGTCCGTGATCTTCAAAAGGCATTCTTCATCACCATGAAAGTCGGGGATCAAAGCCTCTACCATGATATTATTATTCCGGCTTTTTATGGCCTTTATACAATCCGCGAAATGTCCAGCCCCTCCATCCTGCAGGTCATCCCTGTCCACCGAAGTAAGTACCACATACTTCAAGCCCATTTTTTCAACCGCCTGTGCAACTCTTATGGGTTCTGATCGGTCAGGAGTTTCTCCTGCCGTTCCTTTTTTCACTGCACAGAATCTGCAGTTCCTTGTGCAGACATAGCCAAGTATCATGAAAGTGGCAGTGCCTTCTGTCCAGCATTCCCCCAGGTTAGGGCACATTGCGCCAGTACAGACCGTGTTTAATTTAAATTCTTCGAGGATGGTCTTTAAATCTGTGAACTTTGTTCCTGAAGGTGGTCTTATTTTTAGCCAGTCGGGTTTTACCATATCCGGTTCAGTATTCCTGGATTTCCTGATATATTTATAGCTAATAACATATTTTATTTGCATCTACAGAACGCTTTGCACTCTTTGCGTCCTTTGCGGTGCATGATTTTTTCACAGCAAAGTCGGCTATGAATCCTTGGTTCATAAATGAATATGAAAAAAACAGCGAACTAATACGAACCGAAACGAACTCCGGTAGCGTGGGTTCGTATGGAGTTCGTACAAGTTCGTTGTAAATGTTTCCATAACAGATCGCACCCTATCAACCCTCTATTGTAGGCGGGGAATATCCGTACCACGAACCTTCCTGGTCCAGGTAATACAATGCATCTTCAAGGAATTCTTTGTGTCCTTTCTCAAAATCCACGAGTTTCAGAAAAAGGTCTTTGCTTGATTTGATTTCTGTTTTTTGAGCGCTCTTCGTATATAATTCAATAGACCTGACTTCAGTTCTTATGCCAAGTTTAAGAGATTCCTGTGTTTCTTTCATGGTCATTGACCCAAGAGATTCAGGGAAAACGCTTCTGGCTTTTTCCCTGTTCGTTTCATCCAGCACTCCCGCATTAAAAGGTTTTCCTGATATCTTTATGAATTCCTTATCAAGGAGTTCCCTGTGGTTTCCTTCATCCATGGAAAGCCCCCTGAAGATCGATTTGGCATTTTCCTCCTCAACGAGTTCGCTAAATATCGAATAGTATTCCTTGCCATATATTTCGATCGAAATCGCTTCTTTCAGGATGTTAAGAATATTGTATTGGTCGTTCATTTTATTCTCCCATTAGAGGTTGATTTTTAAGGGTAATAAAGATAGTGGGTTGATTTGTGTGATTGGGTATTTGTGAGGAGTCTGTTACAAAAATACTCCTACAACCGCCCGAATCAACCTATCGCTGTCCGACTATGAGCGCAGGAGCCGGCTTCGAGATTATACAGAGGGACATTAGCTGATCAACCCTGGCGACGATACGGCGCTTTATGATTTATCTGTTGTTCAATCCAAAATTTCTTCTGGCTTTGCGCTTCGCATTTTCGATCTAATGTTCTTTACAAGTTGTTCCTATATTAGTCCCACGATCGGAAGAACTAAATATATTTATTTTTAAATACGAGTGTTTATCATAAATATCATCAATTAAAGACTTCTGCATGATAAAGCAGGAACAAGTGATTGAATTTCTTGGACAAAAACAAGAATCTGAGGGTGGATACACTGGAGAAGATATTACAAAATTAGCTGAATTAATGGGAGTTTCAGCACGTGGAATGAGGATGAGGATATTATAAACAACACGACCACAGTAATCATCGGCAGCGGCCTTGCTTCAGGCGATGAGGTGTTGGTGTATTTCGAACATTTCCCTAAAAACAGGTAATATTCCCTTAAATCAGGTTTAAATTCCCTGAAAATACTGAAAATAGGAACTTATATAAATACCGGAACAACTGTCTCCAGAAAAAGGATTATCATATAAATCAATAGCATTAGTCTCTTTATGATGGAATTATATGAATGTTCTTATGATCTGAGAGTACAGGCTGAATCATATAAACAGGATTGAGATAATTGAAGGGATTGAGGAAATAATGGTCAAGACCACACTTTCTGAAGGTGAAGAAGTATACTTTATTTCCTGGCATTAAAATGTATCGCCGGCAGCATGGCTTCACCATGCTCTTTCACCTGGTGGAAATACTGCTTTGCAAGAGCCTTTATATCTACCAGTCCATGTGTTTTCTCTAATTTTACCAGGTTTCCCAGCATCAACATGTGCTCGTGGAAAAATTCCATCGGAACAGGAATCTCGCGTTTTATACTTTCTACCGTGATCTCATTGAAACCCAATGCATTGAGCTTATTACTAATTTTTTCAATATCATGCTGGTAAAGAGCACCAGTGCTTTTTAATACTTCATTGAAAAGCAGGTTCGATCTTTGAGCGTCATTAAATGCCATCCAATGCAGTATCATGAATGAGAAACTTCCATCATTCTCGAGCACCCTTGCCGATTCTTCAAAGACATAATCCAGTTTTTCAGACGGCACAAGGTCAAAGTAATGATAAGAAACAACAGATTTGAAGATAGAATTCTTAAAAGGCAAAAGAAGAGGTCTCATAAGGACTGCATTTTGAAGAGGTCTTTTTGAGGGTAAACCGAAGACTGCGCCTTGGAGTTCTTCCGAAAGCATTCCTCCAAGATCAAGGATGCGTCCTTCCGGGTTAATGTTTGAGCGTTTGATGAATTCCTGTCTGTCTTTTGCTGCGTAGGGCATAATGATCAAAATATATTATATATAATATTGCACATTATTATTTTCTTTATTTATCCACTGCCACTCTTATCATGATAAGTTTTGCGACAAAAAAAAGATTTGTCATGTTAGCAATATAGTCATATATAAATAATCTATAACTATACAAAAACAAGTAATCAAACATCCATGTGTGATCCTAATATCAGTAAAGGAAGCCCCATTATAGATGGAACACGGATACGAGTATTAGATATATCATTGACAAATATGAATATCTTGGTTATAGGCCAGTATGATATCATCGATGCCATCCCCATTTGATTCTTCAACAGGTACACGACGCCCTTTCTTTGATTATGAACACAGAGAGGAGATGGACAAGGAAATCAAGCTGAGGAAAGAAAATATAGAAAAATCATGCAAAAAGATCAATTCTTAAGGCGTTTTTGAAAGAAGAGAAGCGTATCAAGATACAAATCTTAAAATATATTTTCTCAAGAATTTAAATATGTCACTCGAAACATGCTCATAGAGATCGTTGTCGTCTTTTTGATCTGGGTAACTGAATATCTTTGTAACGAGAGTTCTTCTTTTAAAAGAGTCTCCATCGCCGGGATCCGTTTATCAATCTCTTCAAAAATCCTGCATTTCCAGAGTATCACCGGATCTTCAATAGCGTGCATCAATTCTCTTGCTACACTCCCTGTTTTCCCTCTGCATGTAAAGACAAGGATGTTTAGATCGGCCATTTCCATACAATCTAAACTTTTTTCAAGGCTTGCACCGGGTAAATCTTCAACAATTGCGGTATTTGTATATCCATTCTCTCTCAAGCGATCACGAAGTTTTATCAACCGTTCTTTTTCTCCCGAATGTTTTTCGTCTGCGGGAGGATTATATGCGCCATAAATAACAATGTTAATCTTATCTTTATATGCAAGAATGGATTCTTTTTTCTTCACTTGAAATTCATCGAATCTTTTTAAAATCCTCGTTTATGATCACACTCCTTTTAAAGAAGCTTCGATTGATAAGCTTTTATGTTAGTAGAAATTATTATACTTAAGTAAACTATCTTATACTCATATATCTTAGAGAGAAATCTAATGGGAACATACACAAGCACAAAAATTAAAGAGTATGCAGACGAACTGCCGTCAGAGCTTAAGCGAGCTGTAGAAGCTTTGAATGACGATCTTAGACAGGCTATTTTTTTTGTATTGCTAAAAAATGGCGAACTATCTTTCACTCAAATAATGACTGAATTAGAAATACCCCGTAAAGACAGCAGTATTTTATCTCATCACCTGAAAATACTTGAAAAAGGAGCATTAATCAAAAATAAATATGCTAAAAAAGAAGGAGTAGATAGTCATTCATTTTATGACCTCACGGACTTTGGAGAGGATCTCCTCGATGGATTAATGGATACGCTTGCTATTCCTCGCCTGGTCGAAGAACCAGTTGAATCACTAAAAAGAGTGGCGTTAAAAGTCGGGATAAAGCAATCTGAGAAAGTTTTCAAAGAGGCAACAAAATGTACCTGACACCTCAAGAAGTCGAAAGGATGGAATATCTCTTAGGCAAATCCAGATTGAATCATTTAACAAATAATGAAGAATACGCATTGCGTGATTTAATCGCAAAAGAAAATCCCTCAGCCAAGGATAACTCTCTGGATGAATTAATCAAGTTTGGGTTAATCCTCGTTGGATTGTACATTTTGTCAAAAGCACTTAGTAAGAAGTAACGGGCGCTACTTTTTCAGATGGAAAAATCACAGCAAATTGGAAACGTTCGTACCTCATATCGAATTCTGGAAAGGATTTAATGATGAAGAGATTTCAATAGTATTGCCTCTTTTTATAGATTTGGGACACCTGTTGAAAGCTTTTATATTATCCTTTCGCTACGCCCAAAGGCATGAGCCTTACTACCTTTCTTGCAATCCCAAGCTGATGCACAACATCAACCACATCTTCACTTGGCTTATACACACCCGGCGCTTCTTCTGCGATTATCGAAGGATGCGTAGCCCTGACAGATATCCCTCTTGCCGCTAACTCTTTCTGTATAGTCTCACCGTGGAACTCCTTCTTTGCAGCCGCACGGCTTGAGACCCTGCCTGAGCCATGGCACGCGCTCCCGAAAGTCAGTTCCATGGCTTTCTCTGTTCCGTGTAGCACAAAAGAAGGAGTACCCATACTCCCTGGAATTAAGACGGGCTGCCCCACATTCCTGAATACCGAGGGAACATCGCTATGCCCTGGCGGAAATGCCCGCGTAGCGCCCTTTCGATGGACATAAACCATCTTTTTTGCTCCATCTATCGTATGTTCTTCCAGTTTTGCCACATTGTGCGCAACATCATAAATCAATTCCATTCCAAGATCATCCACGTCGCTCTTAAAAAAGCGCGAAAATGCCTCACGAACCCAGTAGGTGATGACCTGCCTGTTCGCCCAGGCATAATTTGCACCTGCTGCCATTGCTTTATAATAATTCTGGCCTTCCGGGGACTCGGCTGGAGCGCATGCAAGCTGACGGTCGGGAAGATCGATACCATACTTGCGTGTTGCTTTATCAAGGATCTTTAAATAATCATCACATATCTGGTGACCTGCGCCGCGTGAGCCGCAGTGGATCATTATGGTAACCTGTCCCTTTTCAAGCCCGAAAACTTTTGCGACTTCGGGATCAAATACTTCATCCACATACTGCACTTCAAGGAAATGGTTGCCGCTGCCAAGCGTCCCGAACTGTGGTTTCCCGCGCTTGCGCGCCTTTTCCCCGATTTTTGACGGGTCGGCGATCTTCATGTAACCATTCTCCTCGCAATGTTCAAGATCTTCCTTTACACCATATCCGCTATCCACTGCCCATTTGGCGCCGTGCAGGAAAGCGTCTGTCAATTCACTATCCGAAGCGCGAAGCTTACTTTTTGAGCCCACCCCTGACGGGATCTCATGGAAAAGGAGCTCGATCAATTCCTTCATTCCAGAGCGCACTTCATCGACGGTGAGATTTGTCTTGATTATCCTTACGCCGCAATTGATATCGTATCCAACCCCGCCCGGGCTTATTATTCCTGCATCCCTGTCAAAAGCAGCTACTCCCCCTATGGGAAACCCATATCCTGAATGGGCGTCAGGCATTGCCATTGCATATTTCTGTATTCCCGGAAGTGTTGCAACATTTGATATCTGCTCAAGTGTTTCATGCTCAAGTCCCTCAAGTAATTTCCGTGAAACAAAAACACGTCCTGGCACTCTCATTCCGGATTTATAAGTAATGGGAATATCCCACGTGTAATCATTAACTTTCGTAAGGATGCTTGCAGCATCTATTGTACTATCTTGCGCCATGGTTTTTTCTCAATTCCTGTTTTAATAATATGCCTGCAAAGTTATTAAGTTTGATGCAATTTCAGGTATCAACAACGACCTGAACCCAAAATCTCCTATTCTTATCTTGCTCAACCTGAAGATCATGGAAAGTCACAGCTTTTACCTGCGTATCAAAATTATGGCGCACGGGGTCAACAGGTTCGCCTGAGGCCTTTCCCTTTAAAGAAAAACCATCACCTGTTTTTTCGATCAAGTCAATCTTGAATTCAGAGAAAATTATTCCGTCCACTTCAAACAAATACAGTAATTCAGATAGCCACTCAACAAGAAGCATTTTAATATCAGGCGATCTGATCTTAATATCTCTGGGTTCGGACGCAGGAAGACCTGATGTATTTATCATTACATTGAACATTGCAATCGCAGCATTCTCAAAAGCCTCTTCCAGGGTTGAACCGTAAGCCTTGAATTTGGCGTCAGCTATGTGATAAAGATATTCATATTTTCCTTCACTTATTTTGGCAGCCATTATCCGAATCCGATCCTCTTTACATCCTCAAGGGTCTCTCCTATCTTTTCTATCTCCATCCTTAAATCAGAATACGCTTCCTTGGCCGATTTTGAGGCAACAGCGCCCTGTGTGGAAGGGGCGATCAAACCCTGCTGTTCTAGAATACGGAGAGAATATCTCACAAGGTGATCAGGGATACCTGTTTCCAGTGATAATTTCATTATTCCGATAGGCCCGCAATCCATTACTTTTTTCAAAATAATAATGTGCCTTTTTAGCAATTCCAGTTCATTCTGGACTCTTCGGGTTATCATAATCTGTCATTAGTGTTGTAACTATGAGCATATCTAATTTAGTACGGGCAGTCATTTATTCTATTGGGCCGGGTTCTATTACAATCCCATCTTTTTTACGATTTCTCCCGCTGCTATCAGCGCTTTTGAATCATCAGGCAACTGTGCCAATGGCTTTCCCTCAAGGTCAAATCTCGCAAGCACCTCATCAAAAGGAACGACTCCCACAAGGTCCATCTTTAGCTCTGCTGCATATTCTTCTATCCTGGTTCGGTTTTCAGGCGTGACCTTGTTGGCTATCACATGCATTTTCTTAATATTCAAATCCAGCGACTTTGCAAGCTCACGTATTCGTTCAGCGGTCGTAAGTCCACGGCGGGAGCCGTCGGTTACTACAAGAAGTTCATCTACATCTCGGTTTATCCTTCGCGAGAGATGCTCGAGCCCGGCAGCGGTATCGATTATCGTAAGGTCATAGTTCTTAAGGATCCTGTCCATTATCCCGCGCAGGAGATTATTGGCAAAACAATAGCACCCTGAGCCTTCAGGACGCCCCATGACAAGAAGATCATAATGCGGCATCTCAGTGAGAACCTCATATACTTTTGATTCAAGAAGTCTTTCCTTGCTGATATCCGGGGGCAATTTATCACGTTCCTGCAACATGAATTCCCGCATGTCGCCTATTGTCCTATCCACTTTTACACCAAGCACATCCGGGAGGTTGGAGTCGGGATCAGCATCGATGGCAAGAAGGGTTTTTTTTCCTTTTGAGAGTTGTTTGATGAGCATCCCGGCTACGGCTGTTTTGCCGGTGCCGCCTTTGCCTGTTATAGCGATTACTTTCATAGTTTTGTATCACTTTGGTTGTGATATGCTTTGGTTTGTAATAAATATGAGTTTAAATTGTTTTGTAGGGAGTGGATTTTTGGTCACATTTCACCTCCTATCAATATATACTTCCTGAAAAACCAGACCGATCGTGACAACAATTGCTTAAATAAATAGGTTTATAAAGTATAAATCTAATTTTAAGTTGGTGAATTTAAAAATGAATTTTAGAAGGAATCGTCTTTGCCAATAATGGCCTTGAACCGAATAAGATAGATCATTTACCGCCATCAGCAAAACTTGTATTTAAAGTGCTTGAATCAAGCGGCTTTTTAACACAGAAAGATATCGCGAAACAAACTTATCTTCCAGCCAGGACAGTGCGTTATGCCCTGAACAGGCTGAAAGAAGAAAAAGTATTACAGGAGCGCTTCTATTTTCAGGATGCGCGCCAGAGCCTGTACGGGCTGAATGTCGTTGTTCCGGGGGTGAACGTATAATTTACCTCACCTCCTTAATTTTTGATATTTCCAGCACTATCGTAGAATTCAGGCTTTATGGACAACACCTATACACCTTTCTTTTATAAATATTCAAAAAATCTAAACTCTGTTTGGTTCGTTTAACCTTTTATAAACCTTTTTCAGCATATAATCCTTTACAACCTCTGCAACCACAGTATCATCCATAATTTTTGCGAAAATTTCTTTATTTTGTTCCATTCTTTCTATCAATTTGTTGATGAAGACATCCTGGAATCCGTATTTAAAATTGCCAATAGTATTGGTTTTTGCTTGTTTTGATAAGGTTTCATCTGATACGAGTTCTTCCTCTATCTGGTCAAAGAACAGTTTATCCGCATCTGTAAGCGGTTTTCCGAATCTATCATTGAATACATTTATGATCTGGGAAAGCGCCGCAAATTCCTCTTTGTCCTTTTTTGTGCCAGCTTCTGTAGTGGGTTTTAGCCCATATTCTCCACCTTTTTCTAGACTAATACTTTCTTCACTGATTTTCGCAAGCCTGTAATATTCAAGAGCGACTTCATCATCCAATTTCAGTTTTTCTGACATTCCTTTTTTAGGAAGCTTATTGATGAGCAAACGTCCATAAGCATAGAATTTTTCAAGCTCTGCATCTTGAAAAGGCATAATTTGTGATAAGAATGAATAAAGACGTAAGTAAACTGTTAGAGTATGTTTGAAATCTTCCTGGACTTCCTCTTTTTTGATGACTTTATAGCGGTCAACCGCCGGATCGATATATGCATTTAGTTGCGCAGAATCCCTGTCGGTGCGAGAGCTACTTTTCTTGAAAAAAACATTGGAGAAAGCATCAATTTCTGATTGCCAGAATACTTGTGTTCCTTCCAATTTTGTTTTTAGATCATAAAGCTGGTTTGGATCTGTCGTTTCTGTTAATGTTGTTTGTTCGTAATACGGTTGGAAAGAGTCCAGAATTTCTTGTGTATCATTAACGAAATCAAGAATGAAGGTATCTTCCTTACCCGGGTAAATCCTATTTAATCGGGAAAGGGTTTGAACCGCTTTAACTCCTGATAGTTTCTTGTCAACATACATTGTATGAAGTAACGGCTGGTCAAATCCTGTCTGGTATTTATCAGCAACCAAGAGCAGTTGATATTCCATAGTATTAAATTTATCCGGGAGTTCTTTTTCACCAAAACCATTTATATCTGATTCCGTGTGAAGTATTCCAAACTCATCTTTAAAAGCTGAAAAAGCAACAAGAGTTCTTATTTCGTTATATCCTTTTTCTTTTATATATCTATCAAATTCCTGTTTATATCGAACTACATGAGGGCGTGAAGCTGTAACCACCATAGCTTTGGCCTTTCCACCAATTTTCTTCATAGTAACCTGACGAAAATGCTCGACGATGATTTCTGTTTTTTGAGCAAGGTTATGAGGATGAAGAGAGACAAACCTTGCAATGGCCCTGGTCGCTTTTTTCTTATTTATTTTTGGGTCATCTTCGATTTGCTTGGAGAGTTTGAAAAAGGTCTTGTAGGTCGTGTAATTTTTCAATACATCCATAATAAAACCTTCTTCGATCGCCTGGCGCATAGAGTAAAGATGGAATGGGATCGGTTTACCTGTTGCATCTTTTACGCCAAATACCTCCAGCGTTTTTGGTTTTGGCGTGGCGGTAAATGCAAAAAAACTCAAATTTTTATGCTGTCCTCTTGATAACATCGATTTTCTGATCTCATCTTCTGTATCTGACCCGGTGTAGTTTTTTTCCATCTCTTTTCGGGCTGCATCTTCCAGATTGCCCGTTGTTAGAACCTCTTTTAGTTTCCTGGCAGCCTCCCCGCTCTGGGAACTATGTGCCTCATCTACGATGACCGCATAATTCCTGGCAGGGATCTGCCCGATTTTTTCTAAGATAAAAGGGAATTTCTGCAATGTCGTAATGATAATATTTGTTCCTGAACCAAGAGCTTCTGCCAGCTGGGTGGAATTCTTATCAATTTTCTGGACAACTCCATGCTTATGTTCAAATTGATAGATGGTATTCTGTAACTGCTGGTCTAATACCAGCCTGTCGGTAACCACAATTACGGAATCAAAAACTCTTTTATCGTCTTTATCATGAAGGCTTGATAAACGGTAGGCGAGCCAGGCAATAGAATTGCTCTTACCACTGCCTGCCGAGTGCTCAATAAGGTAATTTTTGCCGGGTCCGTTTGTCCTTGCGTCATCTTCCAGCTTCCGGACAACATCCAATTGATGGTGGCGTGGGAAAAGCATGCTTTCCTGCTTGAATATTTTCCCTTCGAATTTGTATTCTTCAACCTGCAAATGAAGAAAACGGCTTAATATATCCATCCAGCTATCTTTTTCCCAGATATATTCCCACAGGTAAGATGTTTTATATCCACCCGGATTTGGCGGATTTCCTGCGCCTTTGTTATGACCGAGATTGAAAGGAAGATATTTTGTTTTTAACCCGTCAAGTTTCGTGGTCATATACACTTCATCGGTGTCAACTGCAAAATGAACCAGGGCTCTTTTCTTGAACTGGAAAAGCAATTCTTTTGGATCCCTGTCATCAATAAATTGCTTTTTGGCGTTTGTTACATCCTGTCCTGTAAATCGATTTTTTAACTCAACCGTTGCAACAGGCAGACCATTAAGACTGTGAAGCATATCAACAGATTTTTCACTATTCGGACTGTATTTGACCTGTCTTGTAACTGTTAACCTGTTGAGCTTATACAGCCTCTCCGCTTCCGGGTTTAACCCGCTTGCAGGTTTGAAATATGCCATTTTGTAGCGAACGCCATAATCAATGAAGCCATTTCTCAAAACATCCAGGGTGCCCCTGTTTTCAAGTTCTTTTGTGAGGCGCTGTAATAGTTTTGATTCCAGAGCTTTGCCATGTATTTCGAGGGATTTTTCCCAGGCTTGCGGCTGGCTTTCCTGCAAAAAAGCAAAAATCGTTTTTGTGTCAAGAGCCAGCTCACGGTTGAAATCATCGGGATTTCCTTTCAGATATCCGCCTTTTTGGAGCAGGCTGCTTTCGATTGCTTCTTCAAAGGCTTTTTCGGTGTGTATTGGTGTTGGAATCGGTTTCACGACCTCAGGATTTTTATTTTTATAATTGAATGAAAAATTCCTTCTTAACTTTATTGCAATTTTATAATAGTCTTCATTATCATAAATATATCTATTACATTTTTACTGCCTCTTCCCTATGTTTATCATTTATTACTATCATAACCGCCAAAAATATCGATGATGTAATGGTTTCATTTATCCTGTTAAGGTTGTTCTTGCTGATGTTTTGAGTCAGGCTTACTTTGTTTCAAGTATCAGGTAAGGTATAAATACACGCATGAATACACTTAATATTATGGCACACAAAACTCTGACAATTTCAGAAGAGGCATATGACGCTCTGGCTGGACTTAAGAAAGAAGGAGAAAGCTTTACTGATCTTGTAAAACGTATCACTGCGCCTCTTCGCAAGAGAAAGCTCAGTGAATTTGCGGGTATAATGGCTGGTGAAGAATTCGATGATTTTGAAAAAGCAGCTCTTGAAGCAAGACATTTTAAAAGCACCAGATTACTAAGAGTCAAGCTATGACCGTACTCGACACCAATTTCCTGATATATCTACTCAGAAATAAGGATGCTGCGGTTGTAGCGGACTTTTTTGATGACCCAAAAACAACTACCATAACTCTCTTTGAACTCTACTATGGAGCCGGGCGGTCTTCAAAACCACAAGAGAATATTTTAAAGATAAACTCTTTAGTAAAATCTGTCGAGATACTTGAGTTTGATGAACCTGCTGCCAGGAAAGCTGGCGAGATTCAGGCTGAACTGATGAATTCAGGAATACCCATAGATATCCAGGACGTTCTCATAGCAGGGATCGTTATGGCAAACAAAGAAGAACTTGTGACCAGGGACATTGACCATTTCAGCCGCATACAAGGTCTGCGATGCAGGTCATGGTAAACTTCTTTTTTATCTATCAGTACAGTATTATCCGCGCCCAATGTTCTATATCGCCTCTCTTACATCGATTTTACCTGTTACAACCTCTGAAATCAGGGCTGTGCGGTATTCTTGCAGTTTTCCGTTACTCTGACAGTAGTTTCTGTAACAACACTAAAATTTCCCGGCAGGGATTTTTCGAATTTTTCAAGCAGGCGCTTTAGTACAGCTATTTTGTTTGCCGCTCGCTCATCTTCAAGACGTAAAAGTATCACACCCGCATGTGGCTTTTTTTCTCGAAAAACAATCTCACCAAAGTCTTTGTCATTTGTGATTAATATGCGATTTTGCTCATTGGATTTTTGGAGAACGTCTATGTCATCCGCTCCCCTCATTTCATCAAATACAGAAACCACATCATGATTTTGCTGGCACAACCACTGTGCAACGGCAGTTCCTGTGCATTCATCCACAAGGAACCGCATCTAACAAGCCTCTGCTGTCAAAGGCATAAATGTAGTGTTTTCAAGGGATTCTGTTGCAAATAGCAAACATGCCTGTATATCTTCCCTGGTTAATCCTTTGTATTCTTTAAGGATTTCCTCCATCGAAGCGCCATGCGCTAATAATCCCAGGATAAACTGTACCGTAAGTCTTGTCCCCCTGATAACAGGTTTCCCGGTCATAACATTGGGGTTAAGGGTAATGCGTTCAAGCAATTTTTCCGCTTTCATGTTAGTTCACCTTTATTATTATCTCTTTAGTTATATTAAGACCTTTGATTGTCTTATTTATTATATTGAAAATCTGCACCTTTTACATAGTCCTGATAATCATTCACCTCTAACATCAATTTTACCTGTTACAACCTCTGAAATCAGGGCTGTGCGGTATTCTTGCAATAGACCGATTTCTTTTTCGATTTTAGTAATGGTTTGATAGATTTTTTTGGTTAAAGTTTCGATATATTTAACAATTTGGGTCTGTTCTTCAATGAGTGGCAAAGTGATCAAAACATTTTTAAATGAATCAATACTCAATCCAAATCTTGTTACTCCATTCGCTGAAATTTCAAAATAAGAATTAAATTTCTTTGATTGAAATAATCTAAAAAGATATTCTCCAATTAATTCAATTTGATTTGCCCTTATTTGTGCTAAATGATATCCACATATTGTATTTATTAAATCTTCTTTTATGTAAGCTGGATTTGCTATATCGTCTGGAGTTTCAGAATCTTTTGTTACTAAAACATCCCTTTTTTTAACATTAAATTTGGCAATTTCATTTTCGTTAGCTGTAGCTTCCATAAATGAAAAAGAGTTATCAATAAATTCATTTTTGTAAACATCTATGTAATTGCATAAAAATACCTTTATTTCATTATCATAACTTTTTTTATCCACATTGCTTGACTTTATTTCAGCCACATACTTCAACCTTTTCACTTCCCACTTCTCCGGCACCTCCCCCAGCCACTCCACCTCCGAATCCTTCATCGGCGCGCGCGGGTCAAGCCCTTTTGTGACCGCCTCGTTGATGACGGCGGCGCGCTCTTCTTTGAGGAGTTCGATAAGCTTTTGTTTTTTCTCGATGAGGGAATCTATTTTCCGGGTGCGGTCGTCGAGATAGCGGGCTATGAAGAGCTGTTCAGGGATTGGTGGAATCACTACCGGAACATTCCGTAATATTTCAGTGTTAATAGAATCTCTTGTTGAGCCAACCGATTTATACGAAACAAATTCAGATATTACTTCGGAACTAAAAACATACAACGCAAAGTCATTTTTTAAATTCGGATTCGCAATTCGGATTCTAAGCATTTGTCCTGATATTAGCCAACCTTTTTCCCGTTCAGTAACTATCGCAATGCGCCCAATACTACCAACCCGACTGAAGACTATATCACCTATTTCGAGTCGGTAGCTTGATAAACTCTCAGCTTTCTCTTCTGAAATCTTAGGAATATCCGAATCATCAATTTTTAAATTATTAACATTGCGAATTAAAATCAGCGGTACTCCGTTTTCAACATAATCGCTCGCATGAAGTTGAGCCCCAAATGGTCCAGTTTGAACAACATTAATATCATTACTGGCTAAATGTTTTAAACGAATAATTTCCCAATGCTCCGGCACCTTCCCCAGCCATTCCACGCCCGAATCCTTATACGCTGGATAGGGCTTCCAACTGCTGGCGGGCGCGGCGGGGGCTGCATTCTGTTTGAGTTCTTGGCTCATTGCGCCGCCTCCTGCTCTGTAATTGATGAAAAATGCCACTTATATCTGATTTTTTCGTCTGCATTATAAATGATAGAACGCGGGTCTCCACGTATGGCGAGAGCCATATGTGTGGGCGACGTCAACTGGCGCAACGGTTGACGCTGATGCGCGCGGATCTCGTTATCTGTGTAAATCCGCCTGATCCGCGTCATCCGTGTTCCCGGTCGGATGATTGTGTTCTATCATCCAAAAGATCGTCAATTTCTTTTTCAGGAATATCCATTTCAACATGGAAGAAAGCTTTTTCTTTTTTCTTTGGCATTGAGATTAATCGATCACCGATTACTCTGATTTCTTTATTCTTAACGAAATTTACAATCTCAGCTTCACTCATTGCCATTATATCACTAATACAGCTTGCCCTTTATAAAGTTGTTTTATCACTCTATCGCCTTTCTCAACAATCCATCAGTCTCCTTCTCCAAAGCCAGGATATCCGCCCTTATTTCCACAAGACTCCTGCGCGCGCCGGGGGCTGCATTCTGATTGAGTTCTGCGCTCATTGCGCCGCCTCCTGCTGTGGAAATTTGATAGAACACGGATTGCACGGATTGCACGGATGACACGGATACGCACGGATTAGATCATCTGTGAAAATCCGTCCAATCCGTATCATCCGTGTTCTACGCCGAGGGATTATTTCTATACCTTTATGCAAAGATTTTTGCTGCTGTGCTTTGCGTTCTTCGCGTCCTTTGCGGTGACCCGATACAATTAATCTGCGTTCATCTGCGTTCATCTGCGGTTTGCTTATTCTTGACAAGATAACAGGATTAAAAGATAAGTCGTATCTTGTCGATCCTGTTAATCCTGTCTGAATAATGTAATATGCTTTACTTCCCTGCACATTCTGACACCCTGTGCCCAAATCGTACTTGGGCTCCTTTATATTTATGCAAATCATGTTTCAAACTCTTCTAAAGATTCTTTTGGTTGCATCATTACAACCACCGGATACATATTCAGGTACATTTTTGGAAAATCGCTATTTCTGTACTTTTCTACAACTTTAAAACCGTGTTTTTGATAAAAACCGAGAGATTCTGGCTTTGAATCAACTGTAATATATCTACACCCGATTTCATCAGAAATTTTTATCGCTTTACCAATTGATGTCAGCAATATGAATCTACCTACACCTTCTCTTTCAAACTTAGCATCCACAGCCAATCGTGCAATTTTGACAGCAGGATATTTTTGATAAAAGTAACCGTCGATACCATCAATCTCACTTACAGCATGCAGCTCAAGAGTATCTGTGAGCAACGTGACATAACCTGTAATACTTTTCTTCCAGCAGCATAAATATGTTCGGCTTATTCTATTTTCCTGGTCTCGCAATGCATCTTTCTTAAGGAATTCATTCAACTCATCGCTATGAGAATTGAAAAAAACAGGGTCAATCCTTTTCGTTAAAGGTCTGATTATTAGTTCCTCAAAAGGAATTTGTTCCATTTTCCTTAAAAAGGGTGAGTTTTGTATAGTCTAATGGCTTCTCGAAACATTTTGATTTGTTCTTTGGAGACTTTTGGGTTCTTTTCATTTTTCATGAACTCCTCTGCATCTTCTCCTTCAAGGATCAATCCTAGCTCGATTGGTTTTGCCATTTTTATCTCCAAATATTAAAATTCAATACGAGAGTATTTTATATATAACTATCTTTTTTCAAAAAAATAAGCCTGCTATTGTCCATTTACTCTCGTATATAGGATAACTGCACCCGATACATAAAAGGTGCTTCAACAGAATTGTTGAACGTAGGCTGAGAAAGGTAGGCTAAAACTCTTACGGTTTATCCGGCAAACATAGACTACCACC
>Ga0172369_10001670_pt1 | contig 31833 bp, 26 predicted proteins | sample LakKiv25m_FD_114539 | JGI IMG/M metagenome (GOLD analysis project Ga0172369, IMG submission 114539) | Freshwater microbial communities from Kabuno Bay, South-Kivu, Congo - kab_022012_11.25m | ecosystem: Environmental > Aquatic > Freshwater > Lake | place: Democratic Republic of the Congo... | reverse complement strand
TGTTATTGCGTTTCTCATCGGACTGTTACCAAGTTTGCTCTTTTTTAGCTGGTATAACAAAACCTTTTATCAAGATATTAAAAATCAAGGTTACTCGAACCAAATATTTAGAAGTTGGCTATCCCCTTTTCCCCAAAGCTTTGCCGGTGTGTGGGTATCCCCAAGCAAAGGCATACTAATTTATTCGCCGGTTTTTATTTTTTCGTTTGTAGGTCTGTACTTACTGAGAAAGAAAGACAATTCGTACAAAGTATTTTACATCCTGTGTTTTTTAATAGTTGTATTGCATACTTTGATAATAAGTTTGTGGAAACATTGGTACGGCGGGTGGTCGTTTGGCTATCGAATGAGCTCGGATATTATTCCTTATCTTGTTTTGTTGCTGGTCCCATTTCTTAATTCCGACTCGTATGTAAAATACAGGAACATTTTTTTAATTTTGGTATGCATTTCAGTTTTTGTACAAATCAGCGGGATGGTGTTCTTTGATGGTATATGGCACGCGGCATATGATAGGGGGTTTACAAATACTGGCTGGTTATGGTCATTAAGAGATTCGGAGTTGGCGTTTAATATTCGGCGGGTGCTTGTTAAGTTAAGTGTTTTGCGGTCGCCTTTATAGCCGTGAACAAAGCCTTAAACCCCGATTAGATGTATAATTGGCTTTAGACTATGGATGAAAACAAATACAACATTATCTGTTTGTCCAACCAGCTTTGGAATTATAAACTGCCAACAAATAAGAAGCATGTTATGAGCAGAGCCTCCAAGCTTGGTCATAATGTAGTTTTTGTCGATCCCCCTATAAATACAGGGCGGATATTTTTTCGTCAGATTCAAAGAGGAGAGTGGTCTCTAGCCAGACTCTTATCATCCCAGTATGAGGAAGGCGGTGTGAAAATATTTACGCCTTTAAACTTTATTCCGTTTTATAAATTGCTAGCAAGATTCCATGCAGCAAAAATTAATGAAATAGCAAAGAAAAACTTTGATCCAAAAAGAAAGACACTGCTTTGGATATATCACGTTGAAATAGATGGATTGGAAACATATCTGGAAACCGTTGATTATGATTTTCTTATCTACGATTGCGTGGATAACTATGTAGGTTTTCCAAAGTACAACACCTCGGAAAAAAAGGAAAAATTGATTTATCAGGAACAATATCTAACCTCCAAGGCAAGTATCGTGTTTGCCAGTGCCCCCGGTTTAATGGATAAGTTAAAAAAGTTTAACGAAAAAGTTTTTTACACACCAAATGTTGGAGATTTTGAGAACTATTCCCGTGCGCCGGAATTTAAAAATGACTTACCGGAGGACATAGCTGAGATACCGTCACCCCGAATCGGGTTTATAGGAGCGGTAGATGAGTATAAATTTGATCGGGAGCTCCTAAAATTTATTGCCGGCAACTATCCAAGCTACTCTTTTGTAATAATTGGCCCGGTTGCTCTAAAAGATAGAGAAGCTTCAACAAAGGAGCTAGGTTTTGCCGGGCTTAAAAACGTGTACTTTTTGGGGTCTAAGCCTTACAAAGATACTCCCAGATATATGGCAGGTATTGATATAGTTATTATTCCCTTTGTACTTAATGATTACACAGTGGGCGGGTGTTTTCCCTTAAAGTTTCATGACGCTCTGTCAGCGGGTTTACCGGTAGTCGTGACAGACCTTCCGGCTTACAGACCCTTTGAAGACTACTGCTATGTTTCTAAGTCGTACAACGAGTTTTCCCAGAATATTCGTCGTGCGTTTGAGGAAGATACGGAGGAAAAGAAAAAAGCGCGTATTGAAATCGCCAGAAAAAATAGTTGGGAAAGTAAGGTAGCGGATCTTTTTAAACATATAAACGAAAATATATGAAAATACTTTACGTCATAAATTCGGGAAAGCCCGGCGGTGTTGAGCAGCATGTGCTGGATTTAACAAAATCAATGATTGCTCTTGGACATGTTGTGTATGTTTGGTGTTTACCGGGTTCTATAGAAGCCTGGTACAAAGATACTGGGGCACATGTTTTTACAAATAATAGAATTCGATTTGATATTGATCCGCTTTACGTTATTGATTTAGCTGCTTTTATCATCAGGGAGCAGATAGATGTTGTCCATGCTCACGAGCTAAAAGCAAGTACTAATGCACTTCTGGCCTCGTTTTCGGTTATGGCTAAGGTGAAGATTACGCACATTCACACGCCCATGAGCGAGTGGCAAGTACGGGGCTTAGTCAAAAAGTTGTTTACGAATTTGCAAATAGCAGGTTACGCCTGCCTTATAAACCTCTTAGCTACAAGGGAAATAGCCCTTACTGACAGTAGAAAAAAAGTAAAAATAGCCGAAGGCATTAGACCCGAAAAGCTGGAAGTCATACCAAATGCTTTGAATTTTTCGGGATTTGATGTGTCTGTCGAAACGCGCCAAATATACAAAAACGAAATTAGATCCAAATACGCAATCCCTGACGATGCGTATGTGTTCGGCAACATCGGGAGGCACACCGAGGAAAAGGGTACAGATACTTTAATTCGTGCTTTTGCGCAATTTGTTAACAGGCACTCAGATAAAAAGTATTTTTTGATTCTGGGTGGTGGTGGCAAATTAGAAGAAGCAAATAAATGGCTTGCAAATGAGCTTGGTGTCGCGGACAAGGTTAAGATCACAGGTGTATTTCCGGATGATGTGAAGACCAAGTTATACTGCAGCTTTGATTCGTTTATCTTTCCGTCTCTTGCCGAAGGCTTTGGGATAGTTTTGATGGAAGCTATGTACATGGCCCTGCCGGTAATTTGTTCCGATTTAGAAGTGTTAAGAGAAGTTGGAGGAAATACAATTAACTATTTTGCGAAAGGCAATATTAGTGATTTAGTTTTACGTATGCAGGAGCAGGTTGCTAGTGCAGTGATAGACAACGTGCCCGCTAGAGATCGTGTAAGAAAAGAGTTTTCTATGGATGGTTTTAAGATGAAATACGCGGGGTTATACAAAAAATTATTGGAGGCTAAAAATAAATGAAAGTACTGTTTCTTGGCAGATTAGGTCTTTTTAAAGCATACGGTGGTGATAGAATTCAGGTTGAAAACACAGCTTTGGAGCTTAGAAAGCTGGGGGTGGAGGTTGATATTGTCACGAATCTAAAGTTTGACCCGGATCAGTACGATTTGTGTCATATATTTCAATTAGACTGGGCACCCGAAGCGTATTTTTATGCCAAGAAAATTAAGCAAGCCGGAAAAAGCCTAGTATTGTCTCCCATTCATCACAACATTAACGAAGTAAAAAGGTACGATGATGAGTACGTTTTTGACTACAGACGTATATCAAAAGTTATATTCAAAGATCAATTCAAAAGAGATCTTTTGAAAAACTTTTATGGATCGTTAAGTAACCCAAGTTATATGAAATTTGCCCTTTTTAGTATGTTTCACGGTTTTAAAAAAATGCTCAAAGAGACGCTTGAGATGGCAGATGAAGTTTTAGTTCAAACGTCTCTTGAAGCATCTGATTTAAAGGAAACGTTTGGAGTTAATATAGATTGGACAAAAGTGCCAAACGGAGTTTCGGAAGCATTTCTTGCAAAGTCTAACTGTGTAAATAAATTAGGTATCATAGATTACGTTATTTGTGTGGGTAGGTTGGAACCAAGAAAAAATCAACTGAGTGTAATAAAGGCAATGCAAGAACTTAGGGCAGAGACAGGCAAAGATTTAAAGTTGGTGTTAATAGGTGCGTCCAGTAGCATAAAACATTTTGAGTACTATCACTTATTAAACAAAGAGTTACAGACTAATACTTGGATAATTCCGATCAAGTGGGTGGTTAACCAGGAAATGCCTTCGTATTACCACTTTGGTAAGGTGTGTGTTTCAGCAAGCTGGTTCGAAACCACCGGACTAACATCCTTGGAGTCCTTGCTATGCGGAACAAACGCAGTGGCGGCAGGTTCCAGAGCCAAGGAGTATTTGGGAGAATATGCCTCCTACTGTGATCCGGGCAGCATTCAATCAATCAAGAAGGCTATAAACAAGGAACTGAATGCACCGCGACCAAGGGTTGATGAGTCGCTTAGGCAAGAGTACACGTGGTCCAACGCTGCAAAGAAAATTTTAGAAGTTTATACTAAACTTCTGGTCGATAGATAAGTATATGCTCGAAATAATTGCAATAGTAGGAATACTAATATTTTCAGTGTTTCTCATAATGAGAAACTTTAAATACGCTCTATATGTGGGCATTGTACTTTCTGTTTTTTTGCACAAGGAGCTTTTTAGTTTTTACAGATGGGACGTCCTTCCAATCCGAGCATTTATGGTGGGCATACTTATAGTTGGTTCTTTTTTCCTTCTTAAAAACATCAAAACCATTTTACAGCCCGCAACATTTAAACAGTATCTTACAGATCCGTTTCTAGTATCACTAATTTTGTTATGGGTAGTTCGTGGCGCGTCTTTAGTGTTTTCTTGGAATATCACAGCTAGTATTTTACTGTACGGTTTTTTTACCGCGTCGGTTTTCTTAGTATTTTTTATGTATATTTTCTTAAGAAACAATCAGATCGATACGTTAGGTTATATTAAATTCTTTGTAATCATAGTTTTCGGTCTTACGATTTTTGGCTATTTTCAGATAGGTTTATACCTGACTACGGGCAAAATAATAGGTGCTCTGTGGAATATTCCCGGTAACATTCCAAGAGTTGGCACAACTTTTTGGGACGTAAACCATTTTGCCTCCCTCTTGGCAGCGTTTATTCCGATAGCCGGAGTTTTATTTTTAACCGACAAGAAAATTAAACATAAAGTATTCTATTTTCTCGTAGTAGTGTCTCTTGGTGTTACGCTTTTTCTCACTAATTCAAGGACCTCGTGGATACTTTTGGCTATAGCGGCGCTATTTTTCGTAATCGGTCTTTTGGTTAAGTGGAAGGGATTTAAGGGCATACTACTTCTTGTACTGTTTTTCATTGTGATCGCAGTCCCGATGGTCAACGAGTACAACATCAAATCAAGCCCTTTTAGAGCAAGAATTAAGCAGTATTTTCACTATCGCATGGATTCCTTTGACTCGCACTTTATGCTTTTAACCGGAGCGTTTCAGATTTTTGAACAATATCCTGTTCTGGGAGGCGGGTACGGATCTTTTTTTGAGCATTTTAGTAAAACAAAGATCGCGCCCACATTTTTTGGCCGCGACCCCGCCGCATTAAATACAAGAGTACCGGCACATACGATCTGGGGCGAGCTTTTATCAGAAACTGGCGTGCTGGGTCTCACTGCGTTTGTGCTTTTATGCATGAGTCTCATCGGGCTACTGATTTATAATTTTTCAAATAACGAAACAAAGCAGGAAAAGCTGCTCAATCTTTCCATGGCATCCGTAATTATCGGGTGGTTGGTTGCAGGTATCTTCTATTCGTATAATTCGGAATTTTTTTGGCTAACGTGGGGACTTTTTTACCTATACGGTCTTAATTCCCTTGGTAGGGGAAAAAGTTTTGCGGAGGTTTTGAGTTTTTATACTAAGTCTGTTGCCACTTATGTTATAGGTATTTTGGTAATCGCGGCTTTTCTTATTTTTGTAAACTTGGGGACCAACCATCTTATTCCATGGGACGAAGCAATATACGCAAAAATAGCAAAAAACATGGTTGTAGATAACAACTATGTTGTACAAACTTGGCAGAGTGGAAAGGTTTGGTATGAAAAACCCCCTCTGTACATGTGGGTGATGTCCGGGTTAATGAACGGACTTGGATTTAATTCTTGGGCGGCAAGGCTTCCCAGTGCTATTTTTGGCTTGCTAACTGTGCTTGTAACGTTTGTTTTTGCAAATAAACTTTTTGGCAAAACTGTGGGATTCATATCTGCGTTTGTACTTGTTACAACAACGCAATTTCTATACTATTCCAGGGCAGCGATGCTGGATGTTACGGCAACTTTTTTTATAACGTCTGCTTTGTACTTTTATTACACCTCCGTTTATAATTTGAGCGTAAAACTACCTGCGTTAGCTGGTAGTTATGAGCAGTATAGAAATCGCGAAGCGAGAATTACAGCAAACTGGTTGCGTGAGCTGCCAGTTGTTGATAAAGAAAGTTTAAAACGGCTTTTCATTTCCGGCCTATTAATCGGTTTTGCCGTTATGGTAAAAGGTGTAATCGGCATAGTTCCAATGTTGATACTATTTGGGTTTGAGCTTGTTAGACTTCTAGTAAAAGATGGAGAAAAGAGCACAAACCGCCTGTATCGGCCGATCGTTCTTTTGGCCGGGTTACTAATTGTGGCACTTCCATGGCATCTTGAGATGTATAGAAGGTTTGGATCTCCGTTTTTAAGTAACTATATTGGATACCACGTTTGGGACAGAGCAACATCAGCAATCGAGGACAAGGGTAGGCCGTTTTTTTGGTACATAACGGTCATAAAAGTTAGCATGCGAACATGGTTTGTTGTATTAATTCCTGCCTTGGTTTATTTAATTTCCAGAGTGGTAAAGAAAGAAAAACCGTTAATCTTTCTTGGAATCTGGTTAACTGTAATATTTTTGATATTTTCGTGGGCTAAGTCAAAACTGGTGTGGTACATAATTCCCATATACCCTGTATTGGCAATCGTTGTTGGGCTTTTTATCAAAAAAGCATTTGATTTTGTATTTAATAGGCTCAAATTAAAAAATTACAGTATTGTTAAATTTGTTTTTAGCTTTGGCTTAGTTGTCTGCGGCCTGTTTTACTTGTACATGGTTAAGTATCTTGTGTACACATCAGATCTGACTGGCCCGGAAGCGCGGCTTATCCAGGCTAAAGACGCGAAGTTTGAGAAAGCCGATGTTTTATATGCCGATCGTATTGAACTACCTTTACTTCTTTTTTACACCGATGGTCTATTTAAAGTGGTTGACTTTAGACCGGATGTAAAAGATAGAGTGCCAAGCGTGTCGTACTCCGAACCGTTAGTATTGCTTACAAAAAAAGGCAGGTTTAGCGAAACGGTCGTGGGAAAAAATTACGCACCGGTGGTGCTCGCCGAGGACGGTGATTACATATTGTGGTATTTTCAATCCGGACTTGAGAAAGATTCAGACGCTCTGGCTGAAATGAGGAAGCGGTCTGATGAAATTAATCTGAACCCACTTTTCCAGGCTGAGTTTGACAAGCTTCAGATAGACATTGTTAAGTAGGAAGAGCTAATAAAGACAAGACAAAACTAAGCTTGGTCCAATTTTCTTACTACTAAAACAATCAGTATAAGTGCAAGTAAACTGGAAAAAAGATTGGCCATAGCCAGGCCATATAGTTTGTATTTACTAACTAACGTAATCCCTAATAAAACAAATGAAGCTAATTTAAATAAATTGATTTGCAAGATGTATTTGATCTTCTGAACCACGTAAAAGTAGTTTTCCATAAATGTGTGAATGGCTGTTATTGCGCTGGAAAAAATTAGTATATCTAACAAAACCAGAGATGCTTTAAACTTGTCTCCAAAAAATAACTGTAAAAACTCCTTTGATATAAGTATTGCGATCACGGACGCGCCAATAATTAGCAAAGAAATTATGCCAGTTTCAGCAAAATCGTACCCTTCTTTGTTTTTCTTTCGGATAGCATTTTTCGGCAACAGTACGGTGAAAATCGAGACGGACATGATTGAGAAAATATTGCTAAGCTTATTGGCAAGTGAGAAGATGCCTACGTCACTAAAGCCGCTGGCAAGCTTTGCTATGCCGTTGTTAAATGCCGGCCAGCCCTCCTGAAGTAGTTGCGAAATGCCTCCGGGAATTGACGAGAAAAGATAATTGAACGAGCCAACAAAGTCTATTTTTCCTTTAAGCGCAAGTTTGGGTAGGAAAGGAATTAAAACTATTGCCGGCAGCATCGAGGCACAGAATAAAAAGTAGGCCTCCGGTAGTGTGGGCTGCCAAAGTTTAGTAAAGATTAGTGCTGCAGCGCCACCTTTTATTAACGCAGAAAAAGAGTTAGTGAGTAGGTACAGAAAATACTTTTCGGTTTTTTGAAAAAGCGCTTGAAGGTAGAAACTAAAGCCATAAGCCACCAAACCCAGAAGAAAAATAAGAATCAGTTGCGTCTCTCTAATACCTAAGGAAATAAGAACAATAGGGCCCAGAAACCCGGCTAGCACTAACAGAATGAGTTTTATAGTTGCCAGATGAGAATCCAGCTTAGGATCATCTTTTGCTATCGAGCGTGCAACATAAAGTGAATTTGTGCCAAAATCAGTTCCTTTTGCAGAAAAAGTTAACACGCTCAATAGAAGTGAGTATTTGCCAAAATCCTCCAGGGAAAATAGCTTTGCCAGAGCGGTCAAAAAGAAGAAAGCAAGTACAGCGTTTACTACGTTGCCGCCGCCAACTAAAGCTATACTAAGAAAAGATTTTTTCATGTCATCCTATATTATCAGTTTTTGGTATACTTTGTGTATGATACCAAAGCCAAAAACCATTGCGGTAGACGCTCGTTTTTACGGAGAGGCCGGTCCCGGACGGTATGTTAAAAATGTTCTAAAGCATCTGGAGCAACTTGACAGTGTGCATAAGTATGTTGTGTTTGTCCGTGAAAAGGGGTCGCGGTTATACTCTGTGTCCTCCGGCAATTTTTCTAAAGTACTGGCGGAATTTCCTTGGTATTCTTGGTCTGAGCAATTTGGTTTTTTGCTGAAAATACTAAGATTCAAACCTAACCTTTTGTATGTTCCGCATTTTAATATTCCGGTTTTTTATCCTGGTAGGTTAGTAACTGCCATTCCGGACATTATCATGCATTCTTTTAGTACCGAGGGCGGAACCACCCTTCCCAAATTTTATTTCAGGTTCAAGAAGTTTATGTACAAGCTTGTTATTTCTTGGGCGGTGTTTAGGTCTTTCAAAGTAATCGTACCTACAAATGAAGTGAAAAAAGAGTTTTTAAGAACATTCACTTTTACTAAAGAGTCAAAATATGTTGTTGCGTACGAAGGCGTGGACGAAGACTTTTTAGTTTCGTCTACGGATATAAACGAGTTGAAGAAGAGAATCGGGATAACCGGCGATTATATTCTTCACGTTGGCAGTATGTACTCGCATAAAAATGTTGATAAATTGTTAGAGGCTTTTAGTGATGTTTTGGACAAGAAGCACTCCGATCTTCAGCTTGTGCTTGTTGGCAAAAAGGACAAATACTCTTGGCTTGTCTCTCAAAAAGTTGAGGAATTGGGTTTGTCCGGCAAAGTGCTTTTGCCCGGTGAAAGTTTTTATGTGAGCGACACTGAAGTTGTAGCGTTGAGGAAAAACGCTTTGTTTTGTGTATTCCCGTCGTTAAAAGAAGGATTTAGTTTGACACCCCTTGAGTCTCAGGCTGTCGGTCTTGCCTGTGCAATATCAGATATACCGGTGCATCGTGAAGTGTATGGCGATAGTGTTTTGTATTTAAACCCAAATGACAGAAACGATATTTCGGCAAAGATTTCCCAGCTGCTTGTTGATCCAAACTTAGTAAAAACTCTGGTTGAAAAGGGTACTAAAAAAGTACAGGAGTATAGTTGGACATCTACTGCAGCAAAAACTTTAGAAGTATTAGAAGAGGCTTTGAAAAAGTCTTAATGTCTGCTCTGCCGTAGTATCCCAGCTAAAACTCAAGGCATGGTTTCTTTGGTTCTCCAACCGTACATTGTCCCAAGATGGGTTAAGAAGTGAGTTTATAGCATCAGAAATTGCGGTTTCTGATTTTGGATCGGCATAAACCGGGTAGTTTTGACCCAGCTCTCTAAAGGCCGGGATATCGGACACACCGCATTTAAGCCCAAGCGCCATAGCTTCCAAAAGAGGTAACCCAAAACCTTCGTCAAGCGAGAAGTTTACAAAACCCTTGGCCGAGCTTAAAAGTGCTCTAACTTCCTCGGTAACAAGAGGTCCCAAAAAGATAACATTTTTCTCAACGCCGGATTTTTTTGGTGCTTCCAGTGATTCCTCAAACCTCCAGCCATTTTTGCCAATAACGCACAGTTTCAGAGCCTTATTATTAGGGACTACGTTAGCAAAAGCTTTTATTGTTAAAGGGAGGTTTTTTCTGGGCTGTATGGTTGAAAGAAATACCAGATAGGGAGCGCCCTCTAAGCCGTATTTTTTTACTGTATTTTGCGTGGCGACAGGATCTAGTGGTTGTCTGAATGATTCGTTTAAGCCTTCGTATATTACATGTACTTTCGATTTCACAAAAAAACCAAACTGTTTGCCAATAGCTCTTTTTGTAGACTCAGATGGTACTATAACAGCTGACGAACAATCCGCAGTTACAGCTAAAACCGCCGGTTGTATTATTTTCTTGATGGACAGATCGGTGTAAGTCTGGTTCAAGATATATTCAAGCCCATGAACCATAGAAACAAACTTTATCGATGGTTTGAGTACTTTGGCAAAAAAAGGAATCGTGTGCACGGAAGTAAAAAAAATATCAGTGGGGTTTTTTATTAGCTCTCTAGTCAAACTAACTTGAGTCCAACTGAGTGAACTTGGTAAGACAACATAGCTAAACTTTGGGTTTTGCTTAGTTAGTTTAGTTAGAAAATCATCCCTCGGGTCGTGTTGAAAATAAAGTGTGTAACTGTTTGTCTTATCGATTTGAGCCAAAGCACTTATTAGTTCCCTAAGGTACACAGCAGGCCCGGTCGGCATCTGATCAATATGTTGGCAATTTATTCCTATGCGCACATGGACAGTGTAATATATATTGTGATATCTATCAAATTATGTTTATGATGTAATGAAAATAGCTATTGTATGTGATGATCTTATACAGTTTGGTGGTCAGGAAAGATTAGTTCTTGCATTATCCGATATTTGGCCGAACGCTCCCGTTTATTCCAGTTATATTTCAAAAAAATGGCAGAAAATTTTAGCAGATAAAGATCGCAAATATGTAACAAGTTTTATGCAGAACCTTCCGTTTGTTGAAGTATTTAACCGAAATTACTCTGTCTTTTTGGCGCATATTCTAGCTTTTGAGTCCTTTGACTTTAGTGAATATGATGTCGTACTGTCTATTTCGTCCAGATACGCACATCACGTAATTACCAAGCCGACCACCAAACATGTGTGTTATATGAATAGCCCCGGTCGAATGTTTTGGGAATCGGCAGATTATTTTGCAGAAGAAGATTTAAAAAAAAGTAGGTTAACCAAAAGATTATTTGAGTGCTTTATAGCTTTTCCGTTAAATATACTAAGAATGTTGGATTATGTTGCAGCTCAAAGAGTAGATGTTTTTATAGCAAATTCCAGGACGCCGCAGGAAAGAATAAAAAAGTATTACCAACGGGATTCAGAAGTTGCTTATCCGTTTGCGGATCTTGACAGGTTTAAGGTAGCCAAAACTTCTTCTGAAGCAGATTACTTCATGGTGGTAACTAGACTTGCGCAATGGAAAAGAGTGGATATTGCAGTACAGGCATGTAGGCGACTTGGTTTAAAGTTGAAAGTTGTAGGAGATGGTCCCGCACTAGGCGATCTCAAGAAAATTGCTGATAAGAACGTTGAGATTCTGGGTTGGCTTGATGATACTGCGGTAGCTAAGTTATATGCGGAGAGTTTAGCCATTATCAATACACAGTGCGAGGATTTTGGAATTTGTCCGTTGGAGGCTATGGCAAGCGGCAAACCAGTAATAGCCTATGGTAAAGGCGGGGCTTTAGAAACTGTGTTGGCCGGAATAACGGGAGAATTTTTTGCCAAGCAAACCCCCGAGAGTTTGATGGAAGTTTTAAAACAGTTTAATTCCTCAAAATATAATCCGGAAAAATGCCGTAACCAAGCTGAGAAATTCTCAAGGAAGGTGTTTGAACAGAGTATAAAAAAAGTATGCGGTTGGAATTAGCACTGCGGTCTGTAGTATACTGGTCTAACTGACCCTCAACTAAGTATGTTATATGAATTTGGCAAAAGAATAATTGATATCTTTGGTGCGGTTGTGGGCATTGTTCTTTTTGCTCCAATTCTTCTCTCTGTGGCAATCTGGGTCAAAATAGTTTCTCCGGAGGGACCTGTGTTTGCAGATATAAAAAACAGGGTAGGCAAAGACAGAAAACCGTTTAAGCTTCTTAAGTTTAGATCAATGGTACCAAATGGCTACGAATTTCTAAAAAAGAACTATCCCGAACTTCATAAAAAATATGAAGAAAATAACTACAAGCTTGATTCAGACGAAGACCCTAGACTTATTAAGGGAGCTAAGTTTATGCGCAAGTTTAGCATTGACGAACTGCCGCAGTTTTTTAATGTCTTAAGAGGTGAGATGAGTATTGTTGGTCCGCGTGCTTACTATTTTTATGAAATAGACGAACAGCTCCAAAGATACCCTGAGACGAGGCAGTATCTGGAGAGTGCGCTCAAGGTAAAACCCGGTATTACCGGCCTATGGCAGATAAGTGGAAGATCCCAAGTGGGATATGTTGATAGGGTCAAGCTTGATGCAAAATATGCAGAAAATAAATCTTTGTTGTATGATTTAGGGATCGTTCTTAAAACGCCTTATGTAGTTTTAACAAGTAAAGGAGCCTGTTAATTATGAACAACGCAACTTTCTGGGGAGCTTCTCCCGCAAGTACTAAAAAGCAATCAAGTGCAATTGGTAAGATAGCTCTGTCAAAACAGAGCAAGAGATTTTTGGGCAATGTAGGTATTGCCGGTGTTGTTGTACTTGCACTTCTTTCGGTTATTGGTGTTGTAGTTTACATCAAAGTTATACAGCCTTTTAACTTTTTGGTAGAGAAAACAAACATACTACGTGATGACTTTTCTAACATAGGTAGCGCTATTACCGGCAGAAATCTCGTACTTCTTGATAAGGTTCTTATCAAAACCGAAACTGACTTAAAAAATGTTAAGGCCGAGCGTGAAGATAAGATAGGCTGGCTTAAGGATGTGAAATATTTCAAAATTAACGAGTTTTATGCCGACTCGGATAAGTTTATCCAAGCTGGTTTGTATGGGGTTGATGCAATTAGAGAAGCATCAAACGTAGTTAAACCTTTTGCTGATGCGGCCGGTCTAAAAGTAACAGAAGAGCAGCAACTGCCGGATACTACGGGCTTAATGGAAGCATTTAAGTCGTGGGTAAATATCATGCCTCAGGTTGCGATGCAAATGGACCCTGTTATTGAGAAGGTGGACAGGGTTGGTAGTGAGTTGGAGGCGGTGGATGTATCAAAGTATCCAACCAACTTTAGAGGAATGGATCTTAGGGAATACGTGAGATTTATTAAGGACAACCTTTCCAAGGCCAGCGACTACGGTCCGGACATAAAGAATGCTCTGGTTTTATTTCCAAGGCTGCTTGCCGTAGGTTCACCAACCAAACGCTACATGATAATAATGCAAAACGATAAAGAGCTTAGGCCAACAGGCGGATTTATGACAAACTACGCAACTTTTAAAGTTTCTAACGGACTTTTAGATTCTGATTTTACATCAAAGGATATGTACAGTGTGGACCTTACGCTTGATATTATCGATGCAACTTACACATTTCCTACAGCTCCCGTTGCCTACCAAAAATATTTAAGAAACACTCGCTGGTACGCACGCGACATGAACTTTTCCCCGGACTTTCCAACTTCCATGGATCAGTTTTTAAAGTTTTATAATATGGCAGGCAGACTAAGTTATGAAATAAAACCTGTGGACGGTATCATCTCAATAGACACCGCGGTTATAAGCGAACTGTTAGAAACAACGGGCCCAGTTACAGTTAATGGCATCACGTATACATCAGACAATGTTGTTTTGGAACTTGAAAAAATGGCCTCACTTGAGCTAAGGGAGCAGGCCAATAGAAAAGGCATACTTGGCTATCTTATGAACTCAATGCTTAAGAATATATTTGAGTCTACCGATAAAAACTTGTGGCCAAAACTTATTGATAAAGGTGTCAGTTTAGCTGTGAGGAAACACATTCAAGCTTATGTTTTTGATCCAGAATCCCAAACTCTAATCGACAAATACGGGATAGGTGGCAGAATACTTGATACTGTTGCCGGAGATTACACCTCAGTGATTTCCACAAATCTTGGTGGAGATAAGACTAACTGGTTTGTAAGGAAATCCGTAGAACATACGCTGGAAAAAAGCGGAGATAAATGGCTAAGAACTGTAAAAATTAAATATAACTACCCCGAGCAGACCGGTGACTTTGCGCTGTTTGCCAAAGGTTTTAAAGATTGGGTCCGTGTTTACATTCCTGCCGGGTCTGAATTTGTGGCATTTGACGGATCAGAAGACGGGATATTGGAAGGCGATGAGCGAAACAAGAAATGGTATAGTGCGTACCTAGAGATGGCTCCGGGACAACAAAAAGAGCTTATATTCAAATATAATCTCCCGACATCTGCTATTAAGGACAGTAAGTACACGCTTACACTTCAGAAACAGTCGGGTATAGACAGGGAGTTTAATAAGATAACAGTTAATGGGAAAACTAAGGAGATTGATTTATTTAAAGACGTTATGATTTCCTTCCCGTTACAGTAAGCATGAAAAAGTATAATACCGAAGCTGTAGTTCTCAAGAAAATAAATCTAAAAGATACTGACCGGTTATATACATTGCTAACAAAAGAGTATGGAAAAATGTCCGCTCTTGCGCGCGGGGTCCGAAAAATAACTTCAAAAAGATCAGGAAGTCTGGATACTATAAATCACGTTATAGTTTCAATCTCGGAGACCGCACTTGGTCACAAAAATATACTGGAAGTAAAATGTCTAAATTCCTTTAAACAAATAAAAGTATCTTTGGACAAGTCTCTAAAGGCTTACTACCTTTCTGAGTTAATAAACAAAACGATGATGGAGGGAGTAGGGGGCGAAAGGATATTTGAGTTGTTGACTAAGACATTAACCACGATCGAACACGATGAGAAAGAGCTCGCAACTGCTGTAGCTAATTTTGAAGTAAACTATCTGCGGCTTTTGGGTTACGGAGTGAGCTACAACGAGCTTTTACGTACGGAGAAAAAGTATCTTGCCAAAATGGTAAACGACAGGCTAACTGCTACTTTTGACGAGAAGTTTAAGAGTCTGGAAATTTGAAGGGTTTTGGTCTGCGGGGTTTTCATTGTATACTAGCAACATTATGCCAAAAGACGAGCTTTCTAAGTTTCAAAAAATAGTATCACTTTGTAAAAGACGAGGTTTTGTGTTTCCTGGTTCCGAAATATACGGGGGTCTTGCAAATACATACGACTTTGGGCCTTTAGGCGTTCTGATGCTTAGAAATATTATCAACCTGTGGTGGGAAAACTTTGTAACTAAACGACCGGAAATATTTGGGCTTGATACAAGTATATTGATGTCGCCGAAAGTTTGGGAGGCTTCCGGGCACACAGTAAGTTTTACAAATGATCTAGTCGACTGTCTAAAATGTAAATATCGAACACGAGCTGACCATGTTATTGAGGATTTTCTTGAAAAAATTGACAGGCCGGAAAAAGTTGAAGGTCGTGGGGTTGATGAACTTGACGAACTTATCAAAAACCACAAAATACCTTGTCCAAAATGCGGAGAATCCGGTTGGACTAAGCCCAGAAAATTTAACCAGCTCTTTGAAACACATATCGGTATTGTTTCTGAAAACCAATCTCTAAGCTACTTACGCGGAGAAATAGCGCAGGGCATGTTTGTTAATTTTAGAAATGTGCTTGATACCATGAGACCAAAGTTACCTTTTGGTATTGCGCAGGCCGGCAAAGCTTTTAGAAATGAGGTTACTCTTGGCAACTTTATATTTAGAACTTTAGAGTTTAATTTGGCTGAATTTGAGTATTTTATCGACCCCAAGACCGATTGGGAAGAAACGTTTGGTTACTGGAAACACGAGATGAAGGAGTGGGTTATGTCCCTAGGGCTTTTGGAGGAGAATCTGCGTTGGCGCGAACACACAAAAGAAGAACGTGCGCATTATTCAACTCAAACTGAAGATCTGGATTACAGATTTGATTTTGGTTTTAAAGAAATGTTTGGCCTTGCATATAGAACCGATTATGACCTACGAAACCATATGGAAAAGTCAGGAACAGACTTAAACTACACTGACCCGCAAACAAACGAAAAGTTTATCCCGCACGTTGTGGAACCAACATTTGGCATAAATAGAATATTTTTGGCACTATTAAACGAAGGTTATACGCAAGACGGTGACCGAGTTGTACTAAAACTAGACGAGCGCGTAGCCCCCTACAGAGCGGCTGTGTTCCCTTTGGTGAAAAACAATGAACAATTAGTGGAGAAAGCAAGGAGTGTTTATAAAGAGTTAGGTGCTTCCGGATTATCTATTGCATGGGATGACCGGGGTAATATAGGTAAAAGATACTATTCGCAGGATGAGATCGGAACACCTGCGTGTATTACCGTAGATTACCAAACACTTGAGGATGACACCGTAACCGTAAGGCATCGTGATAACGCAAAACAGGAAAGAGTGGCAATAAAAGATTTAAGGCCTACGTTTGTGGCATAGGCCTGAGTTTGCAAGTTTCCTCGCTAAGTTACTTTCTTTTTGTTCTTCTTCTCCCCTTTGTTGGTTTTTCAGTTTTGTTGTGAGCACGACAGAGGTGTTTAGAACCAATTGGGTGGTTCAGATGACATATACCTCTACATCTTCCGCTTGGATCACAGAGTTCCCGTCGGAGTGCTCGTTCTCGCCACCAGAGCGGGTATATGTAGTCACACCTTTGGTTGCAATCCGTTACCACTGAATGCATTGGCATCTCGATCCCTTGGCTCCCGGTTAATAAAAGTTTTTAGTAATACTTCCCTTCCAATTTTGGATTATATCACTATAGGACAAAAAAAGATCCTGGTTGGTATTTTACCAGGATCAAAGGAAGCACCGGCTGTTGAGAAACATAATCTGTACTCGCAGCCTACGACTACCTTGTCCATACAGTATTCCTTCCTTTCTAAACTCCTTCGCTAAAGATAATCAAACATTCTACACTATTCGGGTTTTATTTGTCTTGACTACGGACATCCAATGGAGCAATATAGGTGTAGTTTGGTGAATAATGGTGAAAGAGAATGGATATGAGTGTAAAAATGTTTCTTGGGGAATATAACCCAAATATTACAGAAGGATCACGAATAGCACTGCCCAAGAGACACCGAGAACAAGTATCGGGCGATAGTGTAGTTCTATCAAAAGGTTTTGAAAAATGCATCTACGTTTACGATACAAGCGACTGGGCGGAAAAAGCTGAAAAGCAAGTTGAAAACATAAAAAGTGAAATGAAGAAAAGTGATCTTCAAAGGTATCTTTATACCTCGGCTGTGGATGCATCGGTTGACGGTCAAGGAAGGTTGGTTCTGCCTGCCAATCTTAAGGTTTATGCCGGTATATCAGTCAAAACAGCCGTTATAGGTGTTGGGGATCACATCGAGATTTGGGATTTGGATCTGTGGCAGGAGCACTTAAAGAAAATTACAGAGGAGCTAGCTGCCTAAGCTGGATTTGATGATTTATCATAAGCCGGTTCTTCTAAGCGAAGTAGTAGCACATTTAAATATTAAACAAGGTCAAAAATATATTGATGCAACTCTGGGCGACGGTGGGCATACATTCGAGATACTAAAACAGGGTGGAGTAGTTCTTGGCATGGATGTTGACAAGCAAAGCTTGGAAATTGCCAAACAGAGGATTTTCGACAAGGGTTTTGGCAACAATTTTACTGGAGTATTAGGCAATTTCAGACACTTGGAAAAAGTTGCACAAAACATGAATTATTCCGGAGTAGCTGGTATTTTATATGACCTTGGTTACAGTTCCAGCGAATTGGAAAGAGAAGATTTGGGCCTAAGTTTTAGTAAGGATCAAAAGTTGGACATGAGACTTGATAAAGAACTTGGGGTTTCAGCGGCGGATTTAGTCAACAGTTTGCCCGAACTGCAGTTAGCAAACATCATTTTTAATTATGCCGGAGAACACATGGCAAAACGATTTGCCAAAGCAATAGTTGGGGCTCGTAGCATAAAGAAGATTCAGACAACAGCAGAACTTGCAAAGGTTATTGCTGATGAAGCTCCTTTAGGTTATGAGGGCGGGAGAATTCACCCCGCGACAAGGACCTTTCAGGCACTGCGAATAGCAGTGAATAGCGAACTTGAAAATCTAGTGGAATCACTGCCTCAGGCCGCGCGCCTTTTGATGTCTGGTGGGCGTCTTCTGGTTATATCTTTCCATTCTGTGGAAGATAAGACGGTCAAACAATTTGGCCGCAGCGCGCGGCCTATATTAAAAGAAGTTAATACTAAACCGATAGTGCCGAGTGCCGATGAGGTTAGTGACAACGCTCGTTCCCGAAGTGCAAAACTTAGGGTGTTTGAGAAACTATGATCGAAATAAGCATACAAGAGAAAATAGTTAAGACCGTTTTTATTGTTTCCGTAGTATTTTTTATTCTAGGAGTTTTCACCCGGCTCTATTCAACTTATAAGATCTCAGTAGCCAGCAACTCATTGGCAAGTTACAGCTTTATGAAAGCTGAACTTGAAAAGGAAATATCAAGCCTTGTTTTTAAAGATTGTGAACTTTCTACCCTTTCGTATGTAGAACAAAAGGCTTATACACTGGGTTTTAAAAAACTTGACGAGCGCGTACTGTCACTAAATATCAACGATGTTCCGCAGGTTGCGTCTCTAACTCAATAATTTACCCTATAATAACTATATGAGCCGATTTAGGAGGAAAAAATTTACCCTTGAGACAGATGATTCGATTAGAATAAAACTTGTTTCAGTTGCGTTTGTAGTTCTATTTAGCATTTTGATTTTACGGCTTTTTCAACTGCAAGTATTGGGTTACGAGAAGTATAAAACTCTTGCAGAGAGTCAGTACTGGACTGTGCAGGAACTTCCGTCACGAAGGGGTAATATTTTAACTTCAGATGGTCGCGTGTTGGCAGGTACCGTAGTTAATTACCTTTTATTTGCCGAACCAAAGCGATTAGAAGTATCCAGTAAAAATGAGGTTGCTGGTAAACTTGCCGAATTAACCTCAGAACTTGTAGTCAAAAACCAAGAATCGTCGCCTTCGGAAGAAAGCTATAAGTCAAAAGGTGACTTTTTTCTAGAGCTAAAGCAGAAATATTTAGATTTTCTTAACCGGGATCTGTTTTGGGTGGGTCTTGAACATAATATTCCGTTGTCACTAAAGGATGAAATTCTAAAGCTGGATATTACAGGAATAGGTTTTGATGAGGAGCCCAAGAGATTTTATCCGGAACACGGTCTTGCCGCACATGTTTTGGGTTTTGTCGGAAGTGACAAAGACGGTAACAAACGAGGCTACTACGGTATAGAAGGTAACTTGGACGCAGAGCTAAAGGGTAAACCTGGAAGAATAATGGAGGAGAGGGACGCAGTAGGCGCAACAATATTAGCGGGTGGTTATAAAAGAATAGATCCGGTCCAGGGTAGAGATGTTGTTTTGACCATAGATAGCGCTGCACAGTATTTAGTTGAAAAGAAACTTAGGGAAGGTGTTGAAAAATATAATGCCAAGTCAGGTTCGGTCATACTTATGGACCCGTTTACGGGCGAAATTGTAGCTCTAGCCAACTATCCCTCGTACGAACCGGATAAGTTTTACGTAGAGGCAGAATATGCGGGAGAGGATATGAGAAGAAAGAGTGTGGAAATTATAAATAGAGCAATTTCCGAAGTTTACGAGCCGGGTTCCGTTATCAAACCTCTCACCGTGTCTACGGCAATCGACTTGGATTTTGTCACACCGGACTCCACCTTTGACGATAAAGGCCCGGTAAATTATTCAGGTTATACCATTGATAACTGGAACGGTGTCCACTATGGCCCGCAGACAATCACAGAACTTCTGCAAAAGTCAAATAATATTGGGGCGGCATGGGTAGGGCATAAGGCCGGAGCAGCTAATATTTACAGATATTTTACAAACTATGGTTTAGGTGCTGCAACGGGTGTGCCTTTGGAAGGTGAAGAAACAGGCTCAGTGCGACCTCTTGATACCTGGACTGACATCGACTTGGCAAATATCTCCTTTGGCCAAGGTATTTCTGCTACCCCGTTGCAGGTTGTAAGCGCCTTTAACACTATTGCCAATGGAGGTTACCTCATACGGCCAAAAATTATTTCAAAACTTATAGATAACGGTAAAGAGATAGAGATGCCAACAAAAAATATTAAACAAGTTATTTCAAATCAAACATCGGCCACAATGATTGATCTTTTGGAAAAAGCTGCCGTGGGCGGGGAGGCTAAGTATTTTATCCTCAAGGATTACAAGATAGCCGGCAAAACAGGAACCGCACAGATACCCGAAGGGGGAAAATATTCGCCGGACAAAACAAACGCTACATTTTGTGGGTTTTTATCCGGAACTAAGAAAATTTCAATGATTGTGCGACTCGAGGAGCCGAAAACTTCTATCTATGCCGCCGAAACTGCCGTCCCTTTGTGGATGGAAATAATCAACGACCTTGTAGAGTTGTACGGCATAGCTCCGGACAGAGTACAAGAACCAGTTTCCCAATTGCAATAACTTAGGGTGTTGCTTCGGTTGATTGCGAAGTCTCGGAGACTGCTTCGGGGTCAATATACGTTTTATTTAATTTAGCCTGAACATCTGTTTGAAGAGTTTTAAAGGTCTCATCCCTTGGGGTAAAAACCCATGCATGGAACTCACTTTGTGGGTATATTCCCGGATGGTAGATGTATTTGTCACCAACAACAAAAGATTCTATTTCAAAGTTCTTACTTTGGTCATAGAAACGCCACAGATAATAGGCATCTTCCAGGCTAAGGGTAGTTAACATTCGGTTTGCGGCGGATACGGTGTAATAAAAAGTTTCCACATTCATTGGCCAGAAGATGCTGGTAGACTGGTTTATGCCATCCAACATGCCCTGTAGCAAAATATGTTGTCTTTTGGCGCGCATTAAGTCGCTACCTTCTCCGTTGTTGCCGTGTCTCGATCTGGCAAAGGTCAGGGCGCGTTGTCCTGTCATTACCTCTTTGCCCTCGGTAAACGTAACAGAAACTACCCCGGTATCAGCGTTGTTTGGAAAAGTGGTGTCTGTAAAAGTAGTTAACACATTTACCGGAATTCCTCCCATGGCATCGGCAAGCCATCTAAAGTCTTCAAAATCACATCGGATGTAACCATCGACTTTCATCCCGGTTATTTTTTCGAAAGCATCTTTTAACGTATCGTAGCCAAAAACTGTATACAGTGCATTAATCTTGTTGCCGTTTATCCATAAGTCCCTGGGAACCGAAGTAAGTAAGACTTTTTTGACCTTGAAGTTAATCGAGAGCAGAATCATTACATCGGTATTAAACCCTGCCTGAGTCTTGCTTCTTCGGTCAATGCCTATTAACAGAATATTTAACACTTCTTTGTCTTTGAGAACGGAAGCATCGCCCGGTTTAGGCTCAACGGGGACATTTTTGGCAATTTCCTTTATTATTTCGCCCGTCAAAAACGGTGCGATAGCTGTCAATTTTGTACCAGGAAAAACAAAATTCGAAGCCCCAAACAAGGCCCCGACAATAAAAACGACCAAAGATAGCTTCTTAAGCATTAGTAAAGGATAAGCTTTTTGACATGATGTAGTCAAATAGCTCTTGCTCCCATTGACACAATTATGTAATATTAACTCATGGCAAAAAAGATTCTCTTCATAGAAGACGACGACAGCTTTTTTTATACCTTCTCGATTCCTTTGACAGCCCGTGGATACAACGTTGTAAGGGCAAGCGAAGGTTTCCAGGCGGTAGAAAAGGTTCTTGTCGAAAGGCCCGATCTAATTTTCCTTGATATAGTTTTGCCGGGAATCAATGGGCTTGATATACTCAAGGATCTAAAAGAGAGGGATGAGACCAAGGGCATAAAGGTTGTCATGCTTACAAATTTTGGTACCGAAGATAACGTCAAAAGAGCCATGGAGTTGGGTGCTGATGACTACTTCTCCAAGTACAATGTTGTACCCTCCGAACTTCCGGACAAGGTTGCGACACTTTTAGGCGAGACCCCTGACACTGGTATTAAAGTTGTTAACTAAATTATAAGTGACTACAATGCCCATACTGGAAATCCTGCTCCTAGTGCTGTCTGTCGCCCAGGTAATTTTCTTAGTACTTATAGTATATTTGTACACTAGAAAATCCCAGGAGGTGGGTAATCTCCACAAAGAAAATGCTGAACTTAGGGTAAAAACCTCCATGTCTGATTCGCCTGATGTTTTGGATTATGACTACATTTCAATGCTTGTTCACGAACTTAGATCACCCCTGTCAGTTATCAAAGGCGCTTCTGATTTAATTATAAAAGAAGCTCCGACACTTACTAAAGAGCAGATTGAAATGCTTCTTGCACAAATTAGAAATTCTTCGGGTAACCTCCTTAATCTTGTTAACGACATTCTTGACGTGTCTAAGATGAATGCAGGTAGGTTTGAAATAAAGAAAATTTCCAACAATTTGCCAAGTTTAATAAAAGAAACCGCCTCTTATATCGAACCTCTCTTAAGAGTAAAAAGTATCAACCTAAATATTGAAGTAAATGGTGATATCCCGACATTTAATTTTGACGCTGAGAGAATACGTCAGGTTCTAAATAATTTATTAAGCAACGCAATAAAATTTACTCCCAAAGATGGTGATATAACCGTGGTTGCAAAAAGACGTGGCGACATTGCCGAAGTTCAGGTTAAAGATACGGGCGGCGGAATACCCGATGATGAAAAACCCAAGATATTCCACAAGTTTGTTCAAGTTCATAACAATACTATGATGAAAGAAAAAGGCACCGGTCTTGGTCTTGTAATTTCAAAAGGTATTGTCGAGGCACATGGTGGGAAAATTTGGGTAGAAGATAATAAACCAAAAGGTGCGTTGTTTGTGTTTACACTTCCGGTTGAGACTGCGGGGGGGTATAAATGAAAATAAGTAGGAGTATTTTTAGAGATTACGACATCAGGGGCATTTATCCGGCTGAGCTTAACGAGGAGATCTCGGAAGTAATTGGCAAGGCGCTTGGAAGTTATATTCAGGAGCGAAACGGTAGCAAAATAGTTGTAGCCAGAGATAACAGGCCAAGTTCACTGTTTATTACGGAGAGTTTTATAAAGGGCATATTATCAACCGGAATCGATGTTACTCACGTCGGTATCACTCTTACGCCTGTAATTCACTTTTTAATGTGCAGTTCTGAATTTGACGCCGGTGTTGTTGTTACAGCTAGCCATAACCCCAAAGACTTTAACGGTTTTAGAATTGATCTTCCGGGCGCAGTTCCGTTTTACGGCAGTGCTCTTCAAAAGCTTATACCGATTATTGAACATAAAGCGTTCCGTCAAGGTGAGGGAGAGTATTGCGAAAAAAATTTAGCTAGTGCTTATGTTTCGTACATTGTTGAGAGGTTTAAGTTTACTAGAACACTTAAAGTTGTTTTTGACTGTGGAAACGGGGCCTCCAGCGAGATAGTGCCGGAACTGTTTGGTAAACTCAATTTAGATATCATTCCTACCTTTTGCAGTTTTGACAGTGATTTCCCACACGGTGTTCCGGATCCTGAAAATCCGCTATTTTTAAAAACTTTGGCCGCTGCAGTGTTGGAAAATAAAGCTGATGTAGGAATAGGTTTTGACACAGATGGGGATAGGTTTGGTGTTGTAGACGACAAAGGCCAAAGCTACGGTACAGATCAAATGCTGATGTTTTTTGCTGCCGACATCTTACGGGATAACCACGGCAAAAGTGTCTATTATGATGTAAAAAGCACGGGGGCGTTAGAAAAATTTATAAAGGATCGCGGAGGTGTTCCGCACATGATGCAAACAGGTCACCCGTATTTTGCGGAAGCAAAGGATAACATGATTGTAGCCGCTGAATTTTCGGGTCACACATACTTTCGTGATAAATACTACGGTTACGATGATGGTATTTACGCTGCGTGCAGAGTTTTGGATATTCTTGATAGGGATGGCAGAAAAATGTCAGACATCATGAAGATGCTACCAAAGCGGGTAAACACCCCCGAACTAAAAGTTCCCTGTTCGGATAGTGAGAAGTTTACTATTGTGGCCGGTATCAAGGCCAGAATCGAAAAAGAACATGATTTTACTAAGGTAGTTGATATTGATGGCGTACGTGCAAACATATCTGATTCAGCCTGGTTTTTGATTCGGGCATCAAACACAAGCCCGTATTTGAGCATTCGTATGGAAGGCGCTAGCGATCGTGAGCTTGAGGTGCTACGTAACCGCGTTTCAGTTTTATTGAATGAATATAATCTTAAGCTAGACTAGCTTTTGTGTTACCATTTACTTTATGAATAAAAAAACTGCCCAAATACTTTGGTTCAAAGATATCAACAAAAATGACATTCCGCTTGTAGGCGGCAAAGGTGCAAATCTTGGCGAGATGTGGAATGCAAAAATTCCTGTTCCAAACGGTTTTGTTATTACAGCGACCGCATACTATGACTTTTTACTAAAAACCTCACTCAAAAAGAAAATTTTAGCCGAACTTAGCGGGCTAGACGTCAACGAATCAGGAAAACTCCAGGAAGCTTCTAAAAGAATCAAAACTGCAATACTTGCGGCCAAAATGCTAGAGGAGTTGGCAAGCCAAATCAAGGACTATTATCATCAACTTTCGGGCGAATTTGATCGGTTGGTGGCTGTGAGGTCGTCAGCAACAGCAGAAGACTTGCCGGATGCATCCTTTGCAGGTCAACAGGAGACTTATCTTAACGTTAAAGGTTGGAAAAATGTTGTCACGCACGTGCAAAAGTGTTGGGCATCGCTTTTTGAAGCAAGGGCAATCTTTTACAGATCTACAAACGGTTACTCACATTTTAAGGTCGGCATAGCCGTACCGGTCCAGATGATGGTTCAATCCGAAGTTTCAGGCATAATGTTTACAGTTAATCCTCTTACCAACAACACCGGGGAGGTTTCGGTGGAGGCCGCTTATGGTTTATGTCAGCCAATTGTCTCGGGCGAGATTACACCCGACCAGTTCATAATAAACAAAAAAACGGGCAAGATCGTTTCTAAGTATATTTCCAAACAGGAGTGGCAGCTGACACTTGCTGGTAAGCTTGATATCTCCAAGAAACATCAGAAAGCTCAAAAGATAAGCAATAAACTTGCAATAGAAACAGCCGAAATGGGAATTAAAATTGAGAAACACTACGGCAAACCGCAGGATATTGAATGGGCTGTAGAAAGCGGCAAACTGTTTATTGTTCAATCCCGACCTGTAACAACTTTACACACTAAAATCGAGCAGACCGAAGAAATGGATCCGGCAAAAAAGGGCAAACTTTTGTTGGAAGGTTTAGCAGCATCGCCGGGAGTAGCCTCCGGTCCGGTACAGATCGTCAGAAGAGCTTCGGAGATTTCAAAAATAAAAGAGGGCGATATATTAGTTGCCGAAATGACCAATCCCGATTACGTACCTGCAATGAAACGTGCGGCCGCTATCGTGACGGATTTGGGCGGTAGAACAAGTCACGCCGCAATTGTAAGTAGGGAACTGGGTGTTCCTGCCGTGGTTGGTACTACAAATGCTACAAAAATACTGTCGTCGGGCGAGATAATCACTGTGGATGGTGTAAGCGGCAAGGTGTACGAGGGTGATGTGACAATAAAGAAAGAGATGGTTGTTTCCATTGCTCCCACGGCCGTAAAAACTGCAACAAAGATATACGTAAATCTGGCAGAACCCGAGCTGGCCTTGGATATGGCAAAACGCAACGTTGACGGTGTTGGACTTTTGAGAGCAGAGTTTATCATTGCAAATATCGGAACACACCCCCAAAAGTTTATTGAAGATAAAAAACAGAAAGAGTTTATTTCTAAGTTAGCGGAAGGTTTACTATCCTTTGCGGAGGCCTTTAATCCAAGACCTGTTGTGTACAGATTCAACGATTTTAAGTCAAACGAATACGCTAACCTAAAGTGGGGTCACAAATACGAAAAACCGGAGCCAAATCCGATGATTGGGTACAGAGGAGTTTCTCGCTATCTAAAGGAAGCTGATATTCTCCAGATGGAAATAGAGGCAATTAAGATTGTTCGAAACAAACATGGCCTGAAAAATCTTTGGGTTATGATGCCTTTTGTCCGCACAGTTGAACAGTTGCGTGAAGTCAAAAAGTTGTTATCAGCCGGAGGTCTAAGACGAAGCGGCATGTTTAAATTTTGGATGATGGCAGAAATTCCTTCAAACGTGATTTTGTTGGATGACTTTATTGACGAAGGCATAGACGGCATTTCTATCGGAACAAATGACTTAACAATGTTGACGCTTGGTGTTGATCGAGACAACGAGATGGTCGCCAACGCTTACTCCGAAATGAACCCTGCAGTTTTATGGAGTTTGGAGAAACTTGTTACAACCTGTCGAAAACGCAAAATAACATGCTCGGTATGTGGGCAGGCACCGTCGGTATTTCCGGAACTTGTCGAAAAACTGGTTGACTGGGGGGTAACATCTGTATCTGTTAGCCCCGATGTTATTGAAAAAACTAGAACTATCGTACATGAAGCCGAGAAAAAAGTGCTTAAGAGAAAGTGAGTGCGACTAGGCGATGCCCAAAATAACCAATATAAAATGTCATAAGGTAGTCAACTCCAGGGGTGATTGGACTATAGATACCCAGGTAGAGCTAGACAACGGCGTTACTGCCTCACAAACAGTTCCTGAAGGCGCATCAAAAGGTGAAAATGAGGCTGTAAGTATCCCTGTTGAAAAAGCTATAGAAGTTGTTTCTACTGCAATAAATGACGTGCTTGAAGGTTTTGAGGTTTTTGATCAAAAAAAAATTGATCAGACTCTGATTGACATGGACGGGACGCCAAACAAACGACATTTGGGTGGCAACAGTATTTTATCTGTTTCTCTCGCGGTAGCGGAAGCTGCGGCTAAGACAAAGAAAACCGAACTATACGAGTATTTATTTTCGTTATATTCCCCCAAAGAGCAGTTCGTAAGACTCAAGCTCAAATTTCCTACTCCTCTTTTTAATGTTCTAAACGGCGGTAAACATGCACATAACGGGTTATCGTTTCAGGAATTTATGGTTATTCCGTCGCCCGATAAAACATTTGAAGATGCTATGGAGATGGGTGTAAAAATTTACCACAATCTTAAACTAAAGCTGGAGGAGGACAGGTTGGAAGTATCGGTGGGGGATGAGGGCGGATTTGCGCCCGAAGGTCTTACTTTAGATAAAGCATTGAAGTATATAAAGAAGGCAGCGTTGCCTCAATGGCGACCGGGGTCTGATATGTTTTTTGGTATAGATGCTGCGGCTGAATCGTTTTATAAAAATGGAAAATACTGTATTCAAGAACAGAGTTTAAAACTTGATTCGGCAGAGCTTGCAAAGTTATACGGCGATGTTCTCAAGAAATTTGAATTAACATATCTGGAAGATCCTTTCTACGAGAAGGATGTTATGGGTTGGCAGAATTTTTATAAAAACTACGGTGATAGCTTGATGGTTGTTGCTGACGATTTGGTAGTTACAAATCCAAAGTATCTAAAAAAGGCTATCTCAGAAAAACTAGCAAACGCAGTAATTGTTAAACCAAATCAAATAGGCACGCTTACCGAAACCTTGGAGTTTATTCACGAAGCAAAGGAAGCAAATATGTCAGTGATTGTTTCTCACAGAAGCGGTGACACGGCCGAGGATACTTTTATTGCAGATTTAGCACTTGCGGTTGGTGCGGATTTTCTTAAGGCCGGGTCGCCTGTTCGCGGTGAGCGAGTGGCAAAATACAACAGACTATTGGAAATATTAAGTTCTTAGATATTCATTTTACACTGTACGCTGCGTAATCTTGTGCAAGCGGAGTCTCTACTGTAGCGGTCTGCTCGTCAGTTAAGTGTTCAAAGTGTCTTCTGAAGCCTCTTATCGAATTACCGTGACAGGAAATGGCAATATTTATTTTGAATTCCTTCATTTTTGGAATGATCTCATCAATAAATTCCTGAACCCGTTTGCACACCATCTCAATACTTTCGCCGTGCGGAGGAATATTGGAGTAGGAGCGCCGTTCCAGTTTTAATTGTTCGGGGTTTTCAAGCGCCATAATAAGTTTGCTTGTACCTTGTAGATCTCCATACATTCTCTCGCGCAAACGAATGTCTCTAATAATCTCCCGGTCTTTTGCGGTTTCATTTAGCGAAATAGCAATACCCATAGTTCGGATAGCTCTTAGTTGATCGGATGAGACGAGCATGTCAATTTTCTTATTTGCTAGTTTCATGGAAAGTTCTTGGGCTTGGGTTGTTCCTAGGTCGGTTAAATCAGAATCCCGCCAGCCGCTAAAAACAAAATTTGCATTGTCAACGGTTTGACCATGCCTAAAAACGTATAAAATCGGATAGTTTGAATCCTCTTCTTTAGGTAGTGCTTTGGGTGTGTCTTTATAGCTTAATAGTTCAACTGCAGCCAGAATATTATTTTCGGGATATTTAATGTAATCGATGTCTAAAAGCGTTTTTGCCTTAGCTAAAGCAACTTTCTGTGGGGCAGTAAATTCCATGCTTTAACAATAGCACCCCTGTTACTGCAGGGCAATCAGTGAGTTTTAACAAGCGGATGGTATGTTATGATGATTCAATGCAAGAAATAATTACCGCTTTTCTACGAAATGATCTAAAATCGTTTGTTGAGGCAATTGGCTTATTTGGTGTTTACGCTGTTGTATTTGCGGAATCCGGACTTTTGATCGGTTTTTTTCTACCGGGCGATAGTCTCCTATTTACCGCCGGATTGTTATCGTCACCTGCATTTTCTTTTTTCGGAATTTGGCCTCTAGTTTTGGGGGCTTGGGCAGCCGCCGTGTTAGGCGATAATGTTGGATATGAATTTGGTAGACGCGTTGGCAGAAAATTATTTAAACGTGAGAAATCTTTACTGTTTAATCCCGCTAATTTGGAAAGGGCACAAAATTTCTATGAAAAACATGGGGGTAAGGCGATCACAATTGCCCGGTTTATACCTATTGTTCGTACTTTTGCGCCAATAGTTGCAGGTATCGGGCACATGGATCACAAGAAATTTACTTTTTTTAATTTTCTTGGTGGAACAGCGTGGGTATGGAGTATGACTTTTGGGGGTTACTTTCTAGGTAGTTTAATCCCTGATGTAGATAAATACATTTTGCCTATTGTGCTGATAATTATTATTGCCTCTGTTTTGCCGCCCGCACTTCATTTATACAAAGAAAATAAAAAGACTCTTTGGGAGAGATTGCGTGACAAGATTCCGTTTTTGAGATAACCACAGGTTTTTTATCTATATCTTCTTATTACACCGGTCACTATTCCCTGTATTTGCAACGATTTTGCATCTACGTATATCGGATCCATTTTCTGGTTTGCCGGCTGAAGTCTTATTTTGCCATTTTTTTCCTTGTACATGGTTTTTAAGGTTGCAAACTCGTTGTCGATTAGTGCTACAACTATTTCTCCGTCTACAGCTGTATTTTGTTGTTGGATTACCACATGATCGCCGTCCATAATGCCCATATCTATCATGGAATCCCCTCTAACCTGCAGCACAAAACAGCGCTTTGTTTTGGAAACCAGGTCCGAGGACACCATTACAGTGGCAAGTGGATTTTCGTTTGCCTCGATAGGTTCGCCGGCTGCAATAAAACCCACAAGAGGCAGTTCGATTGAATTGGGTTGTGTGTTAAAGGTGTTATCAACAAGCTCAATACCTCTGACAGACCCGTCATATCTTTTGATAACGTCCTTTTTCTCCAAAGCTTGCAAGTGTTCGTGTACAGTGGCAAGAGAAGAAAGACCCATAGCATTGGCAATTTCCTGTAGAGTTGGAGAGAATCCGTTGGTTTGTATGTATTGAGAGATAAAATCTAAAATTTGCTTCTGTTTTTTATAAAGAGTTATAGGGCTCATCTAAATCCTTCTGCCTTGTGGGCAATTATATGGCTTTTCTTCGTGTTTTTATTCTACCGAATAATATCCGAAGGTGTCAATAGGGTAAAAAAAATAAGGCCAGGTGGGCGAATCTGGCCTTTTGCTCTCACAAATCCTGTAGTTTTTTTTGTTCAAGAGGGGAAATATAAAGTTTCTCCGGGTGTTGAGCCGAATATGCTATCAACCACTCGTTTGAAACCCCGAGGTCTTGAAGTCTCGCGCCTTTATTTATTTGTACTTTTTCCCCTGTTGGCCCAATTTTTCTTGCTACGATGGTTTCTATTGTAACGTAGTACCTGGTATTATCCATAGCTCTCCTTTCTAAAAAAGTAATTATACACCTCAAACTATTAACCAAACAAAACCCAAAACATGTGTTAAAATATTTGATGTGTTTAATCTTAAGTCAACTTACAAACCAACAGGTGATCAACCAACAGCGATAGAGAAAATGGTGAAAGCTGTTAACAGCGGTGTATCAGACCAGGTTCTGCTTGGTGTTACAGGAAGTGGCAAAACTTTTGCTATAGCTAATGTAATACAACAAGTCAAACGTCCAACGTTAATTATTTCACATAATAAAACCCTAGCCGCCCAGCTTTTTCAAGAATTTAGAGACTATTTCCCTGAAAACGCAGTTGAATATTTTGTTAGTTACTATGACTACTATCAACCCGAAAGTTATATTCCCGCAACAGACACTTATATAGAAAAGGATTCGGATATAAATGAAAAAATAGACAAACTAAGGCTTTCGGCAACAACTTCTTTGATGACACGCAAAGATGTAATTGTTGTTGCTTCGGTCTCAAGTATTTATAATCTTGGATCTCCGGCAGAATACGATAGGGTGGCTATTGAGCTGAGGCGAGGGATGAAGCTTAGAAAAGTGGATTTGATTAGGCGTTTAACTCAGACCTATTACGAACGATCTGATTTTGATTTTAAACGAGGCACGTTTCGCGTAGTTGGGGATGTGATTGATGTTTATCTTGCATACGCCGAGTACGGTGTGCGTATGGAAATTTTGGACGACACCTTGATGACCATCGATTACTTTGATCCCTTGACCGGAGACCGGGTTCAACCGATTGGAATTAACAGTATCGAACTAACAACGATCTATCCAGCCAAACATTATGTAGCTCCCGAGGAAAACAGAGAAGATGTTTACAAACAAATCCAGATCGACCTTCAACTTAGACTAAAAGATTTAAAAGACAGAGGCAAGACGCTAGAAGCATATAGACTAGAGCAACGCACAAACTACGACTTGGAGATGATGCAGGAAATAGGTTACTGCAAAGGTATTGAAAATTACTCGCGTTACTTTGACGGGCGCAACCCCGGCGACCCTCCTTACTCACTAATGGACTTTTTTCCAAAAAACTACTTACTTGTTATAGATGAATCACATATCACTGTTCCGCAGATACGGGGTATGTTTAACGGTGATAGGTCACGCAAACAGACGTTGATCGAGTATGGTTTTAGGCTTCCCTCGGCTTTGGACAACAGACCCCTTAACTTCAACGAGTTTTTGACTAAGGTTAATCAAGCCGTTTATGTTAGTGCAACACCCGATGAGTGGGAGCTTACAAGATCTCGGGGTAATATTGCGGAGATTTTGGTGAGGCCCACGGGTATTGTGGATCCAAGCATCACAGTTTTGCCGATTCAAGGTCAGGTGAACGATCTGACTCGGCGTATCCAGGAGCTTGTACAGAAAAAACAACGAGCTTTGGTCACCACACTTACAAAACGCATGGCTGAAGAGTTGGCCGCCTACTTAGCCGAAAAAGGCATTAAGGTGACTTACCTCCACTCCGATATTGTTACGCTAGAAAGAAGTACTA
>Ga0172369_10001666_pt1 | contig 31867 bp, 13 predicted proteins | sample LakKiv25m_FD_114539 | JGI IMG/M metagenome (GOLD analysis project Ga0172369, IMG submission 114539) | Freshwater microbial communities from Kabuno Bay, South-Kivu, Congo - kab_022012_11.25m | ecosystem: Environmental > Aquatic > Freshwater > Lake | place: Democratic Republic of the Congo... | reverse complement strand
TGCCTCCTGAAGGAGGCCGCGGTGCTGGCCGACAAGCAGCGCCGCGCCGAACGCCGCAACGCGCGCCAGACGGGCATCGTCACCGAGGCCATCCGCGTCCGCCGCGCCGCGCAGGACGCCCGCGCCCAGGCGTAGCACCGTTGCTGCGCCACCCCGCCCCTGTTCCCGAGCCCCTCGACTCCCGCGTGTGTCGAGGGGCTCTTCTTTTTTTGCGTTTCACGCAAAAAAAGAATCTCCCGCTGTTTGGCAGGAGATTTTCTGCTTTATTCTTTTTTCCCTCTTCGTTCTTCTTTTCTTCTATTCTTTCTTCAAATACGGCCAAAGATTGAAATGATTGATTACGTAAAGTGCCAAAGCAATTACAGCCAAGATAATAAACCAAAACATCACTATCTTCCACTTTGAACGCCAAAAATCCACATTCTTAATTACTTTCTCTCGGCCAACACGGTAAATTATTAAACCGGTCCAAAAGACAACAGCTATCACAACGATCGCGATTGTATACTCGTAGGTTATTTTCATATTTATTAGCAACCAGTAACGTGTAACCAGTAACGAGATATTTAGACTCACTACCACTACACATTTGGTTTTATTATGTTCATTTACTCGTTACGCGTTACTCGTTACTTATTTAAAAACATCAACGTCGTATTGTTTTTCTTCAACCGTATCTGATTGAGCTTCTACAGTGCTCTGCTGACTATTAATAGGAGTTTGAGTCTCACCCAGTGATTCGTCTCTACGTGGGATTTGCATTTCAACCGTATTAACACTACTTCCCTCACCCGTCTTCTTCATCTTAATTTCCTCAGCTAAATAGCCTGAAGGTACTTGTGACAAGTTGTATGGAGTACTTTTATAATTTTCATACCCATCACGCTCACCGGTTAAATAATATTCCCCACGACCAACCAAGAAGCCGTATTTGCCATTATTGTCAGTAACTTGAGTATCAAGCAACTTATTAAACCTTGTATCAAAAACTCTGACAACTGTTTTCTTTAAAATCTGTCCTGTTAACAAATCTTTCACATTTCCCCAGGTCAATGGCTTATGCATCTTAGCCAACCTCTTAAAGATAAAGTAAATTATAATTTGAATAATAACTAATGCCCCTACCCAGGCTTTTGGATTAATAGCATAAGAAATGATAGCAATAATTGGTCCAGCTAGTGTTAACCAACTCTGAACTCTGACCCACAACAATCGTTTGAAAATTTGTTGATTAGTTTCCATCTTCTTTTCCGGATCAATCGGTATGGCGCGATTAATAATACCATGATCATCAACCTTAACTTCAATAATGCCTCCATTATAGAGATTCTGATAAACATCATCCACAATATTTTCTGACAATTGACTACCGTAAAGCTGAGGAATAATTTCACTTGGGAAACGGTAATCTTTCTTACTTATTTTAACAGTATATCTCCCCGGTTTAACAATCAACTGATATCTACCCTGTTTATCCGTCACTCTTGTTGTTACTAAACGATTAGTACCAACCTCAAACAAACGGATAATTGCTAAGTCAATTGGTTTTTTGGTGATAGCATCATAAATTATACCCCAATTCTGACGACGGCGACGTGTTAGCAACATAAGAGGTTGAGTGAACAAGAATTGCAGATAAGTTAATACCCCGACTCCAGCTGAACCCGTTGCACCAACAGCAGCTATAGAAGCAACACTAGCAGCGGTTGTAGCAATAACAACTGGATTCTGGGCTACCTGATTAACTTTCTCCGCCACTGGATTGTCAATTGTGTTAATCAATGTTTTTGAAATAATTTGTTTCACCTCTTGCCTCACTTCTTCTATATCTGTCTTTGTTACTCCACTAACAATAGTAGAAATAGCATTCACTACCTTATCCTCTGCCACTTTAGGTTCTTCTTCTGGCTTTTGTTCTGGAACAAGCTCATCTGTTTCGTCATCATCGTTTAAATTAACACAACCAGGATCTTCCATATCAACCTTACCATCGCCATCATTATCTAAATTATCGCTACAAACATGTTGCACGCCCCCCACCTTATCTTCTGGCTTACATGCACCACAATCCCCAGCACAAGTATTGCATGTCTCGTTTCCATTGCACTTGCCATCGCCACAGATTGCTACTGGTGGACAAACGCCACAATCACCCGGGCAAGTATTACACTTTTCACCATTATTACAAAGCTTATCGCCGCAAACGGGCTTGGGGCATTCCCCGCAATCAGCAACACATGACGCGCAAGTCTCTTTACCGTTACATTTTTTATCACCACAAACTGCTTGGGGGATATCTTCGGCCTTAGTCTTAATCCCAACAACAGCAATAGCATCAGATTCTACTGATTGAATTTTAATATCCATATCCTCAAATGAATTGCCATTACTATCAACGCCTTTAATTTCACCTTCCCCAACCACAACATTAACCGGATCACTCATAACCCGCACGGCCGCTTTTTTTGTTTTCACGTCAGCACTCGTTAATTCTACCGAATGGTTTTCCTTATTATAAGCAAAACGCACTCTTGATGTAACCGCCATGCGGAAAAAATTCCAACCCTCAACCAAAGAGACGTCTCGAGTTTCCCCTGGCTTTATCAAATCATCTGACGTTACAATATTATTTGTCGTACTATTACTATTTACAGCGTCAGTTGCTTCTGTAAACGAACCATTGGCAATATTAACAATGGTTGTACCGATGCCACCAGTAACACCTGCCTTAAATTCCAATGTCCCCTTACTATCACTCGTTAAATCACCGACATTACAAACAATCGCATTATTCACATAAGAACATTTATTGCCCGTGCTTGTTATGGAGCCTGGGACATAAGCGACCCCGGTTGGTATCGGTTCCGTGACTACAACATTATGAGCCGTAGTCCCTCCATTATTTAAATATTCAATTTGATAAGTTAGTTTATCTCCGGCCTTCACATCAACCCCACTCTGATTTTCGAAAGCCTGTACTTGCACCGTGCCATAGACCATGACACCAGCGATAATAACTGCAACAACCTTGATAATCACACCAAAGATTACACCGATAACACCCAAATTCGTCAACTTATAAAAACGATGATGATTTTTATAGACCTTGCCCTTCTTGGCAGCCTCAGAGCCATGCAATAGTTCAAACAATTGATCCCCTCGCTTGCCCCCAAAATCAGTAAACAAAATTTTGTGGACATGCTTCAAATGTTTTGCCTTTGGATGAGCATTCAAAACTAATAAAACCAGGAAGAGCAAAACCATCCCGCCTGCAAGTATCGTATAAATATTGGCGTAGCGCTGGATAAGAGGCACTACTTTTATTTTTTGAGCTGTATCAGTTCCAGCAAAAACCGTTTGCCCCAAATATACACCCGCTACTACTGGTGCAACATTAACCCCAACCTTTTTATTTAAAATTAAATTGGCAGTGTTTGGTTTATAGACAATAATGCTCTTACTTGGAGAGAAATCAGTTTCTTCATTGGCACCATTCTGTGCCTGTGCTTTAAACTCATACAGGGCATTATTCGTCAAATTCGTAACTGGAATATTAGAGCCACCGGCCAACCAAGCATTTTTAGTTTGGAAAACACGCGTAGCCCCCAAAGTATAATCGGTCTGCAACCACTTTCCTAAGCTCACTTCATAAAGGGCATACTTGGTCGTATTTGGATTTCCATTTTCATTTAACGTTATACCAATAGAAGTGCTACCCGTAACCACAATGCTGTCAATTGCCGGGGCATTAGCATAAGTATAAGCAGGCTCTAAATCTACCAAGTCACTGGAGCCGTCACTATTATATGCTGCGACATAACGACGATACTGCGTATCAGGACTTAAACCTGTTTCAACTATATATGATAAATCTGCAGTTGCTACATCATTAATTATTAATTGATCTTCATCATAAAGTTTAAATCCAATTTCATTAGAGGCTGTATCTTCAAAATTCCATTGAATAGAACTTGCAGAAACCACATCAGGTTCTAATCTGCTTGGCGCTGATGGTGGTGTGGGATTATCCCCACCGCCCCCGCCGCCACCATCCTCAGCTACGGAATAACTCAAAGAAACCCCCTGCACAGTAGGAGATGTATTTTCGTCATCAGTATTAAGCACCGCCTTCCACAACAAATCAGTACCTTGATTCTCAAAAACCCATTCTTCATCTGGAGCAACAGGACCTTCCCAAATATAATCAACTCCTCCAAAGGCGGGTATGTAATAAATTTCATTGGCACTAGTTAAAACAACCCAATATGGGGTATCTCCTTCAGCGAAAAGACCGACAGAAAGGACATCATCATCAACTGCCAAGTTTGCTGATTCAACCGTTTGTCCGCCATCATCGCTAATCAACACCGTTCCATTATTCCCGCCGATCACACAATTACCTCCTGATTCACAAAACACTGAATTTAAATTTTCTGTAGTTCCTGTCTCGGCAATAATTGGTTCGCTGGGCTCATCACCCAATTCCTGAGACAAAACAAAACCATTATCACCAACCGCTACCTGGAATGGTGGATCTCCCCAACGCTGATATATTCTATCATTAATATCGGCTAAAAAAGCATTTCCGTCTTCCATTCGAGCGCACGCCCCTGGTTCCTCACAAAACAAGAAAACCCCACCCTCTTCATCTTGATCTCCCGAGATCACAGCGTTACCGCTATCGTCATCAACAACAACCGTATTTAAATTAGAATTATTTAATACTGGTAAAACCTCACAAATTGGATTAGCTGGATCAATTCTCCCATCCACAAAAACGATCAAACCATCTTCCCCCACAACATAACCATAGGGATGCGTCTCATCTCCGTAACTTACAGCCCGTAAACCGCTTAAAGAAAGGCCTGTGCAAACTTCGTACGGATCGCCTGGACCTAGCTGATAAATGTGTGAATCACTAATGATAATCGCCCCATCAAAAACATCCAGATCAACAATTGCCTCTCCCTCGCCCCCCGTCATCAGCCCTTCCCAATTTATATAATCTGTAGTTAAGTACACAGTTCCCCCAGCGCCATAGTAAAGATTATTCATAATATGCCCTTCGCCTTCACCTTCAAACGTTATAAATCCATTAAACTGATTATCTGGGACATCTTCAACTACAGTCCAAGCCGGCTCGGCTAGGGCGCCAGAACTAACATAGAATTCGCTCGAAGCACCCACTGAGCCATAACCTGTTAAATGCAAAGTGGCAGAATAAAGATTTTCCGCTGTAGAAGCTACAGTGTTTGATCTGACTTCAGCACTATCTTCAACGTTATAATTCTGTTTCTGAGTGTATTGATAATTAGTACCATAGAATTCTGCATTCTTGGTAAAGAAATCCATATCGCCGTCTTGATCATAATCGCCAGATGTAATCATTCTGGTCGGATCTGCAAAGCCAAACATCCCCTGCTCTCGGACAAAGGACCAATTCCCATAATTTCTTAAAATAGAATTTATTACACCGCCACCATTCTCTGAAACCGAAATTATGTCCTTATCTCCATCACCGTCAAGATCAACTGCCTCGGTTACTCCCCTAAAATCATCATTATGATAATTAATTCCTGAAGTAAAATTGCCACTCCCATCATTTACAAAGAATCGCCCATCAGAAAAAATATCCAGGTCACCATCATTATCAAAGTCACCCAAGGTAGCATTAAAATAACGATCACCTGGATTACCTATAACCGTCCGTTCGCCAAAAATTCCAGTCCTATCATTCAAAATAATGTGAATATACTGATCATCACCATCTATCAACGAAACAACTAAATCAGTAAAACCGTCATTATTTACATCCCCCAAATCAAAAGAAACTGTGTTAACAGTGGAATTATCAATGGGGACTTCATTCAAAACAAAACTGTCTCCATTCTGAGTCCAAATTTCCAAATATGGTTCTGGATCAACAAAATCAGCATTTAAGAAAATAAAATCAATTCTTCCATCATTATTAATATCTCCAGAGCGCATATACACAGAATGATATGCTTCATCACCAAAAGCACCTTCCTGCAAAGTAAAACCTCCATTGCCATCATTAAAATATAAAGCATTCACCCCGTCGCGGACCGCTTCCACAATATCAAAATCTCCATCATTGTCGACATCAATAGCTTCGGCTTTATAAACCATGCCTTCCAACCCCACAGAATCTTCAACAACAACATCATTATAATGTCCATCGCCCTGATTCAATTTTATAGTCCTCTGGCCAAATGTGCCGGTCCACAGGTCCATATCGCCATCATTATCAGCATCAAAAACCGCCTCGACATAACTTCCTAAACCATCAACAGGTGTTTCCTCAAAAAGGCTTCCTCCGGAATTGGTAATCATGGCACTGGCTGGTCCAGCAACTTCTAAAAAATCAACAGCCCCGTCACCATTAAAACTGCCAACTGCCACACTATAGCCAGCTCCACCGCCGTAAACCACGAGAGATTCTTCTGAAAAAATTCCTCTTCCTAAATTTTGAAAGACCTCTACTTCAGAATCCATAATGTTAGAGACGATAACATCCTGATCTCCATCACCATCAAAATCAGCAGTCCCAACAAGATTCATTCCGGCGAGCCAAGGAACGCTTTGGTTAGAATAAGTAAAATTTCCAAGGCCATCATTTTTATAAAAATGAGTGTACTCATAAAGATCAAGATCGCCATCACCATCATAATCAAAAACTGCCATCTGATTTTCCGCAATGCCTTCTTCTAAAGTCCAAACATGTTCATCAAATCCACCAAGCCTATCATTAAGGTATATATAACTCTCTCCGTTTGGTGCATAAATCACGAAGTCATCATAATTATCTCCATTTAAATCGCCAGCAAACACATCTTCCGCCGGATTATTAACACCAGCGAGCGGGCTATCTTCCCATAAAGAAAATGATCCTGCACCGTTATTGAGCATTATTTTTGCTTCATTACCCGCCCCCCAATTATTACCGACCAAGAAGTCTGGATACCCATCATGATTAAAATCACCAGTAGCTATTGATCTTCCAAAATCATCACTGCCATGAACTATTACAGAAAAATCACCACCACCATCATTTCTGATGACATTCCAACCAGGTTCCATTACCACCAAGACATCCAAATCACCATCCAAATCAATATCAGCTATCGCCAAATCATCGCAAGAAGCTCCCCCCTCGAATACAGTCTCAAAATTGCCGGCGCCATCGTTGAATCTTATCTTTAGGGTATTGGGATCGTCCATCATATAACATGTAACGAGATCTAAATCTCCATCACTGTCAGCATCAAACGCTTTCGCCATTGAAGCAGAAAAACCAGCTGCCTCTTCGGTTAAACTTATTTCAGGTTCGAGCTTTACGGAGCCCGAAGAAATTCTGGCATTTGTATTTTCTGAATCAATTAAATTTCTATAAGTTAATGAATCCATTGCCGGGATACCATCGTCGTTAGAGGGAGCGCTTGCGACGACTGTAAAAGATCTGACCTCGCTATAAGTATCAGAGGGAATGTCATTAGTAAAAGCTCTTACTCGCCAGTAATACGTCTGCCCAGGCGAAAAATAATCACTTGTTGGGATTACAAAACTTACTGCCTCACCGGGGTTAGAACCATTCGGCAAAGACCAACCAACAGGATTCGTCCGTTGATCGTAGTATTTATCGGTAGTTAAAAAGTTTTCATCACTAGCAAACTCAATTCGATAACTGATTAAAGCGTTTTCATAACCTTCAACGTTGTCAGCTGAAAACGTAAAAGTTGGAGCAGTGGAGACATCCGAGGCTTCGTCTTCTGGAGAGGTCAAGCTGGGAACTTCTGGATAAATAGCCGAAGTCGTGCCATCCGTGGTGACATAGTCCGTACACCCAGATTCATTATAAGCACGGAGTCGGAAATAATAATGCGTATGTGGCTCTAAATCATTTACAACATACGATTCTTCATCTGGAGCAACCCCCAAATCAACTTCAGTCCAATCTTCTTCACCCGCAGCTTTTTTGTACAATTCAAAACCCGTCTCATCCGAGGAGTTATCCGTCCAAGATAAAGAAATCGACTGAATGCCTGCGTCCGTAATTGTAAAATCAGATGGGGCGATTGGAGCGCCAGTGTCTGCATCAAAGAACATAATACGGTTGTTTCCATCATCTGCTACAACAAGCTGACGTGCGGAAGCGACATATTCAACATCTTGCGGTGCATTTAAACCGTCCTGAGTCGTCTCAGCCACTTGAGAGAAAAAATCATCTTGTCCCAAAACATTAACCGCATCTTCACCGTCAGTTATTGCCCCTAAGTCAAACACTAAAATACGATTATGCTCTGTAGACCGTGAATCTGTTACAAATAATCGCTGATTAACATCATCGTAAGATAAACCGACGGCTGTAAAGTGACTAGCATCTAAAGTAACCGGTGCGGTAGAAGTTAAAGTCGCTTGCCCTAAAACATTAGTTGCGTCCTCATTGTTGATAATAGTTGAAGTATCAAAAATCATTAAACGAGAACAGGTACCGGACGTATCACCAACATATAAATAATGTCTAGTGGAATCATAGGCCAAACCGCTCGGATTCTCCATCGAATTGGCCTTACAAAAATCACCAGCCTCATGATAGTAGCTTGTTAAATCTGGTGCACCCAAAACCTTAATAGCATCTTCCCCATTCTCAATCTCATTAACGTCAAAAACTAAAACACGATTATATAATTCATCTGAAACGTAGAGTAAACCATTTTCCGTATCAAGGGCCAAACCATCAGATTCGAAAACAGATGCAGAAATACCTACAGGCGACGCATTATGAGTAAAATCAACTTGTCCCAAGACATTTACTGCTGGTTCACCCATCATTACTGTCTCTGTATCAAAGACTAAAACTCGATATTTATCAGTAACATACAAACGATTATTGATACTATCAAAAACAGCCGAGGACAGCTCGGTAAAAGTGGTATCAGAAACACCAGCAAAATTTGCAGCATTAGGATTACCAGCACCCAAGACAGAATCAGCAACATAATCAGTCAACTCATTATTTTCATCCAGATATAGCATCAGAATACGATACCCCCACAAACCCGAGGGGTCACCCACAAACATTCTGTGGCTAGCAGAGTCGACGGTGACAAAATTCGCGCCCGAGACAGACCTGTCATTAGGAGAACTATTTCCCCCACCTCCCGACGATTGGACAAAATTACCATTACCATCAACTTGACCAAAAAGCTCATCCACTCCAAATTCGAAAGTGGGAACATGCATGCCAATTACGCGCCAACCTTCCGCAGAATAGGCGAAATCGCGTGTGGCATTATAGTAAAAACCATAAGGGAAGGTACCAAACACGGGAGCCTCTACTAATAAATCAGTACCTGCCTCACCCGAGGCAATAATCTCTGTGTCAAAATTAATCAAACGCGCGTTACCAAGGTCAGGCACGATCAATCTGTTATTGCCAGAATCAAAAACTAATCCGACAGACGCACTTCCAAAAACCCCAGAAGTATACAATTTATCAAAATCACTATTTCTTGTTCCGCCCCCAGCAGAAGAAACAAAATCGGTTTGACCTAAAACATAATCAGCCGCGCGTCCACTGGCCAAAGCACCAAGAGACAAATCATATACTAAGACTCTATTTCTGCCAGCATCAGCTACAAAAATTCTATCATCGGTTGTTACCTCAGAATCAGCTCCAGTGTCATAAGCAACACCCCTTGGAGTTGAAAGAGTCGAAGCCGAAATAGGTCCTTCCATGCAAGAGACTAAATTTGCCTGACCCAAAACATAGTCCTTAGTAATCAATGGCGGATGAGTAATGTTGTAAAAAACGACGCGATTAAAACTTGAATCCGCCACTATTAGATATTTTGTTCCAGCTGTCTCCACATATTCCATGTCCACCGGATTGCTCATATGATCAGCGTCACATAATGGGATACCACTTGGATCTATATAGCCAACTGGATCAGGATTATTCGAACTAATCGGCAAACTATAAGCAGCTACATTCGCTGAGGCGCCCACTAAACTAACAAACAACAGATTCCCATCACTAGAAACCTCCAATCCTCCCGGATGCGTATAATCTGCATTCCAAGGCGCATTTGTTTCGAAAGAGTTTTGTCCAAGGACATAATCTTGGATGTAATCTTCTGGTTCATTACTTTCATTAAGATCGTAAACGACCACACGATTATTTGTGTATTCACTAATAAACAATTGGTGGTGAATTTCGTCCACTGTCACATCCATGGCACCATCTAGACCAAAATTGTTAATCCATTCATCCGGATCTGTATCCTTGGTATAGTCTAAATCACCATTGATCTCATATTGGCCGAAAAGATTGACCGCATCGCCCCCATCTGTTATTAACGCCCTGACCTCTGAATAATTTTTAATGATAACAAAAACACCACTAACTAAAATCATTAGCAGAATTAGGGCTAAAATTCGAAACTTTTTCTGGATTTTGGCACCCACAATCGTATCTTTGTTTATCCTGAGCAACACTCAAGATAAATGTTTTTTGAACATCTAAATTATACCATTTTTTGACCTACCTCAGAAATCCAATTGTGAATAAAAAAATACGCCAATTTGGGCGTATTTTTTATATTGGATTATTTGCCGAGGACATCAACATCATACTGCCGTTCCTTTGGCTCTCCCACTTTTTCGACCGGCTCATCTGGTAATAAATCAAAGTTATTCAATTGATGCTTCAACTGACTAATATTCCCACCATTAATTCGGTTAACAACAAGGCCCTGCTGAGCGATATTGTCTGTCTTGGGCGGAATTGGCGTTGGTTCTTGTGTTGGCGTTGGCTCAGCAATTTCTTCAACTTTAACAATCTCAGGCTGCGCGGGAGTTTCAATCTTTTCTGGCTGAGCAATCTCACTTGTTACGTCAGGTTGAATATCCTCAACTTTTTCTGGTGCGATTGATACTGGTTCAGCTGCGGAAGGAGCTAATGGAATGTCGTTACCAACTTGTTTCATCTTAATTTCCTCAGCGATATAAGCAGAATCCTTACCAGTTAAATCAATAAACTCGCTCTTATACGGTTCATAGTTATCCCTATTACCAGTTAAATAATATTCTCCCTTACTTACCAAGAATCCATATTTCCCATTATTATCAGTTACTTGAGTATCTAACAATTTATTGAATCGAGTATCAAAGACACGCACCACCGTTCTCTTAAGCGTTCTCCCTGTGAACAAATCTTTAACACTGCCCCAAGTTAATGGTTTATGGACTTTTGATAGTCGTCTAAATATGAAGTAGATTATAACCTGAATAACAACCAGCGCCGCCGCCCAACCTTGCGGGTTAATGATATAGGAGATGACAGCAATAATTGGGCCAATTAGAGTTGAAAGAGTTTGAACTCTCTTCCACATAAGTCGTTTAAATATCTCTCTATCTGTTTCTAACTTTTTGTCTGGATCAACTGGTATGGAACGATTAATTATCCCCGCTTCACCGACAACAATAGTCCCACCGTTATAAAGATTTTGATATTCTCCATCAACAATATTCTCGCTTATCTGTTCTTGGCCATTAGCTAAATTATGTTGACCAATTAGTTGTGGAATTACCTCACTTGGGAATTTATGTTCCTTCTTATTTACTTCGATAAAATATTGTCCTGGCTTTACAATAAACTGATAACGGCCATTCCTATCTGTAACTCTTGTCGTTACTAAACGATTTGTACCAACCTCAAATACACGAACAACTGCTAGGTCAAGTGGCTTTTTAGTTATTGAATTATAAACGATACCCCAATTCTGGCGTCGACGACGAGTCAACAACATAATCGGTTGCGTAAATAAGAATTGGAGATAGGTTAAAAGGCTAGCACTGGCTGCCCCAGTGGCACCGACAGTAGCGACTGAAGCCACACTGGCCGCCGTGGTTGCCAATGTCACAGGACTTTGAACAATCTCGTTTACCTTTTCTGCAACTGGATTATCAACGGTGCTCAATAATGTTTGAGATAAAACTGCTTTAACCTCTTTGCGAACCTCAGCAAAATCTGTTTTTGTTAAACCGCTAACAATCGATGAGATCGCGTTAACAACTTTAGTTCCGGTTTCTGAATCCAATTCTTTATTAACTTTATCTTCAGCTTTAGCTTGTTCTTGCTCGGCCTTCTCTTCCTCATCTAAAACTATGTCTGTTTCATCATCGTCTTTAAGATTAATACAACCCGGATCATCCATATCAATCTTACCATCGCCATCATTGTCTAAATTATCGCTGCAAGCATGTTTAATCCCACCTTCATCTGGCTTTTGTGGTTGACAAATACCACAATCCTGAGCGCAGGTATTACAGGTTTCACCCCCGTCACATTTCTGATTACCACAAACAGGGACTGCGGGGCAAACACCACAATCTTGCGCGCAAGACTCACAATTTTCATCTCCATTACACTTACTATCGCCACAAGATACCGGTGGAGGACACACACCACAATCGCCAGGGCAAGAGTTGCATGTTTCAGCACCATTACACTTTTTATCACCACAAACCGGCACAACAGGACAAACGCCACAGTCACCAGGACAAGTATTGCAAGTTTCTTCTCCGTTACATTTTTTATCTCCGCAGACTGGTTGTGGCGGGATTTGTTCTTCCTTTGATTTTATACCAACCATCGCCACTGAATCAGACTCAACTGATTGTATTTTGACATCTAAATCTTCATATTTATTGCCATCGCTATCAACACCCTTAATTGCACCTTCTTCCAAATTAACTACAATCGGATCGCTAGAAACAGTTAAAGTACTTCTCTTGGTGGCAAGCGCAGTTGCACTCAATTCAACCGCATGTGTTCCATTATTATGACCGAAACGGACTTTTGAAGTCACGGACATCTTAAAGAAGTTCCAACCTTCGCCGATGGTCACATCGCGCGTCACACCCGGACCAATCAAATCCGCATCAACAACATTAATGATGGTATTTGTTGTGCTATTGCTATTTGTGGTAGTACCTTCGCTAAAGTTGGCACTAGCAATATTAATTATGGTACTACCAACAGCACCACCGATCGTTCAGTTGGTCTAAAATTTTAATAGGTGGTGGGCCGGGCAGGATTCGCACCTGCGAAGGCGAAAGCCAGCAGATTTACAGTCTGCCCCATTTGACTGCTTTGGTACCGACCCGCAATTACTGACAAATTATATCAGTAAAATAAGACTAGCACAACTGAGCGTGCTTTTCAAGTCACCCCATAAATCTCGATGATACACAGAACGAATAATTTTGATATAATAATATTGAAATAAAAATAAAAATATATGCGCAAAAAAATTGTTCAAGTTCTTATTTGTTTAATAATCCCACAGTTGGCCGGATTAATAGGTGCTCTTTTTACCACGCCGCAAATTCATTTTTGGTACGCTACATTGCAACGCCCATCCTTCTCTCCTCCCAACTGGATTTTCGGACCAGTCTGGACTTTTCTATTCCTATTAATGGGCATAGCCCTAATTCCAATTGTTAAAAGTAAATTTAAACACAAGGATGCAGCGTACCTTGTTTTCGGAACTCAATTATTTTTAAATGTTTGCTGGTCAATATTTTTCTTCGGATTACACAGCATCAATATGGCCTTCTTTGAAATAATTTTCCTTTGGGTTGTAATCCTAATGAACATCCTCATTTTTGGAAAAATTGATAAATGGTCAGGAATTTTGTTAATTCCCTATTTATGCTGGGTGAGTTTCGCTGCGGTTTTGAATTATTTTTTCTGGACTTTGAATAAATAAAAACAGAAACCCCGTTTATTCTAAATTTACTCTATTATTGTGACTATTCACATCTCGTTTGACACAAAATAAAATAGATTATACGTTAGATGTATAATTAAATATGGCACACATTAACACAACAATGTATCGTCGAGCTTACAGAACATGGCGTTCTGACATTTTTGGGTTATGTGTGTTAATGAATTGATAATTTTGTAAATAATTTCCTTAATATACACGACCCAAAAATCAGGGTCGTGTTCTTTTTCTAACCGAAGCACAACAACCAATCGGAGGTGCCTCATGTGCTTGGCCCAGGCCAACCCGGTCGTCGCAAAAGCGACGGCACCAACCCTAGCCGAGATCGAACAGTTTCAACGGGACGTGGTCATTCCTTTCCTCGGCCAAAGCAAACTCCCGTCCAAAATGCAGTCCGAACGCTGGATGGGGCTGCGACGTGGTGGACTGACCTTCGCTGATCTTTCCAACGAGGATGCTGCGGAACTAATCCAACTCGTCGGTCCTAGTGCCTTCAAGGTCGTGCGCTTTTCGCACGATCTGCTCGCCCGCTTGCGCGACGCACAAGCCAAAGGACTCCCGATCATTTCTTCCGGTGGATCCTGCCTGCTCACCGCGGCGGACAAAAACCACTGGAAGAATTCTCCACTGACCAACGAAGAACTGCGCAGAAGTATTGGTGCGCTACCCAACCTGATGCAGATCTTCGACGCCTCGCTTCCCCTTACCTGCGCGAATCAGTACGTCAACATCATCGAAGACAGCCTCTTCGTTGAGCTGGCACAAGAGTGCTCAACTCCGCGTCTTTCCGAGAGCGAACTCGCCGAACTTCTGCGACACGAGGGACAGCAACACTCGGCGCAGTTTGCCAAACTCAACGGACTGTTCAACTGCACCGCAGAAGTCCGTTCCGCACACTTCGCAGATCTACCCGTGAAGCAACACAGCGACCTGTTCTGGCAACGACCTGAGGTCTTCGCCTTCCTGCGGCATCACCGGATCATGCCCTTCGCTGGCAACCTAAACGCGCAGTTCCAAGTCCTCTTCAGCTTCACTGGTGTTTGGGCCGAGATGCTCCGCACGCTGGGCTTCATCGCCCAGGACAGTTGCTACCTGGTCGTCGAACCTTTCCACCACTTCACTGAAGCTGCGGAAAAAGACGAACGCTGTGAAAAATTCAGCGACCGCTGGCACACCTACGCGGCCTTCGACGAATTGATGACCGCACACGTCTACGGACAGCCAGGCGTCAATCTCGGTGTCCAGGGTGCGATTGCCTTCCTGCCCATCCTCGCGCCCAAGGGACAACTCGGCCACACCAACTTGCAGCTGCACGAATGCTGCTCAGCGCTGAACTTGAACGCTTACCTGTCCAGCCGTGCCGAGGTTCTACAGGCGACCAAGATCCCTAGCCCGGACGAGTGTCTGCTCTTTGTGGACGGGTTGAATTACCTCTACCACCAAGAAAACTGCCGCGCAGCCCTCACCACGCTCATGCAGCAAACCCTGCAAATGCGTGAAGAAGCCGGCAAAGCGAGCCACAAGGAACGCAAGGAGAAACTGAAGGCCTTGCGGTCCGATCCACAAAATCTCGCCTTGGCACGCGCTGCGTACGAGACGCTGCTCGCAGAGTTGACCAAGCTCTGCCAGACGTTCTTCAGCGCCACCTAACCCGGTGCTTCGGGGAAAAAGAAAACAGGCAGAACGCCACCCAACTACTTGTCTGACTCACGTCAAATTCGTAGCCGCGTTCTGCCTGCTTCCCCAAACATAACAATTTAGATAATAAAAGTCCATATGGAATTATCAAAGAAACAATTGCATGCGCTCGCTCTTGGTTCAACTTTATTGGCTACTGGAGGTGGTTTTCCGTTTTTGCAAAAGCATCAAAAGCTTAAAGAATTACACAAAAAAGATCCTCTGCATCTCATTTCTACCGCTGACTTATGTGATAACGACTATGTTTGTGCTATTTCTGGAATCGGAAGTGCTGACAACACTCATAACTTAAATTTCGACCTCGCTCTTACCACCGGATTAGAAGCGATGGAACAAGCACTTGGACAAAAAATTTGTGCAGTCATTCCTGGTGAAATTGGAATTGAAAATATTATTTTTGAACTAGCGTCAAAATTGAATCTCCCTGTATTAGACGCTGACACTGCTGGCGGTAGGGCTGTCCCAGAAATGACGCACGACACTTTTTTCTTGGCCGAAGAAAGTATTCAGCCGGTTATCTTTGTTACCCTATCAGGAGAAACCAGTCAACTCGAGGGCATTTTGGACGAAACACAAATCGAAAATTTAGCCAGAGAAAAAGCCCTGGCAACTCCAGAAAAGACTCTGCTTATTTTTAGCCATGGAAAACCTTTAGCAAAAATAAAACAGATTGCCTCATTAAACTCGCTCGGCAAAAGTATCAGCATTGGCGAAATTATTAAATCTCAAGATTTGGATCAAATATTACCTGGTTTAAAAAAAATTTGTCATGCCGAGCTAATTACAACAGCCAAGGTCACTTCAATATTCAAAGACAAAAATAATGGTTTTCTACAGACAATTGTCACACTTAGAACACCGCAAGGCATAATGGATTTGATTGTTAAAAACGAAATTCTTGCTTTGCAACAAGACGCTCAGATCATCGCTCATGTTCCAGACTCTCTTTGTCTGTTAGATTTAAAAAACTTCCTCCCCATTCATTCATCAGAAATTAAAAAAGGTAGTTTTTGCGCTGTGCTAAAAATTCCAGCCATCAAACAATGGCAAACAGAAAAGGCTCATAGAATTTTTGGGATCGATTACGTAAAGAATTGTTTGAAATAAAAAAACACCCCCAGATCTACTCGGTAGTTTTGGGGGTATCTCGCCTACTGGGCGACTCGGCCGCGCAGGAAGTCCACGAGCACCGCGATGTCGGTTGGGGCGGCGTCATGCGACTCGAAGGCCCTCGTCCGTGCGACGAAGTAGCGCGAGAGCTGGCCGCCGTGTACCAGCATCGAGAGGAGCGTCGGGCCAAGGACCCACCACTCCCCCTCGGCTTTCGCCGAGAAGAAGGTGCCCACCGCGGCCAGGAAGACCATCCAGACCAGGTAGAGCCGCAAGCCTCTCAGGTACTGCTTCCGCCAGGTGTCGATCTGCTGCAGACGCCGTGCAGCCAGCTGGTCCAGAGCCTCAAAGGTACACCCGGGCTGCTGAACCTGCGTGAGCAAATCCTTGCACATGGAAAGAAAGAAGCAGTTCGGCGCGACGGTGCAGAGCTTGATCGCGCGATCGATCCGATCAGCAACTATCAACTGCTGGATTCTGGCGAGGACCTGCGCGTTGTTGCAAGCTGCGGACCCAACACCATGCTCCAGCGAAACCCGAATGATCAGGACGTGCACGATCACGGAAAGGATAGCGAAGATGACAGCTCCGGCGATCAGCATGACACGCACCCCTATCAGTGGTTGTACCAGCGAAACCAGTTATTAAATCTATCTTAATTGGCTGGTTTTGTCAACAATAAAAAAATCCCCCACACCTACTCGGTAAGTGCGGGGGGATGCTACTCGGACATCATGACTGAGGTGACCGAAAGGTCCAAGCTCGAACGAAGCTGGAGGCCTCGCTCACGCAGGAAGTTGAGCACGCCCACCGAGATGTTCTCCCGGAAGGAGCTGATGGTGCATTCCGGGTGCTTCTGGAGCTCGGCCTTGATCAGAGCGTTGAGGTCCTCGCTTTCGTGGCTGAACAGCGAGACCAGGGTGCTGTATTTGCCACCGAACAGGTTGGGCACGCCATGCTGCATGGCGTACTGCACGAAGGTTTCGGGCAGCACGCCCAGTTCGATCCGGTACTGAATCCGGTAGAACTGCTTGTCGCTCGTGGCGTAGTCGAAGATACGGTTCCGCGTCAGCGGCGTCGTGTCGACCACGTTCTTGTCCCAGCCGGCGAAACCGACGACCGTCACGTCCTGGACCTCGTTGCGCTCGGGGTTCAAGATCTTCAGTCCGTAGCCCGAGAAGTCGAAGACCAGGGCGTTGCTCAACACCAGGAGGGACAGGAGCACGGCCGAGATGCTGAGCCGATACGCCAGGCTGTTGCGCCAGTCGTCCCGCGCCTCGATCTCCACGTCCGCGGCGCGACCGAAAACGCCTGGCAGCGACTGCTTCCCGGTTACGAAGTCTTCCATCTGGTCTTCCGAGTACCGGTAGCGCAGCAAGTGCCACAGAGGCCTGTTCTTCAGGTACCGCGCCTTCTGGCGATCACCCACGAACCAGGCCAGGACACCACGCAGGCATAGGCAGATGAACACGAAAAACAGGTGTCCACCATTCTCGTAGCTGATGGACAGGAGGCAGGCCTGAAAGAACAATAAGCCCCAGATCAATCCTTCGTTCTTGTCCAGGAAGCGAGCGAACTTGCGCGCCATGATCCCCTCCACGACAGTGAGACGTCCCAACTCAGGACATCCAAATATACAACAAAAATTTATTTTTGTCAACTTTGCTCGTAACCTTATTACATTGCCGAATTTCTGCTCCATTGCTACAATAGCCTCATGAAATTCAAACTTAAATCAGACTACAAACCAGCTGGTGATCAACCCAAGGCTATAGACGAATTAGTTGCTGGTTTAGAGTCGGGCAAAAATAAACAGACCTTATTGGGTGTTACTGGTTCTGGCAAAACGTTTACCATTGCCAATGTTATTCAAAAAATACAAAAACCGACCTTGGTTATTGCTCACAATAAAACCTTGGCCGCACAGTTATGTAATGAATTCAGAGAATTTTTTCCGGAAAATGCAGTGGAATATTTTGTTAGTTATTATGATTATTATCAACCAGAAGCTTACCTCCCCAACACCGACACTTACATCGAAAAAGAAGCCCAAATCAACGAAGAAATTGATCGTCTCCGCCACGCCTGCACTCAAGCCATATTGTCGAGAAAAGACGTAATTATAGTGGCTTCAGTTTCTGCTATTTACAGTTTAGGTTCGCCGGTAGAATACGAACGGACCTTATTGCATTTAAACGTTGGGCAAAAATTAGATCGGCGTGGTCTCATGGAGCAACTGATTGAAATGCAATTCAACCGCACCAACGCTGACTTAAAACGTGGAACATTTAGAATGCACGGACAAATATTTGAAATCATGCCTGTGAACGAAGAAGTAATTTATCGTTTTGAAATCGACGAAGAAATTGTTTCTATTGAACTTGTGAATCACATCACACGCAAAGTTAAGAAGACTATCAGCGATGCCTGGTTCTTCCCGGCTCGCCACTATGTTATTGGCGAAGAAACAAAACAATCGGCTTTTGCAAATATTAAGGCCGAGCTAAAAGATCAACTCGCAAAATTGAAAAAAGAAAAAAAATCCATAGAATATGCGCGCATATCCCGCCGCGTAAAATACGACTTAGAAATGATTGAAAACGTTGGTTATTGTAGTGGTATTGAAAATTATTCACGTCATTTTGATGGTCGCGCACCAGGTGAAGCGCCCTATACCTTAGTCGATTATTTTAAATATGCTGCACCTAACTTCCTAACCGTGATCGATGAGTCACATGTAACCGTACCACAGATCCGTGGCATGTTTAACGGTGATCGCGCGCGTAAAGATGTGTTGGTTGAACATGGTTTTAGATTACCCAGCGCGCGCGACAACAGACCTCTTACCTACCCTGAGTTTGCTGAACGTACACCAAAAACAATCTATGTTTCTGCAACTCCAGCTGAATTTGAATTAAAGGGAAGCGAACAAATCGTTGAACAAATCGTTCGCCCTACAGGCTTAGTTGATCCGGAAGTATTAATTCTACCCATAACCGACGGGAAGACGGGAAGATCGCAAATCGACGATTTGATAAAGCGCATCGAGAAGCAAATTACCAAAAACGAACGGACTCTTGTTACAACTCTTACTAAACGCATGGCCGAGGATCTTTCCGCCTACTTAACCGAAAAACAAATAAAAGTTACATATCTCCATAGCGATGTTCACACTTTAGAAAGAATTCAAGTCATCAACGACTTACGAACCGGAAAAACCGACGTGGTTGTTGGCGTCAATCTTTTACGTGAAGGTCTAGATATACCAGAAGTTTCACTAGTGGCCATTCTCGATGCAGACAAAGAAGGCTTTTTACGCAGTGAAACCAGTTTAGTCCAGACCATAGGCCGTGCCGCGCGCAATGTGAACGGCCAAGTTATTTTATACGCTGATCACATCACAGGCTCTATAGCCCGCGCGGTCGAGGAAACAGATCGCCGTCGTCAAATCCAATTGGAATACAATGAAAAACACAGCATCACTCCAAAAACAATTCAGAAATCGATTCGCAATATTTTGGAAGACTTTGGGTTATCACTTGATAAAGTAAAAACAAGAAAACAAAGAAACAAAAAAACAATTACTGAATTGGATTTGCTGGGCGATGAACGACCGCTAGCAGAAATCATCAAAGATAAGGAACAGCAAATGCGAGAAGCAGCTAAGGACTTAGAATTTGAATTAGCGGCTGTACTTAGAGACGAAATTAAGGAATTAAAAAATAGAATAAAATAAATATAACAAAAAAAACGTCTCAGCCGTTTTTTTGTTTCAACTGGATTTGCGAATCAACCAGGTCGATTTGCGAGTACTGCTTAGGTATTACACGAAGCAATCTACAACGAACAAAGCTATGCAGATTGCCACGGCCAGTGCATACACACTGGCCTCGCAAATCCAATTGGTTGTTACGCAAATCAACACGACAGGGCACAAACAGATTGACAAAATTTACAATAAATCATAAACTCATATCTTGTGCTAGATCACAAGTTTTCCACCACCAGGGAGGTCCCATGGCTCGAGCCATCACCTCGGATGTAAGGGTCGACCGACTCATCATCGGCGCCCTCACGCCCGAGATTCCTACCCCGTTCAAGGACATCCTGACCCACGCCCAAGCAACGCTCGATGAGCTGGCTAAGAGCGCCTTCTTCCGGATGTACATCGACGAGAAGATCGAACGCGAAAGCCCCCGGCTCCCCTTCCTGCGCATCGCCCGCTCCGACAGAGGAGCCGACTCGGAGTGGTTGGTCATCACGCCAGACTACAAGCTGAAGTTCTGGCGCTATACCAACGACGAACCGCCGCACACGCTGTACGACTTCGAGGACAGCGCGCACGACGAGTTCCTCCTCTCCAAGGCCGAATCGCGACTGCAGCAAATGAGCGGGACCATGGCCGCCATGCGCTACCTGATCTCCCGTTTCGGCGCAACCAGCTTCACCGTGGCCGACATCGAAGCTGTGCTGAAGCGTAACGGCCAGCTCCACCTCATCTCGATCCAGACAACAGCGGAAGAGTCCCCAGTGGCACGCATCCTGCAGGACGCTCTGACCCCTCTCCAGTTCTCGGTCGAACCGAGCCGGGTTCTGGTGGCTGGGTTCGCAGAACTCCTCGAAGAATTCCGCGGCAGGATGACCACCCCCGGGGCACCGATGGTCTTCCTCATCGACCTTGCACCCACGCATACAGCCGAGCTGAACAGCTTGGCCGAGCGCCTCGGTTCCGACATGCTCAGGCGCACCTTCGTCAACGCTGCTCTCGGGAAGGACTACTACCGCGGGCGCGGCATGCGGGGGCTGCTCGTCGACCGCCCATCCGTAGAGGACTTCTACAAGATGACACCGGACGACCGGATGGTCCTCCTCAACTCCATGCTCGACTGAACTCCTTCCCGCCCAGTGCGACACTGCGGCGGGAGTTTTTTTGCAAGTCGGCCTCTGGCTGGCGAGGAAATCTCCCAAAAGTTAACTTGCGTACGTGCAGGTCGCGACCTGCACGTACCAATGAAGTTGACACCTTAAGCTTTAACAGTTACATTACTAATACCTTCTACCACCCCTAGAATATCCATTCTTTGGGGCTGTTGTATTAAAAATTATGCAAAACAAAATAACCATCAAAAACGCCCGAGAACACAATCTAAAAAACGTAAATTTAGAAATCCCCCGCAACAAAATGGTCGTGTTCACCGGACTTTCAGGCTCAGGCAAATCGAGCTTGGCTTTTGATACTATTTTCGCTGAAGGGCAACGCCGTTACATAGAAAGCCTTTCTGCCTATGCCAGACAATTCCTAGGCGGTATGCAAAAACCCAATGTCGATGAAATAACAGGCCTTTCTCCAGCCATTTCCATTGACCAAAAGGCCCATTCCGCAAACCCTAGATCAACAATTGCCACTATTACTGAAATCTATGACTATTTAAGAGTTCTCTACGCTAAAGTTGGTCAACCACACTGCCCCCTATGCGACACCCATATGGAAAAAACCACCATCGATGAAATGGTTGATCATATTTTGAACAAAATTTTTGCTCAACCAGAATCAGCCAAAGACATATTAATTCTCTCCCCCATTATTCGTGGCCGCAAAGGCGAGTATTACCAACTTCTATACGATACTTACAACAATGGTTTTTTAGAGGCGCGCGTCGACAGCAAATTCAAAAGCCTAAAAGAACAAATCATTTTAGATAAGAATAAAAAACACACTATCGAAATTGTTATTGATAAGATTACGCTCATGCATCCGATCAAGGAAAATGATAACAAAGGGTTTAAACAACGTTTAGCCGAAGCAGTTGAGAACGCCGTTGAGCTTTCAGATGGGCTTTGTACAGTTATATACCCAGATAAAACTGAAAAAATCTTCAGTACAGAATATTCTTGCACTAATGATGGTTATAGTTTCCCCGAGATCGAACCTCGCTTATTCAGTTTTAATAGCCCCTATGGTTATTGCGAAAACTGCACTGGATTAGGAACAAAGGAGCTATTCAGTGAAGAACTCTGCCCTATTTGTAATGGGAAACGTCTCAATCCCAATGCTTTAAGCGTGAGTATTGCTGAAAAAAATATTTGGGAAGTGACTGAAATGAACATTGCTGAGGCTAAAGATTTTATCGAAAAGCTTAAAAACAAGCTTAATAAAAAGGAAATTGAGATATCTGAAATAGTACTTAACGAAATCATCAACCGACTCCAGTTCATGTTAGATGTTGGTCTGCATTATCTGACACTAAATCGACGTGCAGGGACCTTGTCCGGTGGTGAAGCGCAACGTATTCGACTCGCCTCGCAAGTTGGCACGAAGTTAGTCGGCGCACTCTATGTTTTAGATGAACCCACTATCGGCCTACATCAACGTGACAATGAGAAACTAGTAAATACTCTGAGGAATCTTTGTAATATCGGTAATTCTATCATCGTCGTGGAGCACGATGAAAATACAATTCTCACCAGCGATTGGTTAGTGGACATAGGTCCGGGTGCTGGAACTCACGGTGGTAAAATTGTTTATTCTGGTCCACTTGATAATTTACTCAACCCCAAAAAAGCTCTCCCCAAAACAGCTGATGATTGTTTTACCCTCGGTGATGCAAAAACATCCTTAACTGGTAAATTTTTAAGACGGGAAGAAAATATTCAACTACCAGAAAAACGTCGTAAAGTTGATGGTAATACACCTAAAATAACCATCAAGAAAGCAACTGAACACAATATAAAAAATTTAACTTTTGATATTCCTACTCGTCGTTTTGTTTGTCTAACAGGTGTTTCTGGTTCCGGCAAATCAACTTTAATGCATAGCATCGTTTATCGTTCAGTCATGGATGCCAAACACCGCAAAAAACCGCACGAGAGAAACTATCAGGATATAACCGGAGCTGAAAATATCGATAAAATCATTAAGATTGATCAAAGCCCTATTGGACGCACTCCCCGCTCTAATCCGGCCACCTATACCAAGGCATTTGATTATATACGTGAAATATTTGCTTCAACGCAAGAAGCTAGAATCCATGGTTATAAACCAGGCCGCTTTAGTTTCAATCGTCCCGGTGGTCGCTGTGAAAACTGCGAAGGTCATGGAACGCTAGAAATCGAAATGCACTTTTTACCCAGTGTCGAAGTCCAATGCGATGTTTGTAAGGGGAAACGATTTAATAAAGAAACTTTGCAAGTACATTACAAGGGAAAAAATATTTCTGATGTACTAAACATGACAATCGAAGAAGCTGAAACTTTTTTTAAAGACATACCTTTCATCAACGATAAAATTAAAGTTCTTAATGAAGTCGGACTAAGCTATTTGACACTCGGACAATCGGCTAAGACCCTATCTGGGGGCGAAGCTCAACGCATTAAGCTTAGTCGCGAACTCGCTAAACACAGCACTACAAAAACTCTATACCTACTCGATGAACCAACAACCGGATTACATTATGACGATGTTAGAAAACTTCTTCATGTTTTACAAAGACTGGTATCGCAAGGTAATACAGTTATGGTTATCGAACACAACCTGGATGTAATTAAATCCGCTGATTGGATCATTGATATGGGTCCAGAAGGTGGCGACCAAGGCGGACAGATCGTGGCCACTGGTACGCCAGAAGACATTGCCCGGAAATCATCTACCAGTTGGACCGGAAAATATTTGAAGGATTATTTGAAATAAAAAATGTACGGCCGCACGAATCGTGCGGTAGGGACGTAGGGACAGGTCTTGACCTGTCCCTACTGGTCCCTACAACGCGAACGCGTTGGCCGTACATTTTTTATTTGGATTGACAAAATAAACATAACCAGCTATAATATAATCAGTCCCCATGGACAACTCAACAGAGAGGTAAACGTGTACAGCGAACCGAAACGAAGCTGGGTGGGAGAAGCCTTGCTCAAGATCCTGACCGTGTGCGACCTGAACGACCAGCAGAAAAGCGTCCTGATGCAGACCCTGCTGGCTATCCTGGCCCCGCTGGTCCTGATCTACGACATCTACCAGGTCGCCACAGGCCAGGCGAACCCCAACCGGCACCTGCCCTTCTTCGTGCCGATGGTGCTCATCGTGTTCATCTTCTACATCCGCAAGATGGACCAGATCTTTGCGCAGATCGAGGCCGAACAGGCCAAGGATCCATCCGCGCAACTCTTCCGCGACTGACGTCCCCCCCCAGCCTACCGAGTAGGTCTGGGGGTTCACTTTTTCTAGCAAACCGCTACAATAAACTTATTATGGAACAATTATCTAAAAATATTCCCACCACCCCTGGTATCTACCTTTTTTATAATGTCAAAAAGGAATTAATTTATGTTGGCAAAGCAACTTCATTAAAAGATCGTGTTAAAAGTTATTTTTCAAAACAAAAATCACCTCGCCCCATAGAAACATTTATTTCCGAAGTCTCAGATATCAAATGGATAATTACTCCATCTGTTTTAGAGGCTATAATTTTAGAAGCTAATTACATTAAAAAATGTAAACCGAAATACAATGTCCTAGGCAAGGATGATAAAAGTTGGAATTATCTTGCATTAACAAAAACCGAATTCCCAAGCCTAGTCGCCATTCGTCAACACGACTATAAACAACTTACAACCACTGATAAGAAAAAATATCTAAAAATATTCGGCCCTTTTCCCGGATTGAATACAACAGCTGCGCTAAAAATACTTAGAAAACTTTTCAACTACTCCACTTGCACTCCCAATGATAAAAAAGCTTGTTTTTATTACCAATTAGAGCAATGCCTCGGTGTTTGTGTTGGTGAAATAACCGCTAAAGAATATAAAACTAAGGTCATTAGACCGTTAATACTTTTTTTCGACGGAAAAAGAACGCAACTCATATCTACCCTACAAAAACAAATGGGAATCGCGGCCAAACAAGAAAATTTCGAAGAAGCACAACGACTCCGTGATCAAATAAGCAACTTAAAGAAAATTCAAGACATAACATTAATCAATAAAAACTTTTTCAACGATACCGCTGCGCTGGATTTATCGAAGCATGATATCATAAACCACATCGAGGGATATGACATTTCTAATCTTGGTGCCACTGACGTCGTTGGTAGCCTGGTAACTTTTATTGACGGGCAACCCCATAAAAACAAATACCGCGAATTTAAAATCCATAGCTTCCAAGGGCAAAGCGATGTCGATGCTCTAAAAGAGATTATGACTCGCCGTCTAAAACACTCAGAGTGGACTTTGCCAAAATTATTTCTTGTTGATGGTGGCAAACCCCAGATCAATGCGATAAAAAGTATTTTGGAGCAAAGTAAAATAACTATTCCTGTCATCGGAATTGCAAAAGGAGCCAAACGTAAAAACAATAACATCCTGATCCCAAGAGATAAAAAAATTGCCTTTTGGGTTGCAAACAACAAAAAACTTCTTATTCAGGTAAGGGATGAAGCGCACCGTTTTGCCATTAAATACAATAGAGAATTACGAAAAATAAAATAATTGACACTCACGAAAAAATCCGCCTTTTAGCGGATTTTTTCGTATCGTTGACTATTTGTTTAACACATCAACGTCATAATAACTCTCCTTATCAGTTCCAGAAATATGCTGCTCATCCTGTGGTGTTGATTGCATTGGAGTTACTGTTTGCGCCGGAGAAACGACAGCCTGTCCAGTGCTTATTGTCTCGAGAGGCAGATTTGGAAGCGCTGTTGGTGCCATTATAGTACCAGCCTTTTTCATTTTTATCTCTTCTGCGATATAAGCCGAATCTTTTTGAGTTAAATCGATCTGATTACTCTTATAGGGCTCATAGCCATCTCTATTCCCAGTCAAATAATATTCCCCACGACTAACGAGGAAACCATACTTACCATTACTATCAGTGATTTGTGTATCTAATAATTTATTAAATCTGGTGTCGAAAACGCGGATGACTGTTTTCTTTAAATTCTTACCCGACAAAAGATCTTTTACTCGTCCCCAAGTCAATGCTCGGTGAATCTTGGTAAGTCGCTTAAACACGAGATAAATCACAACCTGAATAACCACCAAGGCCCCCACCCACCCCACGGGATTGATAATGTAGGAAATAACTGCAATTATTGGTCCAAAAAGTGTTGACCAAGATTGTACTTTTGCCCACATGGTTCTTCTGAAAACATCTTTATCACTTTCTAATTTTTTATCTGGGTCTACAGGGATTGAACGATTGATAATACCAGCATCACCTTCTCTTACCTCAATTACGCCGCCATTGTAAAGATTCTGGTAAGCATCATCAACAACGTTTTCATCGATACGTCCACCAAAAAGCTGCGGGATAACTTCACTCGGGAATCGATGCTCTTTCTTGCTAACTTCAATATAATATTTTCCTGGTTTAACAATAAATTGATAACGGCCGGCCCTATCTGTAACGCGTGTGGTTACTAAGTGATTAGTCCCAAACTCGAACAAACGAATAACCGCCAAGTCCAATGGTTTTTTAGTAATCGAATCATAAATGATTCCCCAATTTTGACGACGGCGACGTGTCAGCAACATGATTGGCTGAGTAAACAAGAATTGCAAATAAGTTAAAACTCCAGCGCTTGCCGCCCCTGTCGCACCAACCGTAGCCACTGAGGCCACCGTTGCTACTGTTGTCGCAGCCACGACTGGATCTTGAGCCACCTTATTAATTTTTTCCACCTGAGGATTATCGATGGTTGCATTACCAATTTCCTTGGCTGTCTTGACCGTGCTAACCAAAGTTTTTTTGACTTCTTCACGAACATCCTTAAAATCAGCCTGAGTTATACCACTTAAGAGTGTTGCCACCGCGTCGACAACCTTATTACCAGTATCAGAATCTAAAACTCTTTCAGCTTCTTTTTCAACTTTTATCTCCTCTTTAACTTTTTCCTGTTCTTTGATTTGTTCCTTGTCTAACACTTCATCAGTTTCATCATCATCTTCCTGATTAACACAGCCATAATCATCCATATCAATGTAACCATCGCCATCGTTATCTATTCCATCGCTACAAGCATGTTTAGCACCGCCCTGGACTTCAAGCCCTTCCTTATCTTTTTCAGGGACACAGGCACCACAGTCACCTGGACAAGTACCACAGGTTTCTTCTCCATTGCATTTAGCATCACCACAAACCGGAACCACTGGACACACGCCACAGTCTCCTGGGCAAGTATTGCATTTTTCCGCTCCATTACATTTATTGTCTCCGCACACAGAGACCTCTTTACACACACCGCAATCATCCGGACAAGTGTTGCACGTTTCTAACCCATTACATTGCTTATCTCCACAAACTGGTTCTATCTTTTCTTCAACTTTTGACTTAATCGCCACTACCGCTATAGCATCAGATTCAACCGACTGAATCATTACATCCATGTCTTCTAGTTTATTGCCATCGCTATCCACACCCTTAGATTCCCCCTGCTTCAAAGAGACATCAATCGGATCACTCATAACCCTAACACTCGCCGTCTTTATGGCCAAATTGGAATTTGTTAACTCGACTGTATGGTTACTATTATTGTGTGGGAATCTAACCTTAGAAGTTACGGCCATACGGAAAGTATTCCATCCATCAACTAAAACAACGTCCCTGGTTTCACCTGGACCAAGTAAATCTTCTTCTGCGCCCATAATAGCGTTGGTAATACTATTACTATTGATCGTCACAGCACTCTCCGTGTAAGTGGCATTAGCAATATTGATTACTGAAGTTCCAGCTAGACCTGTAACTTTTGCCTTAAATTCTAGCACCCCGCTGCCATTACTAACTAAGTCTCCAACATTGCACGTGATGACATTAGAATTAAGCACGCATTTATTGCCCGTGCTAGATAATGTCCCTGCGACATACGAAGTCCCAACCGGAATAGCTTCAGTGACTATAATATTATGTGCGGTTTGAGCACCGTTATTTAAATATTCAATCTGATAAGTTAAAACATCATCTTTTTTAACATCAACACCATTCTGATTTTCAAAAGCTTGAACTTGAAAAACATTATAAACCAAGAACACCGTTACTGCCGCAACCATCGCCTTCACAGGCCAGCTGGAAAGTAATCTGTAAGTCTTGTTAAAAATTGCTCTCTTTGATTTTGAACTCAACATCAACAACACGACAAAGAGTGCCAAAAGACTAATTGCCAAGATACTGTAAACATTCACGTATCTATCGACAAAAGAACTAAAATTCAATTGTAATATTCCATTGGTACCAGCAAATGCTGAACGACTCCAATGCAACCCCGCTATTTGCTGCGAAATGTTTACGCCCACCTTTTTATTCAAAACTAAATTGGCATTTGCGGGGCGGTAAACAACAATCGTTGTTCCTTCAGAAAGATCAGTTGTAATCCCGGCACCATTTTGTGCTTCAACCTTAAACACGTACATGGCATTATTGGTCAATCCATTAACTGGAATGCTTGTTTGTCCATTTAACCAGACTATATAAGTTTGGAAAACAGGACTCGCACCCAAGGTCCAATCAACCTGAAGCCACTTATTCAAACTAGATTCATAAATCGCATATTTTGTTGTACTTGAATTACCATTAACATCTAAGGAAAGAGACACCGAATTATTCCCCGTAACCACCGCCGTGCCAATGCTTGGAGGATTAGCCAAAGTATAGACAGGACCGAGCTGAGTATAAGAGCTTTCTCCGTCACCATTATAAGCAGAGAGATAACGTTGATAAGCCACATCTGGGCTTAGTCCTGTTTCCACCATATACGATAAATTTGTAGAAGCAACCTGACTAATCAAGGACATGTCATAAGAATACAATTTAAAACCCACCTCATTACTTGCTGTATCGGCAAAATTCCATTGGATCGAAGAACTTGAAACCGCTGTTGGTGTCATAGCACTTGGCGCTGTTGGTGGATTGGGCTCCGTTAAGGTCTGTGTAAATCCGGAACCACCGCGCGATTCTGTTTGGCACGAAGCACTACAGCCATCACCATTTTCATTATTCCCATCATCACATTCTTCGCTCCCCTCTACGACCTCATCACCACAGAGCTGATCATATTCAACATTTACCCCACGTCCAGTCAGAGTAGAAATGTCATCTAAAGCAGCCAAGCTTAAAATGTTTCCATATAATGTCACATAATCCAAACTCCCAATTCCCAAATTTGATACAAGCCAACTAATATCAAGAATATCATTATCATCAAGGAACAAAGTTGTTATAGCCGTATTCTCGGGTAACGTAACGGAAGTTAAGTAATTTTCTGCAGCACGCAAATCAAACAGTAGCGTATTTGCCGACAAATCAAGCGACGTTAGACCATTCGAACTAAGCTGCGCTTGTGTTAGAAGCACGTTATTAGATAAATCTATAGATGTTAGCAGGGGGGCATCGTTAATACTTAAGATACTCAGTGCTGTATTTGCTGATAAATCAACTCCAGTCAAATAATTCTGCCCAAGATATAATTGAGTCAAGGCAGTGTTATTGGAGACATCAACAGAAGTTAAATTATTATTATTAAGGCCCAAATATGACAATGCCGTATTATGAGAAATATCAATGGAAGTCAAAAGATTTCCAAAAAGATCTAAATGGGTCAGTAATACATTATCCGAAACATCCACCGATGTTAAGGAATTGCTATAAAGTTTTAGCGTAGTTAAGGCAACATTATTTGAAACATCAACAGAAGTTAGTACATTGCCACTAATGTCTAAAAATTCCAAGGCAGTGTTACCCGAGACATCAATCGCTGACAGTTCATTAACAGAGAGGAACAAGGTCTCCAGCGCTGTATTACTTGAAAGGTCTATGCTTTCTATATTATTAGAACCAGCGTATAGATTAGTTAAATTAGTAAAATATTCTATTCCCGACAAACTAGCTATCGATCTATAGCTACAATCAAGCGTAGTTAACGTCAGCGCATCTTCAACCGTAATTGGTCCAGACGGAATCTCTAGAGCATCACGTACACAATCCTCAAAATTAGAATCCGTAAAAGTAATGGGTGTAGAATCCCCAGTTTCAAGTTGACAAACCTCATTACAGCCATCACCGTTAGTGTTGTTTCCATCATCACATTGTTCTTCCCATTTCGGTAAATAAGAATCAATAGTACTATTACCACAGTAGACACTCATACTATAATAAACACCAACTCCACGACCTGTCATCGTAGCGATAGCTGATAGTGAACCTAAATTTAACGGATTTGAGTTTACATAGAGATAATCTCCACCTGCAAAATTAGAATTGGCAACTAACGGAGCTAGGTTTGTCAGGATATTACCATCCAATTCTACATGGCTTAACGACGACAAACTCTCTAAACTACTAATATCATTTATGTCATTGGCGCTAATACGTAAATCGCTGAGCGCCGTCAAGCTTGATAAGGTGTCAATGTCTTCCAAATAATTATTCCAGATGTATAGTTGGCTCAAAGAGATCAAATTTGCCAGTGGCGTAATATCACTAATATTATTATTTTGTAATTCCAGATGTGTTAATGATGTTAAACTACTCAAAAAATGTATATCTGTAATCGTATCTTGATAAAGAACCAAATAAGTCAAGCTCCCTGGCAACGAAGCGCTACTAGTTACAATTGGATTAATACCCAAATACAAGGAAGTAAGACTGGTTAAATCGTCTAAAGTGCTTATATCGCTTATGTCGTTAGAATTTAACTCCAAATACGTCAAAGAAGTTAAAGACGATAATGGACTTATATCAACAATATGGTTGTTACTTAAACGTAAATCTCTTAAGCCCGTAAGAGATTCTATTGCGCTAATATCTACTAAACTATCTTGTGTGTTTAAAAATAATGTTTGGAGTGATGACAAGCCGGCAAGCGGGTCTATATCGCTTATAGAATTTCCGCTCAAATTTAAATAGTTTAACGACGTCAATGATTCCAGTGGGATTAAATTACTGATACTATTTGATGATAGATCCAAATCATAAAGTGCAGTTAATCCAGCCAAAGGCGAAATATCCATCAATGAGTTACTGCCAAGTTGCAAATGTTGCATTCCCGACATCCCACTTAAAGCAGATACGGAGGTTAAGTAATTTGATCTTAAATCCAAATAAGTTAATGAGGTTAATCCGGCCAAAGGACTTATATCCGTTATATTCCCTCCATATAGAGATAATGAAGTCAACGAATCCAAACCGCTGAGTGGGGTCAAGTCAGAAATTAAATGAGTTGTATCATTTAAAGACAGTGCCGTTAAATTTGTGAAGT
>Ga0172369_10001665_pt1 | contig 31880 bp, 39 predicted proteins | sample LakKiv25m_FD_114539 | JGI IMG/M metagenome (GOLD analysis project Ga0172369, IMG submission 114539) | Freshwater microbial communities from Kabuno Bay, South-Kivu, Congo - kab_022012_11.25m | ecosystem: Environmental > Aquatic > Freshwater > Lake | place: Democratic Republic of the Congo... | reverse complement strand
AAATCACAGTATTATGTTGAAATTATTAAAAATTAAACCAAATACGGAAATCTAAAGATTTCCTATTTCTAACGGGATGGACACAAAACAACTTTGGAAAAATTGTTTAGTTGAGATTGAAACGGGTCTCTCAAAAGCAAATTTTAGTACATGGTTTAAAAACACATGTATTTTAAAAGAAGATAGTGGAATTGTATTTATTGGTGTACCTAATGAATTTGTTCGTGATTGGCTTAAAAATAAATACCATAAATTAATAACTAAAACTATAGCAGACGCTTATGAAAATATGCGTGGGGTAGAATATGTAATAACAAAAACAGAAGCTATTAAACAAGAATTACCTAAACCTAATGAATCTTATATAAACAAAGAATTACCATTAAAAGATCTTTATATAAATCCAGAAGACAATTTAAATCCAAGATATCATTTTAATTCTTTTATTGTTGGAGGATTTAATGAATTAGCTTATGCTGCTTCTCAAGCAATAATAGAAAGTCCAGGAACTAAATATAATCCATTTTTTGTTTATGGAGGAACAGGATTAGGAAAAACTCACTTAATTCAAGCTATTGGTAATACAATAAAAGAAAAATACCCAAATAAAAAAGTTCATTATATGACATTAGAAAAATTTGCTACTGATTTTATCAACTCTCTCCAAGGTAACAAAGCAAATTCATTTAAAGAAAAATATCGTAAATATGATCTTTTAATTATAGATGATATTCAATTTATTGGTAAAATGGAAAAAATTCAAGAAGAACTCTTTCATACATTCAACACTTTCCATGAAAACAATAAACAAATAATATTTTCATCCGACAAGCATCCAAATTATATTCCTGAACTAGCAGATCGTTTAAAGTCTAGATTCGCTGCTGGGATGATTGTAGACGTTTCTGAGCCAGAATATGAGTCTCGTCTTGCTATTTTAAAAGTAAAATTACAAGAATTAAACATAGAGCTTGATAAAGAAGTGATTGAATATGTAGCCTCAGTAATACAAGGTAATATTCGTGAGTTAGAGGGAAGTTTAAATGCTATTATTTGCCAATATCGTTTAAAAAATAAACCTCTTTCTATCTCTGAAATAAAAAATTTACTAAAAAACAATATAAAGCCAAAGAAAAATGTAGCTATAAAAGATATTGTTAAAATAGTTAGTGACCATTATGGAATTGAAGAATCTTCTATTTATGAAAAAACAAGAAGAAAAGAAATAGTTAAAGCTAGACAAGTTGTTATGTATTTATTAAGAGAAGATTTTAATGTATCTTATCCATTAATAGGACAAAAACTTGGAGGGAAGGATCACACAACAGTAATACATTCATATTTAAAAATAAAAACTGATTTAAAAAACGATCCACAATTATTACAAGAATTAGAACAAATAAGAGTTATGTTTAAATAGTTGTTGATAAGTAGTTGAAAAAGAAATAATAAATAAAATAAAAAGTGTTAATAAAAAATATTAAAAATAACAGAAATTAATAAAATAAAAAAGTTAAATTATTTAAATAAAAATTATTATATAAAAATAAAAAATATATTATTAAAAATAACTATATAAATATAAATAAAATAAACTTATCCACTTATAAACAGGACTAATAATATTAATAGATTAAATATATAAAATATAAACATATGAAACTAGAATGTAGAGTTGATAAAATAAAAAATGCAATTAATCAAGTAGAAAAAATTACCGGTAAAAATTTAACTTTACCTGTTTTAGGATCAATTCTTTTTATTGCGTCTGGAAAATCTTTAAAACTTAGAGCTACTAATTTAAGTCTTGGTGTTGAAATTGAAATTCCTGCTAAGGTTGAAAAAGAGGGAATGGTGGCGATTTCAGGTTCTGTTTTAGTTGGTGTTTTTTCTAATATTTTTCAAAATGAAAATATATTTTTATCAGGAGAAGATGGAAATTTATTAATTAAAACAAAAAAGAGCCAAATAAAACTAAAAGGACAAGCTTATGATGATTTTCCAACAATACCAACAGTTTCTGGAAAATCTTTTGAAATAGAATCTGAAAAATTAATTAATGGAATTAAGTCAGTTTATTATAGTTCATCTGTTTCTGATATTAAACCTGAAATTTCAAGTGTTTTTATGTACTCAAATGAAGATAATTTAGTTTTTGTTTCGACGGACTCTTTTAGATTAGCTGAAAAGAAAATTAAAATAAAAGGAATAGATGAAATATTAGGAATATTAATTCCCTTTAAAAATATACCTGAAATATTAAGAGTTTTTAGTGAATTTTCTGGTGATATAAAAATTTGTTTTAATAAAAATCAAATATCATTTTCTTCAGAAAATATATATTTAACTTCGCGTATTATTGATGGAATATTTCCAGATTATCGCCAAATAATTCCCAAAGAACACAAAACAGAGGTTGTTGTTTTAAAACAAGATTTATTAAATGCTTTAAAAATTTCTAATATCTTTTCAGATAAATTTAATCAAGTTAATTTAAGAATTTTACCAAAAGAAAAAATTTTTGAACTTTCTTCTTCTAATAATGATATTGGAGAAAATAAAACGCAATTAGATGCTGCTATTACTGGGGTAGATATAGAGCTTGGTTTTAATTATAAATATTTTTTAGATTGTTTTCAGTCTATTACTACAGACAGTATTTCAATAAAATTAAATGAAGCATCTCGTCCAATTATAGTGTCTCCTGTGTCTGATACTTCTTTTACTTATCTTATAATGCCAATGAATAGGTAATATGATAGAAATAAAAGATTTACTTTTACGATTTCAAAATATTCTCCTCTCGGAAGAGATTAAAAAAGAGTCTATTCGAAACATAATATCTGAGGTCATTAATTTTCAGATTAAAAAAGAAGATATAAAAATAAAAAATGGAATAGTTTATTTAAATATAAAACCAATCTATAAAAATGAAATTCTTTTTAAAAAAGATAAAATTTTTTCTAAATTAGAAGAAGTTTTAGGAAAAAAATTCCCCCAGCATATAATATAATTATTCTTGTATTTTAAAGACAGAAGTAGATTCTCCTCTGTTGTATACAGCATCATAAGATATTATTTTTATTTCATTCTCACTTTTTAAATTATCTAAATCAGAGGGGATAAAAGAGAAATTAAAAGGAGAGTTAGATGTTCCTAAATACACATTATTTACAAATATATCTATTTTTTGGATAGGGTATCGTCCTATGCTTGAAATATTAAGTTGAATTTTTTGATCTGGAAGATAGTTTGTTGTTGTGTTTGGTTCAACAATTAAAACATTTAATTTATTTATTTCTGTGTGAATATCGTCAGTTCCTTGTGGAATTTGAGCCATTGTTGTTATTGGGTATTTTTCTATATTTTTTTTCCACCAGTTTTGTATAGGAATTTCCCAATGATCAAATTGTGAATCATTTTGTGGGTTTGTTGGAGGTAATCCTAAAATATTATTTTTATCTACCCAATATAAAATAGTGTGGACATTTGTTATAACTTTTTCTTGTATTGTTTCTTTTGGAGTAAGTATTGTCGCTAGTTTTCCAGAAATTTTATCTATTAAATATTGTTCATTTCCCTGCCAAAAACCACGTAATACTGGTTTTAGTTTAGTTGGGTCATTTTCAATTATTGGTTTTTCAAACTTTTCATCAGGTAATATTTTTAGAGCTTCGTTTATAAATTTATTCCAAATAGGTCCAGCTACTGCTGAACCTCCTTTTTTCATTGGAGTATTATCATTGTTTCCTGCCCATACTCCTACTGCAACAGAAGGTGTGTATCCAATAGTCCAAGCATCTTTATTACTATTTGTAGTTCCTGTTTTTACTGCTACGTTTTTTCCTGGAATGTTTAATACAGAATTTGCTCCGAATGTTGGAGTACGAGCAACATTATCAGATAAAACGTCAGAAATAGTTAGAGCAACATTTTTAGATAAAACTTCTTTTGATTTTTGATTAAATTCTTCTAGAACTTTTCCATTCATATCTTCAATTTTTATAATTCCAGTATAAGGATTTCTTATCCCATTATTTGCAAAAACACTATATGCTGAAGTCATATCAAGTAATGTGACTTCACCACCTCCAATCACAAGAGTAAGTCCATATCTTCCGATATCTGTTAGTGTACTTATTCCCATATCTTCTGCTGTTTTTAAAGAATCAGAAAGGCCAGCAAGATAAAAAAGTTTTACAGCTGGAATGTTTATTGATTGGCCTAGTGCATTTCTAAGACTCATTGGTCCACGAAATTTACCATCATAATTGTCTGGTTTATAACAATTACTTTTACTATGTCCAGGAAGAGGCTTTCCATATGCGTCACAGGTTGTAGAAAATTCAGTTGGCAGGTCAAATAGTACTGAGTTTGGAGTAAAGCCTTTATTGAAGGCTGTAGCGTAAATAAAAGGCTTAAAAGATGATCCTGGCTGTCTGTGTGCAGTAGCTATGTTATAGTTACCATCAATGTTTTTATCAAAATAATCTCGTGAACCAACCATTGTTAAAATTTGGCCGGTTTTAGGATCAATAGCTACAAGACCAGCATTTTCTCCATTCCAATCTTTTTCGTTTTTTAATGCTTCTTCTTTAACTATTTGTTCTCCTTTTTCTTGTAGATTATAATCAATTGTTGTTATAACTTTTAATCCACCTTGTTCAACTACACTTTCTCCATATTTTTGTTCTAAGTAATTTTTAATAAAGAAAACAAAATGAGGGGCTTTTATTCCACCTGTCGCTTGTGGTTGGAAAGTAATTACTTCACTTTTTGCTTTGTTATAATCTTCTTCTGTTATAAAACCTACTTCTTTCATTCTAAAAAGAACAAAGTTTTTTCTTTCATCTAATTTTGTTTTGTTTTTACCATAAGGAGAAAGTGTTGTTGGTGATTGAGGTATTGCAGCTAAATAAGCAGCTTCTGCAAGAGTTAAATCTTGAGCGTTTTTTGCAAAATATGTTTTAGTGGCCTCTTCTATTCCATAAACACTTCCACCGTAAGGAGCTTCATTCAAATAGTATTCTAAAATTTTTTCTTTTGGCATCGATTGGTCAATTTTTATTGCCAATACCCATTCTTTTATTTTTCTTCCTATTGTTTGTTGAGAATTAAGTAAAGTATTTTTTACTAATTGTTGAGTAATAGTTGAGGCGCCAGTAACTTTTTTACCAGTTAATTTTGCCCAAATTGTTGCACGTAAAATAGAGGTAATTCTTATTCCTTTATGGTTGTAAAATTCAGAATCTTCGACAGCTACAGTCGCATTTTTAATATTTGAACTCATTTGGTCAAATGGAATATTTGTCCTTTTTACATCTTGATGTATGTCATAAAGAAGGATTTCTCCAGTACGGTCGTATATTTTTGTAGAATTAATTAATTTTCTATCTTCAAAAGAACGAAAATCAGGAATCTTAAAAGAAGAAATCCAAATTATTCCAATTCCAACTATAAAAATAAAGGCTCCTGCGCTTAAAAGCATTAAGTTTTTCGTAAAATTTTTGTGTTTATATATTTTTTCCATGTAATTATAATCATAGCAGAAAATGTGTTATAATCCAGATTATGAATCCCGTTAGAAGCCGCGGTCGCAGTTGTTTATCGGGATGATAAGAATTTTATTATATTAAACAATTTGCAGGAATAGTTTATTTTTTAAATAGACCGCGACCTGCTTCTAAACGGGATGAAAGTTATAACAGATGAAAAACAAATAGATGAAATAATAAATAGAAGTGTGGCAGAAATATTACCTTCTAAGGAAGAATTTAAAAAAGTTTTAATGTCTGGAAAGAAAATACGATTTTATATTGGAACAGACCCAACAGGAACTTCTTTGCATATAGGTCATGCTACTAATTATATGGTTTTAGAACGTTTACGAAAACTTGGGCATGAAGCTATTTTTTTAATTGGTGATTTTACAGCTAGGGTTGGTGATCCAACAGATAAAAGTTCAGTTAGAAAACAATTAACTAGAAAAGATGTTAAAAATAATGTTAAAACTTGGTTAAAACAAATTCAACCAATTGTTGGTTTAAAAGATTCAAAAAATCCGGTTAAGGTTTTATATAATCATGACTGGTTGTCAAAATTATCTTTTGAAGATGTTATTAATCTTTCTGCTAATTTTACCGTTCAGCAAATGTTAGAAAGAGATATGTTTAGTAAAAGAATGAAAGAAAATAAATCAATTTATTTGCATGAGTTTTTTTATCCCTTAATGCAAGGATATGATTCTGTTGCTATGGATGTAGATATGGAACTTTGCGGTAATGATCAAAAGTTTAATGCTTTAATGGGGAGAACTTTATTAAGAAGAATAAAAAATAAAGAGAAGTTTGTTTTTATAACAACTCTTTTAGAAAATCCAATTACAAAAGAAAAAATGATGTCGAAAAGTCTCGGTACAGGGGTGTTTTTAGATGAAACTCCTAGTGATATGTATGGAAAATTAATGGCTCAAGCAGATGAAAATATTCCTCAATTATTTATAGATTGTACATATATTGAATTATCTGAGATAGAAAAAATAAAAACAGATTTGAAAAATAGTAATGTTAATCCTCGTGATTTAAAAATGGAGCTTGCTTATGAAATAGTTAAAATTTATCACGGAGAGAAAAAAGCAAAAGAAGCAAAAGAAAATTGGGAAAATGTTTTTTCTAAAAAAGAAATTCCAGAGGAAATGGAGGAAATAAAATGTAATATGGGAGATATTTTAGTGGAGATATTGATTAATAAAAAGATTTTTTCTTCAAAAGGAGAATGGAGAAGGTTAGTAGAAGGGAATGCTGTTCATAATCTTATTGAAAATAAAAATATAACTGATCCAAATTTTAAAATAATAGAAAATTTAACTCTTAAAATAGGGAAGAAGAGATTTTTAAAGATTATAACAAATTAAAAAACCACCCATTGGGTGATTTTTTAAAAATATTAGTGAAAGTAACTGTCTGGATCTTCATCATCGTCTTCAAAATCAGTATCACCTTCTAAGGGTTCTAATGGTTCATCGATATCATCGTTGAAAGTTTCATCATCAAGGTCACTTGCTTTAAAACTTCTTTCTTCTATCAACTCATCATCTTCCATATTATATATTTTTATTTTTTAATTTTTAAAAACGACCTATTAATAAAAAATTATTTTTTAATTTTCTATTTTGTACCAAAATACAGAGTACTTGGCAATAAAATATGTGGATAACTCATCATTATTTTTATTTTATATATGCAAATGCTGTTAATGCTATAGCTATCGCATCTAATTCATCATCAGATTTTTTAGAATTATCTATATCAACCAATATTTTCACCATTTTAATTATTTGATTTTTATCTGCTTTTCCATAACCAGTTGTAGCTATTTTAATTTGTGGTGGAGAAGCTTCAAAAATTTTTAAATTTGCTTGTATTGCTTCATAAACAACTACACCCCTGGCTTCTGCTACGTGCATAACAGTTTTATGGTTTGTTGTTAAGAATAAAGTTTCAATAGATAAAACTTCAGGTTTGTATTTTTTAATTATATTTTTGACTTCTTCCCCGATTAATTTAAGCCTTTTCGAGAATTCTAATTTTGGAGATGTGTGAAAACATTCCGAAAAAAGAACCTTTTCTTTTTTATCGCCTTTATTTTTTTCTAATATCGCAACCCCAAGTCTTTCAAACCCTGGATCAATTCCTAAAATACGCATTTTTTATTTTAATATTTACTTTATAAACTTTATAACTTTCTACTTTATAACTTATTCTTATTCTGCATTAGTATACACATCTTGAACATCATCGTTTTCTTCTAATTCATCTACTAGTTTGTCTAAAAGTTCCAAATCTTCATCGGAGACAGAAGTAAGTATGTTCGGTTTCCAAATAATTCCTTCCGGGGTTTTTTCTTTTGAAAAAGACCAGGCAACAGATCCTATTCCACCTAAAACAAAACCGTTTTTAGTTAATATGTGTTTTATGTCTTGTGCTGTTCTATTTTTGCTATCAGTTAATGTTTCTATAATAATTCCAACTCCTCCAGGACCGTAGGTTTCATAAGTAATTGCGTCCATTTGTGCACTAGATTCAGAAGCTTTTTTAATAGCTTTTTCAATAATATCTTTTGGCATATTTACTTTCTTTGCTTTTTCTATGGAAGCTCGAAGGCCAGGAGAATCTTTTCCTCCTGATAATTTTGCTTCAACTGCAATAAAGCGTACAAGCTTAGAAAAAATCTTGCTCTTTTTTGAATCAGTAATTGCCTTTTTGTGTTTTATTTGCGCCCATTTATTATGTCCTGACATTTTAAATTAATTTATTTTGTAAATTTTCTGGGAAATCAAAACCCAAATGATCATATGTTTTTTTTGTAGCTATTCTTCCTTTAGGAGTACGATCAAGAAGTCCAAGTTGGATTAAATATGGTTCAATTACTTCTTCTATTGTTGCTTCTTCTTCTGAGAGAGCAGCAGCCATTGTTTTTAATCCGACAGGTCCACCTTTAAATTTTTCAATTAATATTTCTAAAAATTTTCTATCAGAAGAATTCAAACCTATTTCATCTATTGAAAGCATATTAAGTGCTCCTTTTACTGTTTCTTTATCTAATTGTTTTTTATTTACTTGTGCATAATCACGACATCTTTTTAAAAAGTAATTTGCTGTTCTTGGTGTGAATCTACTTCTTTTTGCTATTTCACACAAAGCTTGTTCTTCTAGTTCTATCTCAAGTAATTTACTAGATCTTTTTATTATCTGTGCAATTTCTTCATTTGAATAAAATTCTAATCTAAAAACTCCACCAGAGAAGCGTGAACGTAGGGGAGAAGAAACAAGTGCGACACGAGTTGTGGCTGCGATTAGAGTGAAAGGAGGGAGATCAAGTTGAATAGTGCGAGCAGAAGGACCTTTTCCAATAATTATATCTAAAACACCAGACTCCATGGCAGGGTAAAGAATTTCTTCAACCATTTTATTAAGTCTGTGAATTTCGTCTATAAAAATAATATCTCCCGGAGACAGGTTGGTAAGAATTGAGGCTAAATCCCCAACTTTTTCTATTGCTGGGCCAGAAGTTATCTTCATTTGCTTGCCAGTTTCACTGGCAATAAGATGAGCCAATGTGGTTTTTCCTAATCCTGGAGGACCATAAAATAAAATATGTTCAGGGATATGTTTACGTTCCTCCGCTGCTTTTAATAGTATTTTTACATTGTCTTTTATGTGTTTTTGACCAATATACTCATCCCAATGAGTAGGGCGTAGGGCTTGATCTAAGAAAGATTCATTAGAATTTAATTCTTTTTTTTGAGTATTTTTATTTATTTTTTTGTTTTTATCACTTGACATTGGTTTTATTATATGCTAGATTACACTAAGTACATTATTAACATAATATCCACATTATACCATTTGATTCGTTTGGAATATAGTATACTTAATATATAAGAGGTTTAAGACCTTTTTACTTTAGAGAGCATTAATCTCTAAGCAATCAGCCATCGGTTATATAGATTTGCGTAGGACGTTCTGGCACTTTTATTAGTTCGCTGGTGCTATCCTTCAAGAATTTATTACTTTTGGGGCAGAGCCCTAAAAGGATTGTTTGGAGATTAATGCTTTTTTAATTTCTAATTTTTTACTCTTCGTTTAGATCAACAACACTTTGTACTTCTTCTATTGAAGTAATTCCATTTAAAATTTTTACTATTCCATCTTGGCGCATTGAAAGTATTCCTTGTGTTTTTGCAACTTTTTTAATTTCACGTTCACTAGGATTTTCTGGCATTATTTTTTCAATAGCTTCGTCTGTTTTAATTGCTTCAAAGATTCCTATTCGTCCCTTAAAACCAGTCATGTTACATTTTTCACAACCAACTGCTGAGAAAATTTTAAAAGGAGCGTCAGGATTAATATTATAATTTTTTAAGTCTTTACCTTCTTCTTTAATACTATTCATTATTGTTTTTATAACCGTAGACTCTTGTTTAGTAAGAGTTTTTTCTTTTTTACAAACTTGGCAAAGTTTACGAACTAAACGTTGAGCAATTGAAAGAGAAAGTGCTGATACCATTATTTTTGGATTTACATCAAGATCAATAAGGCGGGGGATAACTCCAGCTGCGTTATTTGTGTGGAGGGTTGAGAAAACCAAGTGTCCTGTAAGTGCTGATTCAACAGCGATTTTTGCAGTTTCATTATCTCGAATTTCTCCGACCATTACTACATCTGGGTCTTGTCGTAGAGCTGAGCGTAAACCTTCTAAGAAGGTATAACCTTTTTTAGAATCTGTTTGAGTTTGAGTTATGCCGTCTAGGTGGTATTCGATTGGATCTTCAATGGTTATAATCTTTATTTCTGAAGAATATATTTTTCTTAAAAAAGCATATAAAGTTGTGGTTTTTCCAGATCCTGTTGGTCCTGTTACTAATATTAATCCGTTTGGTTTAGATATTTCTTGTTGAATTATAGAAAAGAGATAAGGCTCTATCCCGATATCTTCTAAATTTACTTGGATAGATTTAGGATCTAAAATACGCATAACAATAGATTCACCATAAGCTCCAGGGATGAGAGAAGTACGGATATTTAATTCTTCACCTTCTTCCATAATACTAAAACGTCCATCTTGTGAGATTTTTGAAGTTAGTTTCATCTCAGATAAAAGTTTTATTCTAGAATTTAATAAATGGTAAATATCAGAATCAAAAAACATTACATCTTGTAGAACTCCATCTAAACGAAGTCTTAGTCTCGATTGTTCCTTTTCTGGTTCTATGTGTATATCTGAGGCTTTAATTGAAATTGCACCAGCAAGAATTATTTCAAGCATTCTAGAAATTTTATGTATTTGTTTTCCTTCCATAGCTTCTTTTAATAATTTTTCAATGTCTTGCATTTTTTCTATGTTTTTTGCAGTATCTTGTAGAATCTCTGCAGAAATATCTAATCCTCCAGCTTTTGAACTTTCAGCCATAGAAATTTCTTTATATCTATCCCAAACTTTAGTTAAACTAGCAAGGGATGCCATATAAAAAGTAGGGACTAAATTTTTTCTTTCTACTTGCTCTTTTATTTTTGCAATTAATTCGTCTGAAGGGGAGCGAAGTGCTATAAGAATATTCTTTCCAGAAAGTTTAAAAGGACCTATTTTCATTTCACGGGCATCTTTTTCATCAATAACTCTTAATGCTTCGTTATCTATCCCTAAACGAGAAAGATCAATATAAGGTAAGTTATATTTTGATTGAGCTAATATTGCGACCAATTGCTCTTCTTCTAATTTATGTATATCTTCTAATTGTTTATTTTGTTTTTCTTCATCAAAATCTGTCATATTTATAAATTATATCTTATTTTAAATTTAAACTAAAGAGTGCTAAAATCAAAAAATGCGAAAAATTTCAAAAAATATAAAACACACAGAAGAAATTGCTAAAGATTTTTTAAAATATCTTTTAACTAAAAAAAATAAAAATGCTTGTGTGGTTGGACTTTCTGGTGATTTAGGGGCAGGGAAAACAGCTTTTACTCAAGCTGTAGCAAAAAATTTAGGAATTAAAATGAGAGTGAATAGCCCGACATTTGTAATTATGAAAAAATATCCAATTAAATCTGAGAAACATAAATTTTTATTTCATTTAGATGCTTATCGTTTAAAAAATGAAAAAGAGTTAGTTCATATTAGATGGGAAGAAATAATTGCTAATCCAAAACATTTAGTTTTTATTGAATGGCCAGAAAATATAATAAAATCTATGCCTAAAAAATATCACAAGGTCTTAATTTCTCATACAAAAGAAGGGCATAGAAGTTTTAAGATAAAATAAAAAAATTTTGTTTTTATTTTTTAAATATGTATACTTAAATTATAATTGTTCTTAATTTTAACCTAAATAAACGATCATATGACACAAACAAAAGAAATCAAAACAGTACAGACTTATTATCATCCCACAGAGGAAAGTAAAAAGTCTGACGAAAGACTTATGCAACCTGCTCAATACGAAAGTTATATAGTATGGGCAAGAAAAGCTAACGATGATCCAGCGATCAGATAGCTAAAATTTTAAAATTAAACTGTAAACATTAATGTTTACAGTTTTTTTAATTTAAATTTTATAAAATGCTATAATTTTGTTATGGATCCCGTTAGAAATCACTCAGTTGATATATTTTCCATAAAGTAATTAAATTACAGTATTATGTCGAAATTATTAAAAATTAAAATAATCACGGAAATCTAAAGATTTCCTATTTCTAACGGGATGGAAAAATCTTCAAAAAAGACACTGGTGCTTCTGGATTCTCATGCGATAATACATCGTGCTTATCATGCGTTGCCTGAGTTTTTGTCTTCAAAAGGGGAGCCAACAGGTGCATTGTATGGTCTTTCTTCAATGTTAATGAAGATTATTACTGATTTAAAGCCAGATTATATTGTGGCTTGTTACGATCTTCCACAAAAGACTTTTAGACATGAAGCATATGAAGCATATAAAGCAGGTAGAGCAAAAGCTGATGAAGGTTTGATTTTTCAATTAAAAAATTCTCGTAAAATTTTCGAAGCATTTAATATTCCTATTTATGATTCACCAGGTTTTGAAGCGGATGACCTGCTAGGAACAATAGTTGATCAATTTAAAAAAGATAAAAATATAAAAATAATTATTGCATCCGGTGATATGGATACAATGCAATTAGTGGATGATAAAAAAGTTCAAGTTTATACTTTAAAAAAAGGGATTAATGATACTATTTTATATGATGAAGATGCAGTAGTTGCACGTTTTGGATTTGTGCCAGAACTTTTACCAGACTATAAAGGGTTAAGAGGGGATCCGTCAGATAATATTATTGGTATTAAAGGAATAGGGGAAAAAACAGCGACAGATTTGATATTAAATTTTGGAACTATTGAAGAAATTTATAAAAAAATAAAAAAAGATTCTGAAAGTTTTAAAAAAGTTGGTATTAAAGATAGAATAATTTCTTTAATAAAAGAAAATGAGGAAGAAGCTTTGTTTTCAAAAACTTTAGCAAAAATTAGAACTGATGCACCTATAAATTTTGTTTTACCAGAAAAAACTTTTTGGGAAAATGCAGATTTAAAAAAAATTGAACAAATTTTTTCTGAATTTGAATTTAGGAGTTTATTTTCACGATTGAGAAGTTTTTTTGATAATAATCAGAAAGTAAGTTCAATAGAATTTTCTCGGGTCATCGGTTTGAACAGAGACCTATCCGAAAATTCTCCAAACTCACTTTCTGAGAATAATTCTTCTTTGATAGATCAAGAAGAATTACAACAAACATCTATTGCTCTTTGGCTTATAAATTCAGATATGACGAATCCAACATTGGATGATATTTTACTTTATGCAAAAACATCTTCTTTTGGAAAAGCTCACGAATATATTTTTAATAAATTAAAAGATGAAAAATTAACTCTTGTTTTTGAAGAAGTTGAAAAACCAATTATTCGTATAATAAAAGAAATGGAAAATTATGGTATTTTGGTTGATAAGAAATATTTTGAAGATTTATCAAAAGAATATCATCAAGAATTAAATAAAATTACTCAAAAAATATATGAAATGGCTGGGATAGAGTTTAATGTAAATTCTCCAAAACAATTAAGTGAGGTTCTTTTTAATAAGATGGGGATGAAAACTAAAAAGAAAGGAGCGAATGGGTCTTTTTCTACAAAGATTTCAGTTCTTGAAGAACTTGAAGAAGGAAATCCTATAATAAAAGAAATAATGGCACATAGAGAATTACAAAAACTTCTTTCTACTTACATAGATGTAATTCCTAAAATGATTAGTGAAGATGGAAGATTGCATGCGAAGTTTTTACAAAATGGCACAACAACAGGGAGATTTTCCTCCCAAGATCCAAATTTACAAAATCTGCCAATAAAATCAGAATTAGGGAGAAGAATCAGGGGAGGTTTTGTCGCACAAAAAGGATATAAATTATGCGCTTTTGATTATAGTCAAATTGAACTTCGAGTTGTAGCTATGCTTTCAGGGGATAAAAAAATGACAAAAATTTTTTCTGATAGAAAAGATATTCATACAGGAGTAGCTTCTTTTGTTTTTAATGTTCCTTTAGAGAAAGTTGATAGTGAAATGCGTCGTAGAGCGAAAGTGATAAATTTTGGGATTATTTATGGAATGGGAGTTTCTGCTTTAAAGAAAAATTTAGGAGGTACACGAGAAGAAGCACAAAAATTTTATGATAATTATTTTAATCAATTTTCTGTTGTGCGGGATTATTTAGAAGAAGTGAAAGAATTTGCTGTTAAAAATACATACAGTGAAACTTTATTTGGAAGAAAAAGATATTTTCCAAATATAAAATCAAAAATTCCATTTTTAAAAAATATAGCAGAACGTACAGCTATAAATGCTCCTGTACAAGGGACAGCAGCTGATATTATTAAACTTGCTATTCGTTATGCGCATGAAGATTTAGAAAAAGCAGGATTACTTACTAAGGTAAATTTAGTTCTTCAAATACACGATGAATTAGTTTATGAAATAGAAGAAAGTGTTCTTAAAGAAGCCGAAAAGATAATAGAAAGTGCTATGGAAAGTGTCTTAGAAAGGTCATATTTGCATTTTAAGAGCAATATTCCTCTTTTAGTACACTTTGGGGCTGGGAATAATTTAGGGGAAGTAAAATAGTTTATTTTTGCATTTTTATTGTATAATTATATTTGTATGGATATTGAAGAGGAAATAGTAAAAATAGAAAAAAGTGAGGCGTTTTCTAAAATAAAAGCTATACCTAAATTGAGTGTGCATGCTATACAAGCACATTCTTATACTTTTTATTTTGTTATGCTTTTGATTGGTATTTCTTTAGATGCTTTTTTTAGAATAGATATTCCTTATCAAAATATATTAATGCCTATTAGTGTAGTTCTTCTTATTTTTGCATCTATTTTAATTATTTGGGCGCAAAATGCTTCAAAGAAATTTAAAAAAGAAAATACAAAAGAAAATATTACAAAAGAATCTTTTTTAAATGGACCATATTCTTTTATTAAAAATCCTACACATTTAGGACTTTTCATTTTAATGTTAGGTTTTGGAATTTTAATAAACGCTCTTTTTGTAATATTTTCTACAATTGTTTCTTTTATTGTTACTAAATTAATCTTTCTTAAAAGAGAAGAACTAATTTTGGCTGATAAATATGGTGATCCATATCTTGAATATAAAAAATCTATTAAATTGTAATTTATGATATATCTTTTTACTGGAGATGATTCAAAAAGTAAATATAGTGCTTCTGAAAAGTTTATAAAATCCATTCCTAAAAGCGTGGAAACTTTTTTTATTAGCAAAAATGATTTTAATCCTATGCAAATTGAGAGTTTTTATTCTGGATCAGGCTTATTTTTTTCTAAATCAGCGATAGTGTTTTCAGATATTTTTGAACGAGAAGAAATAAGAGATTTTATTTTTAAAAAATTAGAATTGATAAGTGAATCCAAGAATGATTTTATTTTTATTGAAAATAAATTAAATAAGCCTATTTTGGATGCTTTTAGAAAAGTTAGAGCAGAGCTTAATATTTTTGAATTACCAAAAGAAAAAAAAGAAAAATATGACAATTTTTTATTGGCTTATGATTTTGAAAAAAGAGACAAATTAAATTTATGGATTCATTTTAGGCAAGCGATGAATAAAGGGGTAGGTATGGAAGAGCTTGTTGGAGTTTTGTTTTGGAAAGCGAAAGATATGATTCTAAAAAAGAATTTTGGAAAATTTAAAGAAGAAGAGATAAATAATTTTACAAACAAACTATCTTATCTTCTTCCCGAAGCTCGCAAAAAGGGAGTAGATGCCGAAACTGCTTTTGAGAAGTTCCTACTTGAAGCTTTTTAATTTGACTAAATTGAATAATAATGTTATTCTAAGTATAGAAATTTCTGAATATTAACCGAGCAATTATAGCTCATTAAAAATTAAATATTATGATAAAAATTAGTAAAGAAAATAATTTTGTTACTACTTCAGTAGAAGTAGTCTCAAGTGAGAGTTTTAATGAGTTTGGTATTATTACTTCAAAAGTACCTTTTTCTTTTATTGAGATTTTTATTAAAAAATCTTATAAATATGTTTTAAAATTTCTTAAAGAAAATAAATTTGTTTTTCCTTTAGTTGTTTCTGTATTCCATAATGGGGGTAATGAAATTATTTTAAAGGCTGATTCTGAAGAAATAGATTTAAGGAATCTTTTATCAATTCAAATACAATACAGTTTTAAAAACTGCTTTATTTTTAAAAAAGAAACTGAAAGATTTTTAAAAAAAGAAGAAGAAATACAGAATCTTATTCATCAGGCTTTTGAGGAAGCTAAAAAACTTGGACATTAAATTTAATTTATAAATTTAAACCATCCTATTATGGATGGTTTTTTTCTTGATTTTTAATGATATTTACTATATTATCAACAATATTACATATCCGCCCGTAGCTCAGCTGGTAGAGCAGCTCCCTTTTAAGGAGAAGGTCCTCGGTTCGATCCCGAGCGGGCGGACAATGAAAAAAAGAATAGAAAATATTGTAATTTTGCCTGACATTAGAAGTGTAGAAAATGTTGGGGCTATGTTTCGTACTTCTGATGCAGCCGGAATAAATAAGATTTATTTGACTGGTTATACTCCTACGCCCTTGGATCGTTTTGGGAGAAAACGTAATGATTTAGCAAAGTCTGCTCTCGGAGCGGAAGAGTTTATTCTTTGGGAATACAAAAAATCACTCATAACTCTTTTAAGTAAATTAAAAAAAGAAGGGTATTATCTTGTTGCGATTGAGCAAGCAAAAAATTCTATAGATTATAAAAAAGTTAAATTAAGAGAAAAAAATGCTTTTATTGTTGGTCCAGAGGTTACAGGAATACCTAAAAATATATTAAATAAATGTGACGTGATAGCAGAGATTGAGATGTTAGGGAAAAAAGAGTCACTGAATGTTTCAGTGACTCTTGGTATAGCTTTATTTAGGATTTTAAATATTTAATTATTTAGGCCCGTAAATTTCTCCAGTATCTATTGGAGCAGGAGGTTTTAAAAATGGTCCTGCTTTACTCTCGTATTTTTGTGGGCCACCAGTAAAAAACCATATAAACCAAAGTAATATTAATATTAATATTAGTCCTCTTAAATGATTCCAAGCCATATTATTTTTGATGAATGGAGCAAAAATGTGCGCTCCTATTATTTATAATTTTTCTTATTATAGCACCCCTACAACCTTTTTTCCTACATTTTTCTCCTGTTCTTCTATAGGCTTCATGATGCAGTTGGAATTTTCCTCTTAGTCCATAAATATTTCGATAGTCTGACATAGAATCTCCTCCAAAATTTATTCCTTTAGTTAACATTTCTTTTGTGGCTTTAAATATGTTTTTAAATTCTAAGTCTTTTATTTGCGAAACTTTTCTTTCTGGATTTATTCCTGCACGCCAAAGTATTTCGTCAGAATAAATATTACCGATTCCAGCAAGGATTGATTGGTTTATTAAAACTGTTTTTATTTTTCCATTTGGTTTTTTATTTAAACGTTCTTTTAATTTTTTAAAATCAAAATTTTTATCTAATGGATCAGGGCCAATATTTTTTAAATGTTTTGTATCATTAGCTTTTTCTGTATTCAATAATGTTATTTTTCCGAATTTACGAGAGTCTGAAAAAGCCAAATATTTTTTATTTGAAAGAGAAAAAATAGTATGAACAAATCTGTTATAAGGGTCTTTCAGGGGACTTTCCTCATCTGGAATCCATCGATTTTCTTTTTCTAAAAATTTATATTTTCCATAGAGTAAATGACCCGTCATTTTCATATGCACTAAAATTGTTTTATTTTCAGACAGGTGTATTAAAATATTTTTTGCTTTTCTTTCTGCCTTCAATATCTTTTTGTTTAATATTTCTTTTTTAAAAATTTTAAAATAAGCAGGGTTTGCCACTGCATCTTTTTGGCGCTTATCTTTTGTTTTTAAGTCTGTCCAAACATTAAGAATTTTAAGGCCAATTAATTCTTTTTGTAGGCCTCTTTTTGTTGTTTCTACTTCTGGTAGCTCTGGCATGGTATCATTATACTATGAAAAAATTGGTGTTGATATTAGCCTTTATCATATCGTTTTCATTGCCTTTTAAGATAAATGCGTCTTTGGCTATGCCAAATAAACAAATCAAAATACTTATTGTTCCAGGTCATGATAATAAAGTTTGGGGTTCTCAATATGGAAATATGAAAGAAGCAAATATGAATTTAGTTTTAGCGACTCAAATAAAAGATTTACTTCAAAAAGATAAAAGATTTAAAGTGTTTATAACACGTGACAATAATGGTTATACAAAAGAATTTGCTGACTATTTTTCTTCTAAAGAATTAGATATTAAAAATTTCAAAGAAAATGCAAAAATAGAAATGCAAAATAAAGTTGATAATGGAAGTTTTCTTGAAAAAGAAAATGTTTTACACAATCCAGTTAATGAAAATACATCAATAGTTCTTTACGGAATAAATAAATGGGCTAATGAAAATAAAATAGACGCAGTAATTCATGTTCATTTTAATGATTATCCAAGAAAGACAAAATGGACAATAGGGAAGTATAAAGGTTTTGCTGTTTATATGCCAGATAAACAATTTTTAAATAATAGAAAAAGTATGAAATTAGCCTCAAATATTTATTTAGAACTTTTTGAAAAATATACTCCTAGTAATTATCAAAAAGAACTTGGTGGTTTAGTTCCTGAACAAAAACTTATCGCAATAGGAGCGAATAATACATTGAAATCTAGCGTCGGGTCTGTTTTGGTTGAATATGGATATATTTATGAGAAAAAATTCAGAACAAAAAGTTCTTTGAATAAATCTTATAGTGAAATGGCTTTATTGACAGTGAATGGTATTAAGAATTCTTTTTTCTCTAATACGAAGACCTCGCTTCGTTAAGGTTGTTTATTTTCCTAATATTTTAAGAGCTTCACGAATTTTTGTATTTGTATCTGAATTAGTTGAAATTTTTTTAAGAGCTTCTCGAGCTTCATTATGAGAATAACCAAGAGATTTTAATGCTTCAAGAGCGTCCAATTCTTCTTTAAGAGAAACATCTTTATTTTCTTTTCCAACTTTATCTCTAAGTTCAATTATTATTTTTTCTGCAGTTTTTCTTCCAATTCCTGAGATTTTTGTAAGATATGCAATATCATTTGAACTTATTGCTTTTTTAAGAGTTTCGATTGACGCAATACTTAATACGGTTAAAGCTGATCTTGGGCCTATCCCTGATACATTTATAAGCATTTCAAAAAATTCTAATTCTTCTCTTTGTTTAAAACCAAAAAGCTCCAAAGAGTCTTCTCTTACATGAGTATGGGTCCAAATTAAAATATCTTCGTTTAATTTTAAGGTTAAAAGAGAGTCTGGAGAGACATTTATTTTATAACCAACCCCACCTGTTTCAACAATTAAAAATTTATCCGTTTTAAGTATTATTTTACCTTTTATACTTCCGATCATATATATAGTCTAACAAAAATACATTTTTCAATATACTTGACTTTTGTATTAAAAAGGTGTATAATTGTAGTGTAAAAGTAGAGTCCGCTTTTATGCCATATGGCTTTAAATTGGGCTTAAATTGTTCTTTTAAATTTAAATTTTATAAAAATGAGTAGAAAACTCAACGAGATTACCGGCCACAAGGTAGCTGGGCTCACTATTGATCTAATGTCGAAGCTTCGTGATGGAGTTATTGATGTGGATGATTTTGAAAAGTTTCTGACCCTTTCTCCGAAAGAGCGCAAGAATCTTTTTGGAACCAAAGAAGACCCAATTTTAAAACTTCTTTCTGTTGGTGAAAATTTAAAGCTGGATGCTTGCAATGGCAAACAGACCATCTATGATTCTAAGGGAGTATTTTCATGGAAAGATTATGATTTCAAAAATTGGGAAGTTAATACTTCTGGATCTGCTACACCAGAAATACCTATTGGTGTGTATGAAATGATTAGAGATGCAACCTTTGCCCAAATGTTTGGAAGTTTAAATTCTAACCTAAACAAACTCTGTTTAACTCAGAGTCAGATTTTAAACTTTATTGCCAAACATAAAAACTGGCTTCGCTCTGGAGGATATGGAACGTTCTTTTTGTTTAAAGCCAATGGAAATTTCTTCGTTGCTTTCGTGGGCGTGTTCTCCGATGGCTTGAATGTCGATAACTGATTTCTTGATACTTTTTTACTTTGAATTTTGTACCCTTATACACTTTGTATGAGGGTACTTTTTTGTTTCCACATGTTAGACATATGGAAACGTATGGGATTTGCATTTTTGGGAGTTTTCTGTTAGATTACATTTATGCCAATTACAAAATCAGCTAAAAAAGCAATACGAGTATCTTCTCGAAAGAAAGCGCAAAATGATCAATGGAAGCGTAAAATGAAAGAAGTAATCAAGAAAATAGATAAACTTGCTAAGACAGAAAAGAAGGAAGCAGAAAAACTTTTAAGTTCAGCTTTCCAAACTATCGATAAAGCAGCTAAAAGAGGAGTTATAAAGAAAAATAATGCTGCTAATAAAAAGTCTCGTTTATCTAAGTTAGTAAAATAATTTTTAAAAACACGCATTCTGCGTGTTTTTTTGTTATAATGTTTTTTATGTCACATTTATTAGAATTTTATGGAACTGAGTGTCCTCATTGTGAGAGGATGCATGATTTAATTATTAGATTAGAAAAAGAAGAGGGGATAAAAGTAGAAACCCTTGAAGTTTGGCATAATAAAGAAAATGAAAAACGTCTTTTGGAGATAGATAAAGATTTTTGTGGTGGTGTTCCTTTCTTTTACAATACAAAAACTAAAAAATGGATTTGTGGGGAGGGGAGTTATGAAGATTTTAAAAATTGGGCGAAAGATAAATAAAAAAACACGCATTATGCGTGTTTTTTTATTTCATATTTATTTCTTTTAAAAAATTATTTAATTCTTCACCTTTTATTTCTTTACTAGTATTTGGTTTTAAATTACTAATAGTTATGTTCATTATTCTAATACGTTTAAGATCTGCTATTTCTTGGAATAAAGCAGAACACATTCTTCTAATTTGATGTTTTTTACCCTCTGTGAGTATAATTTTAAAAGTATTTTCATTAACAATGGTTACTTTACATTTTTTTGTTTGATATCCTTCAATATTTACTCCAGCTTCCATTTTTTGTTTAAAATTTGATCTTAGTTTGTTGGAAGTTTTAACGACATATTCTTTTTCGTGGGAATATTTTGGGTTTAAAAGTTCATCTGTTATTCTTCCGTCATTTGTAAGAATTAAAAGCCCATGAGATTTTTTATCTAATCTTCCAATTGGGAATAAATCGTCTTTGATGATATCTTCAGTAGCTAAATTGATAGGTTTGTTATAGGCAAAATATTTGTAAATTTTAGGATTTTTATTTTCTTTTATTTCTACTTTATCTTGTTCATTTATTTTATCACCAAGTGTCGCTATTTTCCCATTAATTAAAACTTTTTTATTTTTAATTAATTCATCAGCCCCTCTTCTTGTGGAGATTTTTTTAAAAGCCAAATATTTATTTATTCTCATTGGATATTCTTCCATTGGCTTAAATATAGCATATATTATCAAATTTGAATCGTTTGTATCATTAGCTTAAGAAAGTTTTGTGGTCTTTCTTAAATAAGAAAATAGATATATGAAAAATTGCATAAGTTATAAAAAAAGCGGATAAAACATCTATTGAATAATGTAGATGCCCCATTAATACAATTGTTCCAAAAATAAATGATGAAATAAAAAAAACATATCTAAGAATTTTATTTTGCCAGAATATCAAAGCCATAAGAAATGGAATTCCTGTATGTCCAGAAAAGAATAGATCACCACCAAATGTAAATTTACTAATTAAACTCCCCATATCTACTGTTGTTTGAGTAGGGAAAGGTCCAAGATGTGTCAAACTTATAAAAACAGCTCTTATTATTGTAAATATTGCTAAGCTTTTTATTGTGAATGGAATTTTTTTAGGATTATATAAACACAATAAAGCTATAAAAATAAATAAGGCAATTGCGCCATAATTAAAAATCCAATTAACATTAAAAACAGGAATATTACTTAAAATAATATCAGTTACAGGAGAGCTGGCTTTTTCTGTGGCATATATGCCAGCATAATAATTAATTATTAAGCTAGTAAATAAAAAAATAAAAGAAATTATTGAAGAAAAAATAATTTCTTTATCATTAGCATAATTTTTATAATTTTCTTTTAACTTTTTCATCTTATATCTTTATGTTTTTTAATAGCTGGTTTATGAAATATTGTTTCTGAAAAGAATTGTGAAATATAAATAATTAAATTTTTAAATATTCCATCTTTAATTAATCTTCTCCCTGAGGTATACATAGCGAATTTTAATTTAAATTTTACTTTTCCAAATTTACTTGCTCGTCTTGCTGTGTTTGTGTCTTCACCAAAAAATTCTATATTTGTGTCATAACCATTCATTTTTTCTAATGTTTCTCTTTTTATTACATAATTTCCTCCTACTGCCATATATCCAATCATCCAATATATTGGGATAGAAAGTATCCAATAAATTTTTATTAAAAATGATTTAAATTTTGGAATATCATAATAAACATATGGACCACTTAAGCAAACAATTTTTTTGTTTTGTTTGAATTCAAAGATTATTTGATCAATCCATCCTTCTGGCATTTGAGTATCAGCATCGATATTAGCTAAAATATTTCCAGTTGATTCCATAAATCCTCTTTGGCGAGCATAAGTGATTCCTTTTTTATCTTCTCTTACCACCTTAACTCCTAAATATTTTTGTGTAATTTCTTCAGTTTTGTCTGTACTAGCATTATTAACTACAATAATTTCATGTAATTTTCCATTTGAATTTTTTATAGCGTGTTCTAAACATGCTTCAATATATTTTTCTTCATTATATGCTGGTATTATTAAACTGATTTTTAAATTTTTCTCCATATTTTATTTAACTTTTAAAAATAACATTTTTATTATTTGATAAAATGGTCCATAAAAGCCAATTGTTTTTATAATAGCAGTATACATTTTTATTTCGCTTTTAATACCTGTCCAAAATCCGTATTTTGTAGCCTTATAAGGGCTTATAACATTATTCCATATGACTACTTTAATTTTAAATTTATTTAATATAATCTTTTTATTGATAAAAGATTCTAATCCAAAACCTGGAAGAGATTTAATTTTTTTTAAACTATCAATAAATAATTTTCTAGGTAAGACTCTTTCTCCTGATATATAATCAAGTCCTATTATTTTCCATAACCAAGGTGTGTTTTTTCGAAGACTGATAGTTACGTCAGATATTCCTTGGAATACTGGCTCTATTAAATAAGTTATATTAATTGGAGTTAATCCTATTAAATCTGCATCTAAAAGAAGTATAAATTCTTCTTTAGATTTTTCTATGCCAGTTGAAATAGCTCTACTTTTTCCAAGATTTTTATGATGAACAATTAAAGAAACTTCTTTGTATTTTTTAACTATATTTTGGGTGTTATCAGTAGATCCGTCATCTACTACAATAATTTCATTTATAAGGGGATGTCCAATAACTACTTTTAATACTCCTTCTATTCGACTCTCTTCATTGTATGTTGGTATGATACAAGAAATTGTTTTCATTTTTTTATGTTAATAATTTTATTTTGCGCGTATTTTTTAATTAAAAAATATATTATTACACAAATAGCGCCAATTAAACCTATTGTTATACCAGTAATTTTAACATATTTAGCTATAAGCTCATATGAACGGCCGAAATAATATCCAATTATTAAAAATACTCCATATTGGAAAATACTTACTATTAAAGTGGAAAAAGCAAATTTTTTATAGGAAAGTTTTGTTGTTCCAGCACTTATAAGAAGGGGGATAGAAAATCCATAAGCAAGCTTGCTGAAAAACATTACTTTGTTTGGGTGAGTATTCCATATGTTTTTTATATTTCTTGATAAGAAAGTTGATTTAGAATTATGGCTTTCTGTTGTTTTAGATTTATTGCTATATTTCCCAATATAATAAAGTAAAGTATCTATAAAAAAATCTTTTAAGATAAATAATATATAAGTTGGAATAAAAGATAAATATCCAAAATGAATAAAAAACCCTGCTATTATCGCAATGATAGGTCCTTCTAAACAAGCTATTGGAAAAAGTAATATATATCGATAAGTTAAAAGTAATTGAAAAATTATATTTGATTCAAACATAAAAATTTTTATAGTAAATTATTTTTTGAGATTTAATATTTTAATATAGTGTTAAGGTTTTATATGGTTATCTTACTTTTAATATAGTTATATCGTCTTTTTGCTTTCCTTTCATTTCACGATTTTTTATTTCATTTACTATATTTTCTCCATTTATTAAGTTGGTGTTTTTACCTATATTTTCAAGGGTATCTTTTATACCACCTCTTCCTCCATCACTAAAACAATAAACTTGGTCATCTTCATCTAGTTCTATATCTGTAGAGTTTTTTAAATTTATTGCATTAATTAATCCTTCCCCTATAGCAATTGTTTTCCGAGATCTATCTTTAATGTCTTTTACTCCTAGGTATTCTTTTTCTTTAAAATCAAATCCAGCTATGAGTAGTTCGTTTGTTTTTGGTCTATATATAAAGAATCCTCCATCTCCCATCATCTCTACTTTCATTTTTAATTTTTTATTTATATCTCGTTCTATTTTTACTCTAGTTATGGAAGCTTTTACTGTTAGTGAATAATTTGAAGCACCTTCAATTTTTGATAAAAAATTGTCAATCTTAACAAGATCATCAACATTATCACTTGCTAAAGAAATCATTTTTTCAATAAATAATTTTAAATAAGATTGACCTACTCCATGACCTTCTGTATCTATCACTGACCCAATATCCTTATTATTCGTTTTTTTAATATTCCATCCGTCGCCACCATCAGGATTATTTTTGTATGGGATATAAAGTCCTTCTTTAATGTTATGCAATTCCATTCTTTTATTTTTTACATATTCAGAATCCATAAAAAATTTAAATATTTCTGCTGGATTTTCTATTAGAGTTTTTCCATTTTTTGCAGCTTCAATATTTAATTCTTCTGATCTTTTTGTTCCATTTATATCATAATGTCTTATTTTTTGTATTATTTTTAATAAAGGTTGTTCTATTTTTTTTAAAAAATCTTCTAAATTTTTTTCATTTGAAAAAGTTTCTTGGCATTTAAGGAAATCTTCATAGTTTTCAACATAAAAATTAATTTTCTTTTTTATATCAAAAACAATATCATTTTTGATTTTTTCTTCATTTTGTTTTTGTGATAAGATTTCTTCTTTTTTTACAATAATATTTTCATTTAAAAGGTCGCTAATTAAATATTCTAATTTATTTTTACCACCAAATATTTTTTCAGCTTCTTCTATTTGTTCATCATTTAGTCCTTTTTCTGGATTAGAGAGTATTTCAAAAGATAAATCTTTTTCCAATAGTTGTTTTTTAAAGTTAAACAATCTCTCTTGTTCTTGAGAATTTAATTCTATTTTTTTATTTATTTCAAAGTTTTCAGACATATATTTATGCTAGTAATTATAACATATAATTTTTATTTTTACAAATGTTCCCTCGGTAGGAATCGAACCTACATCATAACTTCCGCAAAGTTACGTCCTATCCATTGAACGACGAGGGCAAAAGCCTTCTTTTGAAGATTAACAGTTTTTTATTAAAAATCAAAGTCTAAAAACCAAGAGACTCCATTATTTTGTCAGATGGATTTTCTTTCATCTCTTCTTCTTTTATATTATTTAAAAGCATAATGGATTTTATTTCTTCTGCCATTTCGTTTTGTATTGGTATAGAAAGAGTTGGCATAAACATTCTTCCTGATCTTATAAAGAGAGTTGATTTAGGACCAATATGAATAAAAAAAGCTTTAATTGTTTTATATGGGAATAGGCGAGTTTTTATCTTTAATCCTTTTTTATTTAATTCATAAGAAACCATTTCAGGTTTTTTAATTGCAAAAAATCCAAGAAGTATTCCACTTAAAATAGTAAGTATGGCAAAAAAGTAATTTTTATAAATAATAGAAGTTATACATACAGCAACAACAATGATTCCAAGAGCCCAGAACCAGTCTGTGCTTCTTTCTTTTTCTTCATATTCAAGAGCTGACCATTTAAGGTCCTCAAGATTATTTTCTTTCATGTATTTATTATAACAGACAAATAAAACAAAAACACCCTTGTTGAGTGTTTTTGTGGATATATTAAAAATGTAAAAATTGCGGAGGCGGTGAGATTCGAACTCACGGACCCCGTTAAGAGTCTCTTGTTTTCAAGACAAGTGCCTTCAACCACTCAGCCACGCCTCCTTATCTCCGCTTCATAACTTTACTGTATTTTTATTTTTTTTACAAGTAAAAATTAAAATACCCCAATTAAAGGGTATTTTAATTTTTTGTTAAGTTTATTTAACTTCTTTTACTTCTTGTTTTTTAGAAGAAAAAATTCTAAGAAATGCTTTTTTTACATCAGACCATTTCTTTTTTGCGATATAGAAGATATAGATAATATCTAGAATTCCTAGAGTATTGAATATTATCAAAGCTATAAACCATTTTTTGTGGTTATTTTTGGCTGCTGTCCATACGGAATAGCATTTCCAAAGTAAAGTCCAAAATATTAATAAAAGCATTATTAAATTTTTGCCCATTTCTAATTTAATCATAAAATAATGATATCAGAAAATTATTTTTTGTGCTAGTATCTCTATATATTGGTCCCGTTAGAAATTATTTATGTTTTATTATACATATATATTAAAAAGTAAGAAAGATGGTAAAATTTATACTGGATCAACAAAAGATCTACGGAAGCGCCTTCAACAGCACAACAAAGGTTTATCTACGTACACTAAAGGAAAAGGTCCTTTTGACATTATTTATTATGAAGCATGTTTATTAGAAGACAAAGCAAGGTCGAGAGAATTATTTTTAAAAACTGGTATGGGTAAGCGTTATTTAAAGAATAGGCTGGGCGCTTCCTATTTCTAACGGGATGAATAGATTTTTAGGCATTGATTACGGGACTAAAAGAATTGGGGTTGCAATTTCAGATGAAAATGGAACTTTAGCTTTTCCAAAGGAAATTGTACTAAACGATTCAAATACTTTTAAACGGATAGATGAGATTATAAAAGAAGAAGACATAAAAGAGATTGTAGTAGGAGAGTCGGTAGATTTTTCTGGAAAATTAAATGCACTTTCAGCTAGGATTGATGTTTTTATTTTAGAACTTAAGGAAAAATTTGATTTACAAATTCATAAGCAAAAAGAGTTTTTAACTTCAGTTGAAGCTCGAAGATCAAAAAATTCTAAAAAAGATTTTAATCAAACACAGTCACATAGCAAAGTAAAACAAATAAAGTCTGGAAGAATAGATGCATCTGCTGCGGCATTAATCTTACAAAGATATTTGGATAAAATAGTAAAAAGTTCATAAAGTTATAAGGCTCATAAAGCACTGCAGTATGTTGCAGTAAATTAAAAAATGGATAAAGAAAATAAAATTAGCATAAAAGAGTTTCAGAAGATAGAGATAACAGTCGGAAAAATTTTATCAGCAGAAAAAGTTCCTGATACTGATAAACTTTTAAAATTAGAAGTTGATTTTAAAGAAGAAAAACCAAGGCAAATAATTTCTGGTATTTCTTTATTTTTTCCTGATTGTTCTATGTTGGTTGGTAAGAAGTGTATGTTCGTGACGAATTTAGAACCAAGAATGATAAAAGGTCTTGAAAGTCAGGGGATGATACTTGCTGTTTCAACTGATGACGGAAAGTTTTCTTTACTTGAGTCAAATGATGAAATTCCAGAAGGCACACACGCGAAATAAATTTTATGCATTTTTTTGAAATTTTACCTTTAATAAAAGCAATTGGAATAATCGGAGTTTTCCTTTTTATTTTTGCAGAGTCAGGTCTTTTCTTTGGTTTTTTTCTTCCAGGAGATTCTTTACTTTTTACTGCTGGAATTTTAGCTTCAGCAGGATATTTTAATGTGGGACTTTTATTTTTAGGTTCTTTTATTATGGCAATATTGGGAGATTCTTTTGGTTATTATTTTGGTAAGAAAATCGGGCCAAGGATTTTTTCTAAACCTGATTCATTTTTTTGGAGTAAAAATAATTTATATAAAACTACAAAATTTTTTGAACGACATGGAGATAAAGCTATAACCCTTGCCCGTTTTGTGCCAATCGTGCGAACATTTACTCCAATTATGGCAGGAGTAGGGCAGATGAATTATAGAAAATTTATTTTTTGGAATATTTTAGGAGGTTTTTTGTGGACTGGATCAATGACTTTTGGGGGATATTTCTTGGGAAGTTATATAAAAAATGTTGATAAATATATTTTACCTATTATCTTGGTAATTATTTTTATTTCATTTGTTCCAATTTTAATTCAAGTTTTAAAAAACGTTAAAAAACAATAGCAGGAAAAATGTATTTGTCATATAATATATATAATGCTTAAGTATTTATATAATAAATTTTTTTCTATACCAAGTTTTTTTCAAAAATCTTGCGTGGGTTTAGATATTTCAGATAATTTATTGAGATTTATTGAATTGATCTCTACAAAAGAGGGGATAAAAATAAATCGATACGGGGAATGCGAGCTTCCTTTTGGAATAATTAAAAATGGAGAGATAAAAGAAACACAAGAATTAGAAAAGATTTTAGCTAATTTTAAGAAAGAGGAAAAGGTGAAAGATTTAAGAGTCTGTTTGTCAAAAGTAAATGCTTTGCGAATCGGACTCATTGAAGGTTATTTGTTTATTTTTAATATTTCTAAAGTTCCTGTTTTGTCTATCGAACCTGAAGGTCAGGCTACTATGCGATCTGTTTTAAAAAGGGGAGATCTGGGCGCTTATATGATCGTTGATATTGGTAAGAAATTCACAACCATAAATATGGTTTCACGAGGAGTTTTAGTTTTTTCTTATTTGTTTCCGCTTGGGGGAGATATGTTTACTAAGATAATTGAGAAAAAATTAAAAGTAAGTTTTAAGGAAGCAGAAGAAATAAAAATAAAATATGGGCTTGATGATAAGTTTTTCAAAAAAGAAGTTTTTTTAATGTTGGTTGATGGTTTGTCTGTTTTACAAGATGAAATATCAAAACGTTTATTGTATTGGCATACACATAAAAATGAAAATAATAAAGATAGGCCTAAGATTGAAAAAATAATTCTTTGTGGAGGTGGAGCTAATTTAATCGGCCTTTCTGAATATATTTCTGTTAAAACTAAAATGAAAGTAGAATTGGCTGATATTTGGATTAATCTTTTAAAAGACAAGAAAAATGTTCCTGAAATAAGTTTTGAAAAATCACTTTCTTATATTCCAGCCGTAGGGTTAGCTTTAGAAAATTTTAATAGAAAAAGTTAGTGTGTCTTTATTGTACCAAGTTAGAACCTATTTTCAAAATCTATAAAATGGACGAATTTTTGCGAAACAATTTTTCTGGGGAAAAGGATTCGCAAAAATTCGGCTAATGTTTTTTGAAATGCGGACTCGCCCGCGCGGAGGAGGGGTCTGGGGAGGAGTCCGCGCGGGCTTCGGCTTTTTGGTTTTGGGTCGGGGATTCAGGGGTGAGATAGCTTTTTTTTTTGGATTATTATATAATTTTGTTATGGAAAATTTACAGAAAAACCTTGAAGGTAAACAAAATATCTTTGAAAAAGAGCCCGTCTTTCAGTTTGCCTTGCTTGACCCCCGTCCTATAGATGTAGCCAAAGAAGCAAATGAGAAAGTATTCCAAAACGCCGAACAGGGGGTTTTGGGAATCGAAGTAACAATTCCTGCTTTGGCTGAAAGATGTACACTTGGCAATATTGACCCACAGCATAGTGAGGGAGATGTTAGCAAAGCAGCTATTGATATTGTTGCTATTATGGAAAATTTACCACCTGAAAAAGCCTATCTAGCAACAGTAAGAGCCGATCTGGACGCCATCGGATCAATGGCGCTCATTGATTTACGCAGAAAGGGTTTAGTATTAAACGAGTCAGTTAGAAACAGAATTGAAAAGATTTCAGAAATGGATCGATTCGACAGGGGTGAATGGCAACAAAAATCTTTTCCAACAAAGGAAAACATTTGGGCAGGAACAAACGGAGAAGAACTTTCATTGCTGAATTCACTTGTTATGGATTTCAAAGTACCAGTGCAAGATCGAGTAAAGAATATTGAAAAGTGGTTGGAAAAAGGAGAAATGTTGCAAACTTACACTGAAAAAACAATCAAGGAACGCGAGGCGCTTGTACAAGCACTTGAGAATGGCGAGATTAAAATTGAAGTCGTGGCTGATGGAAAGATTGCCAAAGTGGAATCAAAACATCAAGCAGGAACTATGTTGGGATATGCTAAAGCGCCAGTTATTGCTGTTTCAAATCCCGAATTCAAACTCGCAGGAGGCGAACCACATCTTAAACACACGATTGCGCAATACAAACTTGGATATATTGATCTAAAAGCAGCACTTGAAGAATTAAAACAAAAAGAAGAAGGTTGGGGTGGATCACCTACGATAATTGGTAGCCCTCAGGGGGTATCGTCGAAATTATCGAATGATGAGGTTATCGAAATTATTAGCAAGTATTTAATAAGAAACTAAAATAAGTCAAAAATTTTATGGAACAATTTGAAGCAAAAAATTACAGAGATAATTTAGCAAAGGAACTTAAAGAAAAACGAGAAGGTGGTTTAAAGGATAAAATTGTAGATTTCTTTTCATCAAAAGAAAAAGTGCAAGAGAGATTGGCAAAGAGAAAAGAAATAGCAAGAAAATATTTAGATTCTATTCAAAAAAATAAAATCAGTGATCAATATATTGATGAAAAAGGTACATATGTTCTTGAATTTAATCCTGGTTATGATCCTGACTCAAAATATAAAAGAGCAAAAAATGTCGTTCATCCCGAAATCTTGATAAAAAAGCAAGAAGAGCTTAGGAAACAAATGAGAGAAAAGTTCGCCACAGAGTTTAATGGTTTTGAGGATATTTTGGAAAATAATGAAATCGTTGACGAGCTTATTGCGCTTAATATCGAAAAGATTTCTAAAATAACAGAAAAGCAAATGGATTTTATACCAGAACATCACGCACTTATTACCTACACTCAAGACGGGGATTGGGTAGGTGGTTTCGGCGGTGGCACATCAGCTTCTATTCTCACATTAGATGATTCTAATAAGGAAAACTGCATTGCCGTCCCTCAAAAGAGATACGAAGCTGAAGGAGATGCTTATTGTGATTATGTTTACAAAGAAGAACAACTCATATCAGAGGGACAGGCGGTAAAAGAAGTTATTCCAAAAGATAAAAATTCTATTACCATAATTACTGATTCAGCAAATGAAACATACGGTTTTGTATTTGTAGATCGAAATACTAAAAAACGTGAAGCTTACTTGTATAACGGAAAAGATTATCAATAACAATTAATCTAAAGTATAATTGGCTAATGAACAACCCCGCGGCTTGCCGCGGGGTTGTTCATTCTAAGGGATTCCCCGATATTCTGCATCGGGGTTGTTCGTTAGCCCCGCCCCAAAACCAAAAAGCCGAAGCCCGCGCGGACTCCTCCCCAGACCCCTTCTCCGCGCGGGCGAGTCCGCATTTCAAAAAACATTAGCTGTAAGGTACCCCATTCTTAAGACAATAATTCCGTGCAGTATTTTAACTTTAACTTAATTGATTCTTTCTCGCAAACTCTCTCGGTGACATTTTT
>Ga0172369_10001661_pt1 | contig 31945 bp, 41 predicted proteins | sample LakKiv25m_FD_114539 | JGI IMG/M metagenome (GOLD analysis project Ga0172369, IMG submission 114539) | Freshwater microbial communities from Kabuno Bay, South-Kivu, Congo - kab_022012_11.25m | ecosystem: Environmental > Aquatic > Freshwater > Lake | place: Democratic Republic of the Congo... | reverse complement strand
GAGGGGTCCCAGCTTGCTTGCGTATCCGCTCGATAAAGAGGCCTGTTCAGGGCGTCTATGTCCCTTTCCAGGTCTTTGTTGGCGTAGTCCACAGAGTGAGTGTGTGTAAAGCACAGGATAGAACCGGACAGAAAAAACTGCAACATTCTGGGGATAAGCGCATGATGGCATTAGGAAATCCGGAGAGTGGGGCAAGATTGGACTAGAACCGGCCACAAAATCTAATCATTGGGTTTTTCGGGCATCCCCTGCGCCACTGAACCGGACAAGAGCGAAATGCTTTTCTGCTATTTGGCGCCCAGATCGACCAGGGCTCGAAGAAGATGCCGATGGCCCTTCTGGCGTGCGAAGGAGAGTGCTGTCGTCCCCTTGTATCGAGTCCTTGCATTAATATCTGCGCCCTTCTTAATGAGAAAGAGAGCCATCTCCAAATCTCCGCGAGCCGCAGCCTCCATTAGGGGCGTTATGCCCATATCATCGGCCGCATTAACATCAGCGCCCCTGGAAATGAGCAAATCCGCTATCTTGAGAGCCAGTTCCGGGCGGCCCTTCAACCCCGATCCGCTGTGACCACGCACCACATGATAGAGAATCGGCCGGCTGACGGCGTCACGGCAATTCGCCTCGGCGCCGCTGTTCAATAGCAGCAGTACAATGGGATATTGGCCCTCAAAGGCAGCGCACACCAGGCACGATCCTGGCCCAATCGGACACTCAGCATCTCTATCAGCCCCCTGGGTCAGTAGCCGGTTGACAGCGGGCAGATCGCCATCATGGCAGGCATCGCACAGCTCGATCAGTTTAGGATAGGACTGCTCTTGCGGCGCCCGGGGCGACAAGGTGCGCCGCTTTTCCTGTTGAACAATGGCTCGAGCCCGGTCCCGGAAGTCATCCGCGCTCACAAATAAAGGGACTATGGAAAGAATAACAAGAGCAACACCCCCCAACAAAGCCAGAACCCTCATCATCCACCCCCATGAGGATCTAACGCTTCCGGCTAAGACATTCATCATTTATCCATAGATCCTGTGTTGTTCCCCGGATGCGGATACGAATACAACCCCAATCGCCGGCTGCACCGCTTCTGACGACTTCCGTGCCTTTCTTCACCGATACACCAGCACCCTGCCTAATCATTTCGGCAAACGCCGCGAAGTCCTTGGCCAGCGCCATTTGAGCCATCTTCCCGTATAGTTCTTGCGAAGCTGCAGCGAAGCAATCTCGGTTGAGGACGCGAATAAAGGTTCGCTCAAATTCAGGATCAATGGGGTCTGCGCGCTGCGCCTTATCGGCAGAAGTCCTGGTCTGCAAAGCATTCAATGCCTTGATCAATTCCTTGGCCTGACTCTCGTCCTTGATGTATTCAAGTGGCAACCTGCCAGCGGAATCGGCCCGAAAGAGCATGGCGCCGTTCTGTATCAGCTCCGTGCATTTGCGGACATCACCCGCCTTCACAGCCGCACTCAATTGGTCCTGTAGCGATTGATCCGCTCTTGTATATAAGGGAAGTAAATAGAGAGAAAGAACAACACCTGCAACAGCCATTATTCTCATCTTCCACCCCCTCAAAGCTTCTGCCTGAGTCTACTCCCCTAAACCCCTGTTCAGCAACATCTATTTTCAGGAAATTATTAGACATCTCATAGCAACGTGCGTCCGAACCAGATGCAGCGTCCGATGATCGTGATTTCATCGGCTGGTTTTTCCTCGGGGGGATAGATCGCATTGTCCGAAATGATGCGGATGATCCCGCCCCCCAGCCATTCAAGGCGCTTTATCAGTATGAAATCGTCCGAGCTGAATGCGTATATGCCGCCTCCATGCACTTCGGTGCGGCCCACGTCGATCAGGACGGTGTCCCCGCTCCGGAGTGTCGGATACATGCTGTCGCCATCGACTTCCATCAGAATGACCTTGCTCAGACCGGTGCAGACGCTGCGCAGCCAATTCCGGCGAAAAGCAAACCTCTCCGTATATTCCTCATTGTCAGGAATTAGGCCATGTCCGGCTGCCAAACGGGATTTGGTCTTGGGAATGTACACGAACTCCTCCGGCGTGACCGGTTGTAAGGGCGGCACCGGCAGCGCGGCCGCAGCTTCCTCGGCCTTCTCAGCCTCTTCCCCGCTCGGCCACGCCTCTTCTCCCACCACTTTCGGGAAACCTCGCTTTTCGACGGGGCCCTTTCCTTCGACCAGCCATTGGTAATTGATATTGAGCGAATTGGCAATCATTCTGCCCGATTTTGGGCCTATCGCATCCCGCCTAAGAATGCCTCGAATGGTTTTATCCGGGACGCCCGTAGCCCTGGAGACTGCCGCTGCCGTGTCAAGTTCGTAAATCTCCATAAGATATTTTAATCGTTCACGAACGCTCATAATTTCTCACAGTTCTCATTTTTCTCTTGACAGTGATCCTTTTGGAGCATATCTAATCCTTATACGTCAATAGACGGTCAATTTCCCTCCCCCGAATTGACGTTAGGGGAGGGCAAAAAAAGGAGGATTGGGCATGTCGCACAAGCCCCGAGCACGGGAAAGTGCTCCCCCCAATATCGTATGGATGCCGCGGGCAAAGGCTTTGCGGGTCGTCCGGGCCGAAGTCGGGGTCAGTATTACTCGCATGGCGAAAGACCTCGGTTATTGCCGGGACCACATCGGCCAGGTCATGGGGGGACGGCGTCGGGCTTCCGAAAGCGTGGCCAGTGCCATTGCGGACTATTTTGAGAAGCCCGTCGAAGAGCTGTTTTTTCCGGTGGACCTCGACAACCCTAATGAGGCCACGGCTGCGTGATGCGATGCGCGGTCGTGGCCGTTTCCGCGTTGGAGTGTACGCGCGAAATGGGCTGCGAGCAAGATCAAAAATCGCTTGGAATTTGGAGGGATCAAATCATGAAGGGTTCGCTTACGACCTTACGGTTCGCAGACACGGAAGTTCGAATCTATGACGCGGAAGGCGACCGCTGGATCACTATGAAGGATCTGGGAGCGGCTCTCGGATACGCAGATCCGAAGAGTGTGGGTGAACTTATCAGGGTAATGCGTGATCGCGGAGAACTTCACAAAGGTACCCATCTTAATTGGGTACCTTTGGCGACGTCGGGGGGGTTCCAGGAAACCATGGTTCTCTCGAAGCGGGGAATCATTAGAGTCGCCATGCGCTCGGATGCGCCACGTGCCGCGCAGTTCCGGGACTGGGCTGAGACGGTGCTGTACGAAGTCATGACGACAGGGTCCTACTCGCTGGCGGACAGCGGTTGGATCGGAGAACTGGCAGCTCCGGAACGGCTCAGGTTGCAAGAACTGCGCGTTCGCGTGGAGCTCGCGAAAGACCCTACAAGTTCAATCCTACAAAAGCTCATGGCAGAGACCTACGGCCGAGTGACCGACATGAGTGAATACCTTGGTCTAGTAGCCGCGGTGAAGCCACAACAGGCGCGGAAGGGTGATCGGCGTCGTGTGAAGCCGCCCATCGGCAGGTTGGATAAGGACCCGGAGGTCAAGGCGTTTGTGGAAAATCAGCTGAAGGATGAAACGATGACATACCGGGCAATTCACGTCTTGGCGGCGGAGAAGTTCGGGGCGCACAGAGTGCCCAAAGTGAACGGGTTGTGGAGGCACCATCGAAGAATGAGAGATCGGGAAGAGGCTGCGGCGGGCAAGAGGCCCACGGTAGTGCGGGGGCAATTTAGCTGAGGGGGGTATCAGTGAAATCGAATGCAATTGTTGTGGGAAGGGTCCAGGAGAAGGCTCAATTCGAGCCTTTCGAGCAGGTCAATAACCGAATCCGAGAGATTGCATGGCTCAGCGCACGAGCCATCGATGAATTCGACCGGCAAGGATGGAACAACGCGATCAGGCTGGTCCGGAGCATCAATAAACTCGCCGTGGAAGGCGTCGAACACGCGGCCCTCACCCCATCCCTCTCCCAAGGGGCGAGGGGGCGGCTGGTGGAAAGCCCTCTCCCTCCGGGAGAGGGAGAAGATTCGGACGTAGCGGCCGGCATCCTGCCGGTCGTGGCGGCGATCGAGGCGGCAAAGGATGCATTCGAGATGATAGGGGTGGATGCTGTAGGGGCGACCGGCGGTCGCCCTCCGGAGGGCGCATGCCATGCGCCCCTACCACGGGAATTCGCTGGCCGGCCGCGGGATCTGGCCACGGAAGAGATCGAATTCCACATGGGCGAGGAACTCTTCCGGTCCAAGGTTGAGGAATTGGAGGCGGCGTCATGAGAGCCTCCAGCGCATCCGACTATTGGGAGCTGTATCCCGCGGCCAAGGCCCTTGCGCTCGAATTGATCGAACACCGATGCGATTTCACAGCCATCCAGGATGAGATCCAGCGCATCCTCGACCTGCCGATACCGTCCTTCGGAGCGATCGCACGCCTGGCAAGACGGGAAGGCCCCTCACCCCAACCCTCTCCCAAAGGGCGAGGGGGCAAGGCGAAAAGCCCTCTCCCGGAGGGCGAGGGGAAAGAGGAAGAGCAGGAAGACCCTCACCCCAACCCTCTCCCCGAGGGAGAGGGAGGGGTGAGGGCAACAATTGTCAGTAAGGGAGCGGCCAGATGCCACGAAAACGACAGCAACGGCGAGAAGACCATATTGATCGTGCCCCGCGATGCACGATATGGCCTCGATCCCACGGCGAGTGCTTCGTCTGGCATCTCCCCGGTACGACATTCCACGTTTGCCCCGTTTCCAACGACCAGGCGGCTGATGGCAATCGGGCCGGACCTTCCGGAGAAGTTTCAGCAGCGGTTGAACCGGGATGATGTCGGCTTGTCATGTCAGTGCGAAGGCGTGACCAGGCTCTCAGCTATTGCATGCCTGGCACGTCAGGTCGGCGGGCCGTTCGAGCACACCATCAAGGCCGGGGCGCTTGGCGCTCGGGCGCGGGATAGCGAGATGATCGCTCCGTCGCTCCGGGCCTGCCGGGGTTGCCCGTTATTCCTGTCACGCAAGGAAAACGCCGCGGTCAGAGCTGCGCTCCACAAGGCTCAATGCCGGGAAGCGAGGGCCGCCCGATGAGCCCGAGGAGAGTGCCTGATCCGAATCAGCTCGAAATCGACTTCTGCCAGCAGATCGATCAGTTCTGCGAATACACAAAGGCCATAGCGGAACGTGCGCAGGCCCCGGCTCAATTGCCCACAGATGAACCGGTGAAAGAAAGTAAGGCGGAACTTTACGTCGAATTGGCTGCGGCTTGCAAGCAGGCCATCCGAGATTCCGGGTTGAGTAGAGAGGAAGTCCTGGAAAGGATCAATGAATATTACTCAGTATCCGACGATGCTGAGGGATCTGATGGCTCGGAAAGCTCACGGCCCACATCCATTCACGTCTTCAACAATCATCTTTCCAAACCGCATGAATGCCGCATGCCCACCTGGCTGCTCCTCGGGATCATCGTTGCGACCGACAACCTGACTCCGCTCGATGTGCTGGCTTCCAGACGCGGCGCGACGGTCATTTCTGCGAATGAACGGGCGGAGCTCCTTGTCGGGAAGCTCGAACAGCACCTGAAGGAAGGCGCTGCCATCAAACGGCAACTGAGCAAGATGCTATCCGGCCGGGGCCGGTGAAGGAGGGGAAGATGCGACGGGAATTGACCGGCCAGGAATGGCTGGAACTGCAACGGATACGGCTGGAAGCGGCAAAGGTTATAGGCGATTCGGCCCTGAGAGAATTTCTGGGCGATACCGCAGAGCAGGGTAGAGAGGCCTCCCCTCACCCCGGCCCTCTCCCAAGGGGCGAGGGAGAAGACGTAGGGGCGACCGGCGGTCGCCCGGAAGAAGGGCGCACGCCATGCGCCCCTACCACAGATTGCCCTCTTCCTCCGAGAAGGGATGGGAGGGTGAGGGCGGCAAATTTGCCTATAAAGGCACGGGCGGAGGCCCTGTTTCAAGAAAAATTACGGCCCAGTGCGGTTCACAGGGCATTGTGCGCAGAATTCGGGAAGTCCGCGGTGCATGTTTCCACCGTCTGCGCCTGGTTCCATGAATGGAGGAAGCCGCAAGAAAAACGGAAGCGCAACTACACGGATTGCTTCAAGAGACTCCCCGAAGGGGTGAAGAATCGCACCCTGGAATTGCTCGGGAAGGGTCTGGACGTTTCAGCGGCCATTCGGCGGCTTGAATCGGAAACCAAGGCCGGAGGCCGCATTCCTGCCAGATGGACGATCTTTCTATGGGCCAGAGAAGCGGGAATATCGCCGCCGTGTTCGCCACGCGGAAGACGAAACCGGAAGCCCACGGCTGCTGACCGGCCCCGTAGCGCCGGCGTCCCGCCGGTAGTTTCTGCCGAGCCCATCGAAGATGAAGATCCCGAAGACGAAGAATACCGGCAAGATGCCGGCGCTACGGAAATCGAAGAGGAAGACCCTCGCCCCGGCCCTTACCTGGAAGGCGAGGGGGAGGACGTAGGGGCGGCCGGCGGCCGCCCGGAAGAAGGGCGCATGCCATGCGCCCCTACAGAGGCAACGGATGAAGCCGCCGACCTTCCGGAGGGGTGGCATCCGTGCCTGCGGGAGAACATCCCGCAAATATCCTTGAAATCCTGTTTGGAATGGCAGGCCAGGTGGCGCGCGCCGGGCACAGATCCGCACAAGGCCTGGGAGAAGATGAAACTGTGCCGGAGCTGCGGCCGCTGGGCCCCCAGGCTTCAGGATTTGCCGATAAGGCACGACCCATCAATGCCGGAAACCATGCCGCGGGATGCCATCGCTGCGATGTAGGGGCGCATTCGTAGCGTGCCGGCATCTTGCCGGTCGCATTACCGGCGGGACGCCGGCGCTACGGGAAAAGAAGCGGCACTGAACCGGACAAGGTTGCAACACTTTGAACCGGAAAGCGTTGCATAAAGTGTTGTACGAAAGAAAAGCGAAAGTGGAGACGACAATCAAATGATATCAGGCTGCACTACTGAACCGGACAATGAGAAAGCGTTGCAATCATCCAGGATGATCCCATTCGGTGAACTCGTCGAAATACTGGCCATTGATAAGGGGACTCTTTCTAGGCGAGCGGCCAAGGAATCCTGGCCATTTCAAGAGGTTGCGGTTCGTGGTGGGCAACAGAAACTCTTCCCTCTCAGAACATTACCTATAGAGGTGCAGCGGAGGGTCAGGGTTCATTTGGGCGAACTCCCTGCGGAGCTCGCAGACGGCATACCGATCTCCTGGGACAAGGAGAAAATCGCACGATGCGCGAAACAATGGGGCGCGGCCGAGCAATGGCAACGGGACTGGGCCACGCATAGAGCGGAAATCCTGAAGGCCCTTGAAAGATACCGGCGGGACGCCGGCGCTACGGTAGGGGCGACCGGTGGTCGCCCTCCGGAGGGCGCACGCCATGCGCCCCTACAGCAGCGCGGAAGACGAGCAGCCACCGACCAATTCGCGGCGCTCTACAACAGCCGTCAGGCGTCCGGCATCGACCCCGCGCTCTACGACCGGGTGAAGCGCATCTCACGGACACAGTTATACGAATGGGAACGGAAATTCAAGGCGGAAGGCATTGCAGGTCTTATCAGCCGCAACGGGCAATGGAAACGGGGCGGGACAATCCTCCTGCCTGAGCAGCAGAAATTCCTGGTCAGTCTCATGGCCACAAAGCCCGATTTATCGCCGGTGCATCTGCATGGCCTCTTGCAGGCGAAATTTAACGGTTCATGCGTATGTGAGACCACGGTCCGACAATTTCTGCGCCGCGAGAGGGAACGCGATCCCCGCACCTATTGCTTGATCAACAATCCAGACGAGTATCGAAGCCGATACCAGGTAGCCCTGGGCAATCGTTCGGAAAGGGCCGAGCGTTTCCTGCACTATGTGGAAGTGGATTCCACTCCGGGCGATGTGAAGTGCTCGGACGGCCGCCGATACAACATCTGCGGCCTGATCGACGTTTTCTCGCGATGCGCCCGGTTTGTGGTGTCGCCGACATCCAATGCATGGGCCATTGCGGGCCTGCTCTGGGCAGTCTGCACGGAATGGGGCATTCCCGAGCACCTCGTCCGCGATAATGGCCAGGACTACGCGTCGCGGCACATTAATGAGGCCCTGACGGGCCTGGAATGCGCCATCGAAGTGCTCCCGCCGTTCACACCAGAAGCCAAACCGCACATTGAACGCATGTTTCGGACGCTTTTGCACGGCCTATTCCCGCTGCTCTCCGGCTACGTGGGCCATAACGTGGCTGAACGCAAGGCCATCGAGAACCGCAAATCCTTCGCAGATCGGCTCATGAAACGAGGCCAGATCGTTGAGATCGGCCTCAGCCCCGCGGAGCTCCAGAAGATCATCAACAAATGGACTGAGAATCGGTATCACCAGCGCCGTCACAGCGAGCTGAATATGCCGCCGAACGCCAAACGCGCATCGGTAACGCATCGGCCCAGGCGGATCGACGATCCTGCGGTGTTGGCCCTGGCCCTTTCACCCAGGGAGCACCGCGAGGTAAGCACGAATGGCATCCGCTACGACAACGGCCACTATTGGGACGATCCGGCCACGGCCGGGACCGATCCCGGCAGCCTGGTGGACTGGGTAGGCCGCAAGATCGTCGTCGTGGTGGATCTGAACGATGCCGGCAGGCTGTTTTGTTTCGACCCAGACGACAGATCGTTCATATGCACGGCTCGTGACATGGCCATCTCGGGCATCACAATCGGCGAGAAGATCGCGGCCAAAAAACGGGCCAACAAGATCGTCCGGGAGCGGGCCAAGGCCCTCGAAGCAATGGCTAAAGGCTTCGGCGATCCGGTGGGCGAGGAACTCCAGCGGATCATTGCCGGCAGGGACGACAGGCTGGAAAGCCTGTCCCACACGATTACTAATCTGCCGGTCGGCGATCCGATCAAGGACAATCCATTTATCAATGCATGTTTCGAGGCCGTGGATGCAGGACGGGCGACGGAAGAAGGCAGGCTGGAAAGCCTGCCCCACGATGAAACCCCCCCCAATGTGGGGCAGGCTTTCCAGCCTGCCGAGACCGGGATCTTCGGGGACACCCCGGACAATCCCAAGGTGGTCAAATTGCGGCTGCCGGAGCCTGAGGAAGTGGACCTGACCCTGGTAACCGAACCGATCACGATATTCGAGCTGCTCAGGGTGGAGCAACGGCGGCGCAAACTGACGGATCGAGAGGTGGCATTCCTGCGAAGGACTATTCGTGAATGGCAGATGCATGCGTGGATGACGATGGAGTCTATGCCCGAGCGCGATCGAGTCTGGCTGACTGAAATCGCGCCCGAGCAATTCGAAGAAAGTCTACAGGAGGAGAATACGTGAAAAATGTATTTGTGTCAACAGGGCATGTGAACCGGTTTGCACGGGCTGCCGCAGTGCTTGAACAGCGGTTCACGGACAAGGAAGTGATGGGGATCGGGTTCATTCAGGGCAGCCCCGGCAAGGGCAAGACCCGTTGGATGCGCCATTACGATGCAATGAGCCGCAAGCAGGGCCAGGTCCGGACCGTCGCGGTCATGGCAAAGGGCATCTGGACGCCGACCAGCATGCTCAAGGACCTGAACGCCGCGGTTGGCGGTGCAACTCAGTCATACCGCAAGGATGCCCTGTTCGATGAGCTCGAACGCTGCTTGCGGGACCATCCTGCCATGATCCTGATCGATGAGGCCGATGTGGTCGCGGAATCAAAGGACATGGTCCGCATCCTCAAAAACATCCACGATCTTACACAATCGGCCATTCTGCTATTTGGTGAGCTCGGTCTTAAGAGCCTCCTCAAACGGTTTCACTCGTTTTTCAATCGCATCAACACGGACGCCATAATCACCGCGGGCGACAACACTGAAGAGGATGTGGCTGCGCTGATCAAGGCCCGGTGCGAGGTGCCGGTCGAGCGCGACGTCTGCAAAGCCGTATTCGAGGATGGAGGGAACTTCTCGCTGCGAACCGTGGTGGATCAGGTCCGGGCCATGGAACGCCTGGCCGAGAACAATAACATCCAGACGGTGACGCTTCGGGAATACCGGGCGTTGCGTACGGGATCGAACGGACGGGCCGCATTGCATACGATTAGGTCCACGGCCGCGGCAGACGTCTCAGCGGCTGCCGTTGCAGCGGAGGCATAGGATATGGACCTCGCTACTTGCAATGCTGTCTGGGCCCTGCTCGGCAATTCCGTGACTGTGACGCTCCAGGATGTCGAGCTACTCGGGGAAGTCATGCCGCGTGATGCGCTCGATTACCTCGAGGAGTTGATCAGGATGGGTTACGTGCGCTTCGCGGCCTGCAAGCGGCTGCCGTCGGGCGAATATGAGATCGCATTCCGGCAGGTCATACGCACGGGCGATTATGCGCCATATCTGGATGACGAGGGCAATTTCATGGACCCGAATCTGCCACCCTCCCGCCAACCCTCTCCCAGCGGGCGAGGGGGCGCCGTAGGGGCGACCGGCGGTCGCGCGGGAGAAGGGCGCACGCCATGCGCCCCTACAGATAACCCGAGGGGTGAGGGGAACCGTCTGCCCACCTATTCCGGTCGGATGAGGCTGGCTGCGGAGGGAATGGGACATTTCACACGAGAGGAACTCAAGGCGGTGATGGTAGGCGCCGGCGGATATGACAGTAAGTCCTTCAAGTTCGCATGGAAGGGATTGACAGGCCGCGGAGTTTTCACTCCTCAAGAGGGCGGAGCATATAGGTATGATCCACCGGAGCATCAATCGACCCTCCGGCTCTTCTTCCGCGGGCGCCTCGGAGAGACGTTCACGGCTTCGGATATTCCCACGGGGGGGTTAACCGGCCCCAAGGCGGGCAATGCTATCAGGGCCGCTCTGGACCTGCTCGCCGCGGAGGGATACCAGGTGACCATCGCAAGGAAACGGAAATGGCGGCGAGGCGCGGGAGTGACCTACCGGGTTGAGGAGAAGAGGGAATCATCCGCAGATTACACAGATTTGCTGTAGGGGCGACCGGCGGTCGCCCGGGAGAAGGGCGCATGGCATGCGCCCCTACGTAATCCGCGCAATCTGCAGTTTCGGGTTGTGTTTCGTAGCGCCGGCATCTTGCCGGTAATTCGGAAGGAAGGTTTGAGATGTTGCGCAATGCATTGAACATATTACGGCAATAGCGTCGCTGGCCTTTCTGGGCTGGCTCGCAGGAGGACAACCCACAATCACGAGAAGCGCTGCCGCGGCGGGCGAACCCGCCGTCGCGGAACAGGACAAGCAGCTCGCCAGATCGGTCCGATACATCGTGGTCGAAGGCAAATGTTATGCAGTGTTCAGGCTCGATGGGAAGATCGTTTCCATCACCCGGACCGAGTGCGGCAAGGACCGGCGCGGAGGCCGGTCCCTACCGGAAAAAGCGGCTCCACCTACAGCTCCCGGCGAATCCGGCGACCTGTTCGAACAATTGAGGAAGTAGTACGACCCCAGATGTGGGGCAGGCTTTCCAGCCTGCCGGGGAAAAGCGAAACGATGAACGAAAAAAAAGCCAGACAATATCACCGGGCAGCGATGGCGTTGATGGGGCGGGCGTTGCAATTGGACCAGGAGGGCCGCAAGACACGGGCATATCACGTGGCCAAAAGGGCTTACGTAATGCTGGAAAAGGCGGTGCGACGCATTCAGGCCGATGAGATTCGGCCCGTCCATATTGCCCTGTTCAAGCTGGCCGCCAACATCGCTGGTGCTCTGAACGATCCTAACCGGGTCCTGGAGCTGATTGACGAGTGGCTCAGCTCACACGCGTCGGGAAAAGCAACCGACGACCTGAAAGCCTTGGCGAGGCGGATCATGGCCGCGAGCTTGGAAAAGGCAGCCAAATAATGAACAGAAGACCGGCAAAGCCGCATGACAATAGAGTTTTTGGGGAGGGGTCCGGGGAGGGTGTTTTTGCAAAAACATCCTCCCCGGCAGGCCATCTCCTGGCCTCCTACCTGGCCGCTGCGCCGAAGGGACGGGCTGCGGAGCTTGCCCGCGAGGCCGGGATATCGGCAGGGACGTTATCGAAGATCCGCAGGGGCAGCTATGGGGGCAATGGCGAGAAGATCGTCGAGAAGCTGGCCGCGATCATTCGGGATCGTGAGGCTGCCGAGGCCCTGGCATCCGGCAAAGGGCGGCTGTCGTGGTTGATTTCTGTAGCGCCGGCGTCTCGCCGGTCTCCTGGATTGCGGCTTGTCAAGCGATCGGAGACCGTGGATGCAATCCGGGAACGATACCCGGATTCCCGTATTTTTCAACTTTGGCATGGTCCCGAAGGGGACGTGAAGGTTTGGGAGGTTCAAATGTCGGCAACATCAGTTACGGAGCTGCGGCGACAGCGCATCGAAGATGCGTTGCTTGGAATGCTCAAGGATGGATCGCAGCACACGCAGCGAGAGCTGCAGGAGGTCCTGTCAAAAACTCCGGGCATCGGGACAAACTACAGTCCCGATGCGATTTACGTCACCATTGGATACGTGGTGCGGACATTCCGGAGAGATTTCTACCGGGACCCGGGCACGGGCAAAATCGGGTTGAGCGTGGGCATGCTGGCCCGCATCAGAGAAGAACAGGCCGCGGCCGCACGAGCTCGACGGATGATGGGCACAACCGCCTGCGGGGTCACTGGTGAGATCATGCAGGTAGCAGAAGCGGAGTGAAGAGCATCCGCAGATTGCACCGATTACACAGATTCCGTTCTGTGAAAATCTGTGGAAACTGCGGATAGGGATCGCACTTTGGGGTGAGGGCAAGAGGAGAGAAATGGCACAGGCAGCAATATCACTTAGGCATAGAGGCGAGCAGGGCGGGATAACCTGCATCGAGGACCTGGAGGCGCATCTCAGGTTGATCGGCCGGCTCGATCTGGCCATCGAGGCGAATGAGACGGAATACAACATCGAAAAACAACGGCTCAAAGACCGCTATGCCAAGCGCAAGGCAGAATTGGCGGATGAACGCCAGCCGCTTTTGGCCGCGGTGGAAACATACGTCACTGCGCACAGGGATGAGCTTCTTGGCAAGAAAAAAGCGGTCAAACTGGATTTCGGGCAGGTGGGTTGGCGCAAGGCCAAGGATGAGATTCCGGAGTTCCTAAGAAGGGGACCGAAGAGATGGCCGCATTGATCCAGACATTGGAGACCTGGCCAAAGCAGTCCGCTACCCGGCCGGTTGTTGCTATTCACACCGAAAAATACGTCCTGAAGTCCGCGATCTTCAAGCTCGCCGATGGGGTCCTCGAGGTGCTCGGATTGACGAAACGGAAGGGCGGCGATGTGTTTTTTGTGGAACCCGACCGGGAGAAGCTTGCGGAGGTGTCGGATGTCTAGTCATCACGCGGCATGCATGGGGCTTTGTGTGGATGCCGACACACGGTGGTTGCGGGGCCTGGGCATAGAGGTCAGCGATCGGGACGTGGAGCTCGTCAAAGAAGGGCTGAAACTCCAGGCGGAGGCGGCGCGGAAGGGCGCCTGCGGCCGTGTTGCGAGCCGTGAGGAAATTCACCGATCCATTCATGAGGCCATTCAGGCGCTGAAACGCAATCGCCAGGACATCATCATGGCCATGGCCCGGTACTTCGACCTGCTCGAAATGGGACGGCTGCGGGCCTCGCAGGGCCTGTACGTTAATTAGCAAGTCCCAAGGGGCTGTAGGGGCGCATGGCATGCGCCCATCTATCGGGCGACCGCCGGTCGGCCCTACCGTAGCGCAGGCGTCTCGTGGGCAAATTCCCCTCTCCCCTTGCGGGAGAGGGTTAGGGTGAGGGCGAAAGGATTAGGCAATGGCTGACAATCTAAAGAAACTCCTGGACCTTGCGGACAAGACCTCCTTCCAGGAGGCGGTCAAAACCGTACCATTGACGCAGGCGGAATCCGAGGAGTTGGTCGATTTGATGATCGAGCGGGCGACCAAACGGAAATGGGACTCCAAACCAACCCTGCATGACGTGATCGAGCGGTTTGACGACATGGAAACGCAGGTCGACGAAATGCTCGACAGGGTGATTCGGGCCCTGGTCAAACAACAGGAGATATTTCAGAAGCTTCTGGACGGCTTCGAGCAATTCATCGACCTGTGTCATCCTGGAGCGCCCGAAAATAACCGGCGAGACGCCGGCGCTACGGTAGGGGCGACGCATGCGTCGCCCGAATGCCAGGCTGGAAAGCCTGGCCCACACGGGGCCACGATGGCCCTTGTGAGCCAGAAGGTGCGGCAATTGCGGCCGAAAGGCGTGGGTAGGGGCGGACCCGCGGGTCCGCCCACAGACGGCGATTGCCCGCGGGCGGGGTAATTGTATTTGTGGGGCAGGCTTTCGAGCCTGCCTATTGATTGAATGCCAGGCTGGAGAGCCTGGCCCACTTTGGAGAGAGGCGGCCTATGCATTTCAGTTCATCATATCCGACTGAATGTCCACGGCGTAGGAAAAGGGCCTCCCAGCTCGATCCGCCTCTCTCCACTGTTTGCAGAAGAGATAATCCGCAGATTGCGCAGAGGGAAACATGAAAGCACCCCTAACCGAAGAAGAACGGTCGGTCATTAGCGAGCTGAAACGGGCGGAGGACGGCATCCGGGCTATCAGGAAAGGTCTGACGAAGCAATGGACGCCAAAAGATGTTCTGGCCCGGCTATTGCCCTCATGTGCGGCGATCATCCTGGATGCCTCGGAGAGACTGAAAACCGAAACGCCGCGGTAGGGGCGACCGGCGGTCGCCCTCGGGAGGGCGCACGCCATGCGCGCCGTACAGGAATCTGCGCCATCTGCGTAATTCGCGGTTAAGGATCTTGGATTTGACCATGCAACCCGATCACAAAGGCATATCCAAACTATCCCGAGCAGTCCTGGCGAAGCTTCACATTGCCAAGAAGCAACTCTGTTTGTCGGATGATGCCTATCGGATCATCCTGGAGCGTGTAACCGGACATTCATCCGCACGTGATATCACGCCGGATCAGATGCCGGCTCTGCAACGGGAGTTCAAGCGCCTCGGATGGAACGGGTATTTGCTGACCAGGGAAGAATGGCAGGCGCTCGACAAGAATTACCGGCAAGATGCCGGCGCTACGGGTCGAGCGCCGCTGAAATATGAGGAGCTTGGCGATCGGCGGGGCATGCCGAACCCTGCGCAGCTCCGGAAACTCGATGCGCTGTTCAACACCACACCAGGATACGGCACCATCAACCAGAATGCGGCCCTGCGAGCGTTCTTGAAGAAACGCTTCGCGGTTGAGGATATCCGGTTCCTAAATCTGCGGCAATATGAGGTTGCTCTGAAGGCCGTCCGGGAGATCCGACTCCGGAAGGGGCTGTCAGACGATGGATGATGTCGCGAACATGGTTTATTGCGGGCTGCAAGCGCTGGGTTACCTGTTTCTGGTCTGGCTCGTGGTGACGATCTGGGTGCTGGCGGATGCAGGGCAGGCTGAAAGCCGAAGAGAGCCTGAAAAAGCCTCCGGGGAAGAGCTTTTTGCAAAAAGCTCCTCCCCGGACCCCTCCGCAAAAACTCCCATGTATTGGTAGCGCCGGCGTCTCGCCGGTGATTCAGCGCAGCAAACCCGAGGGGCGCTGGGAAAGCGTGAGGAAGTGATTTCCGGTCCCGGAAATCACTTCCTCACCCCTCAACCGAAGGCAACGAAAGGCGCTCATAATGACGCTTGAACTTCACAACATATTGTTGACGCTGGTGGTGATTGGCAGCCTCTGCTATGGCCTGGGGCTGCTGACCATGTTCGCGATGTTGCGCGACCGGCCGCAAGTGATCGTAAATCCGAAGCCGCTTTTTTGGATACATCGCTGGCCTGTCGGCTATTCGCCTACCGGCGAGCGGTCGGATGCTATGGATGATTCAATCAGAGGCGGAATCACACGGGGCGAATGATGATTATCGAGGTATTGGCTCGCCTATTGTTTGAGGCAATCCTATTACTCGCAGTCCTGCTGATCGAGATCATCCGGCAGCTCGGGCCGGTGCGATGAATCCGGTATCTGCGTAATCTGTGGTTGAAAGGGGTTTTGGCGTGTCGAAACGAGGCAATTTCATATTCACACGCGAACGGCCTTCGCAGCCGGGCCGTTGGTTGATGCAGTGCGGCGATGCTCTGGAGCAATCGCGGTTGCTGCCGGGCGGCATAGCCAAGCTCATCGCGACTAGCCCGCCGTATTTTAGGAAGGTCGATTACCGGCATTGTCGGCAGCGCGGCCAGGAAGCATCAAGAAGAGAATACATAGCCTATCAGCAGGAGCTGGCGGCTGAATTGCTCCGCATTGCCACACCGGACGCGGTGATGTTTTGGATCATACAGGACACGTTCAACGGGACAGGATCGACGGGCGGGGACTATCGGCGGTCCGGGGACTCCGGCGCTATCGATTATCGTTTCCAGGTGAAGGGCGCTCGTGAGCCGGGGGCGAGCCGCAAATGTCAGCTCCTCATACCGGAATATACTCGGATAGCACTCGCAGAAGTGGGCTGGTGCCCGATCCTCAGAATCACCTGGGACAAGAAGGACTCACGCCGCGGGGCCGCAGATCGGCCGTCGCATTCCCATGAGGATGTGCTTGTGTTTTCAGCCTCGGATAGCGCAATCCAATATGAGGCTGACGAAATCCTATTGTTTGCCGCGAATCCGGATCATGTGGTTGACCGCAACGCAGTATTGCAGGAATATTCGAGCAAGACCGCCGCGCAATTGAAGCGCCCGTTCAAGGGTGTCAGTAGGGGCGCTCGGCGGCGCGGCCAGGCCGGTGAGGACCCATGCGATACCAAACGGCGCATGATCGAGGGCATCAAATCCCGGCCCGGCGCATTGCTCCGCTCCGTGTGGGAGATACCGTCCGAGCCCGCGCCGATTGTTGAAATCCCCTCTCCCCTGGCGGGAGAGGGCGGGGTGAGGGGGGAATTGATCGAGGGCATAGCGACATTCCCCTTGCTGTTGGCCGAGATCTGCGTGAACCTGGGCAGCCGGCCGGGAGATCTGGTATTCGATCCCTATGCGGGCATGGGCACGACACTGCTTGCCGCCTCGAAATGGGGCCGCGATGCGGTGGGCATTGAACTGAACCCCGAGACGTTCCTCGGCGCCCGACACCGACTGATCAATGAGGGCCTGGCTGACTTCGAGGACCCGAAGCCCTGGCTGCATGAATTCGATGGCAACCAGGCCAATGCTTTGAGGGCCATGAGCCTATGAAGAGGGAAAAGGAATGCGGGGAGGAAGCTTTTTGCAAAAAGCTCCCTCCCCGCACCCCTTCCGCAAAAACTCCTAATGATGTGGGGCAGGCTTTCCAGCCTGCCGGGAGAAGGAGCGAAATGGCAGCGACGGAAATTGAGTTCAAGGTGAATCCAGAGGGGATCGAAGATCTTCTTTCCGAAATAACGGGACTTCAGATATTCGCGGAAGTCCGTCGAGAGTTATGCCGGGCCATAGGTGAACATCCGCCGTTCAATAGCGCACATGATCACTATGCGGTCATCAAAGAGGAGTTGGATGAGCTATGGGATGAGATCAAGAAGAAGAAGACTTTGCGCAGCCCGGAAAGAATGAAACAGGAAGCCATCCAAGTGGCTGCGATGGCCATAAGGTTCATTCAGGATGTGATCGATAAGGACGGGGATATATAGCAAACAATCGGTGTCTGTAGGGGCGACCGGCGGTCGCCCTGGGGAGGGCGCATGCCATGCGCCCCTACAACGCCGCCCAGGTCTAGGAAATGATCAACACAGCCGCACAACCGAATGATTACCGGCAAGATGCCGGCGCTACGGGAGCGTATGATTGGCTGCTCGATGAGGACCTTGCGGCCGTCCTCGCTGCGGTGCCGCCGCAGGTCCGTGAACTGATCGAGCTGATCGGCCTGGCCGGCACGATCCGGTTGATTGACGCATTCCAGGGGCAGCAGATCTATATCCCGAAATCGGAGGGAGCATGGCGGCAGCTCAGGGATGACCGCATACGAAACGAATTCACGGGCGCGAACCATAGGGCCTTGGCGCAACGGTACGGGCTGACCACGAGCACGATCTACGAAATCGTCCGGCCGCCAGACCAGCAAGGAGGCCTGTTCGAATAGTAACGCCGGCATCCCCGGATCGCGGTCCGGGGCAGGCTTGCCGGTGATTGATAAATCCGGGAGGCCCTGAGAAGGCATCCGGAGGGGACGTTTTTGCAAAAACGCCCCCTCCGGACCTCCCCCCAAAAACTCCTATACATTCCCCTCTCCCCTGGCGGGAGAGGGTTAGGGTGAGGGGACAATGTTAGCAATTTCGTTATGGCAGCCGTGGGCTTCGCTGATCTTCAGCAGCGCGGGCATCCTACCGGTCGATCCGCCGATCCGGAAGCATTTCGAGACTCGTTCCTGGAGGCCCATCCGGAACGGCAAGCCGCATTGGGGGCCGCTATTGATCCATGCAGCCAGGCGCGTCCTGGATGCTCGGGAGTTTCGGGATTTCGGCCTGCACGATCTGGGCATTCAGTATGAGGATTATCGGCGGCTGGCGTTCGGCAAGGCCCTCGGCATAGTGACGCTGGAGGACGATCATCCGACCAACATCGCTATCGCCAGGATGCCGGCGCTACAAGCTCAAACGGAATTGCAGCTCGGGAATTTCAGTCCCGGCCGGAGAGCATGGCAATTCGAGGACCCAAGGGCCTTCGAGGCGCCCTGGCATCTCCTGGGGCGCCAGGGTCTCTTCGAGGTCCCTGACGCCCAGATCGCCGGACATGCGCTGCGGGCCATGTAGGGGCGAGGCATGCCGTGCCCTTGTAGGGGCGACCGGCGGTCGCCCGTAGGGGGCGCAGGCAAGATGCGGGGAAGAAGCTTCTTGCAAGAAGCTCCCTCCCCGCACCCCTCCCGCAAAAACTCCCATATGATGGGTCCTGGCGGCCCTGGGAAAGCATCCTCGGACCATTTTCCCGATGTCGGGAAAATGGTCCGAGGACCGCTCGCGCAAATGCAACGAAGAGGTTCCCTCCCCCCGAGGGAGAGGGCCAAGGTGAGGGTGACATAATGGCAGAGCGGACTTACGCAATAATCAAACCGTGCGGCTGTTTTGCAGCGGTTGCGCTCGTAGATCCAGCATGCCCGGCCAAGGGCCTTATAAGAGAGGTTCAGCAATGGATCGCTGCTGGCGAGAACGTGCATCAGGTGACTATCGAGGCCGTCAGAACCGGCCGATGGGGATGCGAGGAATGCCGGCCAAACGGGAAGCAGGGGGAATTGGCTTTATGAAGCATTGGGAAGCCAAAGACAAATCCCGCTGGTGCTCCTGCTCATTCCGGACGGAGAAGGCGGAGCATTGGCGGCGGTTCATATTCCCGGCCGCGGCGTTTACTCCGTGGCATAAGAGCATCCTGGCCTCAGTCCCGGACCTCGGTTATGAGGTCCATGTGATAGTGCTGGAATTCCTGTTCTGGTATTGGCGGCTGCGAATCGCATACGGTAAGCGGCGATACTTATAGGGGCGCATGGTACGCAGCCTCCCGGTTTGTTGGATTTTTGCCGGAAAATATTCATTGCATTATTCACGCAAATTATGCATGGGGCCATTTTGAAAGGCTGGGCTTGTTGGATGTGTGATTGGAGAGGGCCAAAACCCGTTGTGCTTTATCACTCGGGCGAATTCGGCGCCGACCGCGAGTATTGCCCGAGATGCTACGGTCCTGTGCGGAATCAATCGCTCAAGGAAATCCGGCGGATGCTCTCTCAGCGCTCTGCGGCCGATTTGCATTTTCGAGGGTAAATTATGACTCAAATTATGACAGGCAGGACCTCGGTTGTGACGTTTGAGCGAAAGCAGGTCCGCACGAGGCAGCGGCCGACGTTATCGCTCTGTCTGGCCAGGCAATGGCGGCTGTTAAGGATTCTCGCGGCCTGTCGCATGGGAAAAAGCACACTGGAATTAGCCGCCGAATTGGAAGTGTCGCTGGCGACCATTACACGGGACCTGCGAACAGTCGCGGATGCCGGCTTCCCAATATATCGGGGCGAGGATCTCAATGGCATTCTCCGCTGGCGATTATTGAACCGGGATTTGTTGACGGAGCAGTGAATGGATATGGTAGAATGGAGCATGCCGGTGAGGCGCTGAGAAAGCATCTGGAGGGGGCCTTTTTGCAAAAAGGCCCCCTCCAGACCTCCTCCCAAAAACTCCTACATATTGCCCTCTCCCTCTGGGAGAGGGTTGGGTGAGGGTTGAATGAACGAATCGGAGCATGATACGTCCAAATTTGTGGAAACTGCGAATAAACAGGAGGCGGAGTCATGAAATCAGCTCTCGTATTTGCGGCCATGATGTTGCTTGCTCTTCCCGCCTTCTCCGCGGATTACACGGTCCGCGATCGGTCGGGCCGCACAGTGGAGACGTGGCAACGTCGCGGGGCCGCGGCGGATGTGCGGGACCGCTCGGGCCGTCTGACAGAAACATGGACCCGAACGGGCAACCGGATCTATGTCCGGGACCGTTTCGGCCGAATAATCGGCACGGTGGGGAAGTAGGATCGGGATTCACCGCAGAGAACGCAGAGGGAACAGCCGAGGGGATATCGTTTTAGGTTAGGAATGAGGAGAGATAAGGATGACATCCGAATCGCTCTACCGCTATGCCTGGCATAACAATGAGAAGCGAGCCACGCTTTTCAATCGAACATGCCGCGTCCTGAGACGTTGGCGCAATTCCCGCCTGGTCGAATTTCTCGATAATGGACAGCGGGAGGTGGTGTCGGGGAATGCGCTCAGAAAGGACGGCATTATAGATCTCGGCGTTATTGAACCATCCGGCGCCCGAATTGTGGTCGTGCGCAATCAGCGTGACTTTGAGCGGATATTCGGAGCGCCTAAAACAAATCCGCATGGCGAATTGATAGTCACAACCTGGAAGGCCTGCCATCAGTCCGGGGTAGATGATGTAGTCATGGATGAAATCTGATCGGTTGGAATCTGCGGGGATCCGCGTAATCTGCGGTCTCGCCGGTAATCGTCGCTGATAAATTTTCGTCTGGTTCAGGAAGCCGCTTGAAAAGGGTATTTTTTTCAAGCGGTTTATTTGTTCTGCCCTCTCAGGTGAGGTATCAGCGGGGGGAATGCAATTGATTCCCCTCGGCAGGCTGGAAGGCCTGCCCCACACCTCGGGAGGGCTCCAATGGCGCAAACTACCGGCGAGACGCCGGCGCTACGTATCCGCAGCTCACGCCGCAGCATTGCGATTTTCCTGTCCGTGGTAGTCAGCCTAACAGCATTCGGCCTATCAGCGCCCTGCAGGGCAGCCGGCGAATCTTCCTCGAATGCGCCCATGCAAAGCGGCATTGACAAGGCCGCGCGGGACCTGTTCCCGAATCCGACTCTAACCTCCCCGGCCAAGAACAATTATCGACAGGACCCCCTCACCCCGCCCCTCTCTGTGGGATGGCCTTTCCAGGCCGTCGGCAGGCTGGAAAGCCTGCCCCACAGGGGAGAGGGACACGCTTTGTGGTCAGCGAAAGGCCTCGAATGGCCTGCATTCCCGAAGGCCCCTGCAATGAATTACCGGCGGGACACCGGCGCTACGAACGATGCGCTCTCACCCCGTCCCTCTCCCATGGGGCGAGGGGGCCAAGAGGATGATGAAGAGGCCACGGGACCGGACAATGACGACAACTACCCGAGCGTGCTGTTGACTCCGGTCGAATATGAACAGTTGGAGCAGATACTAAGGATCGGCGGCGCTACGCCGCTGGTGGTGGCCGCGGTCAAAGGCGCGGGCGTGGGCGTAACGGTCCTTATCGCGATGTGCGCATTTATTCTCGGCCTGGTCATCATGCGCAGGATTTTCAATTTCTGGTGGGACAAGGACCTTTATGACAACACCTGGGCGTCGACCTGCATTGTTTGTATGAAATTGCTCGTCCTGGGCTGGATAATCACAGCCGCGGTGAGGGGATAGAATATGGGGAACGGTTCACCGCGGAGAACACAGGTTCTCGTAGGGGTGACCGGCGGTCGCCCTGGGCGCATGCCATGCGCCCCTACAGCACCCTCTGCGATCTCTGTGGTGAAGGCTGTTCTTCTTCTCTGCATCTTCTGCGCAATCTGCGGATCATCCTCCCATGCCTACACCGGCCGGCGCGCGGTGCTCTATACCAACGTCCAGGTGATGCTTGCCGAGAATCCGCCATATGTCTGGGGCAAAGCGGATTGCTCCATGCAGATGTGGAAGCTGCTCAAGGATTTGTGGCCCGAACTCACCCTGACAAAATGGTTCCATCGCACGACCGCGGAGGCAATGGCCGGATGGCCGTGGCCGCCGCTTATGAGGCTGGATGAGGCCATGTTCGGAGATCTGCTGTTCGCAAATTCCGAGGATTATCCGGATGCGGGTGTAGGGGCGACGCATGCGTCGCCCACGGGAAGGGCGAGGCGTGCCTCGCCCCTACAAATGCGGCCAGCCAAGGCGGATTTCTTCATCAACCATGTGCTGATGCAATACGTCCAAAAGGGCCGCGCGGTCCATGCGGGCAAAACCAAGGGCTTCTCGGAAACGAATCTCAGGCCGTATTGGCAGCCGCGTATCGTGCTAGCCATACGGCCTCCATACTAGAGGCAACCACAGATTTCGCGGATGACGCAGATTCTCGGAACAATGTAGGGGCGAACGGCATGCGCCCTTCTTCTGGGCGACCGCCGGTCGCCCCTATAGCCATCTGCGCAATCTGCGGATGAGATGGAGGATTGATATGATCTGGTTAGTCCCATTAGTCACGAAAATCCTGTGGTGGTTGCTGCCCAAGGCCCTGGCGGGCGCGGCCGACTACTTTGAAAAAGCGCTCTACTTCGTGGAGCAGGCGGATAAGGAGATCGAAGGTCCTGCGGCGCGGCGTGCGTGGGCCCTGGAAAGGCTCGGCGGGTTCGGATTCATCCCCGAGACCATCCTCCGGGGATTCCTCGAATTCGTGGTGATCCTGCACGGGATCGGCGTAACTGCGAAACAATTGGACGCGGCCGAGGCGCTCGTGGGCGAATTGGCCAAGTTGGAGACGCTCACTTCCGCTGAAAAACGCGGCCAGGCCCTGGAGCGGCTCCAAGAAGTATTCCCGAGTACGCCCGAACGCATCGCACGGTTCCTGGTGCAGATCGCGTGGATGAAAATCTCCGGCGGGAAATCATGATCAGCTTTCGAGGAATTGTCATCGCACTGATCGCAAGTTCAACCGCCGCCTGGGGCAATGTGATGCCCAACCCGGATGTGAGCACGCCTTTAGCGGTGTCATGGTGGCTGGAGGTCATGGTATTGCTGCTCTTGAGTGTCTGGCCCGGATTCGTGCTGGTAATCGTGAACCGGGCATTCAACAAGAAGGCCGAAGCCGACAAGGCTCAGAATGATCGCCTTCTGGCCCTGGAAAAGAAATTGAACGCCTCCGAGCTGAAGGGCTCCGAACGCGATCGCGAGCACGATCAGAAGATTCACATTCTGGAGGTGGCAATCCTGAAGTGCCAGGCGAATGAGAATACCCGCCAGGGCTGCTTCGTCCAGAAGGAAGAACATCACGGAGATATTCTCAGGCTGGAAACGCAAATAGGGGAGAAATACGACAAACTCATTTCCTCTGTTACGGCAGTTCACAGCCGTGTCGATGACACCTACAAACAGGTGACGGCTGCATTGACAGCGTTGATGGTCAAACAGGAGCAATAATGACCGGAGTGGACGCCAAGCTGCGGCGGAGAGGCGAAATTCTCAGAAAGGTCCGGGTCTATGGCGGCCAGGGGCTCTCCCTTGAGGGATTGCAGCGCATATTCCAACGAGCCGGCCGCTTGGGGAGTTTCGAGCAATTGGAGGAGGACGTCCGTTACCTTGCGGAGAAAGAATATCTCCGCAAGGAGCTGCTGAAGGATCGTGAGTCCCTCGTGGAACGCTGGCTGGTATGGATAACTCCGCAGGGGATTGATCTGCTCGATGGCGTGATTGGTCCCGATCCGGGGGTCGAGATTGTCTGCTAGGTCCTCACAGCCAAAAGAATCTAACCGCAGATTATGCGGACTACGCAGAAAGGAACCTGTGAAATCTGCGAAATCTGTGGAGAAGGTCCCATCTTTGAAATCTGCGGATCATCCTATCCGGCGGCCGAACAGGCGGCATTCGGCCATCAACAAATTGCCCGAAGAAATTCGGCTCCAGATTCGGGAATGGCTCATGCCTGGGCCGAATTCCCTCACGTATGAGCAGATCTCGGAAGAACTGGCAAAGCTCGGCCATAAGATCAGCCGCAATCAAATTTTTAAACACCGGGTGGAGCTCGGCGACGACATCCATCGCATTGATGATGCTCTGATGCGGGCCAGGACCATTCTGGCGCTGATTCCCGCGGATACTACGATTGAAGAAGGCCGCCAGCAATTGATGGAAGCGACCCTGATGGAAACGCTCTATAACGCGGCCCCAATGCAGGCGCAAGGCATCGAGGATTTCTGCCGACTCATTCTCGCGCATCAGCGCCTCGGCCGCTCCACGCAAACCCGCGAACAATGGGAGCAGAAAAAGGGCCAGCAGGTGCGGGATGCCGTAAAGGATTTGAAAGACGAAGTCCGGAAGGACCTTGAAGGGGACCCGGAATTGATCACGAAGCTCTATAACAAGATCGCCGCTGCTGAAGAGCGGATGCTGGAAAAGGTGTAATGAGCGTAGTTGCTGAAATATTGCCGAAAACCGCAGCCATGAGGGCCACGCGGGGACGGCGCCTGAATCCCGGTGAATATGTGCGGACCGCGGGCATTGTCGTGGGCGGCGGGCCGTATTCATATGAGGGGTTCGAGTTTCAGCAGCAGATCATGGAGGATGACCATCCGGTCCAGGTGCTTCAGAAGGCAGCTCAGATCGGCGCTTCGGAAATCATGGCTATCCGCGCAATTTACGTGGCGGACCATTTGGGACTGACCTCCCTCTATTACCTGGACAATGATAAAAAAGCGCGCACGTTTAGCAAGAAGCGCATCCAGCGGCTGATCAATCGCAGCCCTGAAATCAAGGCCCATATCGGCGAGACCTATTCCTGGGAGCACATGGATTTAGGCGACGGCTCCATTCAGGTTATGGGCATGTTTTCGGAGGCCAATGTCATCACCGCGCCGGGCGACTATGTAATCCGTGATGAAGTCGATCGGTCCAAGCAGGACCATTCCGAGTTCGTCAAAGATCGCATTATGGCGAGCACGCTGCAATGGGATCATGCGCTGTCACAGCCGAGCTTTCCGGGGTACGGCATTAACAAAATGTTCGTGCCCAGCGACCAGCATTACTGGCACCTGATCTGCCCGGCGTGCGGCCATGAGAATTGCCTGGAAAAGGAATTTCCAGCGAACTTCATGGAAATTCCGCAGAATCGCCTCAAATCCTATCCTGACGGCGCAACCCATTACCGCGGCTGCCTCAACTGCGGCGCCGAGCTCGATATGAAGAAGGGCCGATGGGAGGCCCACCGGCCCGGCCGCGACGTGCGGGGCTATCATATTTCGCAGCTCTATACTCAGATTGAGCCGCCGAAAAAGAAGGCCCCCAATTATGCCACATTCATAATGCGCCAGTATCAGGCGGCTCTGAAACGCCGGCTGGAATTGAAGCGCTTCACGATCAGCATCATAGGCGACCCTTATGGCGGCGACGATGCCAAGATCACGGATGATGTGCTGCGCAGGTGCGAGATCGAACACGGGTTCATTTGCCAGAGCGGCTATGGGCATTTCATGGGCGTGGATGTTGGCGACCTGCTGCACATTGCCATCAATCGCCGCGTTGGGAGCGATCTGGATTGGGTCTGGTTTGAAATAACCGACAAATGGGGCCGGTTGCCTGAATTAATGCGGAAATACGGCATTGCGGGTTGCGTGATCGACGCCATGCCCTATAAACGGTCGGCCAAAGAATTTGCCGTGAATTTTCGAGATAGGGTTTGGATTCAATATTTTTCGCCGGTCAAGGAGCTGACCGTAGGCTCCGAATTATTCGAGAACAAGGTCCCCATTCAGAACGTGAAGGTGGACCGGACAGAAAGCCTTGATGCCACCGTGGATATGCTCGTCAATGTCGAAATGTATTTGCCTGCAATGGAGCGATTGAGCCCCGCTGAGAAAGCAATCCGCGAGGATGTGGATGCCCACCTGAAGATGCTCATAACCGAGACCACTGAAGACCCTAGCGGAAATATGCGGCGGACCTATCTGGATCATGTGGACAACCATTTTGGCATGGCTATGAATAGCGGTCGCATTGCAGCCCTGGAACTGGGAATTAGAGGCCCGTCAACCACTGTGCTCCCCAAATATGTGGGATGGGGGGAAATGTGATGAACCGGTGGCGGCGGGCAAGAAATTGGTTGGCAAATGCGGTAAGCGGCCGCAAGGCCGTGCCCGGAATTGGCAGCCGCGTGAGCGTCGATGAAGGCAGTCCCTATGCCATGATGCTCGATACATTTGCCAGCAGCCTGAGCGGGCTCGCGGCCAAGTTTCCATTCCAGTTCTATGATGTCATGGACTGGATGTTCATGAAGGAGCCTTATCTCGGGCGCCTGCTGCATCAGGTCCAGGCGCTCGGCAACACCGGCCATAAATTGGAAATTGCCGCCAGTAACGAAGCGCAAGCGCAAGGCGCGCTCACGGCCACAAACGATCTTGCGGCCAGGTGCTATCCGTTCGGAGGCGGAGCTGACGGCCTGGTCAATGGCATGCTCTCGCAAATAGTCCGTTCAGGCGCAACGTGCTGCGAATGGCCCGCGACAGCGGACCTGGCTCGGGTGGAAAGGGCATATCTGATCCCGATAAAGACCTGCCGCTTCCGTCGCCGGCCGGACCTGGCTCTGGAAGTATGCCAGGTGCAACTCGGCCGCCTGGTCCCGCTCAATCCGGTCCAGACCACGTTTACCGCGCCGACCATGTGGGATGACAACCCCAATCCCATCCCGCCAGCCATCACAGCAATGAAGGCCCTGGCCAAGCTGGCCAAATTCGATGAATCCATTGATGGCTGGCTGAACAAATTGTCCGGCCTCGGGCTCCTGATGGCCTATTTGCAACAGCCGCAACAGGATTTTGCGAGAAATGAATCGGATGCGGACTATGACGCCCGGACGGGCAAATACCTCGATGATTTCGTGCAGGGCGCCAAGACCAATCTGAAGGGCGGGCTGGCAGCCGCCTTCGATAATGTGAAATTCGAGCATCATAATACATCGCAGGGAGCAGCCGGCGCAAAAGACATTCTGCAAATGGTGCTCCAGGCATTGTTTGCGGGGCTCGGCGTCGATCCGGTTTTCATGGGATGGAATTTCAATTCGACCGAAACGTTCGCCAAAGTGGTTTTCGAGGAGATGCTCGGCAAGATCTACACCTATCAACTCGCGGCCAAGCGCAGCATGGAGCATGGTTATAGGCTGAACCTGGCCTTGTCGGGGCTGGCCGATGTGGGCATATCGCTGCGTTTCAATCCGAACCGATCCCTGGATGCCTTCCTTGGCGCAGAATCCTGGCAGATGGAAGCGCAAGCCGCCGCGACTTTGCTGCAGGCGGACCTCGCCGACAGGGATGAATTGCGGCGCAAACTCGGGTTTGACAATGCCCCGGCGCAGTCCGGAGATTTTGTCGCCTCATTCAACCGGGTCGAGAATTGTTACCGGATGCTGCCGTTCAAGCCGGCCGCATGGCCCGGCAATGGCCTGCGTCCCCTCACCCCGCCCTCTCCCGCGAGGGGAGAGAGGAACGTAGGGGCGCACGGTGCACGACCAGTGCAGAAAATACCGGCGGGACGCCGGCGCTACGAAGAAAGGCAAATTGAATATGTGGGGACGCGGGCCGAGAATTCGGCCCGTGATGCTCGCAAGGCTGCACGGGATTACGTTTACCAGGTCCGGGGGCAGCTCTCGGATGCGGGCCAGGCCGGCGTGGATGCGGTCTATGAATGGGCGCGGCTGCATCATATCGAAGATGAAGACGGGTTCGTTCAGGAAGCCCTGCGGCGATTTACCGAGAAGGCGGAGGGATCGCTGGACGCGGCCACGCTCGAACAGATCGCCAAAAAACATAACCGGACGATCTTTCAGTGGGCCAAATATGAGGATGATTCACTGTTCGGCGGCGGGTGGGAACGCCGCGCCGCGACCATATTCGATGCTGCGGATGAGACCGCAACCAATTATTTGAGCCGCGTGGATAGGCTCTATGTGAGCAAGTATATCTCGAATGATGAGCTGACATCCCGCCGCATTCAGAATTTCATGCGGGAACAATACCAGGAGAAAAATTTCGGCCGCGGGACAACAGCCAAGGAGCTGGCGCAGTTCAAGGACCAGTTTGGCGATCTTTCCGAGCAGATAACCGACCATCGCGCGCGGGTCATCATCGATACCGGCGTCTCGCGGTGCCAGAACTGGGGCGAGGTGCTGGGCCTGCACGATGAGGCGTTCAAGGTCTTCAGGATCGCGGGGCCGTGGGATAGCCGAACCTGTGACTGGTGCTATGCGATCCAGGGCAAGGAATTCAAGGTAGCTCTGGAAGTGGATCGCATCAACAAAATCATCGAATCGGGGGATGAGGACATTTCCAAATTCACCGATTTCGTCACATCGCGCTATGGCGGGTCAGCAGGTCTGGAGAGGCTCCAAGGTTCGGATGCGGCGGACATACAGGCGTCCGGGATGGTGTCGGCTCCTATACATCCGCAATGCAGGCATCGCACCATAGCCGTGCTGGAAGGGGCATCGAGTAACAGCCGCCGATGGGAGACGAGTCTAGTCGTCCTGGCCGGCGAGTGGAGAATGGCCGCATGAGAAGAACAACCGCAGATTACACAGGTCGCCCTGGGCGCACGCCATGCGCCCCTACGTAATCGGCGCAATCTGCGGATACGGATTGTAGGGGCGACCGGTGGTCGCCCTGGAGGCAACATGAAGAAGGACCAGATCAAAGAACCGCCGTTCACGGTGGTTAACGGCCGGAAACGCTACCGGATGTCAAATGCGGGCATTCGATGCATAGCCGACTGTCACCCGTCACATGATATCGGGGCCGTGTTCCGCGAACCGGTCGAGGGCAACGATCACCGGCAGGACCCCGGATCAAGGTCCGGGGCAGGCGCCGGCGCTACGGTAAACAGCCAGGCCAATGGCCTGCCGGATGATGCGCCGCCCGCGGAAGGGCCTGGCGAGGCGCCGGAAGGCGGGTCCGGCGGCAATGCTGACGAACTCCGTATGCTCGTGCGCGTGCTGAGCGCCGCTCCGACCTGGTCTTGCATGGGATGGCTCGGGCCGCAGTTGGTCGATAACGGATACAACGACGCCTATGCCCTGCGCAAAATGCCGGGCTTTATAACGCAGCGGCAGACATCGCGGCCCGTGGGGTTCGTGTGGGACCATTCGTTTTCGATTAAGGACAAGGCGGGCCGGCTGGAAAATGGAGCATGGGAGGAACCGACAGGCATAGAAGCCGGCTGTAATGCGGTGGCTGTGATCCGGAGGGCCTATGATCCCAAGGCATGCCTTGGTCTTGAGGGCGGCGAAATTAATGCCATGTCCGTGGCATGGGACCCTGATTTTGAAATGAGCCATCCGGATATGGATTTCGGAACGTTCGTTGAAATGCAGGGCCGCGAAGTGGACGGCGAGATTGTTTGCTGGCGGCCCGTGGACCTCGCTGCCGAAGGCGTGTTGCATCTGGGGATGGTCTGGGCCGGAGCGGATGCGAATGCCGGGCCGCGGGATGCGCAAAACAAAATAACAAATGCGGCGGGGGCCGCACAGGATTTCAATCACGGGGAGACAGGAGGAGGCACGATCATGGAGAAGCTGATAGCGCTCTGCGCAGCGGTCCTCGGCGTCCTGGGGATCGAATACGTTTTCGATGAGAAAGGCACGGTGACAGACGGGCTCGTGGAGCGGACCCTGGAAAAGCTCAACGGGCTCACCGGCATCAGAGACGCTTACAATGCTCTGGCGGCCAAATTGCAGGCTATGGAAAAGGCCCTGAGAACGGAGGGGGAATCGGCCGTTGCTTTGGCCCAGATTGTGGAGCGCATTCCGGCGCGTCTGGAGCTGGCCACGGCCGGCGAACAGTATATCGAGGACCTCAAGCAGGCTGCTCTGAAGGCGTTTGATTCCGCGAAGGTCGATCCGAGCCGGCCCGATCTGTCCGATGAGGCCAAGCAGATCAGGGCGGTGATCGGCAATTGCACGGACATAGGCCAGCTCAAGGCGTATTGCGCGGAATATGGGGCACAGGCCGACGCTCGTTTCGGCCGGCCTCAAAGCCGGCGCACCTCGCTGGCTGAAGATCCGGCCACCGGATCGGAAACGCCATTGAACCCCGAGCAAAAGCGGGCCGCGGCGTCTGTGGCCGCATGGCAAAAGGGCGGCAAATAAAATCAGGAAATGAACCGCAGATTACGCAGATGACACAGATTCTCGGACCAGGAATTCAGGATTCAATCTGCGTAAATCTGCGCAATCTGCGGAGAAAATGACAGGAGGCAATAAATGAGCACAGCCGCTGATCGACATGCAAAAGGGCTGAATATAGATTTCGACTATGATACCGAGCCGGCCATCGGCGATCGGCTCGAAATAACAACCGGCCGCAAGGCCCAGGCACTGAGCGCCATCGGCGGGCCACGCGAGCTCGGCGAATGCATCGACGTGCGCAATGCGCTCAAGGAGTGCACCATCCGCATCCTGGGGCTTCACAATTTGCAAACCCGGATCGCGGGGGAGATTGTTGTAGCGGGCCAGGGCGTATTCGGGCCGTCGGACAAGGTCTATCAATATATTCCCGGCAGCGCTGCGGTCATCACCGCGGCCAATGCGGGGCCGTATGCCATCACGCTTGACGTGAACGACATGCTCACGGTGCGTGTGGGCAACGGACCGATCCAGACGTTCGCGCTCACGGCCGGCGCTGCCCGCACCGCGGCGCAGATTGCAGCGGAGCTTAACGCTGCTGCGGTAGGGTTCGTGGCATCGGCATCGAGCGATGGAAAGCTCGTGCTGACCTGCCTTACCATCGGGACCGCTTTGGAGATCGTCCAGGATACGGTTGAGATCGTCAGTTCAACCGCGGGGCCATATAACATCGTGGAGACATCGGGCGACGGCCTGGTTGTGAAGGTTGGTTCCGGCGGCAATCAGACGTTCGTATTGACCGCGGGAGCGACACAATCCGCCGCAGCCGTGGCCGCGGACATCAATGCGGCTGCGACGGATTTCTATGCAGTCCGGACCGCGGACCAGAAACTGCGCCTCTATGCCGCGGACCCGCGGACAGCTCTGGAAATCGTGGCCTCGGGCAGCACAGCCGCTACCGCGCTCGGATTGACCGCGGAAGCCGTGACCACAGAGGATTGTTATACCACAATCGGGTTAACGCCGGGCGTCACTGATGGCGGATTCCCGAGCCATGATCCGTCTGCCAAACGGTGCATGATTATCGTCGGCGGCGCCAAGGACGCGGCAATAGAGACTATAGAATCGTAATTCCCGCCCCTGGGGTGAGGGGCAATGTGGGGCAGGCTTTCTAGCCTGCCATTAGCGACAGGCTGGAAAGCCTGTCCCACAAAGGAGAAATAGAAAATGCAGGGACTCAAAAGCACATTGCTGGAAAAGGTGGTCATGCCCTTTCGGCAGTTTCGGGGGAATGAAAAAAAGCCGGGAACGCCCACCACATTCGAGAACTTCCTGACAAACAGGCCGGATGGCGGCGACTCCATCGTGATCAATGGCGTGCATATGAAAAGAACTGAGGATCTCCTGGTTCATGCCGGCATAGATCCCATGTTGACAACAATGAACGAGATCCTGACCAGAGAGGATGATTTCAAGTGGCTCGTCGGCCCCTGGATCTCGGATATCGTCTGGCGCGGCTATGTAGGCGAACCCGCGAAGCCTGCGTTGTGGACCAAGCTCTGTTATGCCATCGGGGTCCCCGTTGTTCAGGAGACCCTGAAGAGGGTGAAGCTCTGGTTCTCGGGGCGTCCAGCGCCTACCGGGGGACTCGCGACCATTC